>Ga0184615_10001949_pt1 | contig 11110 bp, 8 predicted proteins | sample PLM4_65_coex_FD_133134 | JGI IMG/M metagenome (GOLD analysis project Ga0184615, IMG submission 133134) | Groundwater sediment microbial communities from an aquifer in East River, Colorado, USA - PLM4_65_coex | ecosystem: Environmental > Terrestrial > Soil > Riparian zone | place: USA: East... | reverse complement strand
GGTCAAGGTAAGACCACCTTGGCGCGTATCTACGCGCGAGCGATGCTTTGTGAGAACCTGGATAGGAATGATCCGGAGCCCTGTAACCACTGTGAGAGTTGCACCTCTATCCTACATGATTCTTCGCTAGCATTCTCTGAACAGGATGCTGCTAGCCAGGGTGGTATTGATCAGATTCGGAGGATTGTAGACAGCCTACCCTTTACCGTCGTAGGGGCTGTGAAGCGCATCTACCTCTTTGACGAGTGCCATCGGATGAGCAAGGATGCCCAAGACGTCCTTCTAAAGCCCCTAGAAGAGCGAAAGATGATTGGGATGTTCTGCACTACGGAGCCTGAGAAGGTCCGTGGAGCTATCCGGTCCCGCTGTGAGGAGTACGGCATTCGCAAGGTAACCCGCGACGACGTTCTGGTCAGGATGAAGTACATCCTAGAATCCGAGAAGGTCGAATACGAGGATGATGGGGTACTGACAGTCATCGACTACGCCGGGGGTCATGTCCGTGATGTGGTGAGCCGGCTTGAGATGATTGCCCAGGTGGGTCCTATCACGTTGGACAACGTCCGAGAACACCTCAACCTGTCGGTGGTATCGCTCTACTACCAGATCCTCCTCAACCTAACGTCGAACACCAAGAAGGCCCTTCAGCTCGTGGACCAGGCTTGTGAGCGAGTGACCGCTGAGGAGGTGGCCTCAGGGATCTCCGAGGCGGCCATGAACGCATTCAGGTTAGCCAATGGGATGGGGGCTGACTTCGCGTTCACGGATACTACTCTGGCCACCGAGGTCTACAAGCTCTACGGAGTCGAGTTGATCAAGATTGCAAGCCACTTCCTTCGGTCCAGGTTCGTCACTCAAGTCAGTCTGATCTGTGATGTGACCACCCTGGCCTACTCAGGGGCTAAGGGTTCTTTCGTTTCGCAACAACCCGTGGCTTTGGCTCCGGTGATACAGGTATCCGCCTCTCCGACGGTGCCTCAAAGACAGGATGTAGTCGAACCCAAACCTGCTCCCGTGGTTGCTCATAAACCTCCGGCACCACCCCCAACCCCAGAGGTCCAGTCCAGTCCGAATCATAGCAGTGACGACACAATCGGTAACCTTGGCTCTACTGACCCAGAAGCTCTGACCATCTACGACTCTCATGTGATCCAAGAAGGGAACTCAGGGAAAAAGCGGAAGCCAACCCAGATCTTGTTCGATGTCACTACATCGAGCGATAGGGACTTGATTGATCACGAGGGTTGGCGTCGAGGGTTCACTGAACTCTGGAGTAGAGGGGGAAATGCCTGAGTGGGTTGTACTTGAACTTAGCCCTCAAGGTGAGGATGAAGACCCGGAAGTCCTACGTAAGGCTATTGGGAAAGCGGTCAAAAACGTCAAAGACGTTTTTGTTCCTGCCTCCATCATCACGCGCGGTCATACCCGATCTGTCTACAAGCTAGTCGAGAACTACATCTTCGTTCGGCGCACCCAACTGGATCAAGTGTACTTCAAGTTGGAGGGATCCAAGTATGTTGCTACGGTCCTAACTGTACTCGAACGTAGAATCCGTAAGATATCTTCGGTCCCCGAGAGTTCCATCGAACAGATGCGTCGTCAGCTTCATGTGGAGACCGAGCAGGGTATCGAGGTTGGGGATGAGGTTCTTGTCATGAGCGGGGCCTACAGTGGCATCAACGGGAAGGTGATTGAGAACATCCCGGAAAACAACTCAGTTCAGGTTTTCATCAAGCTCAGGTCGAAGCAAGCGCTTCTTACCCTCCCTCGCAGCTTCTTGAAGTTCGTCTCGAAAGAGACTGAGGATCAGCAGTACAACTCGCCGTTCCTGACCAAACTGACTCGCATTCGTCAGTGGATTGATCGGGCAGTACACCCTGTTCGGGCACTAGTTCCGCCAAGGCGCCCTTTGGAGCTAAAGTACCACAGGTACTTGCTGATTGAGTCCTGGTTGAGTACTTTCAGGAGAGCCAGAAAGCTACTAGTAGACCCCCCATCACCCATGGACTTCGCGGGTGCCGACGGGGAACCCTTGATGCGCAAGTTTCTTCGAGTTCAGCATTTGAACTCGTTCATCAATAGGTCAGGTTTTCTGTTCTACCTACCTATGATCAAGCTCCCAGATGTTGACCGTTTGTCTAGTAAGTCATCTGATCTGGACACCCTCAACGACTTCATTCACCGATTCTCTATTATTCACAGTGATTGTGAGCGACTAGAGAGGTCCATACCAGATTGGAACCCAGATATGGCTAACAACATCATATTCGACGGGCACAACCTAGCCTACAGAGTAGTCAACGCGCTGAGAAACATCCCTGACCAATTAACGGACAGTGAGGGTCGGTCCACCGCATTGGTATTTGGTGTCCTACGGAGCCTAGCAGCCTTCAAGAAGCGTTTTGAGCGTGCCCAGCTATACGTGGTGTGGGATGGCTCAAAACAGCGTAGAACCAAGATGTACCCGGACTACAAGGCTGGTAGACCAGAGCATAGTCAAGACACCTACTCTGAGATGTCCCGACTCCAGGCGATGCTTCCACTGTTTGGGATCTCACAAGTCCACAACCCAGAGGAAGAGACCGATGATATCATCGCTTGCCTGCTGAAAAACAAGCTTAGTGGTAAGCGCAACATCATCGTTTCGACTGACCGTGACTTCTTACAGTTGGTTACATATACTGACTTACTTTTAGTACCTAAGCAAGGATCTCGCCCTGAGACCCTTTACGACCCCGATAAGGTTGTGGCAGAGTACGGGGTCCCCCCACGGCTGATGGTTCACCTTCGAGCGCTCTCGGGTGACACCTCGGACAACCTACCAGGAGTACCCAGGGTCCCAAGAAAGATTCTGGCTGCTCTATTGAATACCCACGGGTCTATCAACGGCATCTACGCTTCCAGTTTGGCAGGAGTCACCAAGACGCAATACGAGAAAATCAGGGCTTTCGAGAAACAAGCCAGGCTTAATGTGGAACTAATGGCTCTTCTCACAGATCTTGACTATGAGGTTCGGGAAGCGGCTCCCAACTTCGATGCCGCGTTTGAGGCCCTGAAGCAGTGTTCCATTCAGCCTGAGACTCTGATCTCCACGTTTTTCCAGCCCCCCATGGGTACTGGATTCGCAAAGACTAGTTGAGGTACTATGAGCAGCACTGGTTATGTAATCTCGGTAGACCCCTCGGAAATGGCGAACCGATTTGCATCTCCAGAGCCTCTGATTGATGACCCTATCGAGGAGGTAGACGAGGCGAAGGTCGAGTCGATCCTCTCCTCGTTGCACTTCGAGACTCAGGTCAAGCCCTTATTGGATAGAATACCGGATCGTGAAGCTGACTTGATCGAGCTTTACTACATCCGAAAGAAGCGCCAGGCGGACATAGCTGAGATCTTTGACGTTACCCAAGCCGCAATCAGCTACCGATTGGATAGAGGCCTGCAAAGGATCAAGTTTCTACTGTCAATACCTCAGATCACTGAGGTAGAGATGCGTGGTAATCTGCCATACGTACCACTTAAGCCCATCGATGTGGACATTCTAGTTGGTATGTGGAAGACCACTTGTCAAAGTGAAGTCGCGACTCAGCTAGGTCTCACCCAAGGTAGGGTAAGACATCGTTTTTTTGGGGCCGTGAAGTTGCTTGAGCGTAAAGCTGCGGACGACCTGAGTTTCGAACCTCTGTTCAAGGTATTTTCCTCTATAGCGAGTAAAAACTTCAACATACTTAGGGCCGTCAAACTACCCCAATGGGAAAATCGTGGGGGCGACGAGTTGTCAGGGTTGTGATTCGATTGAGCTTTTACTTGTACGCCCGGCAGTTAGAGGACTGCCGTGCCACTCGTACAGAACCTCCGATTTTACGACTACCAATTCGAGTACTCAGTCCCAGCCGGAAAGTGGCTGTGGACTACCCGAGTTGATGTCTCTCAGTCTGTCCCGTCCTACCAAGTTCGGGATATCAAGTCACCTTATGGGTTGCTGAGGGACTCAATCCCTATCCCTGGTGACGTGATTCAAGCGATGGCGGGTAGCATCGTCGAGCTAAGGTCAAACTTTGCTCCGAGCATACTCATCGGGCCTCCGAACTCATTGGTCTTCGAGGTAGACGAAGGTCGTGGTTACTCCACACCTCAAACCGTACTCCTCACCAACAACGGAGTTTATGGCTCCATACTTGGGGCTAGCCTGACCTCCTCAGCCCCCTTCGTCAAGGTGAGCCCTTCGAGTGTTGGGGGTTTGGCGGTCAACGAGAGTGGGGACTTTACGGTTGAAGTGGACTCAACCAACCTGCTGGCTTCCAATAGTCCCTACAACGAAACTGTTGCAGTTCAGGACCCAACAGCTACGAACAACCCTCGAACCTTACCTGTCCTGATCAATGTGCGCCCCAGGGCCTTGATCTCCTCAAGCACCGTTCTGCTTGTATTCAATGTAGTCCGCCCCCTTAGTGGTCCTTTCCCTCAGGTACCGACTCAAGACTTCACCGTCGGGAACTCGGGACCCTTGGGTTCCGTCCTTGAGTACGACATAAGGGCACTCACCGGACTCTGTGGGGGGTGGCTGCGAAGCTGGTTGCCAGCAGAGGGGGTTCTTCAGGCCGGTGAGGGTGAGGTGATCACCGTCACGGTGCAACCACAAGAAGGCACCCTGCAAGGGACTTACTCAGAAAAGCTGCGCGTTATTGGGTATAGCTCCAACAACTACGTAGACGTTGAGATTCGTCTTGTAATCACGTGAGGGTAGAATGTCAGACCTAGATTTCGACATCAGCACGTTCGAGGTTCAACCCTCAACCGGTTTGGATTGCTTCTTGGCACGTAACGCCACGATGGTAACTCCTCTCCGAAAGAAGGTGGCTTCCATTCAGGATCTGAGTTCGTTCGTTCGCCTTTCTGCAGATGAGTTGGTTCACAAGTCCACTAAAGACCTCTGGACTATTCGTCGGCAGGGTGACGGTGGGCTCTTTGTTGAGAGAACCTTTGACGACACCGGGGCGCCTCTGAAGGCCTAAATGGAGGAACCCTTGAATAACCGTGAAAAGGTCAAGGTAATCGTTGCTAGGGAGGAGAACCTACCCCTGGCACCACCGATGCAGAAACCGGAAGGTCTTATCGGTGATGGCGCCAAGCGAGCGATCCCTCAAGGGCACCAGTACAATCCGCGCGCTCTGAGGCCTTTGGCTCGAACGCTGTTCGCGGCCTCGGTTGCTCTTGGTCACAGCATCACGGCTTACAAGGAGTTCGCACGTATCAAGTCTTCGAGTATCTCCCCAGATGGGATGCTTGGCGGCAAGGGTTACGTGATGAAGGTGAAGGACGTTCGGTCCCACCTGCAGCAGGCCACTGAGTTGCTGTCAACGATCACCGATACCCTACACGACGAGCTTCATGCTCCTCATTGGCAGCCAGAAATCAAGTCACTTGATGGTTTCGAGGGTATTGAGGAACTCATTGAGGAGTCTGATGAGGTCCTGGAGGACCCTGAGCAGTTTGGGGATGATGAGGTCGATGAGGTTGAGAAGTCCGCCCCTAAGACCAAGAACATGACCGACCGGATTCAGGACAAGGAGAACGAAGAGGCCAACGCTTCTCGTATCCCCGGAGGTGGGGCACCTGAGACAAGCGAACCTACCCCTGCGGGTGATGTTTTCAAGACCAAGCAGGCTAGGGATTGGAAGGCCCCATTCATTCAGCGGGCCGCCAACTCGACTCTCCCAGTCAACACCCTCCCTGGTCCTCGTGTGGATCACCTAGACCGTGGCGAGCAGACAGGCCCAGACGGGTCTTACAACAAAGATGAACCCCTAGTGCAGGATGACTGGGGCAAGTCTGAAGGCGTTGGGGACGAGTACATCTACACAACCCCTTGGGAGAACGATACGAGTCGGGCGGCTGGGTCTGAGTTGGTTTGGGGCAACTCTGCCTTACCCTCGGACGATGACACTCGTACTGAGGGTCGGGATTTTGGTCTAGGTTATGGAGCGAAGGGTGAGGGATCCGAGGGCTACGGGACCAAGAACCCTGATGGGCGTGGGGTTTGGGGTCCACAAAGTGGTCTTCCACAGGACCCAGGTGGGGCTATGCGCGACCCTGATGGTACCGGATCTATCCCCTTTGACGACAAGATATCCCCGGCCAATGCTTGGGCTTCGATAGCCGAATCAGGGCTCCCTTTTGATGGTCCGGATGCTGTCGCACGATCTGATTACTTTGACGGCCTCAAAGGGAATCAGTTCAATGTGCATCACCATGGTACCGCTGAGCTACCAGACACAGACCCCCATCTTATGGGGACCCCGATAACTCCTCGACCCTCGCACAACTTCGAGCACATGTTCTCGGAGTCTGAGATGCCAGGTGATGGTGGCGTCACCTACAACCACTACAGGGACCTCACTCCCAACGAGAGTCAGAGCTTCGAACGACAAGACGTCCCCTACATCAAGTGGAAGTCTGATGCTCACGACTATCGTAATGACCAGCAAGATCTCTACCGAGAAGACTACCACTGAAGGAAATTGAAATGGCTGATTTGGGTGACATCTCTGGTTTTCTCAAGGAAGGCGCAGTCAACAACCTTGAGTGGCTTGACGTCAACGAGGAAGACTATCGGAAGCTCTCCGACCTTCCGAAGCAGAACCTTGACTTTGCTCCTGACCTTGAGGCGGCTTGGAGCCATGAGGGGGCAGCTCCGTCGACCTACCTGGTACCAAACAAGGATGTCCCACGTACGATGGGGGACCTGAGTGAGATCCATGGGAAGTTGGCTTCAGATGAGATCCTTCAGCGGGTTACCAAGGTAGCTCGTTTGGCACTCATGCAATCGACGGATCCAGCGAGATTCAACGATGCCCTGAAGACCCGGTTCGATCCGTGGACCCTTCAAACAGCCAGATCCTTACTCGCATCCATCCTTCAGGAACGCGGGCTCCTCGGGCGTTACTACATCGATGCGAGTGACTTCCCCAATTGCTCAAAGAAAGCGAGCAGGGGTGAATCAGACTTCGTTAAGCGTAACGCAGGTAGCGCACGATTCCTTTTGGCCAAGGATCAGTGCCTCGATTGTGTCCACAATGCGAAGTCCACGTGCTCAGTATTTCACAAGGAGATCGTCCTCAAGGTCCCCTACTCGGATGAGCTTGCAAGCGCGGTAGAGCGCGGGCAGTGTGCCTGCGGGAAACAGGTTCAAGCTTCTAGTCAAGACCCGCGTGAGAGGATCAAGGCGGCTTACCTTGCGGGTGACGTGCGAGTAGCGGGTCCAGTCGGGACTCCTAAGCCCGTCGTGAACCCAGTCCACCAGCTCAAGGCTACCGTTGAGCCTCCCAAGGTTCATCTCCCAGTGCTAGCTACTCAGAGCCAACAGAACCTGGCGGAGCAACTCGCTTGGGCACCTCCGGTTGAGGGTAGGGTTGCTGGGATACTCAAGGATGCCTCAGGCAAGAAGGCGTTCGATGTTTGTGCATTCCTGAGAAGGGAGATGCTCAAGGGTCGGAGTGAGACAGAGTTACTTCATGCCCTCAAGCTGTCCTTCTCATTGGATGATTTGCGTGCCACTCGTAGCTCTTGGGAGCCTGTTTACAACGAAGCAGGGTTGTACGGGACTGTCTACTCAACTCAGGAGTCCTTCGACAATTGCCACGAGGGTGCTGACTTCATTGCGAAGCACAACCATCAGATCAAAGGCATTGTTGCTAGCTCGAAGTGCACCACTTGTATTCATAGCAAGCTGAGTCGATGCTTGGTCTACGGGAAGCCTCTTGTAGCCAAAGCGGAAGACCTCTACACGGAAGACACTATTCGTCAGGCGCTATGGGACTACAAGCAAGCCGGTCGCCTTGGGGCTGGTTCAGAGTCCTACCAGTGGGGTGCAACTCCGGTAGAGGCCCTCAAGAAGATCTATCGAACGGCTTCAGCTTCGAACCCCCAAGCTCACATTCCAATGCGTGCCTATGTAGAGCAAGCATTCCGCGGGGAACGCTCTGGGCATATCACCTCCGGACTTGTCAAGCGTGAGATCGTCAGGACAGCTTCCAAGTTCCTGAACGAGGGCTTGTATGGGTCCCAACTACTTAGCGCCTTGAGTAGCAGGTTCGAGCCTCGGGACATCTTGGCTGCCCAGGGTGAGCTGAAAGAAGCCATGCGAGAGCAAGGGCTACAAGGGATCTACTACATTGATCCTACGATCTATGGGGATTACGCCAAAGGTTGTGACGAAGGTGCACGCCTTCATCGGGCACGGCAAGTCCCTTACGTGAAGCTAGGGTCGAAGTGTGCCACTTGTGTCCTCCAGCGCCACCCTGGGTTCTGTTCGAAGTACGCCAAACATCTCGTGATTGACCCGCCTTATGCAGACAAGGCGGCTCAGCAAAGGGAGATGTTAGCGTCGGGTCCAGCTACTGAGATCTCTTTGGGTAGCTTGATGATCCACAACCCATCGTCGGTTGCAGACCTAGTTCAAATGAAGTCAGGTATGGACTTCGACTTGAATCCAACCCCTGAGAAGGCCCCTACGATCTCCGTGGAGTTGGGTGGGGCTACTATTGACCTATGAACTCCAACGACCAGACCTCGGTTGATACCTTGATCCTTAGGGTGGCAGCTCGTTTCGTACGAGCTGACCAATCACCTGGGATGCGCAAGGAGGTCAAGGACCTGACGGAGCCTGTCAATCGCCTCAAAGGAATTGATCGGCAGCTTGCGCGTGACCATGGTCAGTCAATGGGACAGGGTATCGAGGATACGGTCAAACCTCAGCGTCGGGATATTCGACCCGAGGATGTGTTCCATCCAAAACCGGATCAGGTTGGGGTTCTGAACCTAGCCGAGACGGGTAAGGATCTAAGTAAGGCCATTCGAACTCAAGTCCCGAAGGACAAGGGTTACGACGTGGTCAACAACCTATCCCAGTACCTCATTGAAACCCAAGGTGGCGGTGGAGCTGCTCCGGTTCAGTGATCAGGGTGCCCTATGCCAGATGAAGAACTCGACCTAGATACAGAGGAACTTTCGCACGAGGAAATACTAGAAGCCGCCACTTCGATTCTCCCGTTGCACGATGTAGGTCCATTTGAGGGTGAGACGGGGATCGTCAAGAGGGGTCCAGGTCGGCCTCGAAAGATCGAGAAGCGCCCCGGGCGCCTCGATCTAGAGTATCACGCCAAGATGGCTGTTGAGAGACAGAAGTTCGTTGATACGGATCCTCTCGTTGGCCTCATCGAAAGCAACCCCAATGATACCTTGGCACTACTTCATCGAGTGAAGCTCGATGTGGCGCGAGAGGCAGCATCCCTACAGTTCCAAAGGATTGAGTGCGAGAAGTACGGTAAGGATTCCTCTGCGATCTCTATCAAGAGGGTTAAGGCCCTGGAAGAGATCGCCAAGATCGAGTTGAAACTTCGTCAAGTAGACCAGGATTCCATCAACCTGCACAGCGAGAAGATGCAGAAGATCTTCGCGATGTGGGTTGAGATTATGCGTGAAGTAGCCTTGGAGGTTCTGCCACCCGAGCTTCTGGACATGTTCTTCAATCGGTTCGCTACTGAGATGCAGGACTGGGAAGAAAAAGCTCAGAACAACTTGAGGTAGTCGTGGCAACCAAGGAGACTAACAAATCTCTGGGTATCTCGCACCTAATCCGGAGTGCCGGGCATCAGGCAAAGAGTATCCTTGAGAACACTTCGCAGGCTGAAGATCGTGGTGATCTCAGCGAGATTGCTCATGATGGTCGGCGTATCAAGATCTTCAGTGTTCTGCAATACGCAGAGTCAACCTGGGGTCTAGGGATGAAGCTGTACCCGGTACAGCGGTTCATCGTCAAGCTGTACTATCATATCCCGTTGGATGACACTGAAAAGACCATTGTCATCCCTGACATGTTCAAAACGAAGGTGCTCTACCGCTTCACAGAGGTCGAGTACTTGCGCTACTTGTTCAGCGAGGGTCGTTGCAACATTGGGGGGCAAGACCACGTTCGCAGGCAGTTGGTACTAGCCATTGGGCGCCGGTCGGGGAAGACCACCCTATCAGCTATCTTCGCCAGTTACGAGTTGTACCGACTGATCTCCCTCGGTAACCCTCAGGAGTACTACGGGCTCCCGAACGGCAACAGGATCCAGATCATCTCAGTCGCTACTGACAAGGACCAAGCGGGTCTCCTCTTTAGCGATGTGACCTCGCACATGTCGAAGTGTGAGTTCTTCCAGCCTTACATCGCTAACAACACCCTCAGCTACGTTCAGTTCCGGACCCCCTATGACATCGAGAGGTTCGGCCCTACGGTCAGGCATGAGAACGGAAAGTTCACCTCCTTTAATGGTAAGGCCTCGCTGAGGGTCACCTTCAAGGCGTCCGTGTCCAAGGGCCTCCGTGGCTCGGGTAACATCGTCATCATTCTCGACGAGCTGGCCCACTTCCAAGACAAGGGTGTCAGCTCTGCCAAGGACATCTACGACGCGATCACTCCGTCAGCTTTGGCGTTCTCCCACAAGGACCCCGAGACGAATGAGCCGATTGGTCCTGTTGAGAGTAGGATCATCTCGATCTCATCGCCCTTGAATCGGGCTGGTAAGTTCTACGAACTCTTCCACTTCGCCATGTCGAAGGCAGAGGGTTCGGAGAACCTATTGGCGATCCAAGCTCCGACTTGGGAGGTCTACAGGGATTGCGACCCGACCTTCCTCAAAGAGAAGTTCCACGAGGACCCAACCGTTTTCATGACGGAGTATGGGGCTCAGTTCTCGGATCGAGTGCGCGGTTGGGTTGAGCGCGAGGATGACCTCCTAGCCTGTATCAAGGCTGAGCGTCAGCCTATCCTAGCTGGTCGCCCTCGTAGCCCCCATCAGATGGGGATTGACGTCGGACTCATTGGTGATGGTACCGCTATCTGTATCACCCATGCAGATGGGGATAGGATTGTCCAGGACTACCACGAGGTCTGGTATGCGGGAGTCCCATGGAAGGATTCCAATCCCCACCTTCAATCTCCATTGGTTGACTACGCGAAGATCATTGAGACCGTAGAACGCCTAGACTTTGATGCTATCGCAGATTGGATCTACGTAGTCTGCAAGAAATTCTACATCACTGAGGGGTTGTTTGACCGTTGGAATGG
>Ga0184615_10001947_pt1 | contig 11111 bp, 8 predicted proteins | sample PLM4_65_coex_FD_133134 | JGI IMG/M metagenome (GOLD analysis project Ga0184615, IMG submission 133134) | Groundwater sediment microbial communities from an aquifer in East River, Colorado, USA - PLM4_65_coex | ecosystem: Environmental > Terrestrial > Soil > Riparian zone | place: USA: East... | reverse complement strand
GCTTGCCGCGGGAAGCGCGGCTGCCCTGGGGCACCTCGTAGACCTTGAGCCAGTAGACGCGCCCGCGGTTGGAGAAGCACAGGATGAAATCGTGGGTGTTGGCGATGAACAGTTTCTCGATGAAATCGTCCTCCTTGGTCGAGGTCGCCTGTCGGCCGCGCCCGCCGCGTTTCTGCGCGCGATAATCCGCGACCGGCTGGCACTTCATGTAGCCGCCGTGCGAGAGCGTCACCACTACGTCCTCGGAGGCGATCAGGTCCTCGGTGGACAGCTCCTGCGTCGTGGTGACGATCTCGCTCTTCCGCTCGTCGCCATACTGCTTCTTCACCTCCGCGAGCTCTTGGGAGATGATGTTCGTCACGCGGGCAGGCTTGGCGAGCACGTCGATGAGATCGACGATCTTGTCCATCGTCTCCTTGTATTCCGATGTGATCTTGTCCTGCTCGAGCGCGGTCAGGCTCTGCAGCCGCATCTCGAGGATGCGCTGCGCCTGGACGTCGGAGAGCTTGTAGCCCTTCTTTTGCAGCCCGAATTCGAGTGTCAGCCCCTCCGGGCGCGACGTTTGGCCACCGCTGCGCTCCAGCAGCTCTTCCACGAGCTTCGAGTGCCAGAAGCGCGCCATCAGCTCGTTCTTGGCGTCGGCCGGAGTCGCTGCGCTCTTGATCAGCGCAATCACGTCGTCCACGCTGGAGAGCGCAACTGCCAGGCCCTCCAGGATGTGCCCGCGCTCGCGCGCTTTCCTTAGCTCGAACACGGTGCGCCGGGTGACGACCTCGCGGCGATGGCGCAGGAACGCGTCCAGAAACTGCTTGAGATTCAGGAGCCGCGGCTGGCCGTCCACCAGCGCGACCATGTTCATGCCGAAGGAGTCCTCGAGTTGCGTCTCCTTCCACAGGTTGTTGAGGATGACGTCCGGATTCTCGCCGCGCTTCAGCTCGATCACCGCGCGCATGCCGCTCTTGTCGGACTCGTCGCGGATGTCGGCGATGCCCTCGATCTTCTTGTCGCGCACCAGCTCGCCGATCTTCATCAGCAGGCTGGCCTTGTTGACCTGGTAGGGCAGCTCGTCGACCACAATGTGGGTGCGGCCGCCCTTCTCCGCCTCCTCGAAGTGGGTGCGCGCGCGCATCACCACCCTGCCGCGTCCCGTGCGGTAGCCTTCCTTGACGCCCTGCACCCCGTAGATGACGCCGGAGGTGGGGAAATCCGGGGCCGGCACGATCTTGATCAGGTCCTCGATGGTGAGATCCGGGTCCTTCAGCAGCGCCTGGCACGCGTCCACCACCTCGGAGAGATTGTGCGGCGGAATATTCGTCGCCATGCCGACCGCGATGCCCGAGGAGCCGTTCACCAGGAGGTTGGGGACGCGGGTCGGCAGCGCGGTCGGCTCCTGCTCCTTGCCGTCGTAATTCGGCACGAAATCGACCGTCTCCATCTCGATGTCGGCCAGCATCTCCGAGGCAATGCGCTCCAGCCGGCATTCGGTGTAGCGGTAGGCGGCCGGGGAATCGCCGTCAACCGAGCCGAAGTTTCCCTGCCCGTCGATCAGGGTGTAGCGCATGGAAAAGTCCTGAGCCATGCGCACGAGCGCCTCGTAGGTGGCCGCATCGCCGTGGGGGTGATACTTGCCAAGCACGTCGCCGACCACCCGCGCGCATTTGACGTAGGGGCGGTTCCACGCGTTGTTCGCCTCATGCATCGCAAAGAGAATGCGGCGGTGGACGGGTTTCAGCCCGTCACGCACGTCGGGCAGCGCCCGCCCCACGATCACGCTCATCGCGTAATCGAGGTAAGAACGGCGCATCTCTTCTTCGAGGCTGACGGGAAGCGTTTCTTTGGCGATCTGATCCATGAAAATGCAGGGAATTTGAGGTGTATTCGGGGGCCGCTAAAAGACTGCAATTTTAGCATGCACCGGGGGCAAAACCTGGTCCGATTTGATGGTGTACGGGGTCGGGCGGCCGCTTCCCAAACGTCACGGCTCACGCCGAGAAAATCGGGACGCTTACGGGTGCCGGGCTGCCATCTCCCGCGCCTGCACCGTAGGGATCAAGGTTTGCCTCAAGAACCTGGCGCTCGCTGGGCGCGGTAACGGCAGGCACGTCTGGAACGGGCTTCAGTCCACTTCGTGAAACACCCCCCTCATGCCGGGGCGTGTCCGTTTCATTAAAGCAACACGCAAATATCCCTTTTCCATGGAACCATGTTATGATTTCCGCATAATTTGCCTTGCCCGGTCCGATGTGATATTAGTAGCCGCGGGGAGACTCCATAGTGGTTATCCGGCACATCGGCGGGTCCCTAACCATCGCATAACAGGAGGATCAAAAACATGAATTCAGCACTGCGGAAGATTTACACCTTTGTCGGGATACTGGCCGCGGTCAGCTTGCTCGCCGCCTGCGAGACGACACCGGAGCCGAAGCCCGCGCCGCCACCCGCACCGAAGCCCGCGCCCGCACCGAAGCCGGTCGAGAAGCCGAAGCCGAAGCCGGAACCCGAGAAGAAGGCCAAGCCCGAATTCCTGAACATCGAGCAAAAGATCGAGTTGCAGGGCATGCCCTTCGCCAAGGCGGAGATGACCGCTGACAACAAGAAGGAGCTCGACACCTTCATGGGCGCGCTGCGCAAGGGGACCAAGGCGCGCGAAGCCGTCCAGATCAGCGCCGTGGTGGTGACGGGTCACACTGACCGCATCGGCAGCCTCAAGTACAACATGGGCCTCTCCGAGCGCCGCGCAGTGGTGGTCAAGGACTACCTCGTCAGCATGGGCGTCGACCAGAAGGTGATCTTCTGGGAAGGCAAGGCGTTCAAGCAGCCGATCCCCGTGACGAAGTTCTGCGACAACAAGATGAAGCGCAAGCAGTTGATCGAGTGTCTGTCGCCGAACCGCCGCGTGACCGTGGAAATCGTGGGCCGCGCCCTGTCTCTGGCCAAGCCGAAGCCGGCCGCCAAGCCCGCAGCGAAGAAGCCGGCTGCCAAGCCCGCGCGCTGAAATTCGATCGAACGCAATATAGTTCGAGCAGTACAGTCATTCAAAAGCCCTGCCGCAAGGCAGGGCTTTTTTGTTTCCAGAGGAGGGCCGCCTGGCTGACTCTGTTCCCCTCGTCGTAGAGGCCGGTTGGATCGTTCCGGTCGACCCTCCCGAGGTGACCCTTGCGGACCACGCCATCGTGGCGGTGGACGGACGCATCCACGACCTGCTTTCCATCAGCCTGTCTCGAGAGCGCTACCCCGCCGCGCGGCGCATCGAGCTTCCCGGGCACGTCCTGATCCCGGGTCTCGTCAACCTGCACACGCATGCTGCGATGACGCTGATGCGCGGGCTCGCGGACGATCGCGCATTGATGGACTGGTTGCAGAACCACATCTGGCCGGTTGAAACACGCCTCGTTTCCGGCGAATTCGTGCGCGACGGTACGCTGCTCGCCTGTGCCGAGATGCTGCGCGGAGGGATCACCTGCTTCAACGACATGTACTTCTACCCGGAGGCCGCCGGGCGCGCGGCGCTCGCGGCCGGCATGCGGGCGGCGCTCGGCATCATCGTCATCGAGATGCCCTCGGCCTACGCGGCGGATGCGCACGATTACTTGAGCAAGGGCCTGGTGACGCGTGACGGCCTGAAGGACGAGAGCCTGCTCTCGTTCTGCATCGCGCCGCATGCGCCGTACACGGTCGGCGACAGGACCTTCGAGCGCATCGCCATGCTGCAGGGGGAACTCGACCTGCCCCTGCACATCCACTTGCATGAAACGCGCGATGAGATTGAGAGCAGCCTGGCGCGCCACGGCGCGCGCCCCCTCGCGCGGCTGCAGGGCCTCGGGCTGGTGGACGCCAACCTGATCGCCGTTCACGCCGTGCACGTAACCGAGCAGGAAGCAAATCTCCTTGCGCAAGAGGGCTGCCATGTCGCCCACTGCCCCAGTTCGAATCTGAAGCTCGCCAGCGGCATCGCGACGCCCGACAGGCTGCTGAAGGCCGGCGTCAACGTGGGATTGGGAACTGACGGCGCCGCGAGCAACAACCGCCTCGACATCTTCGCCGAGATGCGGCTTGCCGCTCTCCTCGCCAAGGGATCGGGCGGTGACGCCACGGCATTACCGGCCCATACGGTGCTCGAGATGGCTACCGTCCGCGCGGCGCGCGCGCTCGGCCTGGAAAACCGCATCGGTACCCTGACGCCGGGAAAATGCGCCGACATGGCGGCGGTCAACCTGGGCGCGCTGGATCTGACGCCGTGCTACGACCCGCTGTCCCACCTGGTCTATGCGGCCGGGCGCGAGCACGTCAGCCACGTCTGGGTGAACGGCGAGCTGCTCGTCGAGAACGGCCGGCTGACCCGGCTCGATACCCGGGAACTGGCCGCCAAGGCGGCATACTGGAAGGAGAGGATCAGGGCCTAGGATTGAGGATTGAGGATCGAGGTCCTGTAGAATCAGGCTCACTCAATGCTCAGTCCTCGATCCTCAATCCTGTTCCAATGATTAACGTCGATCCGCTCGAGCTCGAGAAATTCAGCCAGCTCGCCCACCGCTGGTGGGACCCGGGCGCCGAGTTCAAGCCGCTGCACGACATCAACCCGCTGCGCCTCGATTACATCGACGGCATCGCCGGGCTGCGCGGACTGCGCGTGCTCGACGTGGGCTGCGGGGGCGGCATCCTGGCCGAGGCCATGGCGGCGCGTGGCGCGCGCGTCACCGGCATCGACCTCGCCGAGAAGCCGCTCAAGGTCGCACAACTGCACTTGCTGGAGACGGGGCTGGAGGTGGAGTACCGCCTGATCGCCCCGGAAACGCTCGCGCGCGAGGCGCCCGGCAGTTTCGACGTCGTCACCTGCATGGAGCTGCTCGAACACGTGCCCGACCCGGCGGCCACGGTGCGCGCCTGCTCCGATCTCGTCCGGCCCGCCGGACACGTGTTCTTCTCCACCATCAACCGCAACCTGAAGTCGTACCTGCTCGCGGTGATCGGCGCCGAGTACGTGCTCAAACTTCTGCCTCGCGGCACGCACGACTACGCCAGCTTCATCAAGCCCTCCGAGCTTGCCGGCATGTGCCGGGGCGCGGGACTGCAGGTCTCACGCGTCACGGGTATGACTTACAACCCCTTGACCAAGGTCTATGCCCTGGGCTCCGATGCGGACGTGAACTACATATTGCACGCCCAAAAAGCGTGAATCGTGATCCGTGATTCGTGATTCGAGCACACGCGCCCCAACCTGCTTCCCCGCAAGCTGGGGAGGGGAAACGCCTTCTCACTTCGCGGCTCGCATGTCACAAACCGTAGGTGTCGGGTCGATTCACGATTCACGAATCACGAATCACGCATCTGCATGATCAAGGCTGTACTTTTCGATCTCGACGGCACTCTTGCCGACACGGCGCCCGACCTTTCTTACGCTCTCAACCGCGTGCGTGAAGCGCGGGGGTTGCCGCCGCTGCCGCCCTCCGCAACCCGCCCTTTCGCCTCCCACGGCGCGCGTGGACTGATCGGCGTGGGATTCAACGTCCGGCCGGACGACCCCGGCTATGGCGCGTTGCGCGACGAGTTCCTCGCCACCTACGCGGACAACCTGTGCCGCGAGACCCGACTGTTTGCAGGCCTTCCAGAGCTCCTCGATCAGCTGGAAGCGCGGGAATTGCCCTGGGGCGTGGTCACCAACAAGCAGGAGCGCTTTACGCTGCCGCTGCTGGAACTGTTGAAGGTTCGCAGCCGGGCTGCCTGCGTAATCGGAGGCGACACCACGGGCAAGAGCAAGCCTCACCCCGAGCCGCTGCTCGCGGCGAGCCGCGCCATCGGGCTGGCGCCGGGATCCTGCGTTTACGTGGGGGACGATCTGCGCGATGTGCAGGCGGGGCAAGCCGCCGGCATGAAGACGGCGGTGGCGATGTGGGGCTATCTCAACGGCCAGCATCCGGAACGCTGGAATGCGGACTGCATGATCGAAGAACCGCGGGATCTCCTGCGGTTCTTATAGGGAACGGGCATTCATGATTCAGGATCCAGCGAGGACAGTGAGTCCCGGGATTGAATTCCAGGTGATCGCCCATATCTGAGATAATGTTGATTCCATGGATTCTGAATCATGGGGGCGACCTGGTTTCGACGCTGGTATCGAAGCAGAACGGGGCATGCCAAGGTCCAGTCACCTTGTAAAACCGCTGGAAACCACTAAACGCCAACGACGAGCGTTACGCTCTAGCCGCCTAACACCGGCTAGACGCTGCACTAGCTTGCTGATGGGCTAGGCCGGATGGGTAAGCGAGGCGCAAGCCGAGCCTGCATATTCGGTGCAGCGTCATTGACATCAGCCTCTCCCACGGTCTGGTCGCTTGGCCGTGCGGATCCGTCGAAGCGACTGGCTGAGCGTCAGCCTGCCGGCCGGCGGGCGCAAGGCGAGATCCAAACGACCAGGCTAAGCATGTAGTCCCGGCTGTGTAGGACTTGCGGACGCGGGTTCGATCAGTACGGTTGCCTCTGCCCGAGAGGGCAGAGTGAAAACGGGGCTCACATCGGCGAACCCTGCGCCGCCGCGAGGCGGCATGGAAACGCCGAGGGGTAAGTAGAGGGCCAACCTCAGGCTTGCCCTGTAGAGACTCATAGACCCGCTGACCTGGGCATATACCAGGTGAGCGGGCACTAGGATTCGCTGTAATGGCGGATAACACGCTCCGCATCCTGGCAACAGGATGAAGGCATAGTCCAGCCCGCCTCGAAAGAGGTGGAACAGCTGTCCCGCCGCCTCCACCAATTCAACGGCCATCCTCGGGTGGCCGTTTTCTTTTTCACGGGTGGTGCGTTATCGTAATGTATGCCTCGATACCGAAAAGTCAGACTACTCGAACCGGTCGTGGCTGCCTATCTTGCCGGGCTCGTGGACGGAGAAGGTACGGTTACCATGACTCGACAACATCGGAATGAAAAGCGGCGAGTGGTCGTCTGCATCAGCAACAGCGAGCTTGAAATCCTCAAATTTGCCAAAGACAAGATCGGCGCTGGAAGGATTACCACCAAGCGCACCTACAACGAGCGACACGCCGATAGCTATGCCTATCAGATATCGAGCCGGCAAGCGCTTGACCTGCTCAAACAGATCGCCCCTCACATGAAGTCATACAAGGCGCGCAGAGCGATATTGACGCTGAAACACTATGTGCGCCTTACGCCCAGAAACGGCAAATACCGGCCGGGAGTATTGAGGGAGCGCGAGCGGTTCGAGCGCCAGGTACTTGCCACGCGGCCAGGCGGGAATGCAACTGCAGCTGGGACAGACTATCTTCGTCAGACCAAGAATGAGTGATGGTGGTATAGCCGGTCAAGTCGCGTCCACCAAATAGGAAAGGGGCTCGTCCGAGCCCCTTCTTTCTTGCGGACCGGGGCTAGCAAGCCCCGGCAGTCGCATCCGTGGTTACAGCGGCTTGATGCCCGTGGCCTTCATGCCCTTGGGGCCGCGCGTCACTTCAAAACTGACGCGCTGCTTCTCCTTGAGCGACTTGTGCCCGTTGCCCTGGATCTCGGAAAAATGCGCGAATACTTCCTCGCCGCCGTCGTCCGGCGTGATGAACCCGAAACCCTTTGCATCGTTGAACCACTTCACAATACCAGTTGCCATGCAACTCTCCCATACGAAGAAATGAACGATCACGGGCTCGCGCCCGTGCCCTGCAAGCGAATCAAGAAGAGTGGTTGAGAACTGAGACCCCACCCGGACGGATGGAGGACTACGGATCAGCAATACGCCGCTTGAAACGACTGCGGGGCGGAAGATACCCGCAATCCGGGGAATTGGCAAGCCGGGCTGGCCCGCTCCTCACGTCAGGGTTTCACGTATTTCCTGGCGAACTGTCCGGCCAGTGCGGGATCGAGCTTGCGCAACTGCGCGTGGATTTCCTGCACCTTTTCGCGCAGTCCCTGGCCGTGATAGGCGGCCCCCAGGTTGAAGATCGCACGCGTGTCGCCAGGCTTGACGCGCAGCGCCTCCTGGATGGCCTCGATCGCCCGGTCATGCTGGTTCAGCGCGAGATAGGTCCAGCCAAGGTTGTGCCAGGCGTCGAACGAGTCGCCGTCGTAGCGCACCGCCTGCTGGTAGGCCGGTATCGCGCGCCGCGGCCGGTTGGTCGCGGTGTACGCATCACCCAGCTCCTGCCAGGCGCGTGCGCTCTTCGGCGACACGCGTACCCATTGCTGCGAGAGGCTCAGGACCCCGGGCCAGTCTTTTTTCGCGCGGGCCTCGCCGATCCGTCGTATCCACCTGGCCTCGAGCGACTCCTGCCCGCCGCCCGCCGCCTTGGCGCGACCACCCCGCTCCAGCTCGACGATCCAGGCCGCGGGCAGCGCGAAGTTGAGGTTCGGGCCCTCGCCGACGAAAAACGCGGTGATGCCGATCAAACGCCCCTCCGTGTCGAACAGGCCGCCGCCGCTCGACCCCTGCGAGATTGCGGCGGAAGTCTGGATGTACTGCGAGCCTTCGAATTCGCGCAGGCTCGAGATCAAGCCCTCCGTCAGCGTCAATTCCAGCCCTTCCGGCGCGCCGATTGCGTACACCCTCTGGCCGACCCGCACTCTGCTGGTATTGAGCATCGCCCGCGGCGCGTTCAACTGCGGCACGCTGACCTGGCACAGGTCGCGCTCCTCGTTGGCCGACGCAGCGGTCGCGCTGTACGTCTGCTGCCGAAAATGAACCTCGAGGCTGGCCGCGCCTTCAATGACGTGGCAGTTGGTCGTGACCAGCTCGCGTCCCGTCACCACCCCTCCGCCCTGGTTGATGGGGTTGCCCTCGCCGTCGTAGGCGTGGATCACAATCACGCTCTGGGACGCCTGCTGAAAGATCTGCTCCGGGGTCTTGGCGGCCACGACGGCCGGCACAAGCGCCGCAGCGAGCAGTAAAGCGACGCCGGAATTACTACGCATCATCCATCCTTTTGCTGCGGCTCGCCGAGGATGAGGCTCCGTACTTGCTCCCGCCGCGGAGGCGCTGCACGGTTGACGCGAACGACCCGGATTCCGGCCTGCCTGAGAATATCGGATTTGAAGCTCTGGTCACCCGCCGTCGCGGCGCTGGCCGCGGACTCCACGTCGACCACCGCGATGACCCGCATGCTTTTGTCGCAGATGACGAAGTCGAGCTGGTACTGGGACAGGCGGCGCGCCTGCTGCTCGCGATCCTGCCCGTTTCCGGGCGCGCCGACCACCCGCGCCAGCGACACGCCGGCGAAGACCTCGAAGCCGGGAAGCCCCGCTTTCAGCAGGTAGTAGAGCAGCGACTCGGCCTGCCCCAGAAAGCGCTGTGTTGCCGGCGGCGGCGTGGCGGCGATTGCTACCGGCGCTTTCGCGGAAGCAGCCGATTCGCTCGCGGGAGGCGCAGCGGACGATGATGGCAGAGGGTTCGCGGGAAGCTGCGCCTGTCCCTTGAAGATTTTCTCGAAGCGGGTGTCGCTGGCGGCCCTCCTCGCGGCGACTTTCCTGCGGTAATTCCAGATGGCGTAGACGACAAACCCGGCTGCGACCAGCAGAAACAGATACCACAGCAAAGAACTACCTCTCCACTCAGCCGGTCTTGCTCTTGGCAGCCTGCAGGACCGCCGCATCCGGCAGGCTGCCAGCGGTGTCGAGAAGCTTCAAACCCGGCCGCACAGTTTCGGCCGCGCGCAGCAGGGCATCGGGAGCTTGCAGGTGCTCCGTCGACAATTCCGAGATGCTGTTGCAGCCGAGGAGCGCGATTACACGGTCGATTTCGCCCCGGAATATCGAGATCGCCCGTCGCGCCCCCTCTTCCCCGCCGGCGGCGACGCCGTAGAGCGTGGCGCGGCCGATCTGAACCGCGTGCGCCCCCATGGCGAGCGCCTTGACCACGTCGGTGCCGCGGCGAAATCCGCTGTCGACCAGCACCGCGACGCGCTTGCCCACCGCGTCCGCCACCTCGGGCAGCGCCTCGATCGGGGAAATCACCGTGTCGAGGTTGCGGCCGCCGTGGTTGGAGACGATTACACCGTCGGCGCCGCAATCCGCGGCCATCAGCGCGTCCTGGGGATGGAGCAGCCCCTTCACCAGCAGCCGGTGCGGCCACAACTTGCGCAGGGCGCGCAGGTCGTCCCAGTTGAGCGAATCATTCCGCATGCTCGACCGCCCCATCGGTCCCGCGGTGATCCGGTACTTGATATCCGTCGGATAGTTCTGGTAGCGCGGCATGCCCGTGGTGACGAGGTAGCGGGCCAGCACGCCGAGCATCCAGCGCGGGTGCAGCAGCACGTCCGTGATGTTCCCGCGCGTGAAGGTAAAGGGGATGGTGAAGCCGTTGCGGAGGTTGTACTCGCGGTTGCCCGGGACTACGCCGTCAACCGTCACCACCAGCGCCTCGTACCCCGCGGCCTTCGCGCGCTCGACCAGCTTGTGGGAGAGCGAGCGGTCGGGCCACATGTAGAGCTGGAACCACAAGGTGCCGCCCGCCTGCTCGGCGACTTTCTCCATCGCCGTCATCGAGCCGGTGGCAAGCGTGAAGGGGACGCCGGCTTCCGCCGCCGCGCGAGCGAGTGCTATCTCGCCCTCGTACCACATCAGTCCTGCCGTTCCGGTGGGCGCGATGATGATCGGCATCTTGTGCTTCTTGCCGAATAGCGTCACCTCCTGGCTGCGCTTCGAGACGTCCACCAGGTTGCGCGGCTTCAGGCGGATACCTTCGAAGATTGCCCGGTTGTGGCGCAGCGACACCTCGTCCTCCGTGCCGCGATCCACGAACTCGAACAGCCCATGCGGCACCCGCCTGAGCGCCATCTTCCGCAAATCAGCGATGTTGTATGCCCTGGCTACCGATCCCATCGTTTTCCACTCCGTGGACTCGCCGCAACCGCGTGACGGGGAATATTAAGGTAAAGGCCGCGGCCGCGCCATCATCGCCACCCCGGCCGGGCCAAGAAATCCTATGGAACCCCTGAACAAGTCTGCCGTTCGCCCTGAGCCTGTCGAAGGGCGAACGGCAACTCCCTGAAATACTGAGACTCCGAATCGCTCGTGGTTCGACAGGCTCACCACGAACGGACTTAATCGGAGCTTCCCTGGAGAGTTGGCATGCCATGCCGGAGTTTCAGCGGTGATCAGGCCGGCTTCGGGTCCAT
>Ga0184615_10001946_pt1 | contig 11112 bp, 14 predicted proteins | sample PLM4_65_coex_FD_133134 | JGI IMG/M metagenome (GOLD analysis project Ga0184615, IMG submission 133134) | Groundwater sediment microbial communities from an aquifer in East River, Colorado, USA - PLM4_65_coex | ecosystem: Environmental > Terrestrial > Soil > Riparian zone | place: USA: East... | reverse complement strand
TTTTTGTGCTTTATTTGAAACGGTTAAGAAGCTGCCGGGTAAACAGGTCCGCCGCGAGGGTCAGGGGTCGGGATGGGGCGGTGTATTTCCTTAACGGTAAGTGAGACCCTTCCGGGCACTCTGGGCAATTTGCCGTGAGTTGAGGTGAATGAGCCCTCTCTCGGGCGTAATTGGTACGCCGCATAAGCATGGCCCGAAGGTTTGACACCGCCAGGGCGAAAAAGCGCCCCGTTTTCCGAATCGGAAACCACTAGTTTCTCATCCGGAGTTTTCCGGATGGAAACTAGATACAATCGTGCTGTTCCCAGAATTTCCCAGCTGTTCAGTCTGTAGAAAAGGAGGTAGCGATGCCGACAATGATTCCCAATTCCAAGCCGAGACTTTCCTCTGACGAACTGCATTCCCTGCTGCAACCTTTCGAGATCGACCGCAGTCAGCACCCGTTGGTCGTCGTGGGGATCAGGGGGTACTACCGCAACACCATGGGTGCCCCCCATGTGAATGACCGGGGGATCTACGATGACGCACTGTTCATAGACTCCCCCTCTGTTACCGCCGCATATAACGGCAACACCGATCCTTCGGGGTACCGCAAGGGGACACGGGGTTGGGGAGTCAAAGGGGATGGCGACGCTGAAGACCGGTATCTGGTTCGTTCATCGATTCGACCTGCATCGCGGCAAATACCTGGCGCTCTGCCAGCGGGCCGGCGACGTCAGCGTCACCCGTGACGGCGTTCCCCCGTACGACGACACCGGCATGTTCGGCATCAACATTCACAAAGGAGGGTACAACACCACCTCCAGCGAGGGGTGCCAGACCATCCACCCATCCCAGTGGGAGAGCTTCATAGCTTTGGCCACCGACCAGGCAAAGCGGTTCTTCGGGGATAAGTGGAAGAAGACCACGGTGCCGTATGTGCTTGTGGAGCAGGGGTAAAAGTTCCGTGTCCGGTTATGTATGTCAGCTACCGCAAGGCCGCGCTTGATCTGATCAAGGGGGTCACGGATGTGAAGAATAAGGGGCTCATCAAATAAGGAGCCGAACAGGAAAGGAGATTTATCATGGAATTCTTTGTCTGCATCTGCCCCGCAACGGGCAACGTCATTCTCGATGGCAACGACCAAGGCCCCAACAAGGACAGCTCCGGCAACCTGCAAACCAAGCAATGTAACGCTGGCCTCCACACCGTCGCACTCCGGTGTCCCGCCGGGAAAACGTGCTCGCCGCCACAGATAACAGTCGTCATCGAGAATACCGACCCGATCGCGCCCATGGAGGTGGCGTTCCAATGCGTATAGCCATCAACCGCCTGATGCTTCTCTGCGCTTGCGTGACGCTCGTCTGCGGCGGCTGCGCCCACTATCCCGACAATCCACAGCTCTCGACGATTTCCCCGGCGACGGGTTATCGTTACAGCGTCGTCCGCCCGCAACCCGCGGGCGACAAGCCCTTCGTCCTCCTGGCCTTTTCCGGCGGCGGCACGCGCGCCGCGGCCTTTTCCTTCGGCCTCATGGAGGAACTGAAGCGGGTGGAATACACCGCCAAGGACGGCACGAAACAACGGCTCCTGGACGACGTGGAGATCATCTCGTCGGTTTCCGGGGGGAGCTTTACCTCGGCGTACTACGCCCTTTTTCCCGAGCGCTTCTTCGACGATTTTCCCAGGCAGTTTCTCTACCGCGACATCCAGGGAGGTCTCTTCTGGCGGCTGTTCAATCCGTACAACTGGTTCCGGCTCGCATCCGCCGATTTCAGCCGGATCGACATGGCGGACGAATACTACAATTGTACCATCTTCGGGAATAGAACCTTCGCCGATCTCCTCGCGAAGCCGAAAGGGAGCGTGCCGTTCCTGGTACTGAACGCCACCGACATCAGCATCGCCCACCGCTTCGAGTTCTCCCAGGACCAGTTCGATCTCCTCTGCTCCGACCTCTCCGGCGTCTCCGTTTCCCGCGCGGTGGCAGCCTCTTCTAACTTCCCGGTAGCCTTCGCCCCGCTCACCTTGGACATCTACAAGGAATCGTGCGGTCCGCTCCCCCCCTGGATAGGACTCGGCCTGGACCGGGAAAACAACCCGAAGCGCCGTGTTGCCGATGCAACTGCAGCCCAGTCGTACCGCGAGGCTGACCGGCGTTACGCCCATCTGCTGGACGGAGGCCTGTCGGACAACCTGGGCTTGCGGGGGCCGTTTCAGGCGGTCACCACCACAGACAGTCCCTGGAGCATCCTAAGATTGGCGAATCTGGACAAGCTGGGGAGGCTGATGGTGATTGCGGCAAACGCCAAGACGACAAAACAGCGGAGTTGGGACGAGAAGAGCTCTCCACCAAGTATCGGCGCTGTCCTAGATGTGGCCCTGAACGGGCCGATGGACGATGTCTCCTTCGACAGCATCGAGATGACTGACGGTCATTTCAAGCAGATGAAGCAGCTCTCCCGCACTGTCGATTCCTGCAACAAGCTCCTGGCCAAAAACTGCCCTGATGCCCAGCAGATCAACAACCCGATCAGCACCGATTTTACCTTCAGCGAACTGACCTTCGATGACATTCCCGACCCCCGTCTGCGTAGGTGTCTGCAGGAGTTGCCGACTTCATTTTCCCTCCCCGAAAAAACCGTTGATCTGCTGCGCTCGGCAGCGGGGTATCTTCTCATGAACTCGTCCGACTTCATAACCGGCATGAAGCGGCTCGATCCGGCATGGCAGCCGAGGCAGATTACTATCGATGGAAGGCTGATTGATGATGTCTGCGGGGGCGCGTAAATGATATTGGCCATGCCGAAGAATCGGTCTGGCCCCTCCTCAGATTTCAATTCACCCCTTTATTATTAAAGAAATTTGTATTACTATGCAGCGAAAATGGGGGCAGCGATGCCCCCATGATTTTGTTCTCCCTTCCAAAAGCAATCCATGTCCCACCAACTGACACTGACTGCACAGCAACTCACAGGGGAACAAATGAGGTGACCTATGACCTTCGCTGACCGTATTGCCGATGCCGACAGACTCCGGGAAGAGATAAACCAGCACCGCCCCCTGAAAAGAGAAGCGCTGAAGCAGCTCAGGGAATACTTCCGCGTTGGCTTGACCTGGGCCAGCAATGCACTGGAAGGGAACAGCCTGACGGAAACCGAAACCAAGGTGGTGCTCGAAGACGGCATTACCATCGGCGGCAAACCGCTCAAGGATCACTACGAGGCCATCGGCCACGCCGAAGCCTTCGACTATCTGCAAACGCTGGTGAAACGGACGGAAATCGCCGAGCGGGATATTTTGAAGCTGCACAAACTGTTCTACTACCGCATAGATCAGGCGTGCGCCGGTCACTACCGCAAGCAGAATGTCGTGGTTACCGGTACGGATTTCATTTTTCCACCACCCAGCCAACTGAAAAAACTGATGACGGAATTCACCGCAGAGATACCGGCCCTGCGTAGCGAGAAACATCCCATCGAATTTGCCGCTCTGCTCCACCTGCGTCTGGTAACCATCCACCCCTTTGTGGACGGCAACGGCAGAACCGCTCGCCTGCTGATGAACCTGGCGCTGCTGCAGGCGGGCTATCCGGTCACCATCATTCCACCGGTGCTGCGGAGCGACTATCTGAGCACCGTGCGCCAGGGAAACAGCGGCAACAGTGAACCGTTTGTGACGCTGCTGTCGAACATGGTCTGGGAGAGTCAGCGGGACTATTTGCGGTTGCTGCAGAATCTGGAGAGGAAGTAGACCATGGCGAAGGATGAACAGATGGATATTCCGATACAGCCGGTAGCCAGGCCGATCCTCTGCAGCCCCTACGTGGAACCGACCGCCCACAGGGTGGCTGCTCCGGTCTCTGTGTCGTACACCCAGTAGCTGGCCGGCCGTCGCCCCAGGGGTCTCGGGGCTGCACAAACTTGACACGCCCCTGTTACAGGAGTATATAGAATATGTTTATTAACTATAGCTAAGGTATGAGTGGTCGATGGTTTCCCGTGGATGGGGCCGTTTGGTGGTTGTGCGCGAGCCGCTCGTGTCAGCTGTGTGCTGATTGAGCGGCTTTTTGTTCTTTAAAGGGAGAAGCGATTCCTTGGGCTTTGTTACGCCCTTTGAGCTTAGTTAAACTTGGCAACTTGGAAGCCTGACCCTGGCGACTCTTTTAACTATAGTTAAGGTATGAGTGGTCGATGGTTTCCCGTGGATGGGGCCGTTTGGTGGTTGTGCGCGAGCCGCTCGTGTCAGCTGTGTGCTGATTGAGCGGCTTTTTGTTCTTTAAGGGGAGAAGCGATCACTTGGGCTTTGTTACGCCCTTTGAGCTTAGTTCAACTTGACAACTTGGAAGCCTGACCCTGGCGACTCTTGTGGGGAAAAGTGACAAGGAACAAGGAAAAGTCGCAGGAATCTATTTCTGGAAGGCCATTACAAGGGAGGACGATATGAGAAGAGTAGTGTTGATACTGTTTGTTGTTGGACTCTTGGCAGGATGTGCGAGCGATCCGTTTCGCATTCCTCAGGCTACGGCAGGAAAGGTATGCACCCCCATCAAGGAGACAACTGGCGGTTCAAGTGGAATGTTGCTGCTCGGCTTTGCCCCAATAGCGCGTAACGGAATGGTGGAACGTGCTTACAAGGAGGCAATTGAGTTGGGCGGCGGCGACGTCCTTTTAAACCCAGTTTACGAGGATCGTTGGGCATGGACGCCGGTGGGCAACCTGTTTTTTATTACAGTGAAGGGTACTGTTGCGAAGTGTAATTAGTAATCTTTTATGGGGACGGGGTGAGAGAGGAGGGAATTGTCCCTTGTCAAGGGCCGACCCCTTATCTTCTCAAGGGCCGACCCCTTATCTTCTCTCTGTTGTCAAGGGCCGACCCCTTATCTTCTCTCTGATTGAGTGGCTTTTGAGTGGCTTTTTGTTCTTTAAGGGGAGAAGCGGTCCCTTGGGCTTTGTTACGCCCTTTGAGCTTAGTTAAACTTGGCAACTTGGACCCTACCTTTTTCCCGGTTCGGATGATGGCTGCATAATTAGAATACTGGCCTTCTTTGTCTAGCCGGGATCAGAGGGACCAACGCAAGTATAAATTTCATACGATGGAGGACAACAGTGAAAAGCAAGGAACTATTTTTTGTATCACTTATTTGTATTCTTGTGTTGAGCGGCTGCGCAGGGATAACGCAAGGCCGACCTCTAAGGCCAAAGTATCAAGATCCCATCGTAAAATCTCTCATCAAAAAATATTCTGCCGAAGACGCAATATTTTCCAACCAATCAAGCATAACGGTGAAGCAACGTAACCAGACACTAGATGATCTTATACTACTCACGGATGTTAACTATCACAATTTCGAAGAGGAGTTCTATCTGGGCAAGGCGTTCTTTGATACTACGGGAGACTTGGCTATTATTGGCCTGGGTGCCGCGGGCGGTCTGGTGACGCATAGCGCTACTCAGGCGATAATTTCAGCCATTTCCGGAGGGATTGGCGGCGCACGAGTATCAATCAACAAGAATTTCTTACATGAGTTTTCCACGCAAGCATTGATAGCTAAAATGCAATCGTCTAGGAGGGGTAAACTCGAAATAATGCGTAAAGCAATGACACTGGAGATAAAGGATTATTCCTTATCCCGTGGCCTGAGCGATATTGCGGATTACTACAATGCCGGTACTATTGTGGGTGCGTTGCAAGATATCGTCGCTGATGCCGGAGCAGACAAGAAAAAAGCTGATGAAGAGTTAAAAAATGTTATTAAAGTTAAATACGATCAAGGTGCCAGTCGACCAATTAGGGATCGTATCAATCGATGGCTGGATAGTGACTTGCAGAAGAACACTCCAATTTTCAAAGAGTGGCTTAGAAAGCAAAGTCCATCTATTAAAATGTCACCATCCACATGGGTGGATGACTCTGCAACAACTCAATTGATGCTTGAAAAAGCGATTAAAGAAAACAATATCCAGGAGTGATAACTATGCCAAGAATTGAGACAACTTCTAACGTACCCAAGGCTGAATTACAGAAAAAAATTGACAGATACAAGGCAGATTCAGACTACATTAGCCACACAGCGACCCCAGAGGATTCGACTGAACAGTTTTGGACTCTTGAGGTCACCTTGAAGGATTAGTAAATGAGTGAATGAACAAAAGTGACTGGCCTGTTTTGAGGAATCGGTCAACTTGGCAACTTGGAAGCCTGACCCTAGTACCTCCAGCGCCAAGACCGGCCTAGAAACAGCCGGTCAGGCTTATGGCGTTATGCCAAGACTAATTAAAGTCATAAAAACCGAGTGCTCCAAGTGGGCACCATTGCCCAAGAGGAGGAAAATGTTCATGTTTAAGACATTCATCGGAGTGCTGATTACAACTTTGCTCGTCGGCTGTGCTACATCTTCAAAACACCTTAACGAAATCCGCATTGGTATGGATAAAGAGGAAGTGCAAGACATATTAGGTGACCCCCAGAGCACACAAGCCAACAGAGAAGGTGAGTATTTGATTTACACTCTAAGAGAGGGTATATCAAAGCCAGGCACTACAATCGTCCCCATAGCGTATAACGGACTGTATTTCGTGAAAATGATCGGTGGCCGCGTTGATTCGTATGGCAGATTCAGCAACTCCAATGAACCCGCACCGCTTCCAATGTCCACGTTCGCACCAGCAGGGAATAACCAGCCTCCGCCTCAACCTTCTGACTCTTATATTCAGACTCCAAATGCTTACGGCCCAGGCATCCACATGGATCAGCACGGCCAACCTGTTCAAGTTGTGCCGCGATAAAATGGAGATTACAAATGAAAACCAAAACTGAAATTAACAAAAAAGAACCTTTCTTATGCACAGATAAAGATGGAAATGAATGTAATTGCATTGAAATAACCTGCCATAACTGTGAAACTGTAAGCAATCTTCAGGTGGACATTACAAAGCGCCAGTATGTATATTTTTACACATGCGCTAATTGTGGCAACTCTTTTAGGGGATCATACACAACTAAACCAAAAAATCAGGATTCTGAACAGTAAAGATTTTTAACTGGGTTATGAGCATTCTGGACATGCGGAGTTTCTGTTCATAGTCAAGCCTCTTAATGCGTATATATGGCCCGTTGTCTGGTGGAATGACAACTATAAAGTTTTCCGAGATGGGCCAGAATTTGATGCATCCAACAAAGGGTGGAGCCGGAGGCCGCAAACAACGCGGCCCCACACAGCCCTTGAACCGTTGAGCAGTTTAGATTAAGGAGGTCGGTTGTGAGTAGTACAAAAGATTATCTATTCCAGGTACTGGCTGATAGAGCAGATAAATGGATTCGAGAAAGATTAATAGACAAAGATGCTGATGAAGAATCTGAAGAATATCAGGAGCTAGAACGCAACTATTTTGATCTACAGGAATATTTAGCTAATCAGGCTGAATTTGAAGCTGAATTAGAGTGGTTGAGGAATACCGGTTCATCTATTCTTCATAAGAGCTTTATTGACCAACTGTCAGTACTAAAAAATATAGTCAAAAGTACTGGTTCTGATGGGAAGTACATAATTTATAAAATGTCATATGCGTATGCTGTAACACTACTGGAATCCTATTTGGGTGATACTGCTAAATCATTGGTAAGCGAGTCTGATCAATATTTTAAAAATGCCATTTCAAATGTTGATGAACTAAAAAAGGCAAAGTATTCCCTTGAGTTTCTCGCTGATAGTAAGATTGATGCAATAGGATTAGCAATTAAAGAACTCTCGCAAATTCTTTATCATAATATTCCCAAGGTTAAGTGTGTATTCGAAGGTATACTTGCTACTCAATTAGATATAGATATTGGGCACTTGAATAAGATAACCGCTATTAGACATGACATTGCACACAGGAATGGGCAAACAACGGAAGGTGTACCAATTTCCATAACAAGTGAGGTCGTGTTAGAAATGATCAAGGAAATTGAGAACTTTGCAAATGTACTTCAACGGCAAATAAATGATGCATAACATTCCCAACAACACCGTTGGACACCGACCGGGCTATCAGCGGCATTGGTGCCAGGCTTTGGTAATGGCAATTTGCACTTTTTCAGGGAAATACAATCGGAGTTCCCATGAACGACATTCAGATCAAAACTCGCCAGCCTCTCATCTTAGAAACGAGCATATTGACGCTGTTGATCGTTGGGGCGGTTTTAGGTACCGCTGCGTATTTCATTTTCCATTGTTCCCTCATAACCCTGCTCTCCGTATTGGGAATACTCCTGGTAGGCGTGCAATTGCCGAGGCTCGTCGGCCGCAGGACGAGGCTTAAAAGGTCTCGCGAAGCCAAGAAGAAAGAACTCGAGAATTGGGGCTTCCACAGCCGCGACCGCGAGGGGCCGTGGATTAATTACATCGATTATCCGTTGATCAAGGAAAGTAAATATGCGATGGGGAAACGTTTCTACAGCGAATGGCTGATCATCGATGACGGTAAGATCATCGTGAACCCGGGACCGTCAAAGCTGGACTCGGCATCCGGCACAGTGACCTACGATTATTCCGTCAGGCGCACCTACGCCTGGGATGGCTGCACACCCAAACGGTTCTTCTTCTGGTTTGCTATTCTCGGGACACCTGACTGGTGGCAGGTGGCCGAAACCGTTACAACGCTGGATGACAAGAACAGCTATGTCAAGAAAAGCGTCTTCTGGCAACAGGCACATCACGCCAGCCTGGTTCATGATGCCCTCTACCAGTACCTGGACAGCATCCCGATAGCCAAGAGGGATGTGGACAGGCAGTTCTTCGAAATGCTGCTCGATTCGGTCATGCCCCGCGTTCTCGCCAGAACATACCATTTCTTCGTCCGGCATTTCGGAGCCCGCGATATCAAGGAAGATGACCCGAAAGAAAACACCAAGCTGAAGGTGGTCTTCGTTCCGTAGAGTGTATATCTGGGGAGGGAACTTTCATGGGAAATTCTTCGTCGAAACAATCCGCGCTAATGCATGTGCTCTACAATCTCAGCCCCGCGATATGTGCGGCCATTGTCATCGCCACTGCAATCTGGCTCAAGACCTATCTCGATATTGGCGATGTGGATTTAACGGATCTTAAAATTAATCCCATCCCGGACAGTGGTGTCCTCAGGTCAAAGCAACTGGCTGCTCAGATTGCCTGGACTACCTCTCTCTTTGCCTATTTTCTGGCGTTTATTGTCATAATGCATACGAGCATTAGTATAATGCTGCATTCATTGCACAAGAAAGAACCCCTAAAGAATGTAATCATATTTTGTTTTGTGATTATCTTATCGATAATAGCCTGCTTCACATTTAAATTCGAGAGAGTATCAATCGGTTTAGTCATTGATATGATGAATGAATACCTTGACTACAACATCAACCTGCTCATCCTGGCGGATCGTTGCGGAACAATTGCGATAGTGTTTGTTATAGCTGCGGCCAGCCTGATTCTGTCTTCCAAGCGCGAACTCAAAGAATCACAAACGTTTCACAAGAGCGAGCAAGGCAAAGACCTGATGCGGCTTCTCTACGTAGCTTCCTTATTTCTCGTGGCCGGGATCTTTGAGATCAAAATGTGCATGGATTACCTCATCATTCATATATTGCCGGATGATAATTATGACAGAATGAAATTGCTGATCAACAATCTGGACAAGCAGAACTTTGAGCAATTGAGCCTTTCATACAAGTTCTTGAAAGAAGTAGCCGATTCAACGAGGACCATGTCCGGAGCCGTATACACCGCTCTTTTGGCAGCAATGTATCTTCCGGCTGGTCTCATTATCGATGCGCGCCTGAAACAGCTGGGCAAGGACAGCGTTGAAGGAGGAACGGATTCACCCATGCCTCCGGCAGTTACGCGCATATTGAACCTGGTCGCGGGACTTGCACCGTTTGTCATGGGGACCTCACTGGATATATTGGGGAAGATTAAATTATGACAAACGGGAGTACTTGCCCGGCATTCGCCAAGGAGGCCGTCCATGAAAGCAGCGCTCATCGATAGATACGGCGGGAACGAGGTGGTGGAAGTCAGGGACGTGCCGCAGCCGCAGCCGGGACCGGACGACGTGCTCATCAGGGTGCACGCGGCGGCGATCAATCCTCTCGACTGGAAGATCCGTAGCGGCATGCTGAAGATCTTCACCGGGCGCAGATTCCCCAAGATCCTCGGCAGCGAATGCGCGGGCGAGGTCGTCGCGACCGGTAGCCGCGTGCAGCGCTTCGCGCAAGGGGACCAGGTCATCGCTTTTCCGGGGATAAAGCGGCTGGCCGCCTTTGCGGAGTACGTCTGTACGCCGGAACGGACCACTTTTCAAAAGCCGGTGAACCTCACGTTCGCCCAGGCCGCGACCATCCCCATTGCCGGCCTCACCGCCCTGCAGGCGCTACGTGATCGCGGCGGGCTGGCCGCCGGGCAGCACGTGCTGATAAACGGCGCTTCCGGCGGCGTCGGGACCTTCGCCGTCCAGATCGCCAGGATCTTTGCCGCGAAGGTCACGGCGGTCTGCAGCGGTGCAAACGCGGAACTGGTGAGGGGACTCGGCGCCGACCGGGTGATCGATTACACCCGCGAGGAGTTCACCAGAGGGAGCGAACGCTACGACCTCATCTTCGACGCCGTGGCAAAGGCCCCTTTTGCCGCATGCAGAAGGGTGCTGGCGCCGAAGGGAATCTATGTCACCACCCTTCCCACCTTCGCGGTCCTCCTGAATCGGTATCTTACCGGGTACCTGACGTCGCAGAAAGCGCGTTTCGTCATGGCAAGTCCGAACGCGCGGGATATGGAATGGATGAAGGGGCAGATCGAAGCCGGCAGGATCAGGATAGTCATCGACAGGGAGTATCCACTGGAACAGATACGGGAAGCCCTTGCCTACAGCGAGGCGGGGAAGGCGAAGGGGAAGGTTGTTCTAAAGATTATTTGAAAAATTGGCAAGGGTCGAGATACGGAACTTAGTATTTTTCGAAGTTAGGTGAGGAGCGCTCGTAGCAGCTTGGGTTGACGGGCGGAATACGGACAGAGCCGGAATCGGCGAATTCAGGCAGATCGAAAGGATACGACCATGACTGACACAATACTGCACGCTTTCAACTGGCGCTACACCGACGTGGCTGCCCGGGCGGCCGAT
>Ga0184615_10001943_pt1 | contig 11115 bp, 8 predicted proteins | sample PLM4_65_coex_FD_133134 | JGI IMG/M metagenome (GOLD analysis project Ga0184615, IMG submission 133134) | Groundwater sediment microbial communities from an aquifer in East River, Colorado, USA - PLM4_65_coex | ecosystem: Environmental > Terrestrial > Soil > Riparian zone | place: USA: East... | reverse complement strand
CCAAGTTTTCTGATTTCATCTAGAGATGCCCTTCTGATCTGTTCCTGTTCGCTTAGGTTCAAATAGTTCATTCTGAATCGAAAATTTGTGCAAAGTAGAAAAAAATATGGATTTGCGAAAAAAGATATCAGACTTTGAGCGCTTTTATCTCATTATCGAACTTATCCCTGATTATTATGGTTACCGGACCAGGCACTCCATCATGGAGGGTGTTTCCACCGAGTTCCGTTACCGGTGTAACTTCTGCTGAAGTATTTGTAATGAAGGCTTCCTGGATGAATCTTATCCTGTTTTCCTGCAAAGCTTCCTCCCTTATTTTAATTCCCGACTCCTGGGCAATCCTTAAAATATTCTTCCTTGTAATTCCTGAAAGAATATGATTCGACTCGGGATGTGTAAAGAGCGTACCGTCAATTACGAAGAAGATATTTGAATGTGACCCTTCCGTGATAAGTCCGTTACGTACGAAAATACATTCTTTCAATCTATTCTCACAGGCTTCCTGAAAACTCATGGTATTGGGAAGCAGAGATACAGATTTGATATCGCATCTGCTCCACCGGATATCTTCCTTTAACATGACTTTAACCCCTTTTTCTTTTAACTGCTCATCAGGTTTGAAACCCCAGGCGTTTGCATAGGCTGTAGGTTGAACCTCGGGAGACGGGAAATAATGAGTACGCCTCGCTGCACCTCGTGTTACCTGCAGATATACCATAGCAGGCTGGTTTTCAAGGTTGTTGAGTTTTATAAGGTCGTGGGCAACAGCGGGGAATGAATCTGCTCCGGGCCAGTTAATTCTCAGTTCTCTCAGACTTCTTTTAAGCCTTGTAAGGTGGCTGTTCATATCATAAAAAAAACCTTCATACCATCTCACAACCTCATAAATACCATCTGCAAAGAGAAATCCTCTGTCATCCGGACTGATCTTAATTTCGTCTTTTGGAAGTAATTTCCCGTTAAAGTATGCTGTTTCCATATTGTGATTTTTACATTGTTGGAGGAAGTGTACGCGGTTCAAATGTCTCCGTTTTATAATTAATAGCCGTTCTTGCCTCTTCAGGTGATGCAGCATTACCGCAGGCTGCCTGGACGAATAATGAAGCACCCAGTACTGTGGTTTCTTTATGATCAATAATTTTCAGTGGAACGCCCGTAAAGTCAGCCCTTAACTGATTCCAGAGCCTGTTTTTCGATCCGCCGCCAACGCATAATATGCTTTTAGTTTTAAAACCACCAGCGTCTTCAAGAGCTTTTTTCCCTTCAGCAAGCCGGGCAGACAATGCTTCAAGCATTGCCCGGAAAATTTCGTCACGGGTCGATTCCATTGTGAGGCCCAGTATCTGACCTCCCGGTTTACCCTTTAGTTCTTCGTAGAATTTTGGAATAACTTTTATGCCATTAGAACCCGGGGGTATTTTATCCGCTCCTGAAACCATATAATCATAAACATTATCTTTGATATCACTGTATAAATTCCTTCTGGCCCACTCAAGAATTCCGGATGCAATCCATTGATTCCCTATATTATACAAACCTGGTCTGGAGTCAAATTCAGTTGTAATACCCATATCCAGTTGCTCCTTACCCGACCTGAATCCTTCTGATCTAACCATAAGAACCTCCCAGGTTCCTGAGCTAAGGACAGGCTGGTCTTTTTCTGCTCCTGATCCGAAAATTGCAAATTGAGTGTCATGACCTGTTGCCACAACGGGAATTCCCTGTGGAAGCGATGTATCAGCAGAAGCTTTGGAATTAATCTTTCCGGTAATTGTTCCTGCTTCTACCGGAGTCGCTAATTTCTCGAACGGAAAATTGATTTTGTTTATAATGTTTTTAGAGAAACTTCTTGTCCGGAGACTGGTCAGCATTGATGTTCCGGCCATAGTTGCATCATTTACCATCTCCCCCGTTAAAAGATATGAGAATATTGATGGCAGAAAAAGAAAAACAAAACTTTTCCTTACTATTTCAGGCTTCTGTTCTACAAACCAGATGAGTTTATTGATGGTATTGAATGAAAAGGGAAGAACACCATTCTCAAGATATAACTCATTAACAGGCAGATACTTATTTATGTTTCCCATTATCGGGTTTGTACGTTCGCATTGCCATGAAATAACCGGGTAGAGCATTTTACCGGAATTGTCAAAGAGTGTTCCGTCTACACCAAATGTAGTGATAGTTACCCCTGTAATTTGTTTAAGATTTATCTGGCCGACAACCTTTTGTGAAGCTTTGCAGAGTTTATCCCAAATCTCATTTATATCCCATATCCTGTATGAAGGAAAAAACGGATCCGGCCGGGTATTGTTAGGGAATGATTCAGATGCCAGAATTTCACCCTGACTATTGATCGCAACAACACGGACATTTGTTGCACCACAGTCGAAGACAATTACAGTATCAGCTTTAGGCATATCACAATCCCCTTAAAAAAGCAAGCGAAGATCCTGCAACAATTAATACGACAATATAGATTGTAAAAACGACAATTATCAGGAATCCGATATACGCAAAATAATACTTCAGGTTCTTTATGGCCTTATGAAATTCCAGTTTATCAAGCGTTTGTATGGCATGTGATGAATGTTTGGAAAAACGGAACAGGAAATAGATCGGGAAAAAGTATATTACTGCCATTAAAAGAAAGGGTATAAACATAAGTGATTCAGGAATTCCTATACCGCCTTCCTCCCCTGAACTAAAAGCGGAAATAAAGGTTCCTGCAATAAGACCGATAACAAGGATAAGACCAAGAAATATGAAGCCGGTAATGGCAAGGAACATAGCCCATTTCCTTGTGGTATTCAGCTGGTTAAGGGTATCCTGTTCGATCTCTATTTTCCTGTTTTCGATAGGTGTTTCCATATTTATAACTGATTAATATTTAACTTCGTCTCTTTGTAAGGCATCAGGCGTCAGGCGTCAGGCTTGAACTGCTCTTCTCCCCTTCTCCTATTCTCCCATTCTCCCTTTCCCTATTTATATAGCGCCCCGTAAGTCTGGCAAGCCCTGTAATCCGATCCCTCTTTGTCCATCCCGAAAGCATTCCAGGAACTTGGACGGAACACTTTATCCTCAACAACATTATGCATACATACAGGTATTCTCAGTAAAGAAGCCAGGGTGATCAGATCAGCACCGATATGTCCAAAGCTTGATGAACTGTGGTTAGCGCCCCAGTTTGACATGACAGAATAGACATCAGTGAATGGTCCTCTTCCAGTAAGTCTTGGTGTGAACCATGTTGTTGGCCACGTGGGATTTGTCCTGCTGGTAAGTATCTTATTTATCTTTTCAGGAAGTTCAACAGTCCACCCTTCTGCCAGTTGAAGAACGGGTCCAAGTCCTTTTACCAGGTTTACTCTTGAAATGGTGATTGGCATTGAGCCTTTTGTATCAAACTGAGATGAGAAACCTCCACCTCTGAAATATCCGGTATCGGCAGGGGGCCAACTAGTCGCTTCAAGGCATGCTGCAGCATCCTTCCCGGTGATCTCCCAAAATGGTTTTATGCACGATTCCTTTTTGTTCAATTGTCTGCCTGAAAAATCGAGTGCGGAAGCTCCTGAATTAATGAGGTGGATGACCCCGTTTGACGCAATACCCTCAGGTTTAATTTTAGTAACCCTTCTGATTGCTTCAGGGCTCCAATAGGTACGGATATCCGAGAACATCTGTGCTGTATTTGTAAGGAGATATCCAAATAACATTGGTACTCCGTTCATAGCATCGTTCTCTGTGGCGACCAGGTATGGAGGTCTGATACCGTTCCAGTCAAATGATGAGCAGAGAATTGCCTCAAGGAAATCTCCGTTAGGCATATGATCGGTCCATTGCCTTTGTCCCTGGAATCCTGAAAGTATTGCATTATGCCCCAGTGCCTCTTCGCCGAAGCCCAGTTTTGTAAGCTTTGGATTACCAACCATCAGGTCGCGGGCAATTAATGTCATCTTAACTACTGTTTCCCATTCCTTATCCTTTCGTTTCCTTGATTTTGGTGCAGGATTAGTATCTTTTCCCTCTTTACAATTCAGCTTTGTCCAGGCGTGAGCTTTTTCAAATTCTTTTTTATCATAGATCTCTTCATTCAACCGTCTGGTGAACTCACTCATATCAACATATTCATTTCGCATTCCAAGATATTCCTGGAAAAAATCTTCTCTCACAATTGATCCGGCAATTCCCATGGAAACGGAACCCATCGAAAGATATGATTTGCCCTTCATAACGGATACTGTAAGTCCGGCCCGAATAAATCTCAGGATTTTTTCGCTGACATCTTCTGGTATCGACTGGTCCCCTGAATCCTGAACATTTCGTCCGTATATTCCAAAAGCGGGTAATCCTTTCATAGTGTGTCCGGCCAGCGCTGCTGCAAGGTAGACAGCTCCTGGTCGTTCAGTTCCGTTAAATCCCCAGATAGCTTTTGGAATTTCACTATTCATGTCAATTGTTTCACTACCATAACACCAGCAAGGAGTAACAGTTAAACTGACGCCGACACCGTTTTTGCTGAATTTCTCAGCACACATTGCTGCTTCAGCAACACCCCCGATGCAGGAATCTGCAATTACTGTCTCAACAGGTCTGCCATTCGGATATTTCATATTTGAGGTGATGAGTTTTGATGCACTTTTTGCCATATTCATAGTCTGGTCCTCAAGAGATTCCCTGACTCCACGCATCCGCCCGTCAATGACAGGACGTATTCCAACTTTCGGATAATCACCAATTACTGTCTGATAGTCGTGGTTTACTTTCAACTCATTCTTAGCCATTTGATATAATATTTTAGTTAGTACGGATTTAAATTGAGGATTAACAAATATAAGTTTTTTTAATTCATTTATTTCCATTAGGATAATACAGTTTTACTAGTATATTTTTCTCTGTGAAACTCTGTGACTTCTCTGTGTAGCTCTGTGTCAGTTCTTCTTCAGTTACACAGAGAACCACAGAGGACACACAGAGAACCACAGAGTTATTTTAGTTCTTTTTTTTAACTTTGTAATGTCAAAATCATTAAAATCAGAATGCAGGAAAGAAATCGTTTACCCAACTGGCTGAAGATGCAGAGAGCCAGTGGCGAAACTTATTCAAAAGTAAAGCATATAGTCATTGAAAATCATCTTCATACAATCTGTACCAGCGGAAACTGTCCGAATATCGGGGAATGCTGGAACAGGGGTACTGCAACTTTTATGATCCTCGGTGATATTTGTACCAGGGCATGTAAATTCTGTGCCACTAAAACCGGAAGACCCCTGCCTCCTGATCCTCATGAACCTGACAGACTGGCTGAAACGGTAAAGGCTATGAAGCTTAAACATTGTGTCATTACTTCAGTCGACCGTGATGATATGCCTGATGGAGGAGCATCCTTTTGGGCAAAAGTCATAAGGCGGATAAAGGAGGTGAATACTGATTTGACGATGGAAACTTTAATTCCCGACTTTAACGCCAATCATGAATTTATTCAGATGATAATTGATGCCGGACCTGAAGTGATATCTCATAATGTTGAAACCGTAAAACGTCTTACTCCTGTTATCCGCACAAAAGCAAAATATGAAACGAGCCTTGATGTAATAAGATATATTTCAGGAAAAGGAAAAACTGCAAAATCAGGATTTATGCTCGGATTAGGTGAAAAGGAGGAGGAGATTATTCAGACAATTACTGATCTTTATAACTCAGGCTGTAAAATTCTCACCATGGGGCAATATCTTCAACCAGGAACCGACTATATGGATGTAGTTGAATATATCCCACCGGAAAAATTTGAAGAATACAAAGCTATGGCTCTCGGAATTGGCTTCACATTTGTTGAAAGCAGTCCGCTGGTGAGATCCTCATTTCACGCAGAAAATCATATAAAGGCACAATAAATATGCCTATATTAGCATGACTTAAACTTAATATTAAAATTGAGCTATAGCGTTATATATAAGGATATTGGAGAAAAAGATTTTAAAGAGACCTGGGACTACCAGACGGATATTTTCTCAAAACTTGTTGATAACAAAAAATCACGTTCATTTGCGGGTAATTCAGAAAATAAAATTCTACCAGGGACATTTATCATTGTAGAGCATCCCCATGTTTATACTCTCGGGAAAAGTGGATCAGAAAACAATTTGTTGCTCGATCTTATTCAGCTAAAGGCAAAGGATGCATCGTTTTACAGAATTGACAGAGGAGGTGATATAACCTATCATGGTCCCGGACAAATTGTAGGGTACCCGATATTTGATCTTGATGTAATTAAGATAGGTCTTAAAGAGTATATTTACGGACTCGAAGAAGCAATTATAAGGACCGTTAGGGAATATGGCATAAGCGCCTCAAGATTGGAGGGAGGGACAGGCGTATGGCTTGATCCGGAAATTAAAGGAAAGGCAAGAAAGCTTTGTGCAATCGGGGTAAAAGCGAGCAAATATGTAACCATGCATGGTTTTGCATTTAACGTTAATACCGATCTAACATACTTTAATAATATCAATCCCTGCGGATTTACAGATAAGGGAGTTACTTCACTCCGGAAAGAGTTGGGAAGTAACCAGGATTATGATTCTGTAAAAAATAAAGTTAGAAGGAACATGCAGAAAGTTTTTGATTTAAAATGGATTAATGAATAAAAAGATGGAAAAAAGATGGGTTGTGAAGGAAAAGGGGGACATTGCAGTTGTAAGACATCTTTCACGTGCCATGGGTGTATCGGAATCTCTGGCGAACCTGATGGCTCAGCGTAATATTTCTTCACCTGAGGAGGCAGACACATTCTTTAATCCCAGTCTCGATTATCTTCATGATCCCTTTCTCATGAAAGATATGAATATAGCTGTTGACAGAATATCAACTGCTGTAAAAAAAAATGAAAAGATACTTGTTTACGGTGATTATGATGTTGACGGAACCACTGCCGTTGCCCTTGTGTATTCATTTCTGAAAGATCAGTATTCAAATGTAGAGTATTATATACCTTACAGATATAAAGAGGGTTACGGAGTCTCGTTTCAGGGCCTTGATTTCGCATTCCAGAATAACTGTAAGGTTGTAATCACTCTCGATTGTGGTATCAAAGCAGTGGAAAAGGTAAAATATGCACGCACAAAAGGTCTCGATGTAATTATATGCGACCATCATTATCCCGGTGAGGAAATTCCCAAAGCACTGGCGGTGCTCGATCCAAAACAGCCGTCATGCAGCTATCCTTATAAAGAATTATCAGGATGTGGCGTAGGATTCAAGTTAATCCATGCATATTCCAGAGTACACGGTATTCCGTTTAACAAAATATCACCATATCTTGATCTTGTTGCTGTAAGTATTGCATCAGATATTGTACCGTTAACAGGCGAGAACAGGGTTATGGCATATTTTGGCCTGAAAAGATTAAATGAATCTCCTCGTACCGGACTGAAAGAGATTATGCGTGAGTCGGAAGTTACAAAAGCTCTTACAATTGAAGATGTTGTCTTTAAGATTGGTCCCAGGATAAATGCTGCCGGAAGAATGGAAACAGGGAGTAAGGCAGTTGATCTTCTTGTTTCCAATGATACTCTGCTCGCCACAGCAATTAGCAAGGAGATCAATAATTTCAATTTAGAACGTCGAAGTGTGGATCGTATCATTACTACTGAGGCAATGCGAATGATAGCAGAGGACCAGAGAACTGTCAATGCGAGAACAACTGTTCTGTATAACCCCACATGGAAGAAAGGTGTGATCGGGATCGTGGCTTCAAGATTAATTGAAACATATTACCGGCCTACAGTGATCCTCACTGAATCAAATGGTTTTGCAACCGGCTCAGCCAGGTCAGTTCAGGGTTATGATCTGTACCAGGCCATTGAATCGTGCAGCGATCTGCTTGAGAGTTTCGGAGGACACATGTTTGCAGCAGGCCTGACTTTGAAAAAAGAGAATATCAGGCCATTTATGGACAGGTTTGAATTGTATGTAAATGGAACAATAACTGAGGAACAACTTATTCCCCGGATATTTATTGATACCGAATTGTCGTTTTCTGAAATCAGTGAAGTCTTTTTTAAAACAATCAGCCAGTTTCAGCCTTTTGGGCCCGAAAACATGTCACCTGTGTTCGTTTCACGCAATGTATTTGACACTGGTCTGGGCCGTATGGTCGGATCAAGCGGGGAACATCTTAAACTGAATCTTTGTCAGGAATCTTCAGGTCAGAAAAGTTTCTCTTCCATAGCATTCAGTCAGGCTGACCATTTTGATTATATTAAGAGAGGTAATCCTTTTGATATTTGTTATTCACTGGAGATGAATGAGTTCAGAGGTAACAAAAACCTTCAGCTAAATATCCGGGATATAAAAACACCTGTAGGCTAGAAGATAGAAATTTTGTATCTTAGTGGAGTAATTTTTTTGAAACAGTTGAGCTCGCTGCTGAAAATATCTGTTTCCTTCTTACTTATATTTTTCTCTTTGACTGCTTCAGGTGGAGATCCATACGGTTTTTCCGCAGGAGCAGGTGAAGCAGGAACAGGATATGTTTGTGTTATGAAGAAGGGCTTCTGGTCCTCATTCCATAATCCGGCAACTCTGGCTGCGAATAATTCGTTTTCTGCAGGATTCAACTACCAAAACAGATTCAGTATCAGTGAACTTGGAACCCGTTCTGCCGGATTGGTCATTCCTGCAGGAAAAGCCTCTCTTGGAGCTGTTTATTCTCAATTCGGTTATACCGATTTTAAACGGGATATGTTGGGTCTGGCCTGTGGATTAATGCTGTCTGATAAACTATCCGCCGGACTGCAGGTTGATTATTTTTCGGAACATACTTCAGTTGAGTTTGGTAATATTCAATCTGTTACATGTGAGGCAGGACTGATATTTCTTCCCTCAGAGAATACCGTTATCGGAATTAAAGTTTTCAACCCTGTACCTAATTCTTTAAGAAAAACATTTCTCCCCACCTCAATAAGGACCGGTGCAGGAACTTATCTTAACAAATTACTTTTTGCTGGGATTGAGACTGAAATGAGCACAGGAAGCCAGCTGATAGCGAGAGCAGGTTTTGAATACGAAGCAATAAAGAAACTCTTCTTAAGAGGTGGATTCAGTACGGATAATAATTCATTCAGTTTCGGATTGGGTTTCACAGTAAAGATTGTACAGATGGATATCAGTTTCGTAACTCATGAAAAGCTTGGAGTAACTTCCTCTGTCTCCTTAATTTTTAAAATTCATTAACCGCATATTCAATTAATGACAAGATATTTAATTATATTTTTTCTGATATTTTGCCCCGTCAAAGGTTTAGGGCAGGAAACAAATCTATCGGATATAATTATAAATATTGCTGAAGAGCTTGCAGCTGATGATGATGATCCTGAAGCTGTTACAATTTTTTTAGAGAGGCTTCATGAACTGGCTGATGACCCCGTAATGATCAATTCCACGGATGAAAATGAGATTTCAAGGTTATTTTTTCTAACTGATTTTCAGGTTAAAGCGATAGCTGATCATGTCCTGTCCTCAGGACAGATTGTTTCTGACTTTGAAATAGCATCTATTCCCGGATTTGATAAAGAAACCGCAGAGATGATGATCCCGTTTATTAGTCTGAAGAATAAAATAGTATATGCTTCAGACTCATCCCGAATGAGAAATTCAATGATTTCAAATTTCTCGATAAAATCAGGTAAATCCGATTCATCATCATTCGGTTCCAGGTGGAGAATTCTGTCAAAATATAAATTCAGCACCGGAAGATTTACCGGAGGATTTACATTGGAAAAAGATCCCGGAGAAAAACTACTTGCCGGCCATCCTCCTGTTCCCGATTTTCTTTCAGCCAACATTGCCTTTACCGGAACCGGACTCATCAGGAGAATTATAGTTGGTGATTTTTCAGCTCGTTTTGGACAAGGGACAAACATTAATACCGGCTTCCGCAGAAGCATCTCGCTGACTTCGCCTGGGTATATGTCAGCCAGGGATGAGATTAAACCCTACACATCAACGGAAGAGAACAAATTTTTCAGAGGTGTGGCAGCAGATTTTTCTATGAAAAATATCGGATTGACTGTGTTTTATTCCAAAAACTATTCAGACGCCACTATTTCACCATCATCAGATTCACTGAATAATAATATCGAAAATTTCTACGTGGCAGGAATACACAATACTACTTCCCTTCTGAACAAAAAAGATGCTATTTCAACACTGGCTTATGGAATTATTGTTACTCTTAATCTGAATAACGTGAAAGTTGGTCTGGTGTGGTCACAAAATAAGTTTTCCCTTCCTGTAAGTCCTGCAGGGGATGATCCGGAAAGGATCTTTGATTTTAAAGGTGATAAAAGCAATCTGTTTACGGTTTATTACAACACTTTTATTAAAAAAATCTTACTCTACGGGGAGTTGACTGCCAGTGATAATTATAAATATGCAGCTGTAAATGGAATTTCGTTCCGGCCCTCTGACCGGCTTACAATCAATTTTTTATACAGAAACTATAATCCGGGTTATCCGGCATTTTACGGGAATGGACCCGGAAGCGGTTCAAATACTGCCAATGAAACTGGGATTCTCGGAAATTTCACTTTTGAAGCGGCCAGGCATCTCTTTATAAGCGGAGGATATGATATTCAGAATTTCCCCTGGCTAAAGTACCGGTGCAGCGCTCCATCACATGGAACTAGACAGGAAATAAAGATCCGGTTTTTACCATCAGAAAAACTTAGTTTCGAGGCTTCATATAGCTACCGGTTTACTATGGCCGATAATGATGAAACTCAAAGGATTCCGGTTCAGGATAAACTTTTAACAAGAAGTTTAAAATTATCTTCCCGTTATTCAATGCTTGATAATTTAATATCAGGAACCCGAATCGATTATAAGTTCGTTAATCCGTCGGGAAGCACCGGATTTCTTATCTTTCAGGAAATAAATTTCAGTTTCAGACAGATTCCATTAACCTTATGGGTAAGATATTGCATTTTCAATACCGATGACTGGCTCTCAAGAATTTACACTTACGAGAATGATCTGCTCTATTCTTTCAGTATACCTGCATTAGCGGGTGAGGGAAGCAGAAGTTACATCATGGTAAAATGGAAGATTCTTGATTTT
>Ga0184615_10001942_pt1 | contig 11118 bp, 4 predicted proteins | sample PLM4_65_coex_FD_133134 | JGI IMG/M metagenome (GOLD analysis project Ga0184615, IMG submission 133134) | Groundwater sediment microbial communities from an aquifer in East River, Colorado, USA - PLM4_65_coex | ecosystem: Environmental > Terrestrial > Soil > Riparian zone | place: USA: East... | reverse complement strand
GAGAGGGTGCTGGCCCGGCTGAGGAAGGCCAGCCAGAGCCCCCCGCCAAGGGCCGAGTGCCACTTGTCGGAGGACTCGCCGTCGAGGAACACCCGGCCGACATCGGCCAGGCCGAAGATGCCGACATCGGTCGGCACCACCAGCGTGGTGCGGAAAAGGGCGAGTCGCAGTTCCGACGATCCGTAGGCCGAGGCGTCGCCGGCGTAGCGGTTATCCGTGCCCAGCCGCACGGTGCCCCGGTCGCCGATGAAGGCGGATTCGAAATACGGATAGGCGCCCCAGATCTTGCGGCCGCCAACCCGGAAAGAGAGCGTCGGATCGAGGGGTGCCCTGGGGCTCAGGAAGACCGTCGCCTCGCCGTGCGCCTCGCCGAACGTCTCTTCCACGTCCCACCACGGCGGCCGGACAGTGCCCCCGATCGCGATCATCCCGCCGTGTGTGGCGGCGGTGTTGCGGTTCCGGGTGTCGAGTACCAGGTCCGCCCGGGCCCCGAACTCTCCGAAGCCGCCATCACCGTACGGATCGAGCGTGGCGAGAAAGCGATTCCGCCGGTTGTCGGTGTGGACGTACTTGACCTCGGGGCCCAGGCTGAACCTGAGGTGCGGAGCGAGCTGGAAGCTCAGCCCCGGAGACACGCTGTACTGCTGCTGGGTGACCCGGTAGAACTCGTCGTCATCCGGTGCCAGCACCTCGTTTCCGAAGCCGTTAAAGCGGATCACCTCGATCCCGGAGCCTCGCAACCGGAGTTCGGCCCGGGTGCCCGAGTTCTCCATCTGCCACTCGCCGTGGTACTCGCCACGGAACGCCTGGGGGCCGGTAGCGAACCCAACCCGGAAGACATGCCGCGAGGCAAACGGCAGCTTGCGGAAGCCATAGGTGGTGTAGGTCTGCCCGCCACCCAGAAAGACGCCAACATCGGGGCCGCCACTGGCCCAGATGTTGGTCTGCCACCGGTGGCCCCAGTCGCGGGGTGGCAGCGCCTTCGGATTGGGGGACGGCGGAAGCACGAATGGCTTGCGGTCGACCGTCTCCGCGAAGCCCGCGGTGCTGGCCGGCCCGGAAGGATCGTCGTAGAAGCGGTTCTTTCCGGTCCTGGCGGAGTCGACCAGCAGGTCGCTGCCTCCCTCGCCGATCACCCGGACGGTGATTCGCCTGCCCTCGCCCCGGATGATCGCGGTATCGGAGCCATCACCGAGGAAGAGCCGCACCTCCCCGGTTTCCGAGCGCTTGAAGCGCCGGGAGACAAAAGCCGCGGAATCGCCCGAGGCCGTCAGCTTCAGGTCGATGTCTCCCTCAGGGGTCCGGGTGACGGTCGCCTGATCGGCGCCGGCGGTGGCGTGGACATCCACTTGTCCGGCGAGCAGCGAGTAGTAGTTGCGGGCCGCGTCCGGCAGCTGATCGCGCCGGAGCCGCAGCCAGTCGATCAGGGTCACGCCGATGATCGTGTAGTGCTGGGGCGGGAGCGCGTGGACCGCGTCGCGGATGATGCTGTCGGTCAGCGCAAACCGGAGTGAGCGCGCCACCGAGTCCCAGGTGGACCGCTCCAGCCCGACCAGGAACCGGCGGTCGAGGTCGCGGCCGTTCCAGGTCGCCCCGACCATGCCGGGGTACCCCGGCCCGTAGTTGGTGAGCTGCGGCGCCACCTGGCGGGCAAGGCCGAAGAGAAAGCCGTCGTACTTGGCGAAGGCCTGGTCGCGATCGATCGGAACCGGTTTCCACCGGCGGGGCAGGTTGTCGTCGTAGCGGGCCCAGCGCCACTGATCGCGGTGCCGGTCCCAGTCGCCGATCATGATGTCGAAGAGGCGCGCCTTGAGAAAGGCAGGGGCGTCCGCCCGGTCGGCGGCGCTCAGGCTGGTGAGGGTGACGAGACTGTCGCTGGTGACGATCTCGGTCGCGCCGCCCCAGCTGCCGCCGACCCCCTCCTCGAGCGTCCCCATCAGCCCCGCGAACACCGCCCGGAACTCTCCCAGCGCGGCAGCGTCCGGCAGTACCACGATGATTGGGTCGGTGTGATGGATGGCGGCCGCAGTCAGCAGTTTCGCGACCACAAGAGGAGCGGTGGGAAGCGCAGACTTGGTCTGATCCTGCACCACACTCGCCGCCACCGTGCCCCGCAGGTCGGGCGGAAGGACGGTGGAGGGGTCCTTGTCGAGGGAGCGGAAGAAAAACATGCGCCCGTCGGCGGAGCGCAGCCTGAGCGCCCGGGTCTGTTGCCCACCGGTTCTCGCGATGGGGGTGAGCCCTCCGGCATAGGTCGCCATGTCCAGCACCGGCACGTGGATGGGCCGGGTCCACAGCTCCCGGTAGCCGGCGCCGAAGAGGAAGCGGTAGAGGCCCCCGGCCTCGTAGTCGGGACCGGCGGCCTGGAGTACGCCGGGTGCGGGCGCCTGGGCCGGGAGCGAGGCGGTGGTAACCGTAGCGGCAAAGGCGAGCGCCAGCCCGCGAGACAGCCCCCCCACGCGGCACCTCATGCGGCGGCCCTCACCGCGGTTTTCCTGCCGTAAGCGCGGCCCACCAGGAAGGCGAGCCCGAGCCAGACCAGAGCGAGCGCCAGGTTCACCCGGGCAAACTGGGAGGGACCAAAGGCGAATTGGCTGGTGCCGACGAGGACCAGCAGCGCGGAGAGCACGTCTCCCGCCCGCACGAAGAACGAGTCGATGGCCTGCTTGGCCTTGTACTTCTGATCCCGGCTGGTGGGAAGGAAGAGCACGTTGCGCACCGTGTTCTGCAGGGAGTAGTCGGTGGCATTCTCCGCCGTCTTGACCCAGCGTACCACGGCGAGAACAGGGGCGAAGGCGATGAAGGTGTACCCCAACGCCGCGATGATCGGCAGCACCAGGACGCCAACCTTGACCCCGGTGTACTTGATCACCCGGGACACCACGAAAAGCTGGAGCACCAGCCCTACGATGTTCACGAGAAAGAAGAACCTGGAGTAGAACTCCGCGATGTACTCCGACTTGGTCAGTCCGTGCGCCGTTCCACTGGCAATCGCCGCAACGGCGGAACCGGACACGATACTGCCCAGGATGTACTCACCGGTGGTGTTCACCCAGTTGAGCACCAGCATCAGCAGCGCGATCAGCAGCAGATAGCGATCGCCGAAGACCAGTTCGAATGTCCCTTTCCTGCCACCCGCCGGGCCGGCCACCGACACGGTGACCTTGGGTCCCTCGGCGGTGTCCAGGATTTCGTACTCTCCGGTCGCGGCCGGAAGTTCGGCCGTGGTAAACCGGGCGGGGAGGGTGGCTTCGTTCTTCGCCCGCTCTCTCGCATCGGCCAGCCGCGTAAGGACCGCACCAGCCACGAGGAATCCGGCGGCAACCAGCAGCAGCTCGGGTACCCCAAGCAGCGAGATCAGGTTGGAGGTGAGTACGCTCCCGCTCGCGGCCCCAAGCGAGGCGCCAAAGGCGACGATCGGGAAGAGCCGCTCACCCTGATCCCTGGTGTAGAGGTCGTTGGCGAACGACCAGAACTGCGCCACGACCATCAAGTTGAAGATTCCGACCCAGAGGAAGAATGGGACCCCGACCGGCGCACCCGAGCGGGCCAGCGCCCAGAAGCCAATCAGGCAGGCGACGAAGAACCCGGTGACGGCGTTCAGCAGCCGGCGCCGTGGCAGCCGGTCCGCCAGCATTCCATAGACCGGCACCAGCAGGAGCAGCAGGATGGCCTGGCCGGCCGAGGCGTAGGATTTCACCTCGGCGCCGCCGTCGCTCAGGATCAGCGCCTCCCGGACCGGCTTGATGACGTAGTAGGCGCTGAGGAGGAGAAAGACGTTCGCCGTCAGGATGATGGCAGTGAGGCCCTCTCCGGCGCGGACGTCGCTGAACAGCCGCAGAAAGCGGTCGAGCCCGCTGCCGGAACGTCCCCCGACGGCGGCCGTCACTCGAGGGTCACGGAGAGAAAGCGGAGCTGACCTTCACGCCCGATCTGCAGCACCACACTCCCGCCTGCGGAGATGCTGTCGACCCCGGCGCGCAGCTCGGCAAGCGTCCCGATCGCGGTGCGGTCGACGGCATAGATCACGTCCCCCGGGGTCAGGCCGGAGGGCGCATCGCCGGCGACCGCCGCCACGACGATACCGCGTTCCGCCCGGAGGCCGGGAATCAGCTGGGTCAGCTGGGGGGTCAGCTCCAGTCCCAGGAGACCCAGGCGGGACACCAGGTTGCGTTCAGTCGAGACCAGGTCGCTGAACTGCTGCGAATCCCCCCTCCGCTCGACCACCGGCACCCTCACCGTAAGCCGCTCGGCGCCCCGCCCCACTTCGAGCGTCACCGGCTGCCCGATCGGTTTCCGGTAGAGGACGACATCGAACTGGCGGCCGTTTTCCACCGGCTTCCCATCGAGTGAGAGGATCATGTCGCCGAGCTTGAGGCCCGCGCGGTCGGCCGGACCGCCGGAGTAGACATCTCCCAGCACCGCGCCCCAGGCGCGGGAAAGCCGGAGCCGCGCCGCCAGGGCGGGGGTGACGGTCTGGGCGAAGACGCCGATCTCGCCCCGCTTCACCCGGCGGAACGTCCGGATCTGCTCGTATACGTGGCGGACGATGTTGCTCGGCGCGGCAAAGCCGATCCCCTCACTGCCACCCGACTGGCTCAGGATCATGGTGTTGATCCCCATGACCTGTCCGCTGGCGTCCACCAGGGGGCCGCCGCTGTTCCCCGGGTTGATCGGAGTGTCGGTCTGGATGTAGAGCATCCGGTCTTCGTCATTGAGCTGGCGGCCAACGGCGCTCACCACACCCATGGTCACGGAGCTGGCGAGCCCCAGCGGACTCCCGAAGGCGAGTACCAGGCGGCCCGGCATCACCGAGTCGGAGTTGCCCAGCGTGGCGAAGGGGAGATCGGCCAGGTCCACTTTGAGCACCGCCAGATCGGTCTCGCGATCGGAGCCGATCAGGAGTGCGGAGACCTCCTGCGACACCGGCCGGAGATAGGAGCGTCCCGGCACGCCCGGCACCGCCGGCCGGGGAATGGAGACGAGGAATCGCCGGCCTCCCCGCACCACGTGATAGTTGGTGACGATGTAGCCGTCGGCACTGAGGATCACCCCGGAACCGGTGCTGCGCTGCGCGCTCAACAGCGAGGCGGCGCCTGCGGCGTCCTCGTTGGGGCCGTACGCCGTCACCCGGATCTGCACCACGGTGGGCCCAACCCGGTTGGCAACCTCCTCGAGCGAGGCGCTCAGGTCGCGCAGGGAACCGGCCGTCGCCGGTTTTTGAGCACTGCCGGGTGCTGCGCCGGCCAGGCTCAGTGTGAGGAGACTCAGGATCGGGCGGATCACCGCACGGCGCCCGCCAGGACGGGAGATTCGGCGGACTCCGTGTCGACCGGTGGCCACCCCTCTCCCAGCTTCGAGAGCTTGAGGTCGCAGCAGGTCGGAGCGGGGCGGGCGGACTCGGGATGATGCAGGTCCCACCAGTGTGCGGCGCGCTCCTCGGTCCATCGCTCGGCCTCCGGGATGGCGGCCAGCAGCCTCCGGCTCAGTTCGCCGGCACTGGGCCGCTGATTCGGGTCCTTCGCGAGGGCGGAGAGAATCACTTCATCCAGCGCCGCGGGGACGGCAAGCTCGCTCCGACGCGATGGCGGCGCGGGGGCCTCGTGGGCGTGACGCAGGAGCTGCTGCATCGAGTTGCCGCCCTCGAACACCAGCTGTCCGGTCAGGAGCCAGTACCCGACACAGGCCAGCGAGTAGACATCCATCCGATGATCCACCGGACCATTGCCGAGGACGACCTCGGGAGCCATGTAGGCCGGCGTTCCGGTGGTGTGATTCGGCGCGGTCAGACGGACATCGGTGTGTTCCTCCTCGACCTTGACCAGACCGAAGTCCAGCACCTTCACGAAATCCACCGCCAGACCGAGACGGCAGGTGAAGATGTTGGACGGCTTGATATCGCGATGAATGAGACCGCGAGTGTGCGCCTCCTCCAGGGATTCGCACGCCTGGCGCATGAGGTAGACCACCCGCGCCGGGTCCAGGGGGCCGAACTTCTGCACCAGGCTCTCGAGATCGAGGCCGTCCAGCAGCTCCATCACGAAGAAGAAGGTCCCGTCGTTGGACACGCCGAAGTCGTACAGACTGATGGTGTGGGGCGAACGGAGCGACGCCGCGGCCTCCGCCTCCCGGCGGAAGCGCTCGACCATCACCCGCGCATGAGCCGGATCCGCGGCCAGTGACTCCGCCCGGATGAGCTTGACGGCGGCGTGCCGGGCCAGCAGCTGATGTGACGCCTTGTACACTTCGCCCATCCCGCCTTTGCCGAGCAGCTCCTCCAGCCGGTAACTCCCCAGCTCCCGCGCTTTCCTCACCTGCTGTCCCAGCTGGCGGATGACCTTCGCGGGGATGACGGCGAGGAAAGCGCACAGGTAGGCCGGGAGGAACGCCAGGACATACTGCATGACGGTCGCCTCGAACTCCACACCCCGGAGCCGGGTGATGATCAGGGCGAACGGCCCCATGGTGGCGGCCAGCAGGCCGACACGGAGCGTGGCGGAGGGCTTGCTCGGGACGATGCTGGAGTAGGCCAGGATGCCGATCCCCAGCCACTGGGTGTGCGGAATGTCGAACCGGGGGACCCAGAACTCGAACAGGCCGAACAGGAAACAGGTGGTAATGAGAAAGGCCGCCCCGATCTCGAGCAGGATTTCCGGCTTGGGGCTCAGCTTGATCGACAGGACCACCAGCAGCAGGGAAACCCCGAGGCCGATTCCGGCGATGGCGGGCCCCGGCACCAGCCAGGCCTCCGGCATCAGGCTCATCGAAGTGGCCTCCTGCCGGAGCACCAGGAAGATCACCAGCGCCACGGTCCAGAGGCCGGCAAAGGCAATGGCCACCGCCAGCACCCGGCGGCAGGTCTGCGCCAGCATCTCGCTGGGCAGACTGGCGCCGGCTCCGCTGCTTACGCCTCCGACCGCGGCCTCAGCCGAAGTGGAGCGTCGCCGGATCAGGTTGGGAGCATTCATTTTGCCCGTATTTTCTGAAGATCCGCTTAAACCTAGGGGGCCCGGAGGGAGGGCGGCTAGGGGGACGGCATGGCGTTGCCCAAAGGGAACATGCCCGGCGCCTGGGAGGTTCCCCGATGCACCGGCTGGCGTGCCCTGCGGGGGCGCGCCTACTCCCAGCCCCCGCCTAACGCCTTGTACAACTGCACCGTCGAGCTCAGGTACTGCCGCTCCACCTGCACCAGCCCCAGCTCGGCCGAGAAGAGGCCGCGCTGGGCGTCCAGGACCTCGAGGTAGCTCGACACTCCGCTCTCATACCGCCGCTCGGCCAGGGAGTACGCCCGCCGCAGCGCCATCGTCTGGGTCTCCTGCGCAGCGAGCTGATCGCGGCTGAGCCGGAGCCCGACCAGGGCGTCGCTCGCCTCACGGAGGGCGGAGAGCACCGACTGCTCGTACCGAGCCCTGGCCTGGTCGGCACGGGCGCGCGCGGCGCGTTCCTGGTTGATCAGTCTGCCGCCGGTGAACAGCGGGATCGAGATCCCGCCGGCCAGTGAATAAACCTCGGCGTTCGAGCCGAACAGCCCGCTGAAATCGGGTCGCTGCGTTCCGTACTGGCCGGTCACGCTGAACCGGGGGAGGCGATTGCCGACCGCGACGCCGATGCGGGCGGTGGCGGCCTGCCAGTCGCGCTGGGCCTGGAGCACGTCCGGCCGGCGGAGGAGCAGGTCGCCAGGCAGCGAATCGGGAACCGAAACCGCCTGCACCGTCCGATCGAGCGGATTGCCGCGGGTGATCGGCCCCGGCTCCTGTCCCAGCAGGAGACTCAGCTCATGCTCCTTCTGGGCCCTCCGCCGGGCGAAGTCGGCCAGGCTGGCGGCCGGCGCCGCGACCTCGGCTTCGAACTGACGCACATCCAGCTCGGAAATGACCCCCTGGGCGAACCGCTGCCGCGAGAGCGCCAGGGTGGCCTGGCGTGACTGCAGGGTCTGCTCGGCCAGCACCAGGTTCTCATCCAGTTCGCGGAGCTCGAGGTACGACGTGACGACGCTGCTGACCAGCGACACCACCGCGGCCCGGCGATCCTCCTCCCTGCCTTCCCAGTCGAACCTTGCCGCTTCGGCCTGCCGCCGGATGCGGCCCCAGAAATCCAGCTCCCACGAGAGGTCGGCCGTGATGCGCACGGCGTCATACGTCTGCGGCGGGAAGGCGCCGAAGATGCTCTGGTTGGTGCTGTAGGAGCCGTTGGCGGAGACCTGGGGAAAGAGGTCGCCGCGCGACGCGCCGAGCAGGGCGCGGTACTCGCGCACCCGGGCCACGGCTGCCCGGAGGTCGCGATTGTTGAGCAGCGCGGTCTGGACCAGCGCCACCAGCTGCGAGTCCTTGAGCACGGCGAGCCAGGGAAGGTCGCTCTGTGCGTCGAGCGCGAGCGGGGTGGCGCGCCACAGGGTAGCCGGCGCGCTGTCCGGGCGGACGGAATCGCGGGCCCGGGCCAGCGAATCGAGGAAGCCGCGGGCGGCCGGCGTGGTGACGCTGCCGGCGGCGCCGAGCGCCCTTGGCGCGGGAGTCCTCACGCTGGTCGACGGGCCGATGGCGCACCCCGCCAGGCCGGCCGCCAGGAGGAGCATCGGCGAGAATCGCATGATCACTCTGCCTCCGGTGCGGCCACGGCGGGCGTCGCAACGGGATGCCGGCGGCGGAACAGCCCGCGATCGGCCAGCCCGCGGATGACCGCGAAGAAGAGCGGAATGAAGAAGATGCCGACGGTCGTGGCGGTCAGCATGCCGAACAGCACACCGGTCCCGAGCGACCGCCGGCTGGCCGCGCCGGCGCCGCCGGCAATCGCCAGCGGCAGCACGCCGAGGATGAAGGCGAACGAGGTCATCAGGATCGGGCGGAACCGCTCGCGGGCCGCCTCGGTGGCGGCCTCGATGATCGACATGCCCTGGTTCCGGAGCGCGGTGGCGAACTCCACGATCAGGATCGCGTTCTTCGCCCCCAGGCCGACCACGGTGATCAGCCCCACCTGGAAGTAGACGTCGCTCGCCATGCCCCGGGCAAAGACGCCAAGGAACGCCCCGAAGATGCCGAAGGGGATGCCGAGGATCACCGCGAAGGGAATGGCCCAGCTCTCATACTGCGCGGCCAGCACCAGGAAGATCAGAACCAGGCCCAGGGCGAATACCAGGCCGCTGTCGCCCTTGGACGCCCGCTCCTGGAAGGACTGGCCGCTGTAGCCGTACCCGATTCCCTGCGCTTCGTACTTGTCGGCGACCAGCTTTTCAACCGCGTTCAGTACCTCACCTGAACTCCGGCCGGGGGCCGGCACGCCGGTGATGAGGGCGGAGGTGAAGCCATTGAACCGCGACTGGATGCTGGGACCGCCCTTGAACTCGGTGCTGGTCAGCGCCCCGATGGGCACCATGTCTCCCCGGGTGCTCCGGACATACATGCGGGCGATGTCCTCCGGCCGCTGCCGGAAGGGGGCCTGGGCCTCGGCCTGCACCCGGTAGGTCTTGCCGTACAGGTTGAAGTCGTTGATGTAGAGCGTGGACAGGAGCGCCTGCAGGGTCTGGAAGAGATCCGTCAGCTCCACGCCGCGCGCCTTCGCCGCCTCGCGATCCACGTTCAGGAACAGTTGCGGCACGTCCGCCCGGAACGTGGTCTGCACTCCCGCCAGCTCCGGAAGCTGCCGGGCGTCGTTCACGAACTCCTGCACCGACGCCGCGAACTGGGGAAAGGTCTGTCCCCCGCGGGCCTGCAGGTTCATCTCCAGACCGGAGGTGGTCCCCAGACCGGGGATCTCGGGGAAATTGAACGCGAAGGCCAGCGTCTCCTTGAGACCGAAGAGCCTGAAGTTGGTCCGCCCCACGATGGCGTCGAGCGACATGTCCTTCGCGTGGCGCTCTTCCCACGGCTTCAGGTTGACGAAGATGATCCCGCTGTTGGTCTGGGCGGCGAAGCTGAGCGCATCCACCCCCACCAGCGCACCGACGTGGTTCACGCCCTTGTCGGCCAGCAGGAACTTCTCGATCTCGCTCACCACCGCTTCGGTGCGCTGCTTGGAGGCTCCGTCCGGCAGCTGCACCGCGATGGCGAAGAAGCCCTTGTCTTCGGCCGGAATGAACGCCTGCGGCACCCGCTTGTAGAGGACGAAGGTGAGGGCGAGAATCGTCCCGAAGACCGCGAAGGTGAGGCGCGGGCTCCCCAGAATCCGGCCGACGCCGCCGGCGTACCGGGTGGTGACCTGACCGAAGACCCGGTTGAACCAGCAGAAGAACCGGTTGGTGGAATGGTCGGGGGTGGTCTCTTCCTTGAGCAGCACCGCGCAGAGGGCCGGCGTCAGGGTCAGCGCCACCATCCCGGAGATCACCACCGAGAGCACGATGGTCACGGCAAACTGCTTGTACATCTCGCCGGTGATGCCGCCCAGGAAGGCCACCGGGATGAACACCGCGCAGAGCACCAGCACGATCGCCACCAGGGCCCCGGCCACCTGCTGCATGGCCCGGTCGGCGGCCACCCGGGCGGAGACTTTCTCGTCCGCCATGATGCGCTCGACGTTCTCGATCACCACGATCGCGTCGTCCACCACGATGCCGATGGCGAGCACCAGGCCGAAGAGGGTCAGCACGTTGACCGAGAACCCGAGCATCAGCAGCCCCAGAAACGTTCCGATCACCGAGACCGGCACCGCCAGCACGGGAATCAGCGTGGCCCGCCAGCTCTGCAGGAACAGGAACACCACCAGCGTCACCAGCAGCATCGCCTCGGCGAGGGTCTTCACCACTTCGCGGATCGATTCGGTGATGAACGGCGTGGTGTCGTAGGGAAGCACCCAGCTCACTCCCGAAGGGAAGCTCCGGGACAGCTCGTTCATCCGGGTCTCGAACGACTTCCGGACATCCAGCGCGTTGGCGCCGGTGCGGAGGTACACCAGCAGGAACGTGGTCGGCTTGCCGTCCACCCGCGCCACCTGGTCGTAGTTCCGGGCGCCGAGCGTCACCGTCCCCACGTCCTTCACTCGCACCAGCGATCCATCGGGACGGGCCCGCAGGATGATGTCGGCGAACTGGGACGGCTCGGTGAGCCGGCCCTGGGTGGTCACCGGCAGGGTCACCTGGGTCCCCTGGGGCGATGGCTCCCGGCCGAGCCGGCCGGCGGGATTGGTGGT
>Ga0184615_10001940_pt1 | contig 11124 bp, 11 predicted proteins | sample PLM4_65_coex_FD_133134 | JGI IMG/M metagenome (GOLD analysis project Ga0184615, IMG submission 133134) | Groundwater sediment microbial communities from an aquifer in East River, Colorado, USA - PLM4_65_coex | ecosystem: Environmental > Terrestrial > Soil > Riparian zone | place: USA: East... | reverse complement strand
CGCCGCGCGCCTTGGCATGCTCGTACTCCTCCAGCACCAGGACGCCGGCGCCCTCTCCGAGCACGAAGCCATCGCGATCCTTGTCCCAGGGCCGCGAGGCGCGCAGTGGCTCGTCGTTGCGTGTCGAGAGGGCCCGCATCGCCGTGAAACCGGCGACCGCGAGCGGCGTGATCACGGCTTCCGTCCCGCCGGTGATCATGGCGTCGGCATAGCCGTGCTGAATCAGGCGAAAGGCATCGCCGACCGCATGCAAGCCGGTGGTACAGGCCGTGGCGGGAGCGCTGTTCGGACCGCGCGCTCCGGTCAGGATCGACACCTGACCCGCCGCGAGATTGACGATCAGACCGGGAATGAAGAACGGCGAAACCCGGTCCGGGCCTTTCTCGAGCATGGTCGAATGCGTGCGCTCGATGATCGGCAGGCCACCTATCCCCGAGCCGATCACCACGCCGACGCGTTCGGCATTCGACTCGTCGACAACAAGCCCGGAGTCGCTCATCGCCATCTGGCTCGCGGCGAGGGCGAATTGGATGAAGGTGTCGCACTTCTTGACTTCCTTCTTCTCCATCCACTCTTCGGGTACGAATCCCTTGACCTCGCCCGCGATGCGGGCATCGAAGGTCGAGGCGTCGAAACGGGTGATCGGCCCGATGCCACTCTCGCCGGCCAGAAGCGCCTTCCAGGTCACTTCCGTACCGACGCCGAGCGGCGAGACGAGGCCGACTCCCGTGACGACGACGCGTCGCCGTTCACGCAGGGATGAAGTGGCCAGTTGCGCTCTCGCGGAGGTTCGGGAGATGAGGAGATTCGCTGCGACGGCAGCGATCAGTTCTTTTCCGTGGCGTGCTTCTCGATGTAGGCAACCGCCTCCTGCACTCGGCCGATCTTCTCCGCGTCCTCGTCCGGGATCTCGATCCCGAACTCTTCTTCGAACGCCATGACCAGCTCGACAATGTCGAGAGAGTCGGCACCCAGATCCTCCGTGAAGCTGGCCTCGGACGTCACTTCATCGGCTTCAACACCGAGTTGCTCCACGATGATGCTCTTCACTTTCTCGGCAACGGACATGTCGAAAGTACCTCCATGGAAACTTGAAATGCAGAGTGGGTTTCTAACACAAATTCGAGAATCGAGTCCAATCCCCGGGAGTTCTGTCACATATATCAGATATAGAGCCCGCCGGAGACATTCAAAACCTGACCGGTGACATAACCCGCCTCATCGCTGGCGAGGTAGACCACCGCGCTGGCGATGTCTTCCGGCCGCCCGAGTCTTCTCAGTGGAATGCGGTCGAACATCTCGGCACGCGTCGCTTCGGGCAGGGCTTCAGTCATCGCGGTCTCGATGAATCCCGGCGCCACGACGTTGGCGGTGATGTTACGACTCGCCAGCTCGCGGGCCAGGGACTTGCTGAATCCGATCAGGCCCGCTTTGGCGGCGGCATAGTTCGCCTGCCCGGCGTTGCCCATCAGGCCGATGACCGACGAGATGGTGACGATTCTCCCCCACCGCCGGCGCATCATGCCGCGCACCACCTCGCGCGTCACCGCGAAAGCGCCTGTCAGATTGGTATCGAGGACCGTCCGCCACTGTTCGAGGCTCATGCGCGCCAGCAGGTTGTCGCCAGTGATTCCGGCGTTGTTGACCAGAACGTCAATGGCATCGAACCCCTGGGGCAGGTCCTTCAGGCGCTCGCCGATTTCCTCCGGTCGCGAGAGGTCGAGAACGAGAGCGTGGACGCTACCGCCCACGGCGAGGATCCCTTCGCGCACCCGCTCGAGCTTGTCGGCGTTCCGGGCCGCGAGCACGACCTTCGCGCCGCGCTCAGCGAGACGCTGCGCGATCGCCTCTCCAATCCCCTGCGATGCGCCGGTTACCAGCGCGGTCTTGCCGTCCAATCGGAACATTCCCGTCTCCTCAGGCCTCATTCGGCGCGGCAATGAGCTTCGCACCTGCGCCTGTAGCCGATACCGCCAGTCCGAGGAGCGCCGCAGGCTCGGAGATTGAAGCCGTGGCCGCCCCAGGCACGATGCGCTTGACGAGACCCGAGAGAACGCTTCCTGGCCCCACTTCCACGAAACGTCGCACACCCATCTCGTCGTGGAGCCAGCGCACCGACTCGACCCAGCGGACCGGCCCGTCGATCTGCCGCAGTAGCGCGTCCCGCAGCGCGGTGCCCTCGCAAAGCGGGCGGGCGTCTATGTTGACCACCACCGGCACGTGCGCGGTCGAGAATGCGGTCGCCGCGAGCATGGACGCGAGCCCTTCGCGCGCCGGGCGCATCAGCGCGCAGTGAAAGGGGGCTGAGACCGGCAGCGGCAGGGCGCGCTTCGCCCCGCGCTCCTTGGCCAGCGCCATCGCGCGCTCGACCGCCCCCTTGTGACCGGCGATCACCGTCTGCTCCGGAGAATTGTAGTTGGCTACAGCGCAAACTCCGCCGCCCGAGGCGGCTTCGGCTTCAGCGGCCAATGCGCGGACCGCCACGGACTCCAATCCGAGGATAGCCGCCATCGCCCCGACGCCCACCGGCACCGCCTCCTGCATGAGCTCGCCGCGTCGGCGCACGAGTCGAACGGCATCGGCGAGGCTGAGCACCCCCGCCGCGACCAGCGCCGAATACTCACCAAGACTGTGCCCGGCCACCGCCGCCAGCGCTGCCGGCGTGAAACCGTGGGTGGCGAGAACTCTTGCGATCGCCACCGAGGCCGTGAGAATCGCCGGTTGCGTGTTCGCGGTCAGCTGCAACTCGGTTTCGGGTCCGTTCCAGCACAGCGCCGCGATATCGAATCCGAGCGCTTCGGACGCCTCGTCGAAGGCGGCCCGGGCGACGGGAAAAGCCTCGGCCCAGGTCTTCCCCATGCCGATCTTCTGCGAACCCTGTCCGGGAAAGAGAAATGCCGTCTTCGGCTCCAATCCGGCTCTCCCGTCCACTCTCAGTGCGCCGTGCCGGGGACGCCGGGGACCGCGGAGTTTTCCGCCAGGTTTGCCTCGGCCGCGTGCAGTTCCTTCACCTTGTCGCGGATCTTGACGTGCAGCTCCGCGACGCTGAACTCGACCGCGCGCCGGATCGAGCTACGGATCGCTTTTGCATTGGAGCGGCCGTGCGCGATGAAACAGCCGCCGGCGACGCCGAGGAGTGGCACCGCACCGTACTCAGCGTAATCCGTGCGGCGCTTGAAGCCCAGGAACGCCGGTCGGGCGAGCCAACCGCCGAGCCGCGTTCGCAGCGTTCGCCGCAGCTCCTCGCGCATCATCGAAACGATCAGCTCCGCCATCGACTCGGCGGACTTCAAGAGCACGTTGCCCACGAACCCGTCGCAGACGACGACGTCGGCCTCGCCGTTGAAGACGTCACGGCCTTCGACATTGCCGATGAAGTTCAAGCCCGTCGCCTTGAGAGAACGAAAAACCTCGCGGGTCAGACCGGAACCCTTGGCCTCCTCCTCACCGATCGACAGCAGGCCGATCCTGGGGGCGGTGATGCCGACGACCTCCTGGGCGTAGAAGTGCCCCATGACAGCGAATTGGCGCAGGTGCTCGGGCCGCGAATCGACGTTGGCACCGACATCGAGCACAACGGTCCGCCCACGCGGATTCGGAAAGACCGCGGCCAAGGCCGGACGATCGACGCCAGGCAGGGCGCCGAGGAAGAGCTTGGCCGCCACCATGGCCGCACCGGTGTTGCCGGCGCTGACCATCGCCTGAGCCCTGCCGTCGCGTACCAGACCGGCGCAGAGAACGAGCGACGAACGGCGTTTCTTGCGCACCGCCGTCGGCGGCTCGTCCATCTCGATGCGCTCTTCGGCGTGGACGATTTCGATCCGCCCGCCGGAATCTCCTAATCGCCCAAGTCGCAGGAGCTCGCGCTCGAGCCGCGGACGGTCGCCCACCAGGAGGATCGAAACGCCGTCGCGGACGGCGCTTTCGAACGCTCCGCGCACCGCGGCGCGCGGAGCGAAGTCACCTCCCATCGCGTCGACGGCGATGCGCATCGAAAAAGCGGCGCTCGGTAGGACTCTAAGTGCGGGCCTGGACGTCGACCACGTCGCGTCCGCGATAGGTACCGCAGGACGGGCAGACGCGATGCGGGAGCTTGCGCTCGCCGCAAGTCGCGCAGATGGACGACGCCGGCAGGGTCAGTGCGTCGTGAGCGCGGCGCTTGTCGCGCCGGGCCTTGGAGTGACGTCGTTTCGGATTCGGCATCTTCGCTTCCCCTCTTCAGATTTCGCTTCGGCAATCAGTTGCCGCTCGCGGTGCCGCGATATCGGTAAGTTCAGCCGGCTCCGCCGGCTCGCGGTTCCTTGAGCATCGCGAGCGCCGCCCATCGCGGATCCACGTTCTCGTGGACACAACTGCAGCGCCCTTCGTTCCAATCCTGCCCGCACTGCGGACACAAGCCCGCACAGTCCTCGCGGCAAAGCGGCTTCATCGGCAGGCCGAGCTCGATCTGCTCGACGATCCATGGGCGGCTGTCGAAGCCGCCCCCCTCCACTTCAACCAGACCGAGCTCCTGCGCCTCGAGCTCCGCTTCATCCGGCCCCTCCCGGCGCCGGGTTCGCTCCACGAGGACGAGATCGACTGAGCTCTCCACCGGCTGACGCACCGAGGCGAGACAACGGTCGCAGGCCACCGTCTGCTCGTAGTGCAGCTGCATATGGAGCAGAAAATCCGGAGACGCATTCGTCAGGCTGCCCTGAGAGCGGACCGGGCTGAGCTCGAGCAGCTTCAGATCTCTTTTTTCTTCCTCTCTGAGCTCGATGGACTCCTGCCAGAGAAAGGGCTCGTAACGGGCAGCATCCAGGCGGATCATCATCCCTCGTGCCCCCAGAAAGCCGACGAAGACTAGCGGATCGAGACCTCCTCGTCAATTTCTCCGTCCTCCCCTGAGGACAGACCCTCCTTCATCGCCTCCGGCCCGGAGAGCCTGGTACAGAGCCGCAAACGCGCGCCTTCCGGTTCGTGCCAGACCTCGAAAGTGATCGCCGCGCAGTCGCGGAACGGTGCGAGGAGGTGCGCTCCCGCGGCGAGCCGTCGCACCTCGAGTGCCGGCAGGAGCGGCAGCAGCTCGAGATTCCGCGCCAGGCGCTCCAGGGTCCGGGCGCTCGTCGCCGGCACGAGTCGCCCGGCCAGCCCCAGCCAGGCCGTTCGGCTTCCGGGGCGCGGCAGGTGACGCTCGAACCAGGGGACCAGGAGCAGAGCTTCGCGGCGCGCGCTGCTTTGGGTCGCGCGCACCGACCAGCCGAGCCGGTAAGCCGGCTCTCCCTCCCCCACCAGATGGAGCAGCGACTCGCCGGGCAGCTTGAAAGTGCGTCCGCCGCCACGCTGCAGCACTGCGACGCGCGGAATCGCCTCTGCCGCCGAATCCCAGAGCAAAAAGAGGCCGGGGCCACCGATCGGACCGCGGTCGGTGGAGCTCACCCAGAGCGCGATCCCGGGAAAGCTTCCATCCGAGGCCGGCTGAAGAGTCTCCGGCAGGACGCCGGAACGGACCTCGAGACCGGCGACGCCGCGGGCGAGCACGAACCGCCCCGCAGGCAGCTGTCCGGCCGGACGCCGCAGAACGAGCTGCGCGATCGCCGCAGGTTCCGCCGCACGCCGCACTGCCTCCTCGCTGCGCGGCAACGGCCAGGTGAGGTCCGCCGGCAGCCCGCTCGCGACGATCCAGAGCCCCCCCTGCCAGCGCACCTCGATCGTCCGGCCGGCGGTCTCCACCCGCCCGCCCGCAAGCCAGGGATTGCCGGCCAGCCGGCCGGCAATTCGGGCGACCAGACCGACTCCCGGCTCGATCCTCGCGACACCCAGGAAGCTCTGTCCGGAACCGCTCCAGGCCAGGGCGAGCTCGCGCGCGGGTGGCAGTGAAAACGGCCCGAATGTGGGCAGTCGCGGAGGTGAGATCCCAGCCAGCCGGGTGAGCTCCGCGAGATACAGCGCGAGATCGCCGACCCGCTCGTCGAGGGCGCCGAGGTTCTGATGCGGCGAGGCTATCCACAGCACACGCTCGAATCGTGTGTCCGCGGCGAGCAGGTCCGCGAGCTCGGGGGACGCGACGCGCGCGCGCTCCCGCGGCGCGAAGACGAGACCGACGTAGGTCATGGCGGCCGCCACCACCGCCACCACCGCCACGACCGCCGCGGCGATGCCCCAGCGGCGGGTCGCCGGATTCATCTCACTCTGTCCGGCGCGAGCTCGGAGAGGTGCCCGGCGAGCGCCGCGAGGACGCTCTCATCGGCCTCCCCAAGCCCAAGGTCCGCGAGCTCGCCGCCGACCACCGCGAGCAGCGCCGGCCAGGGATCCGACGCCGGGTAGGGGGCGAGCGGAGGCACGGCGACCAGCGCCGGTGGACCGCCCGTGACAGCATCCTCCAAGCGCTCGCGGTAGGCGCGTGCAGCCTCCTGGGCGCCGTGACGCGCGACGGCATAGGCCCGCGCCTGCGCACCGATCGCGTCCCGCAATGGCGCCCGGACGGCAAGTGTCCGCAGATAGGCGGCCAAGGTCGATACTTCGAAGCCGTCGAGGGGCAACCGCAGACAGGCACCCTCCGGGACTTCGCCGAAGGCGCCGGCGGGGTTGACGATCGTGGGCCGGCCGAAGGCCAGCAAGCGGATGAACGACGCCGAGGTCTCGCCCCCGGTCGGATGGCGCAGATTGACCGCCACGTCACAGGCGCGCATCCAAGCATCGAAGGTCGCCGCTTCGGTCCGGCCCACCACGCGGACGCCCGTGGCGCCGAATCGATCCAGGGCAGCGGCGAAATCGTAGTGCGGCGAGACCTCGCCGACGATCGCGAGCTCGGCATCGGGCCGGCTCTCGCGCAGGCGCGCGAAGGCCGGAAGGACTACTTCCAGCCTCTTATGCGGGGTCACGAGGCCAAAGGAGGCCACCAGGAAGGTCGCGGGATCGAGACCGAAAGCTCTCTTGAGCGCGCCTTGCTCCGTCGCCGGCGGCGGTATGAGATCGCCGGTCTCGACCGGCATCGGGATCGTGCCGACGCTGGCGAGCGGACGGCTCTCGAGCACTCGGCGGCGGGCGAACTCGCTGTGTACGAGGACCGCGCGGCTGCGATCCACCAGGCGTTCGAAGAGCGGGAAGTTCCAGGTGTCGACCGGGTAGTGGGTGTCGAGCAGACGCCGCGCCGCCATTTCGCCGCTGCGACCGGCCGCGTAGCGCATCTCCTCGACATAGCCCGCGCCATCGCCTTTCGCGAGCGTCAGGCCACGCACGAGATGGTGCAGCATGAACTCGTGCAGCACCACGACCCCCGGCAACTCGAGCGCGATGCGGTAGCTCTCGGCGTGATGCGGAGCGCTGTTGCCGATCTGGTAGATCACGAGGTCGAAGCGGTCGGCCGCGGCCGGCAGCTCGCCCACCGGGCGGCATCTCCAGCGCTTCGCGATCGCCTCCATGGGCGCCCTGCCGCCGTCGTAGAAGAGCTCGATGTCGTGCCAGCCGGAGAGCCGGGGCAGGAGCGTGGCGCTGTAGTCGGCGATGCCTGACGATGCCGGCGGCAGCGGGCTGACCCAGGCGATCCGCACGGCGAAGCCTCAGGCGAGCGGCGCGAGCAAACGCTCGACGACGCCGTTCCAGTGAATCTCCGCGACTCGCTCCGCGCCAGCTTCGCCAAGGCGTTTCGCTAACGCCGAGTCACCCGCCAGCCGGTCGATGCGGGAGCCCATCGCGCGATGCGCTCCCGGCGGGCAGATGAAACCGTTCACGCCATCGACCACGAACTCCAGGACTCCTCCGCTGTCGCTCGTCGTCAAGACGGGTCGCCGCGACTGGAAGGCCTCTACCGTGACATAGCCGTAGTCCTCGTCGAACGGCGCATAGAACACCGCGAGTGCACCCGCGTAGAGCTCGATCAGGCGCTCGTCGGAGATCCGCCCCGGCAGCTCCAGGCGCCCCTCGATGCCGAGCTCGACCGCGAGGTGCCCGAGGCGTTCGCGCTCGGGCCCCTCGCCGGCGATCACGCACCTCACGGGAGCCTTCGCCGCCGCGACCGCGCGCAGGAGAAGGTCGAAGCGCTTCATCGGATCGAGCCGGCCGACCGAGAAGAGGTAGTCGCCATAGTCGCTGGAGCGATACCGGCCCGCGAGACTGGGTGGCGGATAGAGCGGCTCGGCGTCGAGCCGATTGAAGCGCGCCAGGCGCTCGGCGGTGTTGCGCGAGATCGAGTACCGCGCCCGGGCCTCGCCCAGGCCGCGTTGGTCGAACTGGTGGAGGATCTTCTCGGTCTCGCCGTCTTCGGCGCGCTCGCCGAAGTCGCTGTAGCGCGTCCCCTTGAGCTCGTAGATCTGCCGGAACTGGTGAATCAGCCAGACCACCTTGCGCGGATGCCGCACGAGATAAGAGGGAAAACGGGTCGCGATTACCAGATCGATCGGCTCGCCGGCCGACGATGTCAAGTCCACCAGACGCCAGGCAAGGGCGCTCTGGATGATGTTCAGGCGTGACGACCAGTTGAACGGCAGGCTGACGATCTCGGCCTGATGCCCGCGCCGCACGAGCTCGTCGCGCAGGCTCGCGTAAAGGGTCTCGGCGCCACCCTGGATGAAAGGAATCTGAGCCGCGCAGATGGCAATCCGGGCGCTCACCCGGCGGCGCTCCCGCGCTCCCGGGCAGCGGCTGGGTTGCCGGCGGGATCGGCATCGGGTTCTGCTGCCGGCCCGGCCGCAGGTTCCAGCGTCTGGTCCAGCGCCTGTTCCAGGCGGCGCAGCCGCTGCTCGATGTGGGCGCTCTCCTCCGCGGCCCGTTTCTGGCGCAGCGCGAGCTCACTCACCAGGCGGCTGGCACTTTGGTTGAAACTGTTTTGCTGCGAGAGCACCGCCCGGGCGTGCCATTTCATGAACAGGTGGTAGAACGCCTTGCGGACCAACACCAGCAATGGCCCGTAGAGCGGGCGCGGCGACACTGGAAAGGGCTCCTGCACGAACTCGTGCCGTTGCAGCTCGAGGAGCAGGCCGTGCAGCTCGTCGGCGCCGCCGCGGACGGTCGCCGCCTCTCCCTGGCGCTGGCGCACCGCCGCGCGCAACCCGACCATGGTGGCGGCAAGCCGCGCGAGCTCGGCTTCGGCCACGGGGTCGCGGGAGCGGTTCGGGTCTGGGGATTCCGGGTCAGTGGCCATCGTCTTGTGCGGCCAAACTTTAGCACTCGGATACCGCATCTACCCGGTCCGCTCGGGCCGCTTCGGCCTCCGACACCGCAGGCAGGGCTGTCGTAGACTTCATCGTGGCAACCGCTTCCCGGTTCCGACTTCGAGGAGAGCCCTTTATCGCCCCTTCCCAGAATCGCCAGGATGGGCAGGACCGCCAGGATCGGCCGCGGGTCGCCGTGGATCTGCGCGCCCTCGTCCCGCGCCCCACCGGCATCGGGGTCTACACCGAGGCGCTCCTCACCGAGCTCATCCAACGGCAAGATTTCGAGTACGTCGGTCTCGCCCACGCGCCGCTTCATGATTCGGTCCGCCTGGCCGAGCTCGGCATGCGGATCGAGCTGCAGCGCGCGCCGTTGGGAGTTCTTTGGCAGCAGCTCTATCTGCCGCGACGCCTCGCGCGGGGCGACATCGATATCTTCTGGTCGCCGCTCTCGACCCTACCCCACCGCCTGCCCGTGCCCGGGGTTGTCACCATCCACGACCTCGCAGTCCTACACCACCCGGAGACCTTGACCTGGCGTGTGCGGCTGAGCCTGCTGCCCTTTCTCGAGAGCACCGTGCGCCAGGCGACGCGGATCGTCACGGAGTCGCACTCTGTTGCCGTCGAGATCGCCCAGCGGTGGCCCGAAGCCGCCGCCCGGACCGAAGTCGTCTGGGGCGGCGTCGGAGGGGAATTCGCGCCCGCGACCGAACCGGAACTGCGTGCCATCCGGAAGCGCCTCGACCTGCCCGAGCGCTTTGTCTTCTTCGCCGGCACAATCGAACCGCGCAAGAACCTCGACCTGCTTCTCGACGCCTGGGAGGCATTGCGACGCGAAAGCGCGGAGACTCCTCCCCTGGTGGTCGCCGGCTCTGACGGCTGGGGCTCCGCCGCGACACACCAGCGGATGAAGCGGCTCGGCGAGGCGGGCCTCCGCCGGCTCGGGTATCTCGAACGCAAGGATCTCGTCGCAGTGCTCCAGGCCGCCACGGTCTTCGTTTATCCCTCGATCTATGAGGGCTTCGGCCTGCCGGCCGCCGAAGCGATGGCTTGCGGGGTGCCGGTAATGGTCTCCGACCGTTCAAGCCTCCCAGAAGTGGTCGGCGACGCCGGGTGGCTCTTCGACCCCGAGGATCCGGTCGCCCTCGCCGCGGCGCTACGCGAGGGACTCGCGTCGCCGGAGCTCCTCGCCCAGGCGCGCGCCCGCGGTCTGGCGCGGGCCGGACTCTTCACCTGGAGCCGCTCGGCGGTGGAACACGCACGGGTTTTCCACCAGGCCCTTTCGGGCAGGGCCGGAGCCCCTTGAGCGCTCGCACTTCGCCACGCCTCCCGACGATCGCCATCGACGCCCGGAAGCTCGCGGACTTCGGCATCGGCACCTACGTGCGCGGACTCCTGGCAGCGCTCGGCCAGCTCGACACCGAGTCGCGTTACCTGCTGCTCGCGCCGCGGGCGGCGCGCGACCTCCTGCCTGACTTGCCAGGGAACTTCACGTGGATCGAGGAGGACGCGCGCGGCTACTCGCTCCGCGAACAGTGGTCGATCGGGCGGCACCTCGCTCGCTACCGGCCCGATCTGTTTCACAGTCCACACTATGTTCTGCCGGCGAGGACCCCGGCGCGGGTGGTCGTCACAATCCACGATCTCATCCACCTGCTCTACCCCGAGTTCCTGCCGCACCCGCTGGCGGTGTACTACGCGCGCTTTCTGCTGCGGCGAGCGGTCCGCCGCGCCCAACGCATCGTTACCGTCTCCGCGGCTACGGCCGCCGATCTCGAGCAGCGGCTCGGCGTCCCGCGCCGGCGCATCGACGTCATCTGGAACGGCGTCGATGACGCCTTCCGCCGCAGACGAGAGGGACCAGACCTGGTGCGGGAGCTCGCCGCTTTCGGCCTCACCCCCGGTTACTTTCTCTTTCTCGGCAATCCCAAACCGCACAAGAACCTCGAACGCGTCGTCCGCGCCTTTGCCCGCCTCCCTCCGAGGGTGCGCT
>Ga0184615_10001939_pt1 | contig 11128 bp, 11 predicted proteins | sample PLM4_65_coex_FD_133134 | JGI IMG/M metagenome (GOLD analysis project Ga0184615, IMG submission 133134) | Groundwater sediment microbial communities from an aquifer in East River, Colorado, USA - PLM4_65_coex | ecosystem: Environmental > Terrestrial > Soil > Riparian zone | place: USA: East... | reverse complement strand
GGATAAATCGCTGGCATCTGCACGTCACTTCCCATCCATTAACTGGCTGGATAGTTATAGCGAATACCTTGAAGATGTGGCAGGTTGGTGGCGCGAGCAGGTTGGTACGGACTGGTTGAAGATGCGTAACAAAGCCATGGAGATTTTGAGTGAAGAAGCGCGGCTCTCACAGATCGTAAAACTTGTCGGTCCCGACGCGCTGCCGGATGAAGAGCGGTTGATTCTGGAAACAGCCCGCTTGGTGCGCGAAGGCTTCCTTCAGCAAAATGCCATGGACAAGGTCGATGCGTTTTCGTCGCTCCAGAAACAAGTGAGGATGTTGGAACTCATCCTGCGCTTCCACGAACGCGGTTTGAGGATCGTCAAGCATGGCGCACCGATCTCATTGATCCACAATCTTCCGGTGGTCGATACCTTGATCCGTATGAAGACCGCTGTCCCCAACGAAGAACTGGAAAAGATGGACGATATCCAAAAACAAATTGACGATCAGATGAGTCAATTAGATTCGGAGTACCGATGAGCGATGTGATTGTTCAAGGCGGACAGGAAGTTATTGGCGTAGCACGTATCGAAGGTCCTATTCTCATTGTGGAAGGCGCGGCAAACGTCAGTTACGATGAAGTGGTTGAGATCCGCGATGCGCAGGGACGCATACGCCGCGGTCGCGTGCTTGAAGTGGGTGAGAAGACTGCGGTGATTCAGGTCTTTGCAGGATCCACAGGTCTTTCCATTGACGGTACCAGCGTTCGCTTCCTGGGCGATACTTTGCGCATCCCGGTTGCCGAGGAAATGCTGGGACGCGTCTTCGATGGTTTGGGCAACCCCATTGACGGTGGCCCGCTCCCGCTCACCGATAAGTACGCCGATGTCAACGGGCAGCCCATCAACCCGACCGCGCGTATCTATCCACGCGATTACATTCAAACAGGTATCTCCGCCATCGATGGCATGAACACCCTCCTGCGCGGACAGAAACTCCCAATCTTCTCTGGTGCAGGTATGCCGCATGACCAACTCGCGGCGCAGATCGTGCGTCAGGCAACATTGGGCGCGGTTGCCGGAGAAAAATCTGCGGAGACCGAACAGTTCGCGATCGTATTCGCGGCGATGGGCGTCAAACATGACGTGGCGGATTTCTTCCGTAAATCGTTCATGGAAAGCGGCGCTCTCACACGTGTGGCGATGTTCCTGAACCTGGCGGATGATCCTCCGGTGGAGCGCTTGGTCACTCCGCGCGCCGCGTTGACTCTTGCAGAATATCTCGCCTACGAGCGCGGCATGCATGTGCTGGTCATTCTCACAGACATGACCAACTATTGCGAAGCGTTGCGCCAGATCTCGAATATCCGCGGTGAGGTGCCAAGCCGCAAGGGCTATCCCGGTTATTTGTATAGCGATCTCGCCTCCATGTATGAGCGCACGGGACGTATCCGCACCAGTGAGGGATCGATCACACAGATCCCCATCCTGACCATGCCGAATGACGACATCACACACCCCGTTCCGGATTTGACCGGATACATCACCGAAGGGCAGATCACCCTCGGACGCGAACTCGGTCAGGCAGGCGTGTACCCTCCGATTGCCGTGCTTCCAAGTCTTTCGCGTTTGATGAAGGACGGCATTGGTCAGGGGCGGACGCGCAGCGACCATCCGCGCTGGGGTGCGCAACTCTATGCTGGTTATGCCCACATGCAGGATGTACGTGCGCTCGCGTCCGTCATCGGTGAAGAGGAGTTGGGCGAAGTGGACCGCAAGTATTTACAGTTCGGTCGCGCTTTTGAGCGTGAATTCGTCAACCAGTCCCTCACCGAAAATCGCACCATCGAACAGACTTTGGAAATTGGCTGGCGCTTGCTCTCCATGCTGCCGAAAGAGGAATTAACCCGCGTGACTCTCGACGAGATCAAGCAATACTATAAAGGCGAATAACCATGCCGACGATCAATGTCGCGCCGACCCGCACCAATTTGATCCGTATCAAGAAGGAATTGCGATTCGCGCGTGAAGGCTACGAGATCCTTGACCGCAAACGCGAAGTCCTGACAACGGAACTCGTCCGTGTGGCGAAGGAAGCGGACGCGGTCCAAAAGGAAGTGTGGAAGCTGTTGGAAATCGCCTACAGTGCATTGGAAAAGGCACGTCTGACCATGGGCAGCGATAATGTGGAGTGGGCAGCTCTTGCGGCAAGCAAAACAGTGGATGTGCACCTGAAACTTCGCGGTATCATGGGTGTTGCCATTCCCGAGATACAGGCCCGTGGTGAACCTTTGAAACTCTTGTATAGTTTAAGTGGCACCAACGCCGCGCTGGATGAAGCCGCAGCGGCATTCCGGGAAGTGGTCATCAAAACACCACAACTTTCCCAACTGGCGACAACGGTCTGGCGCCTGGCAGGAGAGTTGCGCAAAACCCAGCGACGGGTGAACGCCCTGCAACACATCTTCATCCCGCAGTATGAGGACACGGTCGCCTTCATAGTCAGTTCATTGGAGGAGCGCGAGCGCGAAGAAACCTTCCGCTTGAAGTGGCTCAAGACAAAAATGACCAAGGCTCAGCAGGCTTAGCAGGTTCCGGGAAAAGTCATTATAATCAGCGCATACTACGTTGCTCGTTGACGCCAATATCGGAACAAGGAGACGGTTATGAAGATTGGAGTGTTAGGAACTGGGGCAAGTGGACTGACCATCGCTTCGAAGCTGGTGCATCTCGGACATGAAGTCATGATGGGATCTCGTGATGCTGCCAACCCAAAGGCTGTCGAGTGGGCGAACAAGGAAAATAATAACGCGGTCCAAAAGCACGCGTTGTTTGGCACGTTTGCCAATGCCGCCGAGTTTGGCGAAATTATTTTCAACTGCACCCTGGGTACAGCCTCCCTGATTGCGCTGCAATTGGCAGGCGCGAGGAACCTGAAAGGCAAGATCCTCATCGATACTGCCAATCCACTGGATTATTCGATCGACGCCTGGTCGTTGACGGTTTGCAACACTGATTCGTTGGGCGAGCAGATCCAGCGCGAATTCCCTGAGACATTTGTGGTCAAGTCCCTTAATACCATCAATGCCGATGTGATGGTCAATCCCGCAAGACTGGCCGAGATGACGGATGTGTTTGTGAGTGGAAATGATCCTGATGCCAAGGCAACCGTGATTAAGCTGTTGAGGGATGGATTCGGCTGGAAGCATATCATCGATCTTGGCGATATCACCACTTCGCGTGCAGTAGAAATGTATATGCTCCTCTGGCGCAGTTTCCGAAAAGTGGTTTCCTCATATCAATTCAACATCAAGCTGGTGAAATCTGCATAATTGATCCGGTTTATTTACCCTTTTGGACATGAAAAGGTTTTAGCGATAGAATCGCTGAAACCTTTTTGTTTATGAAAACACTCAACCAACTTTTCACCAACCTTACTTTCGCACATCCCACCAATCTGCCTGCCATCGAGATCACAGGCATCTCCATTGACAGTCGTGCCGTCAAGCCTGGATATCTTTTTGTTGCCATGCAGGGCAGTACTGTGGATGGACATGATTACATCCAAAAAGCAATTGACAATGGTGCCTCTGCCGTTGTGGGGGAAAAAGATATACGCGGATTTTCCGTCCCTTACATTCGACTCGAAAACACCCGTCGCTCTCTTACATGGATGGCTGGCGCGTTCCACGATTGGCCCGGTCGCAAGCTGACGGTGATCGGCATCACCGGCACCGATGGCAAGACCACGACAACAAATATTCTCTATCAAATCTTACGCGCCGCGAATATCAAAGCTGGGATGATCTCCACGGTCAACGCGGTGATCGGGAACGAAGTGCTGGATACGGGATTCCACGTCACCACACCGGATGCGCATGATGTCCAACGTTATCTTGCGATGATGGTGGATGCGGGGTTGACGCATGTTGTGCTCGAAACGACCTCCCACGGCTGGTCACAACATCGCGTTGATGCATGTGAGTTCGATATCGGTGTCGTCACGAATATCACTCATGAGCACATGAATGAGCATGGCTCCTATGAAAATTACCGCGCCGCCAAGGCGAGACTATTTTCAAGTTTGGAGATCACATTGCCCAAACCGCAGGGTAATCCGCGACTGGCTGTCATCAATCACGATGATGTCAAATCGTTCGATTTTTTGAACGACTTTATCAAGGTGAATAAATTAAATTACGGATTACAGGATGGGGCAGATGTCCGTGCCGTGGATATTGACTACAGCCCATCAGGTATCCATTTTACGGCACAGAGCAAGGATTTTCGCGTAGACACTTCAAGTAAATTGGTCGGAGCATATAACGTCTCGAATTGTCTTGCTGCGCTCACGACGGCTGTCTATGGCTTGGGAATCAAGCCTGAGATCGCCGCGCTGGGAATTGCCTCGCTCGAAGGAATCCCTGGTCGTATGGAACGCATTGATATGGGGCAAAACTTCACCACTATCGTGGATTTTGCACATACACCAAACGCGCTCAAGGTGACTTTGGAAGCAAGCCGAACCATGACAAAAGGACGCGTGATCTCTGTTTTTGGTTCGGCAGGGTTGCGAGATAAAGAGAAACGCCGCATGATGGCAGAGACTTCAGCGGAACTGGCTGATCTCACGGTGCTCACCGCCGAAGACCCGCGCACCGAATCCCTGGAGGGAATCCTTGATGAAATGGCGGCAGGTGCGAGGTCCAGAGGAGGAAGCGAAGGCGAAACCTTTTGGCGGGTGCCGGACCGGGGCGAAGCGATCCGTTTTGCGTTGAAGCTGGCGCGCCCCGGCGATATCGTCCTATCCTGCGGGAAAGGGCACGAACAATCCATGTGTTTTGGCACGATCGAATATTTATGGGACGATCGCACAGCGATGCGCGCCGCATTGGCAGAGTATTTGGAGATCGATGGTCCGAAGATGCCCTATTTGCCTTCAAGTGATAAATCTGAGTTGGAATGGCTGAAATGATCGATGTAAAACCGGTGATATTGCAGGGCAAATATGTCCGACTTGAGCCGATGACCGAGGCACATACCTCAGGGCTGACGGAGATGGGTGCAGGTCAAACGTTTTGGGATTTTATGGTGTATGGGAGCATCAATAACTTTGACGATATGCATAACTGGGTATTGGATATTCTTTCACGTGCCGAGATGGGAACTGATCTGCCTTTTGTCGCGATCCATCTTGCGTCGGGCCGCGTGGCAGGTGCGACGCGTTATATGAACATTATGCCCAGGGATCACGGACTCGAAATTGGCGGCACGTGGTATGGATTGGAATTTCAGAGAACGCCTGTAAATACCGAGTGCAAATATTTGTTATTGTGTCATGCCTTTGAAACATTGGGCTGTATCCGCGTGCAGTTGAAGACCGATCTGCGAAACGAACGTTCGCAAAAAGCCATCGAGCGGATTGGCGCGGTGAGGGAAGGCGTGCTGCGCAATCACATGATCCTGCCGGATGGGCGTTATCGCCATTCGGTGTTCTATTCCATTTTGGATACAGAGTGGCCCGAGGTAAAGAAACGACTCGAGGAGATGATGGAGCGCTAAGTGTGTTTTGAAGACGTTGGGATATTTATGTTGAAGAAATAGATGCGTTCCCCGGTAAACAATTGTCGCTGAGGATCCCACGGGAAAACGATGATGACATCAAACTCGATGTGCTCTCCGGATGGCTGGGGCAGGTCGAGCCACTGATTTTGGTACGTGCCAGTCACGTGCGCCTCTTCGAAGACTCCCTGCGGCCCGATGATGATGTGTTGCAGATCGAAGTGAATATCGGGAAAAGAAGTCAGCAACTGTTGATAGAAACGGGTCGCGCCTTCCTTCCCATGCCAGTTAATGTGGCGGTTCGCTATCGTATAGACGCAATCTTCGGTGAGAGTTGCCATCAAACCGGGAATATCGTGCGCATCTTCCGCCACGGAGTGATCGATCCATAATCGACGGATCGCCCGATGCTCATCGGAATCCACTTTTCGACGCAACTGTTTGATAATTTCGGACGACAAATCGGCTCTCATGGTTTTAATCTACTCCGCATTAATTAAATTCGAGTGAAAGATGCCAGATCCAGATAGTGGGAATTGCAGCCTGGAGACTTCCTTGATGTGTTGTTGATCTATTTGGGCTCTGATGCCGGACGATTGCACCTTTTATGTGTGGGTGTTTTCGAGATAATGAGATTCGCGCGCTTCTTGCTGCACCTGGTCATTGATCCGAACGACCCGGTACGCTTTGGCATTCGGCCTGGAACTGACAACCCGAACCAACTTCTCATCGGTGAAGTGGACCGCGGTTCCATCCTCCGCGGCGAGACCACCTCTCAGCGCTCCCTGACCGATCAATTTCTGATAGGACAGTCGCCTTTCGGGTTCGCCATCGTAGTGCGGACAAAAACTCCCCGCCAGATAACCCAAACAAGCAAGGACTTGATATTCTCCCGGCAGGGAATCTGTACTGCAATCTTCGAAGGCGAGGTTCTCCGGTTCCATCGAGAAACCGTCTCCGCCCATGGCAATGATCTGGCGCATGGATGTTTTCCTTTGGCTGAATTATATACTTTCTTTCTGGCGGGATTAAAAATCGCCGTATCCAAAAAGGATACGGCGATACATCATTTATACGGTATCAACCCTCAGTTTTGCCTTGAAAGCAAACCTGATTGCGTTATGGTCATGGCACTACTTGCAAGACGATTTTGCCTCGCGTATGCCTGCCCTCGATCATTTCGTGCGCTTTTTGGATTTCTTCTAACGGAAGAACCGCAGAAACATGTGGCTTGAGCTGCCCATTCTCCACCATTTTTGATGCTTCTGTCAGCACCTTACGGACCGGAGGAGCTGTTCCGATCATACGCTGACGTACACCATGAGCCGATGCTATTTCCTGTGAAGGTGGCTGCACAGTCGAAAGCAACATGCCACCTGGTTTCAGTACCTGCCAGGAGCGCTGCTGGGTTTCGCCACCCAACAAATCAAGCACAACATCCACATCCTTAACCACATCTTCAAAAGCCGTCGTTGAATAATCAATCGCCTCGTCCACACCCAACTCCTCCAGAAACGAAAGATTGACTGAGGCGGTGCCGATCACCCTTGCTCCGCGCCATTTGGCGAGTTGCACGGCCACATGACCGACCCCTCCGGCTGCTGCATGAATAAGCACGGTTTGTCCTTCTGAAAGATCAGCGAACTCAATGAGCCCCTGCCACGCTGTCAGGGTGACATGAGGTAACGCAGCTGCATGAATATGATCCAGAGATTGTGGTTTGGCTACGACATCAGTAGCAATCGCCAGGGCGTATTCAGCGTGCGCTCCATCTCGATATACGCCAGTCCGGGTATATACGATATCACCTGGAGAAAACTCTGTTACTCCAGCTCCCACCTCTTCGACGACGCCAGATACATCAGTGCCCAGAATTAATGGGAACGTATAATTAAAATATTGCCCCATATAGCCTGCACGTACTGCGCAATCAAATGGATTCATCGTGGTTGCATGAACCCGGATAAGCACTTCGCCTGCAGCAGGGACGGGGCGAGATGCCTCCTCGAAGTGTAGAACATCGAGACCCCCATAGTCGTGAATATGGACTGCTTTCATTAAGCTGTTCTCCTTTTCTAAAATCATATTTACAAAACCATTTGACAAATCGTATGTAATTATTTACCGACCGTACGATACTTCGAATATAACACTATTTGGAGAATAAAGGTGCGAATAAGATGTTACATTCATAACACAAAAGCCCATCGATGGGAGGGGCTTTCGATAACGGGATCAATCTCAGGCTTGGGCAGGACGCGCCTGCCTGGCAATGGAGATGCGGTTGAGGAGGAAGAGTCCGAAGGTGGAGGTGAGTCCGATGGTGAGTCCGCCGATCCAGATCGCAGAGGGTGCGATGCTGTCGTTGAGGAATCCGCCGATGAGCGGGGCGAGCGTGCGGGCGAGACCCCAGCCAAGCCAGTAGATGCTCATGTAACGACCACGCATATCTTCGGGCGCGCGGTCCGCAACATATTTGCTGGCAGTGGGAACGAGGGTGAGTTCGCCGAAGGTGAGGATGACCATGCTCAGCCAGAAGCCGCTGAAACTGCTCATGAGGGCAACACTGCCGGCGCCGACGGCGTAGATCAACATGCCAACGGTAAGGACGGGGAGGGTGCGACGTTTTCGCGTGACCCGTGTGACGAAGTATTGGATGAAGACGCACATCAAAGCGTTGGTGGTGGGTATCCAGCCATATAGATTTTCGGGGATGCCGAAATTGGTTTTGGCGTAGACGGGCATGAGGATCCACAACATGGTGGGCGCGATCAAGCCGAGGCTCATTGTAAAAACGAATGCCATGTAATTTGTATCGCGCAGGACGCGCGTGAAGCCGCCTTTTTGAGGAACGGTGTGTTCAGCATGCTCGGCTCGTTTCGCGGATTTGTTTAGCGTTTCGCGTGCGAACACGAACAATAAAACGCTATAGGTGAGAAATCCCGTTGACGCACCAATAAATGCTAGATTATAGGATGTGGCCGCGAGGAATCCTCCCACGGCGGGACCCAACGCAAAGGCGGCATTGTTGGCGATGCGGTTGATGGCGTACGCGTCGGTCCGTTTTTCGGAGGGGATTATGTCTGCGAGCATTGCATCCGCCCCAACCTGGTACATGGGATTCGAAAACCCGATCATGACCATGATCCCGGCGAACTGCAAATAAGTCTGCGCGTGCATGAGTAGATAATAAGCGACGCCGGTCATGACGAGGCTGAAGTTCATGACACCCTTGCGACCGATGCGGTCGGCAAGTGCGCCTGCGATCAGGGATGAAGCCAGTCCTGTCCCTGCGTTGATGGAGATCAATGCTGCGACCGAACTGAGCGGCAGATTTAATTTGCCGCTGGCGTAGATGAGCATGAAGGGCCAGATCATACTCCCGCCTGCGGTGGCGATGACGATGCCCGTGATCATGAGCCAGTATTGGCGCGGGTAATCGTTGTAGATGTTTCTGAGGGCCGAAATTAGTTTCATAGCTGGGCGAGTCTATCACGAAAGAGCGAAGGATGAAGGCGGAAGGAAGAAGGATGTAAAAACAGTGAGTAGGTGCGTGAAAAGATGGAATAGGAACGAGAAAATACGGTACGTTTTATGTATCTCGATGATCCTGAATGTATTGCATTGCGGCCTCTTTGGGGTGAATAGGACCAACCCGGACTTGGACTTTCGGGAATCGAGCGAAGATTGTGTAAATAAAGCCTTGCAATTCCTTCAAGAGCTCCGGCGTAATTTCCACGTGATGGCCGGGTAGTGTCGCCAGGATCTTGTGATCGATCTCATCCCCCTCATTTTGCTCCAGCAGACCGATGGGTTCACATTCCACGATTTTCCCGGCTTTCAGCTTGTCTCTCGTAATAATGTAACAGTCCACTGCATCGCCATCTTCTGCGGTGGTGCCGATGATGAATCCGTACGGGTAGGGATATGGTTGAGAGACGCGTCGCGTCACCTTGTACTCCAGAGTCTTTTCGTCATAAAGATTTTTCTCGTGGGAACCTACTTCAACTTGAATGAGTACCTGCACCATGTAGACCTTATTATATTCACTTGCATCAAGCAGGCTTTCTGCTCACTCTCAAGAACAGCGGCATTTTCACCAATTTGGTCTTTTCAGGCTCACCCCAAAGCGACTTGAGTTTTGTCTCAAACCCATCCACGGGTTCTGTCCCAAGTTCGGCTATATACCGCTTCACCGCGGACCATGTCCGCATATAGGCCAGAAATTGAGTCACAGTCCATTCCATCCGCATGATGAAAGTTGGTGTATCGATTTCCTCAAATGGGAGAGCCAGATCGCGGTATCCGTTCAGGACCTTCCGGTTGCCGCTCGCCCAGAACCGGTCGATGGGATCCAGTAACTCGGTCCGAATGACAGCGTCGATTTCAGGTTCGATCTCAAAATATCCATACGTCCAGACCGCTAAAACTCCCCTGAGTTTGAGAACACGTTCGACCTCCCGATGAAACTGCTCCTGATCAAACCAGTGGACCGCGGTTGCCACAGTGACCAGATCAAAGGATTGGTTGGCAAACGGTGTGTTTTCGGCGGGGCAAATGCTGTACGTCACTTTTGGATGGGGAATGCCGTGTTGGAGTTGCTCCCCGCTGATGTCGGTCGCTTCGACATGGGAGAAATATCTGGCGCAGGAAACTGCTGCCTGTCCGTTGCCAGTGGCGCAATCCCAGGCGGAGTCGTGTCCGGGAGAAATTTCACTCAAATACGCAAACAATTCATCTGGGTATTGCGGTCTGTGTTTGGCATATTGATCGGAATCTTTGGAAAAGGTTTGGGCGTTGTTCATTATCTACTCCTAAAGTTTATGCCAGATCTTACCCCCAGTTACAAGCTTGGGTGTTTTTAAACGACCAAAACATTACAACTTTCCGATTATACGCTTATCGTATCTTCTGGGAGATAAAAAACGGACGAAAATAAAAAGACCTCCGAGTTCTCGAAGAACTCGGAGGTCCAGTTTAGTAATTATTATCTTCTTCCACCGCGGTCGCCACCGCCACGGTTGCCACCACGGTCACCGCCGCGTCCGCCGCGGTCTCCACCACGATTGCCGCTGGGGCGTCCTCCACCGGATTTGCGAGAGTCTTTCTCGCGCGCTTCTTCAGCGGTCCAGCCTTCGAGCACAGCCTGGCGTGACAGGCGGATCTTGCCTTGTCCGTCAATGTCGGTCACCATCACGGTGATCTCATCGCTCATGTTCACGATATCTTCCACCTTGTTGACGCGTTCGCTGTCCAATTGCGAGATATGGACCAGGCTATCCACGCCGGGGAGGATCTCCACAAAGGCGCCGAAGTCCGCGATGCGCACGACTTTACCGGTATAGATGTTTCCGATCACAGCGCTTTCGCCAAGCGCGGCGACTCTTTCATAAGCGATCTTGCCACCCTCGGCGTTGACCGCGGCGATGTAGACGGTGCCATCTTCCTGCACGTCAATTGTCACGCCGGTCTCTTCCTGCAGGGCGCGGATATTCTTTCCACCCGGTCCGATCAACGCGCCGATCTTATCGACGGGGATCTTCACGGTGATGATGCGCGGCGCGAACGGTTTCAGATCCGGGCG
>Ga0184615_10001936_pt1 | contig 11137 bp, 9 predicted proteins | sample PLM4_65_coex_FD_133134 | JGI IMG/M metagenome (GOLD analysis project Ga0184615, IMG submission 133134) | Groundwater sediment microbial communities from an aquifer in East River, Colorado, USA - PLM4_65_coex | ecosystem: Environmental > Terrestrial > Soil > Riparian zone | place: USA: East... | reverse complement strand
GACGACACGATCGTCAGCACGACGCTCAGGAACACCGCGCTCGGCTACATCTTCAGCGGGTCCTGGGCCCATTGCTGGCTCGAAAACGGCGCCAACACGTCCACGCTGGTCCAGAACGCCCTCAACACTTGGGTCCCGGACTACGACCTGGTTCTCATCATCCTCAACGAGGCGGGATTCGGCGGGTGCGGCGGCGGGGGCTTCCAGATCGTCACGCTGGGGTCGTCGTGGAGCGTGATGGCGCACGAGTTCGGCCACGGAACCGGTGGCCTCGCTGATGAGTATTGCCAGCCAGGCACCTACACGGGTGGCGAGCCCGGCTCAGTCAACATCACTGCGAACACGAACCGGTCGACCCTGAAATGGGGCAAGTTCGTCGACCCTTCGACGCCGATCCCGACCGGTGTGAACCCGAACCCGGGTGCGGGCGGCTGCAGCCCGTACAACCAGGGCACGAAGCCAGCTGGATGGAGCAGCGACCAGGACGTCGGCCTGTTCGAGGGCGGCCAGTACGTGACCTCAGGCAAATACCGCCCCGTCGAGAACTGTCGCATGCGCGGGAATTCCCCGCCCTATTGCCCGGTCTGCTACACGGAGATGAAGACCCGACACCACGCGAACACCGGTCGATCGTTCCTGCGCTGCTACGCAGGAGACTTCAACGGTGATGGCAAGGACGATCTGCTCGTTCACAACGACAACGGGATCATGATCTACCGATCGAACGGTTCCCAGCTTGATGTCGTCTTCAGCTGTGTCGATCGGGTCCCGGGATCGTGGCAGTTCAAACCCAACGATCAATTCTTCGTCGGCGACTTCAACGGTGATGGCAAGGACGAGGTCGTCGTCTACAACAGCGTCGACTGGGTGATGGAATACCTCGGCCTGCTCGCCGACGATGGCAACAACGGTCTGCGCTTGATCGCACGGTACGACGATGTCATGCCCGGCTGGCAGTTCCAGAAGGCCGACCAGTTCCATGTCGCCGATTTCGACGGCGACGGGAGGAAGGACCTCTACGTTTTCAATGGCGCCAACTGGGCGATTCCGTACGTCGGGATGCTGGCGTCCACGGGAACCGGGTTTGGTCTGGCGCATCGATATGACGGCTCAATGCCGGATTGGCAGATGCGCAAGGGCGATCGTCACTACGTCGGAGACATCACGGGGGACGGCAAGGAGGACCTGTGGGTCTTCAACGGCGGCGACTGGTCGATCCCGTACCTGGGGATGCTTCGCTCAAGCGGAGCGGCTCTCACCATGCTCAGGCGTTACGACGGCACCATGCCAGACTGGCAGATGCGCCCGAACGATCGGCACTACATCGCCGACTTCAATGGTGATGGCAAGAAGGACCTCTACGTTTTCAATGGAGACAACTGGTCCATCGCGTACCTGGGCATGCTCGCCTCTGATGGCCGCGGGCTCTCGATGGCACGGCGTTACGACGGCAACGCCCCCGGCTGGCAGATGCGCAAGAACGATCGGCACTTCGTCTGCGACATCGTCGGGGACGGCAAGGAGGACCTCTTCGTCTACAACTCGCAGGATTGGTACCGCGAGTATCTCGGCACCATGGTGTCGGGCGGTACCGCACTGACGTGCGCTTGGAAGCACGACTGGGTTGGGGAGTGGAACCTGGGCTCGGTCGACCGTTTCATCGCGACCAACTACGAGGGCTCGTCCGGAAGACGCGACCTCTTTGTCCACAACAAGGACTGGTTCGGAATGATCCGGGCAACACCCACGTTGTCGCTCCAGAAGTTGTACTACCGCTGGCTCCACAACTACCGGCATGGCCGGAACTGGTAGGAGGAACGCCATGTCTCCCCGTCAGCCGCCAATCAACCTCGACAAGACTCTTGGCATGTCCACTGACGTCAGCGCGGCCCCGATCGTCGAGAACTCTCGGTTGAAGCCGATGACCACCAGGCGTCCGGCGCCGCGTCGCATCGGTGGGAAGACCTTGCTAATGGGCTCGGAACATCCGCAACCTGTACTTGGCGACAAGATGCTGCCCGTGCCCGAACGAATCCCGGCGGCCGAACGCAAGGCCATTCGCGATCAGGTCGAAGTGGAGGCGGGACCCACTGACGAGCCGACGTCCGTGCGGCTCCGGCTCCGAGTCGAACGTGGGCAAATCACGGTGATAGGCGCACAAACGGTGCCTGGGGAAGTCGCGCCTCCGGAGCGACTCGACTACGGCCTGGCGTACGAGATCGTCAACGGTGACCGGCGCGTCGCCGTGGGTTCGATCCCCGATTTCGGTGCCTGGCGAGGTTACCCGGACCCGGAGGGCCGGCCCGGACTCGAGGGTCACCACATCGAGGAGCTGGATGCCATGGAGGTGAATGTTCGCGTACCGCAGAAGGCATTCTCCGTGACCTCGTTGCCCAGACTGCGTCTGACGCTGTTTCGCATGAAAGGCCAGCCCCCTGCGGTCCCCGTCACGGCAGAGCCCTTGGCGGCCCAGTTTCCCGACCAGCTGCGCCCGGTAGCGGAACTGAAGGGTATTCACATCCGAACCATGCCGCAACAGCTCCAGGAGGAGGTGCGGGCGGCGATGCCTGCCACCGCTGTCCGGCGCGCACGAGCGCGGCGCTAGCTCTAGTTCCCAATCAGGTTGTTGACGGGCTGAGGGCCCCTATCGTTCGGCTGTTGGTGTTGCAAGCCACAGTCGAAGAAGGGACCCTCATGCCGCATCCTAATGCCCGACTGACACCGCATGGTCGGGCGCTCCTGGCCAATCGGATCCGAGCCGGCTGGACGATCACGGCCGCCGCCCGGGCCGCCGGCATCAGCCGCCAGACCGGCTCGAAATGGTGGCACCGTGCCCAGGCCGGCCTGCTGACCGACCGCTCGAGTGCGGTTCATCGTCAGGCCCGTCGCCACCCGGCCGACCTCGTCACTCGCCTGTGCGCTCGACGACGCGAGCTTCGTGTCGGCCCGCACATCCTCGCCTGGAGGCTGGGCGCGCCCGCAGTTCGGTGTACGCGATCCTTCGGCGCGAGGGCCTGGGACGGCTCGATCGGCTCGAGCCGCGAGCCCCCGGTCGTGCGCTACGAGCGCGAACGACCGGGCGAGCTCGTCCACCTCGATACGAAGATGCTCGGCCGGATCGACCAGGCGGCGGTCACCGGATCCCGGGCATCAGGGTCAACCGGCATCGAGGCATCGGCTGGAACCGGGTCCACCTCGCGATCGACGACCACAGCCGGCTCGCGTACGCAGAGGAGCTCGCCGATGAGTCGCCGGTCACCACGGCCGGATTCCTCGAGCGAGCCTGGCGCTTCTACGCAGCGCACGGCATCACGATCGAGCGGATCCTGACCGACAACGGCGGCTGCTATCGGAGCCGTGACTTCGCCGTTGCCTGCGACGAGCTGGGGATCGGGCACCGCCGGACGCGGCCGTACCGGCCCCAGACCAACGGGAAGGCTGAGCGCCTCGTGCGCACCCTGCTCGCCGAGTGGGCGTATGCCGAGCCCTTCACCGAGCCAGGCGAGCGGGTCGCGAGCCTCGCCCGCTTCATCGACTTCTACAATCGACGTCGACCGCACTGGTCACTCGCCGGGCAGCCGCCGATGAGCCGCGTGCCCGTCAACAACCTGACGGGGAAGAACAGCTAGCTAGCAGGACGATCGAACGAGGGCGCTGGGGCCCTAGCGAATCCGCTAGGGAGCGGTCGGCACGCCAGGGACGCCCAGCGCCCAGCTGTAGGCCAGCCAGAGCACGACGATCACGGTGAGGATCACGACCGTCATCAGGATCCCGTCCCGGTAGCTCCCCGTGACGTAGTCGTCGCCCACGTGCGGCTTCCGCGGCTTCCACATGCCGTCGATTGTGGGCAGCCCCAAGGCGCCGGTCAATGCGCCCCCGCACGGCCGTTCGGGCAGCAATGGCACGCCGGTGAGACTTGCATCAGCCAGCCTGGAACTCCGGGGCGAGCGCCCGTCGCGGCGCAAGCGCCTTCGCGGCGTACCATGACGCAAGCGTGGTCGACGAGCGCGAAACACGACCCGTCCACCCTGTAACGGTCCGTTCACGCCGCGCGACTATCCTCCGGAGGTCACGATGACCGACCCCGCTTCCACCAGCCCGGCGCCGCGGCTCAGTCTCGGCGAGGCAGCCGCGGCCTACGACACCGCCGTCGAGCGTGCCATGCACGAGGAATGGGCGACGCGGCTGTTCGATCGCGACGTGACGCTCTGGTCGAGCGACCCGCGGGTCGGGGCGGCCATTGCCGATCGACTCGGGTGGCTGGACGCGCCCGCCCACTTCGCGGACCAGATCGCCGCCCTCGAGGGTTTCGGCGACGCGATCGTGGACGAGGGCTACACGACCGTTGTCGTGGCCGGGATGGGTGGCAGCAGCCTCGCGCCCGACGTCCTCCATCGGACCTTCGGCTCGCAGGAGGGCTACCCCGACCTGCGGATCCTCGACTCGACCGATCCGGCCTACGTCGCGGCGACGCTTGACGACCTCGACCCACTCAAGACGCTGGTCCTGGTCGCCTCGAAGTCGGGCACCACGACCGAGCCAAACGCCTTCCTGGCTTACGCCTGGGACCGCGCCCACCAGGCGCTCGACGAGGTCGGGCACCACACCTACGAGAGCCCAGGCGGGTTCGTCGCCGCCATATCCGACCCGGGCCGGAGCATCGAGGCGATCCCGCACCACGACGAGTTCCGCGAGGTCTTCCTCAACCCGCCCGACATCGGCGGCCGCTATTCGGCGTTGACCTACGTCGGGCTCGTGCCGGCATCGCTGATCGGGCTCGACCTGGACGCCATCCTGGCCAGCGCCGTGGCGATGCTGGGTGCGTGTCGAGAGCCGGATCCCGCGGTCAACCCGGGCGTATCGCTCGGTCTCGCGCTCGGGGTCCTCGCCCGGGACGGGCGCGACAAGCTGACCTTCCTGACCGACGACGCGATCGGCGCCTTTGGGGCGTGGGCGGAGCAGCTCATCGCTGAGAGTACCGGCAAGCGCGGCGTCGGGATCGTCCCGGTGGACATGGAGCCCTTCGGTTCGGTCGACCGGTACGGCTCGGATCGCGCCTTCGTCCGGATCGGCCTCGCGGGGAGCGAGGACGCCGCCCGCGACGACCTGGCTGCGGCCCTCGAGGCCGCCGGTCACCCGGTCATCCGCATCGTCCTCAACGACCCGATCGACCTGGGGGCCGAGTTCGTCCGCTGGGAGGTCGCGACGGCGATCGCCGGGGCCGTCCTCGGCATCGATCCGTTCGACCAGCCCAACGTCGAGGAGGCCAAGCAGCTGACCCGGGACATCCTCGCGCGCCACGAACGCGGCGAAGGCGACACGGCGGCCGTGCCGACCGCGCTGGCAACCGGTGACGGCCTGACCCTGTACGGCGACGCAGCGCTCCGGCTCACCTCGCGCGACGGCAGCGTGACGGCCGAGCTGGCTCGCCATCTCGCCCGGCGACGCCCGAACGCCTACCTCTGCATCCAGGCGTTCATCGCCCCCACGTCCGGCCGTGATGACGCCATGGCGAGGATCCGAGCGCTGCTCCGCGACCGGACCGGCCGGGCGACGACCGCGGGCTACGGTCCTCGGTTCCTCCATTCCACCGGCCAGCTCCACAAGGGTGGCGCGCCGATCGGCTGGTTCCTCCAGCTGACCGCCGATCACCTCGACGATCGCGAGATCCCCGGCTGGCCGTACAGCTTCGGGCAGCTGATCGACGCGCAGGCCAATGGCGACTTCGGAGCCATCGAATCGCACGACCTGCCGATCTTGCGGGTCCATCTCGGCGCCGACCCGGATGCCGGGCTGGCCGCCCTCGAGCGGGCGCTCGCGATCGCCCTCGACACCCCAACGGAGGAATGACGGGCATGCACCTCGGGTTCATCGGTCTCGGGCGGATGGGAGCCAACATGGTCCGCCGGCTGATCCTCGACGGCCACGCGGTCGTCGCCTACAACCGGACACCGGAGAAGACGACCGAGATCGCCGGCGAAGGCGCCATCGCGTCCTACTCGATCGCGGAGCTGGTCGAGAAGCTGGAGAAGCCGCGCGCCGTCTGGGTGATGGTCCCGGCCGGCGATGCGACGGAGGCCCAGATCACCGAGCTGCTCGCGCATCTCGAGCCGGGCGACACCATCGTCGACGGCGGCAACACGAACTTCCACGACGACGTGCGCCGCCACGCCGAGCTGGCGAAGAAGGGGATCAACTACATCGACGCCGGGGTCTCCGGTGGGATCTGGGGACTCAAGGTCGGCTTCTGCCTGATGGTCGGCGGGGAGCGGGCCGTGGTCGAACCGCTGGTGCCGATCTTCACCTCCCTCGCGCCTCCCGGCGGGTACCTCCACGTGGGCGGGCCAGGGGCCGGCCACTACGTGAAGATGGTCCACAACGGGATCGAGTACGGCTTGATGCAGGCCTACGCCGAAGGCTTCGAGATCATGCACGCCAGCGACTACGACCTCGATCTCGGGGCGATCTCGGAGCTGTGGATGCAGGGCTCGGTCGTCCGCTCCTGGCTGCTCGAGCTCGCCGGCCGGGCGTTCAAGGCGAACGGCGAGGACCTGTCCCATCTCAAGGGCTTCGTGGCCGATTCGGGCGAGGGCCGCTGGACGATCCAGGAGGCGATCGATCACGACGTTCCGGCGCCGGTGATCACGCTGTCTCTGCTCACCCGCTTCCGCTCGCGCCAGGACGATTCGTACGGCGCCAAGGTGCTGGCGGCGTTGCGCAACGAATTTGGCGGCCACGCGGTCAAGACGGAGTAGCGCGGATGGCCGCGGGTCGCAGGAAGGGCGCCGTGACCACGCCGGTCCGGGACCCCGCACCGGTCGAGGCACCGCTCGACCAGCCGATCCCCGCACGCCCGGCGCCCCGACCCAAGGACGCGCCGCGGACGATGAAGGACCTCCGGCTGGCCCGCCGTGGCAAGCGTGCCGCGCGGGCCAGGCAACCCGAGAATGTCCTTCGCGAAGGGCTCCGGCTCGAGCGCGTGCCCGACCCGTCGGTCGTGGTCCTGTTCGGCGGGACCGGCGATCTCGCCCACCGCAAGGTGGTCCCGGCGCTCTACCACCTGTGGCGGACCAACCTGCTGCCCCATGAGTTCGTGCTCCTGGCCGTCGGCCGGCGGCCGTACGACGACGAGGCGTTCCGGGTGGATATCCGGACCTCGCTCGATCAGTTCAGCCGCGCGCTCCCGATCGACGAGGACGCCTGGCGGAGCTTCGCGGAACGCGTCTGCTACCAGCACCTGGACTTCGCGGACACGTCCGGCTTCGAAGCCCTGGCGGCTCGGCTGGACGAGCTGGACGAGGCGCGGGGCACGCGCGGGAACCGGCTCTTCTACCTCGCCACGCAGCCGTCGCAGTTCGCCGAGATCGTCGCGCAGCTCGGCCGGGTGGGGCTCGACCACGAGAAGCACGACGCCGGCTGGCGGCGGATCGTCATCGAGAAGCCGTTCGGTCATGACCTTGAGTCGGCAAAGCGGCTCAACCGCGACGTCGGCAAGGTCTTCCGGGAATCGCAGGTCTACCGCATCGATCACTACCTGGGCAAGGAGACGGTCCGGAACCTGCTGGTCTTCCGCTTTGGCAACGGCATCTTCGAGCCGCTCTGGAACCGGCGCTACGTCGACCACGTGCAGATCACGGTGGCCGAATCGATCGGGATCGAGAGCCGCGGCGCCTTCTACGAGCAGACCGGGGCGTCGCGCGACGTCCTCCAGAACCACCTCCTCCAGCTGGTCAGCCTGATCGCCATGGAGCCGCCCGCCCGGTTCGAGGCGAACGCCCTGCGCGACGAGAAGGTCAAGGTCCTGCGGGCGATCTCGAGCGTCCCGGCCGACCTTGCCGGGAGCGTGGTGCGAGGCCAGTACGGCCCCGGCTGGGTGGCGGCCACGCAGGTCCCGGGGTATCGCGACGAGAAGGAGGTCGACCCCGAATCCGAGACGGAGACCTTCGTCGCCGCCCGGCTGATGATCGACGACTGGCGCTGGTCCGGCGTCCCGTTCTACGTCCGGACCGGCAAGCGCCTGCCAAAACGCGCCACGGAGATCGCGATCCAGTACCGCGAGGTCCCCCACCGACTGTTCCAGGACCAGGGCGTCGAACCCGACGCGAACCTGCTGGCCATCCGGATCCAGCCGGACGAGGGGATCATGCTCCGGTTCGGGGCCAAGGTCCCCGGGCTCGGGCTGGACGTGCGCTCGGTGACGATGGACTTCACCTACGGTTCTGCCTTCAGCGTCGATTCGCCCGATGCCTACGAGACGCTGATCCTCGATGCGCTCCAGGGCGACGCCTCGCTGTTCACCCGCGCCGACGAGGTCGAGGAGGCGTGGGGCATCGTCGACCCGATCGTCGATGCCTGGGCGGATGCCCCGGCGCCGGACTTCCCCAACTACGAGGCCGGCTCCTGGGGACCGGCCGCCGCCGATGACCTGCTCGCCCGCGAGGGCCGGCGCTGGCGGCGGATCTAGGCCGACGATGCTCGCCCCGACGTCGATCAAGATCGGCGAGCCGGTCCTGCGCTGGACCGCTCGTGCCCACACCATCGCCGAGATCGAGACCGAGCTCGCCCGGATCTGGTCCACGCCGGACCTGACGACGCAGATCGAGGGAGCGTCGGCGCGCCACGTGGCCGCCCGGACGAGCGTGATGAACCTGATCGTGGTCGCCCGACGCCCGGAGATCGCCGAGCGTTGCGCCGCGATCATCCAGGCGCTGACCGGTCGTCATCCGTCGCGGACGATCGTGATCCAGTCGGCCGACCCCGACGGACCCTCCTGGCTCGACGCCCGGATCGAGGCCCACTGCATCCTGCCGCGCGAGGACGCCCCCGAGACGTGCGCCGAGACGATCCACCTGGTCTGCGGCGGTGAATCGGGCCGGCACCTGGCGGCGATCGCGACGCCGCTGATCGTGCACGACCTGCCGGTGACGGTCTGGTGGCCGGGCGAGCCGCCGTTCACGACCCGCGCGGCGCAGGATCTCCTGGCCTGTGCCGATCGCCTGGTGGTGGATGGCTCGACCTGGAGCGGGGACGGCCTGGCCAGGCTTCGAGATATGGCCCGCCTCCTCGACACGACCGATCTCGCGATCAGCGACTTCGCCCTCGTCCGCCAGTCGCGCTGGCGCGAAGCGATCGCGTCGACCTTCGACGACCCGGACCTCCTGCCATACCTGCGCTCGATCCGGCGGATCGCGGTGACCTACGGGACGCACGACGAAGCCGCGGCTCCGGGCTCGACCAACCTGGTCAAGCCGATCTACCACGTCGGGTGGCTGGCCTCGCGGCTCGGGCTGACCGTGGTCGAGCCGCTGGCGCCAGCGGCCGCCAGGCCGGGGCGACCAGCCGCCCCAGGCGCCGGCCTGGTGGCGACCCTGTCCGACGGCCACGCCGCCGTCGCGGTCTCGATCCGGCCGATCCGCTCGCCGATGCCCTCCGGGACCACCCTGCAGGTCGAGCTCCTGGCCGAGCGTCGCGGGGTGGAGCTCCGGATCGACGTGACCGCGGAGGCCGAGACCGTCCATGTCCGGGTCTGGCAGAGCCGCGTCGAGGTCCTCGATCGGAGCTTTCGGGCGGCACGCCGGACCGACGTCGACCTGCTGGCCGAGGCGATCGAGGCAGGCGAGCGCGATCCGGTCGCCATCGGTGCGCTCCGATCCGCGGCGACGCTGGCCGAAGGGTGAGCCGGGTGACGACCGACGCCGGTGCCGTCGACGGAGCCGAGCTCGTGGTGGTGGCCGATGCCGAGGCCGTGGCAGCCGCGACGGCCGAACGGATCGCCGCCACCCTCGCCGAGGCCGTGTCGGCGCGCGGCCGGGCCGACTGGGCGACCACGGGCGGTTCGCTGGCGCCGGCGATCTACCGACGGCTCGCCGACTCGCCATTGCGCGACGCCGTCCCGTGGCCGTCGGTCCACGTCTGGTGGGGCGACGACCGGTACGTCCCGCGCGACCATCCCCTGTCGAACGTCAAGCCGCTCGACGACAGCCTCCTGTCGATCGGCTGGACCGAGAGCGGCCAGCTGGGGCTCGGGCGGTCGGGCGCGCCGCCGCCCGTTCCGCTCGCGCTCGACCACCTCCACCCGTTCCCGACCACGAGCGCGATCGGCCACGCTCGCGGAGCGGCCTGGTGCGCGGCCACGCTCGGCGCGGAGCTCGCCGCCGCCGGGCTGGATCGGAGCGGTGGTTGGCCGGTCTTCGACCTGGTCCTCGTCGGGGTCGGGCCCGACGGCCACGTGCTGTCCGTCTTTCCCGGGTCGTCGGCGCTCGATTCGAGCGAGCTCGCCCTGGCGATCCCGGCCCCGACCCACGTCGAGCCGCATGTCGAGCGAGTGACGCTCAATCCGGCACTGCTCGGGGTCGCCCGGCAGGTCCTTGTCGCGGCCGCCGGCGCGGAGAAAGCGCCCGTCCTGGCCGACCTCCTCGCGGCGGGCGCCGATCCACGCCGCTGGCCGGCCCGGCTCGCCGTCCGGGCGGGCGCGACGTGGGTCCTCGACGCCGCCGCGGCCGACCGCATCGGCAGCTGACGTGGGCGAGGCTCCGTCCCGAATCGTCCGCTCGGCCGATGGCACGCCGATCGCCGGCTTCGGAACCGGAACGGGTCAGCCGCTGCTGCTCGTCCACGGGACGACCGCAGACCACACGACCTTTCGGGTGGTCGGGCCGTGGCTCGCGGAGACCCTCGCGACCACGGCAATCGATCGGCGCGGGCGCGGCGCGTCGGGTGAGCTGCTCGAGCTGGCTCGTCGCGTGGGCGAGGAGCTCGACCGTGGGTTGGCCGTTGTCGTAGGCGCGCCCGATGACGTCGGTCGAGTACCGGATCAGGTCACGGATCTGCGCCTTGTCACGGATGATCGCGGCGTACTGGTCGAGGTTCGGCAGGATCGCCGCTTCCTCGACGAGGGCGCCAAGCGTCGCGGGCCCGCCGATCTCGTCGAGCTCGCCCGAGGCCTTGAGCGCCTCGCTGAGCGTGACGAGATCGACGACGCCAGCCGCGCCAACGGTGCGCACCATAGCCGCGAAGATCTTCCGGTGGCCCTCCTTGTAGAAGTCGTCGGCGCCGAGGAGCTCGAGCGCATGGGGCCAGGCGTTCCGCTCGAGGAGGAGCGCCCCGAGGACCGCGCGCTCGGCCTCGAGGCTCTGCG
>Ga0184615_10001935_pt1 | contig 11140 bp, 11 predicted proteins | sample PLM4_65_coex_FD_133134 | JGI IMG/M metagenome (GOLD analysis project Ga0184615, IMG submission 133134) | Groundwater sediment microbial communities from an aquifer in East River, Colorado, USA - PLM4_65_coex | ecosystem: Environmental > Terrestrial > Soil > Riparian zone | place: USA: East... | reverse complement strand
GTGACGGCCAGGACATCCTCCCCCAGGCACTGGACCGCCGCTGCCAGGAGGAAGGTACTATCCACACCTCCGGAGAAGGCAACCACGACGCGATCCATGTCTCGCAGCAGGCCCTCCAGATCTTCGTAGCGGGTCGCCAGGACCGGCGGGAGCGAGGCCATTACAGGCGTCGTCATTCCTCCGACCTCCCGCCGGCACTGGGGCTGGTGCCGGCATTCCCGTCGGCGGCCACCCCCCGCACCATGGCTTCCAGGGACGCCATCTCCGGCAGGACGAAGAACCGCCCCTCGATCCGCTGCTCCGGGTCCTCGAAGAGGGCCTGGATCACCAGGACCTCCGTCTGCTGCTCCTGCAGGGCCGCCATCACCTGCTGGACCAGGCCGGCGGAGTCGTCGAGATGGATCTCGGGGGGCGTAGGCAGCAGTCGCCTCCCCAGGAGGTCGCCGAGCCCGCTCAGGAAGGCGGACGCCAGGATGTTCCCCACCTCCTGCACCGCCGACCGCTCCTCGCCCGACAGCGATGCGGACTCCCCCCGCTCCCCCAGCAATACCCGCAGCATCCGATGGATCGTCCGTAGGGGGAACAGGATCACCATCTGGCCTGAGGCCTCCCCGGTAATCTGGAAGCGCAGTCCGGCCAGGGGGCCGGCGTCGCCCGCGGTCACCAGCCCGGGAAGGTCAGTGGCGGGCACGCCGGCGAGGCCCGTCACCGCCAGGCGTACCGAATGACCCAGGAGAGCCGTCAGCGAGTCGCCTGCCCGCCTCAAGCTGTGCTCGCTCAGGGCCCGGAGTCTGGCCAGTGTCAGTTCCCTTCCCTCGTCCCGACCGACCATCGCGCTCCCCTGCTCTCCCCGGCCGAGCCCGAGCCCGGCCGCGACATCACAGCGTGTTGATGTCCAGGATCAGGACCACGCTCCCGTCCCCCAGGATCGTCACCCCCGCGAAGCCGCGCAGCCCTTTCAGCGCCTTGCCCAGCGACTTGACCACGACCTCACGATAGCCGAGGAGGCGATCCACCGCCAGCCCCACGAGCCGCCCCCGCATCTCGCACAGGACGACCAGGTGGTGGGTCCAGCCCCTCGGCGCGGGACAGCCCAGGATCTGTTCCAGGCGCACCAGAGGGATGAGGACGCCGTCCCGCGCCAGCATCTCCTGTCCCTGGGAGCGCTGGATATCCTCCGCCGGGACCTCCAGGATCTGGTGCACATAGGAGACCGGGAGGGCATAGCGTTCTCCCCCCACTTCCAGCAGCACGACCGCCACCACCGCCAGGGTCAGCGGGAGCTTCAACGTGATGCTGCTTCCCACCCCCAGAGCCGATTCGATGACCAGGCTGCCGCGGAGCGACTCGACCACACTCCGCACCACGTCCATGCCCACGCCGCGCCCCGAGACGTCCGTGACCTCCTTGGCGGTGCTGAAGCCAGGCACCGTGATGAGGTACAGAACCTCACTCTCCGGCAGGCTCTCGTGCTGCTCCCGCGTGATGAATCCCCGCTCCAGGGCCACGCGGCGGAGCAGCGCGGGGTCCATGCCGCGGCCGTCGTCGCTCACCCGGATGAGGACGCTTTCCCGCTCCTTGCTGGCTTCCAGGCGGATCGTGCCCGTGCGCGGCTTCCCCGCGCGCGCCCGCTCCTCCGGCAATTCGATGCCGTGGTCGATGGAATTTCGGAAGATGTGGAGGAGCGGATCCGGCAGCTCTTCCAGGATCGCCCGGTCCAGCTCGATCTCCCTCCCCAGGATCTCGAAGCTCAACTCCTTTCCCCGCTTGCGGGCCAGATCGCGCACGGCCCGGGGGAAACGGTCGACGATCATCTCCAAGGGCATCATGCGAAGCTGCATGGCCTGCTGCTGGAGAGTCCGCACCAGGCTCTCCACGCGCCCGACGCTCTCGTGCAGGCTCTGGGACGGAATGGCGTGGCTCTCCTCCACCAGGCTTCCCTTGGCCGTCACCAGCTCGCCCACCTGATCCATCAGGTCTTCCAAGAGGCGGGTGTCCACCCGGATCATGGAGGACGCCCGACCCGTGGAGGCCGCGGGCACCGGACCGAGGGTTCTGGGTGCCGGCGGCGAACGGACGGGAAGCCTGTCCTCGACCGGGACGCCGCCCCCGCCCGCCGGGCCCGGCCCTCCGCTGCCGGTGGGGGCCGGCTGGCCGCCCTCCGGTTCCCCCCCCAGGGGCCGGACGATGACCGAGGCCACGTCCGGCAGGCTGGCCAGGTAGGCCTGGATGTCGGCCGCCGGGCGGGCCGTGGCGAGGAGGAGCGAGAGGTTCCCGGAAAATTCGCCGCCCTGTACCTGGTCCCCAGAGGGGGTGGACCGCATCACCTCTCCCAGGTCGCGTGCACGCCGCAGGGTGACGTAGGCCCGCGCCGACGGCAGGGGGGCGTCGGATGCGATCTGGATCTCGACCGCGAAAAGCGTGAGACCCATGGCCTCCGTCCGCTCTCTGGCCGCCAGCATCTCGGCCCGGTCGGGTGGCGCAAGACGGGCGGGGTCTGGACCCGTCATCAGCAGGGACGCCATCTTCGCCACGTACGGGGCCGCCGTGAGCGACGGGGGCTGGCCAGCGGCGATCTCCCCCACTCCCGTGCGCAGCAGGTCGACCCCTTCGAGGAGCACGTCGACGGCGTGGCGTTCCAGGGCCCCCTTGCCACCCCGGAACCGGTCCAGGTAGTCCTCCATCCCGTGGGAGACCTGGGCCAACGGCTCATAGCCCATGGAGGCCGACATCCCCTTCAGGGAATGGGCCTCGCGGAACAGGGTGTCGATGGCCGCTCGATCCCCCGAATTCTGCTCCAGCGCCAGCAGGAGTCCATCCATCTTCTGCAGGTGCTCCTGCGACTCGCTGACGAACATCCTGACGTACTTCGACATGTCCATGCGGTCACCTGTACAGCGCGGGCGAGACCACCCGCTCGCTCAGCCCCGCCAATCCCAGGCACACCTGCCGGATGGCCGCGGCCATCTGGCCGATGGGGACCAGGCGGTCGGCCAGTTCCGCTTCCGCCAGGACCCGCGGCATCCCGTAGACGACGCACGTCTCTTCGGACTCGGCCAGGATCCTGCCGCCGCGGGCTTTGATGGCCCGGGCTCCGGCAAGCCCATCCCGTCCCATGCCCGTGAGGACGACCCCCACGGCCCGCGGTCCAAACACCTCCGCCACCGAGGTGAACAGGGCGTCCACCGAGGGACGCACGCTGTGCCGCGGCGGGTCATCCGTGAGCCGGCTGCGAAAGCTCCCCGGGCCGACGCGCTCCACGATCAGGTGGCGCCGGCCCGGGGCCAGGTAGAGCCGTCCAGGCTGGATGGCTGCCCCTTCCTCCGCCTCCACGACGGGAAGGGATGACACCTCGCCCAGGCGACGTCTCAGGATCCCGGTGAACCTGGGGTGGATGTGTTGGACGAGGAACACGAAGGTGGAGCTCGGGAGCCGCAAGTCGGCGAACAGGGTGAGCAGGGCCTTGGGGCCCCCCGTGGAGGCTCCGATGGCCAGGGCTACGGGCAGGCCACGCTGCAAGCGGCGAGTGGTCCCCGACGGCCGGCCGTCCCTGCCCGTCACCGCGCCGTCTCCCCTGTACCCGGCGAGCCCAGGGGGAGGAACTGCTCGTCCAGGCCGAGCACGCTCTGCGCCACCTTGAGGACGCGGTCCGGATGAAACGGCTTGACGATGAAGTCGCTGGCGCCGGCCTGGATGGCCTCGGTGATCAGCGTCTCCTGCCCCAGGGCGCTGCACATCACGACCTTGGCGGATGGATCGAGACGGATGATCTCCCGCAGCGCCGTGAGGCCATCCATCTGGGGCATGACGATATCCAGGGTGGTAAGATCCGGCCGGAGTTCGCGGTAGAGCCGAACCGCCTCCGCCCCGTCCTCCGCCTCGCCCGCGATGACAAAGGGGCCCCGGCCGAGGATGTCTCGGATCGTGCCTCGCATGAAGCTGGCGTCATCGACCACCAGGACCTTGAAACGCTCGTCCACGCGGGTTCCTCGATCTCGGGATCATCCCGTCGTCTGCCCCTCCACCCTCACTCCCCATTCCGGCAATGCCCGGGCGAAGATGCGCGTCACCTCCAGGAGGCCAACCACCTGGCCGTCCAGCTCGAAGACGCCCTCCAGGGCCCCCTCCCGCGGGGGCGGCTCGATGATCGTGGCGGGCACTCGTCGCATCTGAGCGATCCGCTGCGCTGCCAGGGCAATGTGCAGATCCGGATCGCCAAACTCGAGCACGATCGCGTGGGTGTTCGGCCGTCCCCCGGGCGGGATCCCCAGGGCGCCCGCCAGATCGAAAAGGGTGAGGACCCGGCCCCGCAGGTTCAGGATCCCCAGGACCTCCGCCGGAGCGTTGGGCACCCGCGTCACCCGCTCCAGCGGATGGACCTCCCGGACCGTCTCGATGGGGACGGCAAACCACTCGTCGCAGGCCTGGAACACGATGAGGCGTCGGAGCTCCTCCGGCGCCTCATCGATTGCGCCTTCCCAGTCGCGGCGGACCAGGCCGCGTGCGTCAAGCTCCGACATTGAACCGGGCCACCAGCGTCTTGAGCGTGTCCGCCAGCCGGCTCAGTTGCTGGGCCGATTGGGCCATCTGGTCCATGGCCGCCGTTTGCTGCGTCGTCGCCGCCGAGGCCTCCTCCGTGGAGGCGGCGTTGTCCTCGGCCACCTTGGCGATCTCGTCGATCGTCTTCACCAACTCCTGGGCCCCTTGCGTCTGCTGCTGCGTGAGGGCGGAGATCTCCTGGACCTTCTTGACCTCCTCCACCACGACCCGCACGATATCCTCCAGGGCCTCGCCGGTGTACGTCAGCACTTCACGTCCCGACGTGATCTCCCGAGTGGCCACCTCGATGGAGCTCGCCACCCGGGTGTTCTCCGCCTGCACCTGCTTGATGATCTCGGCGATCTTCTCCGCGGAGCCGGCGGCCTCGGTGGCGAGCTTGCGGACCTCTTCCGCCACCACGGCGAAGCCCCGGCCCGCTTCGCCCGCCCGCGCCGCCTCGATGGTGGCGTTGAGGGCCAGCAGGTGGGTCTGCTGGGCAATCTTGGTGATGACGTCCACGATGCTCCCGATCTGCTGGGTCTTCTCGCTGAAGCCCTTCACGCCGGTCGCGGCGTCCTCGATGATGCTGAAGACGCCCTTCATCTTGTCCATGGCCTCGCGGGCGGACTTGCCCCCTGTCTGGGCGGTGTAGCCCGCTTCGGCCGCGGCCTCGGCGGCGGACTTGGCGCGGGCAGCGATCTCGTTGATGGACCTGGCCATCTCCCGCATCACCTTGGAGGTCTGTTCCACCAGGCCGGCCTGGTGTTCCGCCCCCTTGGCGATCTGCTCGACCGTGGCGGCGATCTCCTCGGTGGAGGCGTTCATCTCCTCCGCCGAGGCCGACAGGGCCACGGCCGAGGTCGTCACCGCGCCGGAGGTCGCCTTGACCTCCCGCGCGATCTCCCGCAGGCTCGCCACCATCTGGTTGAAGGCCGCGGCCAACTCCCCCACCTCATCCGAGGTGTTCACCGGGACGTCCCTGGTGAGGTCCCCCTCCGCCACCACCCGCGCCGTCGAGGCCAGGGAGCGGATCTCCGTGGTCAGACTCCTGGACATGGCGAAGGCCACAACCATGCCCACCGTTATGCCCAGCATCCCGGTGATGATGAGAATGTACTCCTGCGGGAGGAATCGCCGCAAGAGCAGAGACAGAATGCCGGGCCCCACCCCCGTCACGATTATCACCAGAAGGAAGCCTCCGTACAATTTCTTCCCGATCGTCATCGCGGATCCCATCGCTTTTCCTCTCCGCAGAGACGGGAAGGGCCACCGGGGTGGGCTGCCTTCACGAATCTCCGCCGCCAATACGTGGGGTGTACGATACCGTAGCCGAAATTCCGAAGTCAAGCGGAAAGCCCTGTCGCGGCGGGAGCCGCGCACCCATGACCGCTCCCGGCCTCACGTCCTCCGTGGGACGCGCCCCTCGGGCTTGCGGTAGATCCGCTCGGGGACGCTCACCGGCTCCATGAGATCCCGGACCGCTCCGCAGAGTCCCTCGACCTTCCCCAGGACGAGGAAGCCGCCGGGGTTCAGGGCGTCGTACAGGGTCAGGAGCACCCGCTCCTGCAGAGCCTCGGTCATGTAGATCAGCACATTCCGACAGACCACCAGGTCGATCCGCCCGAACGGGAGCGGAGTGAGGATATTGTGCCCCTTGAAAAAGACCAGACGGCGCACATCGGGGGTGAGCTGGTAGCGGTCCCCGTCCGGGATGAAATACCGCCGCCGCCAACGGCCCGGGACCTGCGCCAGGCTGGTGAGGGAATAGCGGGCCTCCTTCGCCTGCTGCAGGCTGGCCGGCTCGATGTCGGTTGCGTAGACGGCGGTGGAGTACTCCCGGACGGCCCGTGCCCCGACCTCCAGCAGGAGAATGGCGAGGGAGTAGGGCTCTTCTCCGCAGGCACAGCCCACGCTCCAGAGCCGGAGGGCATGGCCGCCGCCGGACCGTTTCTTCGCCAGGATGCTCGGCAGCACCTCCTGTTGAATGACGCGGAAGGTGCTCGGGTTGCGGAAGAACTGGGAGACGTGAATGGTGAGGGATGTGACGAGGCGACCCCGCTCGATGGGATTCTGGCTCACCAATTTGAGATAGGCCCGCAAGTTCGGCGCCCCGCAGGCCCGCTGGCGGACCGTGATCCGGCGGAGGACGCACCGCGCCTTGTACAGATGGAGGTCGATCCCCCCGGCGGCGAGGACGAGGTTGCGCAGCCCGCTGAATGCTTCCGCTTCCAGCTTGGTCCGGATGGTGGTGCCCGGCCGACCGGTGCCGGCACTGCTGACCTTTGCGCTGTTCGTGCCGATCCGTTCCCTGGCCGGAGACACCCCTGGACTCCGAATCTTCACAGCGCGGCCCCGCGGTGCCGTAACAGGGGACCGCCTCGGCCCCTCCTGCTACCGTTTCCTGGGCAACTCCTGCCTGGCTCCCCGCCCCTGGCCTGTGCCCACCATGGGCGCCGCCTGCGAGTCCAGACCCGACACCACCCGGAGGTTTTGCTCGAATTCCTTCAGGCGCTCCACCTCCAGCTTGAGCCGGCTCAACTGCTCCGCCTGTCCCTCCAGAAGCGACGTGAGGGAGCGGTTCTCCCGCTCCAGATAGGAGATCCGAGCCAGGTCCACTTGGCCACGGAACAGTCTGAGGATGGAGGCCGTGGACCCGACCAGCAGCATCACCAGGGTGAGCGTGAAGACGACCAGGAGGCGTTTGGGCAGACGGAGCCGGCGGAGGCGTCCCGATTCGGTGAATGCCAGGATGGTGACCGCGCCCTGGAGCGCGCCCGTGAGTCGCCGTCGTCGGGCGCGCCAGCGCGCGCCAAATCCCGCGCCCATAGCTCCCTCCTCTCAACTCCCCTGCCGCTCTCCGCTCCTCGCGCCGCGGCCAGCCGGAGATGGCCCCTCGAGACGACGGGGCATCCTCATGCTGCGCCCCGCAGGTGATCGAACCCACCCGTGAGGGTCACCTCATCGCCGTCGGCGTGCACCAACCTGGCGATGGGTTCGCCGGCATGCATCTCGCCGATCCGGGTGACCGGGAGATCCGGCGCGGCGTCCGCCAGGATCGGCCTGGGATCGACGGCGGCCGTGAACAGCAGCTCGTAATCCTCCCCGCCCCGCAAGGCCAGATCCAGAGCCTTCCGATCCAGCAGGCGGGCCATCGCCAGGGCCCCAGGATGGATGGGAACCTGGCGCGCCAGGATGCGGGCGGCGATGCGGCTCTCCGCACACAGGTGACCCACGTCGGAGGCCACGCCGTCGCTGACATCGATCCCGGCCGTGGCACACCCGACCAGGGCCCGTCCCGCGGCGAGTCGAGGGACGGGGGTCAGATGTGCCGTCATGGCCGCCCGGATTGCCGCCTCTTCCTCGCCCCCCAGCCAGGCAGGCCGAAGGACCGCCGGCGGCCATGCAGCACCCGGGCGCAGACCCAACTCCAGGGCGAGGAGACCCGCGGCTGCTCCCCCCAGCGTCCCCGTCACCCAGAGGGCGTCGCCCGGCTTCGCCCCCGACCGGAGCAACGCGCGCCCGGCCGGAAGCGTCCCGAGGAGTGTCACGGCCAGGACCAGGCCGCTCCGCGAGGCGCAGGTATCCCCGCCGACCAGCGTGACCCCGGAGTTCGCCGCCTCTTCCTCCATGCCCGCCAGCAAGGCCTCCAGCTCCTCCAGGGTGACTCCCTCAGGGGGAATGGCCAGTCCGAGCAGCGCATACCGCGGCGAACCCCCCATGGCGGCAATGTCGCTCAGATTGACCGCCAGGGCCTTTCGCCCCAGGTCCCCCGGCCGGCCCCATCGGCGCTGGAAGTGCACCCCCTCCAGCATCATATCGGTGGTGGCGAGCAGCGCACCCTCCGGCACCGGCGCCAGGATCGCGGCGTCGTCCCCGATTCCCAGGATGGTCCCGGGCGAGCGCTGCTGGACCCGCCGCCGGATCACGCCGATGAGGCCGAACTCCCCCAGGGCTGCCAGTGCCGGATCCATTGTCGGTTTTTCATTGAAACGGGTCACAGGGAGACCGAATCGAGGGCGGCCAGGACCTGTTGCCGGATGGCCTGGACCTCCGGAAGCGTTCGGACCAATCGGCCATTCTCGATGAGCGGCAGCAGGAGGGGAGTCACCACTCCGCCGCAGCAGTCGGGCCGTGGCGCACCCGCGGCGACCACCTGGATGCGTCCACAGCCTGCACAACCATAGACCGCCTTCCGGCCCGACATCTTCCCCCGTTTGGCCACCGGGACCCCGTCCACCTCGACGATGTCCATGGCAAAATTCAACACCGGGGCGTTGCTGATGGAGGTCCCCACACCATAGGCATCCGCCACCGGGTTCAGCCGCTGGATCTCCTCTTCATCCAGGCCGCCGCTCACGAAGAGCTGGACATGACGGAAGCCACGGAGATCCAGCTCCCAGCGGACCTCGCGGAGGATCCCCACCAGATCCCCCCGCCGCGACGCGGGGGTATCCAACCGGACGGCATACAGGTCGGGGCCCAGGGCCTCGGCCACCCGCACTGCCTCCATCTTCTCGTCGCTGAAGGTGTCAATGAGGACCACCCGCCGCACGGCCCGGTCGATGATCTCGTGGAAGGCCTTCGCCGCCACCACCGTGTCGCCCAGCATGAGGACGAGCGAATGGGGCATCGTCCCGCTGGGATCGATCTTGAGCAGTTCCGCGCTCTTCACGACCGCCACCCCGTCGCAACCTCCCAGGTAGGCGTTCCGCTCGATCATGGGCGCCAAGGCGGGGTGCATCCGTCGGGCGCCGAAACTTACCACGGGGCGGCCGCCACCAGCTTTCTTGCACCGGGCGGCCTTGGTCGCCACGCCGGAGGCCTGGCAGAGGAGTCCGAGGAGCGCCGTCTCGTAGTGCGCGTAATCCACGTAGCGGCCCTCGATGGTCAGGACCGGCTGCATCGTCCCGAAGATCGCTCCCTCCGGGTAGGCGCGGACGGTGACCGGCAGGCCGGTGAGAAGGCCGGCCGCCTCCTCGATGCCGGCCAGGACGCCCCAGCTCCAGCCCAGGGGAAAGCTCTTCAGCATCACCTCGGCCACGGCCCGCTTGGTGATGCCCAAACGCCTGAGGATCTCCAACGTCCGCAGGAAGTAGACATCGGTCACCTGGCCCGCCTTGATCTCTTCGTCCTTGGCCGTGTGGAACAGCGATGCGCCCATCGTGGTCGTGTCCCCCCGTTGCGACAGCGAGATCCGATCCGGTCTCCTCCGTGGCGTCTACTCACCCTGTCCCTGTCGGGTATCGCTGTCGCTGTCGGCCGGTTCTCGCGCCGGCAGGGCGTCGCTGAGTCGGGCAAATTCCTCCAAGGTCAGGGTCTCCCCCCGGCGCTCCCCGGAGACGCTGCAAGCAGCCAGGGCCGCCTCCAGCGCGCCCACGGGCCACCCCGAGTTGCGCAGGGCATTCCGCAGTGTTTTCCGTCGCTGGCCGAACGCCGCCCGGATCACACCGAAGAGCTGTGGCGGACTGGCCGCCGAGACGCGGGGCATCTGCAGCAGGTCGAAGCGGACCAGGGTCGAATCCACCTCCGGCATCGGATAGAAGGCTGCCCGGGGAACGGCCAGGATCCCGCGGGCCTCCGCCCAATACTGACACGCCAGAGTGAGGGCGCCGTAGGCCTTGCTGCACGGGCCGGCGGTGATCCGCTCGGCGACCTCCCGCTGCACGGTGAGGTAGAGTGCCGCGAACAGCTCCCGGTATCGCAGGAGGCGAAGGACCAGAGGCGTCGTGATGTAGTACGGGATATTGGCCACCACCCGGATTCGCCCCCGGTCCGGATGATCGCCCAACTCCGCAACGAAATCAAAGCGGAGGGCATCTGCGACGCGGACGCCGAGGGCGGGATGGGAGCCCAGTCCCTCCGCCAGGGCAGCCGCCAGCTCCCGATCCAGCTCCACCGCCAAGACGGCGGCCCCGCGCTGAAGCAGTGCCTCGGTCAGCACCCCCGTGCCGGGCCCGATCTCTACCACCATGCTTCCGGGGCCGACGCCGGACGCATCCACGATGGCGTCGCGCACCCGCGGGTCGACCAGGAAGTGCTGTCCGCGGCTGGCGCGCGGACGGAGGCCACGCGTTGCCAGCAGGGCCCGCGTCCGGGACAGGAGCGACGGTGGGGCCGGGAACGCCCGGGTCACCCGACGGCCGGTCCTGAGGCCGTCGCCTGTTTGAGATAGATGCGAGCGAGCTGCTGCTTGGGATCCAGGTGTAGGGCGCGCTCCCACATCGTCACCGCCTCGGTCAGATTCCCCAGCTTCAGGTGGAGGAGGCCGAGATTCACATAGGCGTCGACGTAGTTCGGCTTGAGCTCCAGGGCCCGTTGGAGGGAGGCCATGCCCTCGGCATACTCGCCCTGCTGGCGACAGCTCACCGCCCGACGGATGTGGAGATCGGGAAAGGTCGGGCACAGCGCCAGGGCCTTGTCGTACTCGGCGATCGCCTCGGCGTACAGGCCCAGCTCGTGGTACTTCCTCCCCAGATCGGCATGGCCGTTGGCCAGCCTCCCGCGAACCCCCAGGTCGAACTGCGCAGGGTCCACCGGCTCCTCTGTCTCCAGCCCGGCCGCCTCTTGCGCCGCCTGGTCGTAGGCCCCCATGTCGGTCAGG
>Ga0184615_10001932_pt1 | contig 11144 bp, 15 predicted proteins | sample PLM4_65_coex_FD_133134 | JGI IMG/M metagenome (GOLD analysis project Ga0184615, IMG submission 133134) | Groundwater sediment microbial communities from an aquifer in East River, Colorado, USA - PLM4_65_coex | ecosystem: Environmental > Terrestrial > Soil > Riparian zone | place: USA: East... | reverse complement strand
CGTCGCGGGCGTGCTCGTCGCGGTGCTCGCCGTCCTGTTCCAGTGGACGCGGATCGGCCGCGCCCTCCGCGCGGTCGCCGACGATCACCAGGCCGCGCTGTCGCTCGGCATCTCCCTGCGCTCGATCTGGGTGGTGGTGTGGGCGGTCGCAGGCCTCGTCGCGGTCGTCGCCGGCATCATGTGGGGGTCGAGGAGCGGCGTGCAGTTCAGCCTCTCCCTCATCGCGCTGAAGGCGCTGCCGGTCCTGATCCTCGGCGGCTTCACCTCGGTCCCCGGTGCCATCGTAGGCGGCCTCATCATCGGGGTCGGCGAGAAGGTCGCCGAGATCTACTGGGGGCCGCTCGTCGGCGGCGCGATCGAGAACTGGTTCGCCTACGCGCTGTCGCTGCCGATCGTCCTGTTCCGTCCGCAGGGCCTGTTCGGCGAGAAGATCATCGAGAGGGTATGAGAACATGATCTATCGCGTCGCAGGACGCTTCAAGACGTCGTACGCCAGCGACCAGGCGATCTTCCCCATCTGGCAGGACCACCGCGTGGTGGTGACCGCGGTGCTGGCGGCCTTCATCGCCCCACCGATCCTGGCGAACGATTACTGGCTGCAGGCGATTCTGATCCCGCTCCTCATCTACGCGCTCGCCGCCATCGGGCTCAACATCCTGACCGGCTACGCGGGCCAGCTCTCGCTCGGGACCGGCGGGTTCATGGCGGTCGGCGCCTACTCCGCCTTCAAGCTCACGACGGCCTTCCCGTCGGTGAACATCATCGTCGTGTTCCTGCTGTCCGGGCTGATCGCGGCCGCCGTCGGCCTCCTGTTCGGATTGCCGAGCCTCCGCATCAAGGGCTTCTACCTCGCGGTCGCGACGCTGGCGGCGCAGTTCTTCCTCACCTGGCTCTTCAACAAGGTCCCCTGGTTCGTCAATCACGCGTCCTCGGGGACGATCACGGCCCCCCCGCGCAGGTTCTTCGGCGTCATGATCACCGGACCGGAGGCGACCGCGCCGGTGCGCTACCTCGTCGCGCTCTCGCTCGTCGCGATCTTCGCGCTGCTCGCGAAGAACCTGGTCCGGGGGCGTGTCGGCCGATCCTGGATGGCGATCCGGGACCGGGACATCGCCGCTGAGATCATCGGCATCCGCCCGCTCAAGACCAAGATGCTCGCCTTCGGCATCAGCTCCTTCTACTGCGGGATCGCCGGCGCGGAGCTCGTGTTCCTCTATCTCGGCAGCGCCGAGACGCAGGCCTTCGACATCAGCCTGTCGTTCCTGATCCTGTTCATGATCATCATCGGCGGCCTCGGCAGCATTCTCGGGTCGTTTCTCGGCGCGGCGTTCATCGTGCTCACCCCCATCTTCCTGACCAATGCGCCGCGCCTGGTCGGGCTGTCCTTCCCGGTCGATCTCCAGAAGCACGTCGAGATGATGGTCTTCGGCGGGCTCATCATCTTCTTCCTCATCGTCGAGCCGCACGGGCTGGCGCGGCTGTGGTCCATCGCCAAGCACAAGCTGCGGTCGTGGCCATTCCCCTACTGAGCCCGTCGGTAGGTGATCCCTGCAAGGAGGGAACGCATGAAGCTCGGAACCGTCTTGGCTGGCGTGCTCGCCGTCGTCTTCACCCTCGCACCCGCGGTGACCACCGCCGCGGAGAAGGCCATCTTCATCCCATCGATGGCGTACCGGACCGGCCCGTACGCGCCGAGCGGCATTCCCTGGGCCAACGGCTTCGCCGACTACTTCGCGCTCGTGAACGAGAAGTACGGCGGGATCAACGGCGTCAAGATCCTCTGGGAGGAGTGCGAGACCCAGTACAAGACCGATCTCGGCGTCGAGTGCTACGAGAAGCTGAAGAAGAGCGGCCCGACCGGAGCGGTCGTCGCCAATCCGTGGAGCACGGGCATCACGTACCAGCTCATCCCCAAGGCGGCCGTGGACAAGGTCGTCGTGCACTCGATGGGCTACGGGATGACGGCTGCGGCCGACGGCCGTTGGTTCCCCTGGGTCTTCAACTTCCCGATGACCTACTGGAGCCAGGCCTCGGCGGTCGTGAAGTACATCGCCGAGCAGGAAGGCGGCCTCGACAAGCTCAAGGGCAAGAAGATCGCGCACGTGTACCACAACAGCCCGTACGGCCGCGAAGCGAACCCGACCCTCGAGACGCTCGCGGCGAAGCACGGCTTCGAGCTCATCACCCTCGCGGTGGACCACCCGGGGCAGGAGCAGAAGGCGACCTGGCTGCAGGTCCGTCGAGCCAGTCCGGCCTGGGTCTACATCTCGGGCTGGGGCGTCATGAACCAGGTCGCGGTGAAGGAGGCCCTCGCCGTCGGCTATCCGATGAAGAAGCTCATCGGCAACTGGTGGACGGGCAGCGAAGCCGACCTCGTTCCCACGGGCGCATCGGCGAAGGGCTACCGCGCGACCACCTTCTACGTGCCGGGCGCAGGCTTCCCCGTCCACGCGGACATCCTCAAGCACGTGTACGACAAGGGCAAGGGCGCGGGACCGCGCGAGCGCGTCGGCGAGGTCATGTACAACCGCGGCATGATCAACGCGATGTACGACGTCGAGGCGATCCGCACCGCGATGGGCAAGTTCGGCAACATCTCGCTCACCGGGGAGCAGGTCCGCTGGGGGTTCGAGCACCTCGCGCTGACGGAGAAGCGGCTCGAGGAGGTGGGGATGAAGGGCTTCACGAAGCCCATCACCATCACCTGCGCCAACCACGAGGGCGACGGGCAGCTCCTCATCCAGGAGTGGGACGGCGCGAAGTGGAAGGTCAGCTCCGGCTGGATCGAGCCGATGCGCGACGTCATCCGGCCGAAGCTCGAGGAGGCCGCCATCGAGGAAGCGAAGAAGCTCGGCTACTCGATGCGCGACTGCTCGAAGGAATAGGGGGTCCCGTGGCCGGCGACACGCGAACGCTGCTGTCCGTGAACAACATCGAGGTGGTCTACGACCACGTCATCCACGTGTTGAAGGGCGTGTCGCTGGCGGTCTCCGAGGGGGGCATCGTCGCCCTCCTCGGAGCGAACGGGGCGGGTAAGAGCACCACCCTCAAGGCGATCTCCGGGCTGCTCAAGACGGAGCGCGGAGAGGTGACCAAGGGGTCCATCGAGTGGCTCGGAACGCCGACGCATCGCAAGGACGCGGCCGAGATCGTGCGGAACGGGGTCGTCCAGGTCATCGAGGGGCGCCACGTGTTCGAGCACCTGACGGTGGAGGAGAACCTCCTGACGGGCGGGCACACGCGCCCGAGCGGGCGGGCGGTGAAGCGGGATCTCGAGCTCGTGTACGGATACTTCCCGAGGCTCGCGGAGCGGCGCGGCGTCCGGGCGGGCTACATCTCAGGCGGAGAGCAGCAGATGCTGGCCATCGGGCGGGCGCTGATGGTCCGTCCCAAGCTGATGCTCCTCGACGAGCCGTCGATGGGTCTCGCGCCCATCCTCGTCGCGGAGATCTTCGAGATCGTCCACCGGCTGAACCGTGACGAGAAGGTCTCGGTGCTCCTGGCCGAGCAGAACGCCGCCATCGCCCTCAAGTTCGCCCGCCACGCCTATGTGATGGAGAACGGCCGCGTGGTCCTCGACGGCGACGCGGCGACCATCGCCGGTAACGAGGACGTGAAGGAGTTCTACCTCGGCCTCACCGCGGTCGGGCAGCGCAAGAGCTACCGCGACGTCAAGCACTACAAGCGCCGGAAGCGCTGGCTCTCATGACCTCCGAGCGAGGCCGAGCGCGCGAGGACATCGATGACAGGGAGGGCGCAGCCGTGATCTCGGTTCCAGCGCGGAAGCTCGCGACGTGCTTCAGCCTCAACGACGCGCTCGAGGTCCTCGAGGTCGACTGGCGCGACGCCGAGTTCGCCACGAACGGCGACGTGGACGAGTTCTTCGACGCGTGCGACCGGGCGCTCGCCGCGTCGGGTCGCCGCTGGTACTTCCTAGTCGACTACACGGGATGCACGATCGCCCCCGGCGCGTGGGAGCACTTCGCCGAGCGCGGCAAGCACACCAACATCACGTACGGTCTCGGCACGGTCCGCTACGGGGCCTCGCAGGGCACCCGCGAGACGATCCGGGCGAGGGCGATGCTCGCGCAGTTCCGGGCCAACATGTTCGCGACGCGCGAGGAGGCGCTCGTCGCGCTCGGAGAGCTCAGGAACCGCCGCGAGGTGACGGGGGCGGCGCCGGCGGAGGCGCTCCTCCGCGTCCAGGACGTCTACGTGAGCTTCGGCGGGGTCAAGGCCGTGAACGGCGTCAGCTTCGACGTCCAGCACGGGGAGATCTTCTCGATCATCGGGCCGAACGGCGCCGGGAAGACCTCGATGGTGAACGTCATCAGCGGGTTCTGCCACCCTGACCAGGGGCGCATCCTCTTCCACGGAAAGGACCGCACGGAGCTGCGGTCGTACGAGGTGGCGGAGCTCGGCATCGCGCGGACGTTCCAGAACGTCGCGCTGTTCAAGGGCATGAGCGTGCTCGAGAACATCATGACGGGGCGGCAGCTCAAGATGACCGGCAGCTTCCTGCTCGACGCGCTCTACTGGGGGCCCTCCCTCGAGCAGGAGGTCGAGAACCGCGCGTTCGTCGAGAAGATCATCGACTTCCTCCAGATCCAGGGGATCAGGAAGCTGCCGACGAGCCGGCTGCCCTACGGGCAGCAGAAGCGGGTCGAGCTGGCCCGGGCCCTCGCCGCGGAGCCCAAGCTGCTGCTCCTCGACGAGCCGATGGCAGGCATGAACGTCGAGGAGAAGGAGGACATGGCCCGGTTCATCCTCGACATCAACGACGAATGGGGCACGACGATCCTCCTCATCGAGCACGACATGGGCGTGGTGATGGACATCTCGAGCAACGTGATGGTGCTCGACCACGGGGTGAAGATCTCGGAAGGAAGTCCGGCCGACGTCCGCGCAGACCCGACCGTGATCCGGGCGTATCTCGGCGCGCAGCAGTAGCAGCCGCGCGCCGGTCGAAGAGCCGACCTCGGCGCGACCGGCCGAAGGCTCGTCCCTTGCGCGTTCCGGAGCGCGGGCACCATGCTTGCTCCCCGTCGGCGCAACGAGGTGGGCCATGTCTACGGAAGGGATCGACGCGAGGGCTCCCGCCGCCGAGCACGCGGTGCTCTTCGAGACGGCCACCGCGTTGATCGTCGAGGCCGCGACGCCCGCCATCGCGCTCGTTCGCGGCCCGGAGTTCGTCTTCGAGTACGTGAACCCGGCGTACCAGGCGATCGCGCCTCGCAAGGACATCCTGGGGAAGACGTCACCATCCAGGTTCACAACGACGCTTCCGTGATCCCGCCCGACGTGCGGTCGAGGCTGTTCGACCCGTTCCAGCATGGGGCGGGCAGCGGGAGCGTCGGGCTCGGGCTCTTCATCGTCCGGCAGATCGTGGAGGGCCATGAGGGGGAGATCGAGGTCCGCTCCAACGCGACGGAAGGCACGACCTTCACCCTCCGCCTGCCGCGCCGCCCTGCCCGCGATCGCGAAGGGCCCCTCCTCGACGGCCCCGCGATCGAGGCCGGGCCCCCGAGCTGACGAGGGCCGGCGCCGGCAAGCGCAGGCGCGCAGCCGCGGCGGGGCGCCCGCCCGGAACGGCGAACCGGACGAGCCGGCGCATGGCGCTCCCGAACTGAGAGGTCAGCGACCCCGTCGTGTACGGCAGCCCATGGCGCTCGCAGATCTCGCGCACGCGCGGGGCCAGCTCGGGATAGCGCCAGGCGGGGATGTTCGGGAAGAGGTGGTGCTCGATCTGGAACCCGAGGTGGCCGCTGAGGACGTGTCCGATCCGTCCGATCTCGAAGTTGCCGCTGCCCATCACCTGACGGACGTACCAGCCGGCCCGGTCCTCGCTTGCGAGGTCCTCCTCGCGGAAGGTCGCCGTCCGCTCCGTGAGGTGGCCACAGTAGATGACCGCGTACGCCCAGCCGTTCCGGAGCAGGTTCGCGAGCGCGTTCCCTGCCAGGACCTTCACGGCGAACGGACCCGCGAGCGCGGGGTAGAAGGCGTACTCGACGAACGCCTTCCGAGCCGCCTTGCGCACGAAGGCCCACAGATCGCGGGCCACCTCGCGACGAGGACGCGGCTTCCCCCCCGCCGCTCCCTTCGACGGTGGCCCGAGCGCGTCGAGGAGACCGAGATCGTAGGCGCCGATCGAGTACTCGAAGAACAGCCCGCTGAGCGGGCTCACCAGCGGCTGCAGCAGGTGGATCGGCTTCCAGGGCACCTCGTCGGAGAAGCGAAACGCGTTGTATCCGAAGTCGCGGTCTCTCCCGATGACGTTGGTGAAGACGTGGTGCGTCGCGTTGTGCGCCCGCTTCCAGCTCTTCGCCGTGCCGACCATGTCCCACTCGTAGGTCGCGGAGCTGAGCTCCGGATCGCGCATGAAGTCGTACTGGCCGTGCAGCACGTTGTGGCCGATCTCCATGTTCTCGAGCACCTTGTACGTGCCGAGCGCGACCACGCCCGCCCCCCAGCTGACCGGCTCGAGGCTGAAGTGGATGAGCAGGCGGCCGGTGATGCGCGAGATCCGCGCGACCGCCCTGACCGCCCGGATGTACTCGGCGTCACGGGGCCCGATCTTCGCGACGTACTCCTGCCGGAGGGCGTCGAGCTCGGCCCGCAAGGACTGCAATTGCTCCGGTGACAGGTTCACCATGTCTCCGCCCCCTCTCTCGGGCGGCGCTGCCGCCCGGTTCGTCCAGGCGCTCGATCTGTGCTCTTCGTGTCATGAGATGGTCACGAGACGAGTTCCTCCGCCCGAGAACCGAGGCCTGCCGGGACGTCGATCGCGGGAACGCTCGGCTCGTGCGCCGCGTCGCCACCCCGCCGGCCGAGCGCGCGCAGGAATCGATAATGGGCAGCGATGGCCGCCCGCAGGGTCGGCTGCGAGCGGTAGGGGACGCGGTGCGCCAGACACGTCGCCTCGACGATCCCTGCGAGCGCCGGATGGTGCACGTGGCACACGTCCGGCAGGAGGTGGTGCTCGATCTGGAAGTTGAGCCCGCCGACGTACCAGCCCAGGAGGCGGTTCGAGGGCGCGAAGTCCACGGTGGCGCGCACCTGGTGCTCCGCCCATCCGGTCGGCATGGACCGTTCGCCGGGGGCAGCCGCGTGGAACTCGGCGTCCGGCACCGCGTGGGCGAGCTGGAACACCGTCGACAGCACCACCCCGAGGGCGAGCGCGCCGAGCAGGAACAGGACCACGGCCCACCCGCTCCGGAACACGAGCACGGGAACGACGAGCGCCCAGGTGACGAACACGGCCTTCCCGGCCAGGACCGCGACGAGCTCTCCCCCGCGTGGCCGCGGGATCGGAAGCTGCCCGATCCGGCCCCGCACGAGATCGATCGCGTCGTCCACGAACCACCACTTCACCGCGAGGACGCCGTAGAGCAGCCAGGCGTAGACGTGCTGGTAGCGGTGGAACGCCCGGAGCCGCTGCGACCGCGCGAGCCTGAGGAACGGCCCGGCGTCGATGTCTGCGTCCATGCCGTCGATGTTGGCGTACGTGTGGTGGTGCACGTTGTGCTTGAACCGCCACAGGTACGAGCTCGCCCCGACGAGATCCAGCGCGAACCCCCACGCGCGGTTCACGCTCGCCGATCGCGCGTAGGCGCCGTGGTTGGCGTCGTGCATGACGGAGAAGCCGATCCCGGCGGTCGCGAGCGCGACCGACATCGTCAGCGCCACGGCGAGCCACGCGGACGTATCACCGAGGACGAGGAGCAGCGCGTAGGACCCCGCGAACCAGCCCAGGATGGCGGCCGTCTTCGCGTGCATCGCGGCTCCGCCCGTTCGCACGCGGCCGGTCGCCTCGAAGTACGCGGCGACCGCGCGCCTCACGTCTGCGTGAAAGCCGTCATCGCGTGGGAACCGGACGCGGGGAGGTGTCCCATTCATGGCTCGAGACGTGTCGGCGGCGCATCATGCGCGTGTCACAGCGGTCGGAGCGGACCCGGAATGCCGCATCCCGACGGCATGCAACCGGGCCAGCGCGGACTTCGTGATCTCGTCGCCGCTCATCCTCGAGGAGTACGAGCGCATCGTGCCGGCGCACCAGCAGGCGAGGCGGCCCCGCGCGGCGGAGTAGGCCGACCGAGCGACCGAGCCCACGCCCGGCCGTCCGGGTGGCGAGCCGAACCCTCCGGGAGGCTCTTCCCCTGCCCTCGCCCGGGGCGTACAAGGGGCGATGTCCGACGCGCGGAAGCAATCGCTGTACTTCCCGGAAGAGATGCTCCGGCAGATGCAGGAGGAGGCGATCCGGCAGGATCGGTCGCTGAGCTGGATCGTGCAGCGCGCCTGGCGGCTCGCGCGCGAGCGGATGTCGAAGATGCCGGGCAGCGGCGTCGCCGAGCCGCCCGGGTCGTCGCCCGCCGAAGTTCCGTGAGCGGAGTCGCCGCGGACGCTGGACTACCGGCGCGAGCCGGAGCCCTCGTGCGCGACGAAGTCGAGCCGCCGCGCCTCGTGCCGGCCCGCTGCGCGGGCCCGGCTCTCGGAGCAGAAGCTCGCGAATCGCTGGCCGTCGACCGTGACGACGTAGCGGTTCTTCTCGATCTGCTCGATGCCCACGACGTGGGCACGGACGGAGAAGCTGGCGCGCGGCGGATTCATTCGCCTTTCATTGTAACCGGTTCGAAACGAAGAAGCCCGGCCTCGAAAGACCGGGCTCCCCGTGCTTCAGGTGAAGCGGAGCTTAGACCGGGCGGACGTTCGCCGCCTGGAGGCCCTTCGGGCCCTTGGTCACGTCGAACTCCACCTTCTGGCCCTCGGCGAGGGTGCGAAACCCGTCGGCCTGGATGGCGGTGTGGTGGCAGAAGACGTCGTCGCCGCCGCCGTCCTGCGTGATGAAGCCGAACCCCTTCGCATCGTTGAACCACTTCACGGAACCGGTAGCCATTACTGATGAACTCGTTTCTTTTGTCGTATTCGCGAACGGAAAAGCCGTTCGGTCCCCGCCCGAAGTCGGGATTGGGAGGCGACTGTCTACCCTGAATGAACGGTGAAGTCGAGGGCCCGGGCGAAATAGGTGCGCGCCTCAACGGCGCGACCGCCGAGCGCCAGGCGCAGCCGGGGCCTTCCGGGGAGCGGCGGCCGCGTCGATCGCCACGCCGACGATGCCTCCGACGGCTCGGTTCACGAGCCTGATCGTCGCGTACGTTCGCGCGATGACGGCCTGCTGAAATGACCTCGCGAGCCGAGCGGGCGGCGCGAGCGGGGGCACCCGCTCCAGCAGATCGAACACCCATCGACCGGCTTGCCCGTGAACTTCCTCGATCCCTCTCGAGCCGTGCTCGATCGCGTCCTGGATGAGGTCCTTCAGGCCTCGCCAGCGGTTCACGTCGCCCCCGCGCACCACGCCCTGATCTGTCGGTACACCTTCCGGTCGTGGGCGAGCCTGCGGTGGTGGACGCCGTGGAACACCTTCACGTTGCCCTCGGCGAACCGGAGCGCGCGGTCCTCGTCCCGGCAGCGCCCCGCGGCGCTCGGCACCCTCACGAGCGCGTCTCCGAACAGCTGGGTGAGGACGTGCCGCTCGCTCGCGGTCAGCGTCCCGACCAGCGCGTAGTGCGCGATCCCGGGACGGAGCGGGATGGCGATCCCCGGTGTAGCCCCTGGGTCGAGGCCCTCCCAGTGCTCCCGCACGATGCTCGCGTGACGGAGATCCTTGATGCCGCTGCTCCGTAGATCTGCGACGTCGGCCACGACCTTCACGTACGGGTTCCGGATGCGGCGCAGCACCCGGCCGACGGCGTTCCCGAGCTTCTCGAACGGCGCCCCGAGGTGCGGCGAGCCGATGTAGAAGGCGCGGGTCAGCCGCTCGACCCAGCGGTGCCGTGCCCGCACCGCGGCCTCGCACGCGCTCCGGGTGACGAGCCCGCCCATGCTGTGCCCGAGCACGACGATCTCGCGGACGCGAACCGGATGCTGATCCACGAGCGTCTCGAGGAGGTCGGCGAGTGCGTCGCCGTTCTCGGAGATGTGCAGACCGGTGTTGTAGCGGACGTGGAACGGAGTGTACGAGAGGTCCCTCTGGAGGAGCGTTCCGTAGGTCACCTCGCGCTTGCCCGGGAAGCGCCAGACGGCTTCGCTGTCGGCGAGACCGTGGACGAGGATGCAGACCTTGCCCGTCGCGCTAGGGTACGCCCGCGCGATCTCGCGCCGCTCGCAGGCGACCTGCTCGCCGCGCGTGTAGAAGCCCATGGCGATCTCGAGCCCGTTCGCGCGCCCGCGGAGGTAGTCGCCGACGACGCCGTTGAGCGCGCTGATCGTCCGGTCGAGCGTTCGGGACATCGCTGCGGCTCGCCTCCCGTCAGGCGATCGCGAGCCCGAGGAGCGCCCGCAGCTCGGGCTCGTACTGCGCCCCGACGGCGGGAAGGGCTTCCAGGAGGGCGGCGCGCTTCGCCGCAGGCGCGGAGGTGGCGCTCCCCAGCGGGAGCTGGCGCGACATGCCGTTCTGGCGATGACACACGCACGTCCACCCCCGCGGCCCCGAGTGCAGCTCGACCCGCGGGAGCGTGAACTCGGCGGCTGCGTTCGTGCCGTCCAGGTTCACGGCCCACCCGTACGTCGTCTGGACCCAGGAGATCATGCTCCACGTATACGCCTTGCCGAGCCGGAGCGCCCGGCCCGTCCGGGCCGGAACACGGCCGCCGCGCAGCCGAGCTTCCAACCGCGTGGGGCGCATCCGCACGGCGCGCACCCTCTCGCCGCCGGGGGGAGCGGGTGCCCAGCGTGTCCTCATGGCGACCGTCATTCTCGTCATCGACGACGACCCGCTGCGACTCGCAACCCTCGGCGAAGCCTTGACCACGGACGACACCACCTCGGTCGTGGCCCGGACCGGCGAGGACGCGTTGCGGGAGATGCGACGCGGGATCGCGCCCGACGTGGTCGTCATCGACCTCGACATGCGAGACGGGTACGCCGTGCTGATCCGGCTGGAATGCGCGATCTCCGACACCGTCCCTGTCATCGCGCTCAGCTCGGAGCCGCGGCGCCTCCTCGAAGCAGGGATCGCGGACGCGGTGCTCATGAAGCCGTTCGAGGTCGGCCAGCTCCGCAGCTGCGTCCACCGCGCATGTGAGGAGCCGCGAGCCGGGTGGTGACGCAGGCGGGGGACCGGCCGCTCGGAGCGCTGGACTTCGGTT
>Ga0184615_10001931_pt1 | contig 11145 bp, 12 predicted proteins | sample PLM4_65_coex_FD_133134 | JGI IMG/M metagenome (GOLD analysis project Ga0184615, IMG submission 133134) | Groundwater sediment microbial communities from an aquifer in East River, Colorado, USA - PLM4_65_coex | ecosystem: Environmental > Terrestrial > Soil > Riparian zone | place: USA: East... | reverse complement strand
GCCTCACAATAGCCTGAGAGGTCCAGTATGATGGTCCGTTCTGGAATGAGCGTTGTGATCCCCACGGGATGGGCACAAGTGGCTCCGAGACGCTTGACATGCAAAAGTGAGTGTGGCACGCTCGTCGCGTCGCCGATGATGGTAACGGCTTTCAGTCACACAGGGGGAGGCACCATGCTCAAAGAGTTCAAGGAATTCGCCATGCGCGGCAACGTGCTCGACATGGCCGTCGGGATCATCCTCGGCGTCGCCTTCGGCAAGATCGTCAGCTCGTTCGTGACTGACCTACTGATGCCGCCCATTGGGTTCTTCCTCGTCGGGGTCGATTTCGCCAGCCTGTTCGTCAACCTGTCCGGGACGCCGTACCCCACCCTGGCCGCGGCGAAGGCCGCGGGCGCCCCCACTCTCAACTACGGCGTCTTCCTCAACACCGTGCTCGACTTCCTCATCGTGGCGTTCATGATCTTCCTCCTCATCCGGCAGGTCAACCGGATGAACCGCCAGCCGGAGGGGCCGCCCGCCCCGCCGACCAAGGCCTGCGCCTATTGCCTGTCCACCATCCCGCTCCAAGCCACCCGGTGCCCCCACTGCACGTCGGAGCTAAGGGCGGCTCAAGGGTAGCGGCGCCTGGGGAGGCGCGGCCTCATGGAAGAGGTCCGTGCGAAGTATGCGGCAGTTGACGTGCCCGGCTCGTGAACCTCGTGAACGTATGGCCGGCATCTCGCCTGCGGAGTGCAACCCCGAGGTATCCCTGAGGGAAGCGATGTCCGGCCTCATATGCGGTCTGCGGATCGGAGGAATCATGCGATATTCGAGTTGGGGCATCGTGGCGGGACTGATCCTGTTGGTGGCCGGTGCCACCTGGGCGGGAGGCTCCAACTACGGGATCAGGCCTGGAGCTAGACCCAATGTTGAGGGCAAGATCTCCGAGTGGGTGGTGCCCACGCCCAAATTCGCTCGCGATCCCGCCCCAGGGCCGGATGGGAACATCTACATCGCCGTCATGTACGGGAACAAGATCGCGCGTTTCGACCCGCGTGCAAAGAGCTTTATCGAGTGGGAGCTTCCGCGAGGAGCAAGACCTCACGGGCTCCTCGTGGACCGTCATGGCCAGGTGTGGTATACGGGCAATGGCAACGGCACAATCGGCCGCCTGGACCCGGCCACAGGGAAGGTGATCGAGCACAAGCTGCCCTCGGGAGGCGACCCGCACACGCTCGTCATCGATGACCAGGGTGTGATTTGGTTCACGGAGCAGGGGGCTGACCGGATCGGACGGCTGGACACGAGGACCGGGGCGATCACCGAGTTCAAGACCGCTGGCCACCCTTACGGGATGGCACTCGATCCGGCGGGAAACGTCTGGTTCTGCCAAATCAGCGCCGGCAAGCTGGGCAAGCTGAACCCGAAGACCGGCACGATCACGGAACTCGCGCTGAAGCGTGACTCGCAACCCCGCCGGATGGCCGTGGCCCCAGACGGGTCGCTCTGGGTGACGCTCTACGGTAAGGGTAGCTTGGTCCGCGTGGACCCCCTCGCTGGGAAAGTGGTGAAGGAGTACCCGCTGCCGGGAGGTCCCAGCGGGGGCCCCTACGCCGTGACGGTGGATGGGGCAGGGATGGTGTGGGCCAACGAGTTCTCGACCGATACAGTCGTGCGGTTAGATCCAACGACGGGACAGATCAGGGTGTTCCCGCTTCCCTCCAAGGGTGCCGGCATCCGGAAGATGATCGTGGACGCCGAAGGGCGGGTCTGGTACATGGGCAGCCACAACGGCCGCCTTGGCGTGATCGAGTAGGGGCCGCCGGGAATCGTATGTAGGGGCGCTGCTTGCTGCGCCTCATCGGGCAGGGCAAGCCCTGCCCCTACCGTTCAGACAGATTGCTCTTCCATGAAGTGATTTAGTTCCTCGATGAGCATCTGCTTTTCTTTGGAACTCAAGAAGCTGGCTTCAAATGAGTTTTTCGCGAGCGTGTAGATATTATCCTGGGTGAGCCCGAGGGCCTTTTGTGAAGCGAGGAAGTTCTCGGTGAGATATCCGCCGAGGTAGGCCGGATCGTCGGAATTGACGGTCACGCACAGCCCCAGATCCAATAGCTTCTTGAGGTTATGATTTTCCAGAGAGTCAAAGACGCGAAGTTTGACATTTGAAAGGGGACAGACCGTGAGAGGGGTCCTTTCTCTCGTCAGCCTCTGGACCAGCATCGGATCCTCAAGACACCGTATGCCATGGTCAATCCGCGACGCCTTCAGCAGGTCGAGCGCCTGCCAGATATACTCTGACGGTCCTTCTTCTCCCGCATGCGCTACTGTCAGATAGCCTTCCGCCCGAGCCCGGTTAAAAACCTCAACGAATTTTTTCGGGGGATGGTCCAACTCTGAAGAATCCAGCCCCACGGCCACAATCCAGTTCTTGAAGGGGAGAGACGCCTCGAGCGTCTGCATGGCCGAATTTGCGCTCAGGTGACGGAGGAAACACATGATCAGCTTAGAGGACAGTCGAAGCCTTGATGCCGCTTCCTCCAAAGCGCGATGAATGCCTCTGACCACGGTTTCAAATGCGACGCCCCGATCCGTATGGGTCTGAGGGTCGAAGAAGATCTCGGCGTGCCGAACATTCTGTTCTGCAGCGCGTTCAAGGTAGGCCCAGGTTAATTCGAAAAAATCTTGCTCATAGAGGAGAACCCGAGCGCCCTCATAATAGATGTCCAGGAACGACTGCAGATTGTGAAAGCTGTAAGCCTTCCGGAGGTCTTCCACGGTTGCAAATCGAAGTGCGACGCGATTGCGCTTTGCAATGTGAAACAGCAGCTCGGGTTCCAGGGTCCCTTCGATATGCAGATGCAGCTCGGCCTTAGGGAGGTCACGAATGAATCGTTCCAGATTGTCTGAGGTCATGCTGTGTGTTTCAAGAGGGGCGGGTCTGGCGCCGGACGGACCTGGCCACCCTCACAGTCCGAGATAGGCGCTCTTGATCTGGGGGTCGTTCAGCAGGTCTTTACCGCGCCCAGCTTTGACCAGCTTCCCCGTTTCGAGGACGTAGGCACGCTGCGCGATGGCGAGCGCATGATGGACATTTTGCTCGACCAATAAAACCGTCACGCCTTGACGGTTGATCTCCCGAACGACCTGAAAGATCTGTTCAACCAAGAGTGGTGCCAGGCCGAGTGAAGGTTCGTCGAGCATTAAGAGTGTAGGCCGCGAGAGCAGAGCGCGCCCGATGGCGAGCATCTGTTGCTCACCGCCGCTCAAGGTTTGGGCCGCCTGTGATAGACGCTCGGCGAGGCGTGGGAAGATGCTGAGAACCCATTCAAGGGTGTGTTTCTTTTCCGCGCGGGCGCGGCGGGTGTAGGCACCGAGTTCCAGGGTTTCCAGCACACTCAGGCCGGGCCACAATCGGCGGCCTTCGGGAATGTGTGCGATGCCGAGTTCGACCACGCGATGGGCGGCGACCGCATCAAGACGTGTGTCATTGAAATAGATCGCGCCGCCACGCGGTGTGAGCAGCCCCGAAATCGTTTTGAGTGCAGTGGTCTTCCCGGCGCCGTTCGACCCGATCAGTGTCACAATCTCGCGTTCGGCCACCTCGAACGAGACACCCCACAGCGCCTGCACTTCGCCATAAAAAACGTCGATTCCCTCAATCCTAAGCATGGCAGAACGCTCGCCCGTGGAAAGGGTCCCGAGATGCGCAGACTGGTGATCCGTCAACCGGCATACTGCTTCCCCAGGTAGGCCTCGATCACCACGGGGTTCTGTACGATCTCCCGTGGCTGCCCCTCGGCGATCTTTTCGCCATAGTTCAGCACCATGATGCGATCACTGATGCCCATGATCGCTCTCATCACGTGCTCGACCATGATAATGGTGATGGCGCGCCCGCGGATTTGACGAATCAGGTCCATCGTCTGGGCGGTCTCGGTAGGGTTCAGACCGGCGACGACCTCATCAAGCAGCAGCAATTCCGGATTGGCGGCGAGGGCGCGCGCGATCTCGAGTCGCTTGCGGCCGGCGAGCGGCAGGTTTTTCGACAACTTGTCGGCCTGCGGGGCGAGGCCGGTGAACTCCAACACCTCTCGCGTCCACGCCAGCACGTCACGCTCACCATCCACGCGCCGGCCAAACTCCGCGCCCACTCGTACATTGTCCCGGACGGTCATCTCGCGGAAGGGCCGCACGATCTGATGGGTGCTGACGACTCCTTTGTGACACGTTGCATGCGGTTTCAGGCCGGCAATCTTTTCGCCTTTGAAGAGAATCTGGCCGGCGGTCGGCGGGTACACCCCACTGATCAGGCGGAAGAGGGTTGTCTTGCCTGCGCCGTTCGGCCCGATTAGCCCGAAAATCTCGCCGGCGTGGACCTGAAAGCTGACCCGGTTCACGGCGACGAGGCCGCCAAAATGCTTGACCAGGTCACGGCATTCCAGGAGCGCGCTCATCCCTTCTGCCTCGCCGGGGTGAAAGCGCGCTTAAGCAACCGGCTCCCCTTCATGCGCCGCAGCAGGCCCAGCACGCCACCCGGCTCGAACAAGATGATGAGAACCAACAGCAGCCCATACAAGAGCAGATTGAACTGCACGAAATTGATGGAAAGAGGACCCCATTCCAGATGCGTCGTCAGGAGGCGATCTTCGACGACCTTGAACACCACCGCCCCAAGGACCGGCCCCCACAAGGTCCCGATTCCGCCAATGATGGGCATCAGCACCATGGCGATACTATTTTGAAAGCTGAACATCTCGCGGGGGTCGATGAAAAAGAAATACTGCGCATAGAGGCTGCCCACCACACCGACCAGGAAAGCGCTGACCATCAATGCGAGCACGTTGTAGCGCGCGGTGCTGACGCCGAGCGTCTCGGCTGCGTCGGGATCCATATTGATCGCAAACAGCGCGAGGCCGAACCGCGAGCGGCGAATCCACCATGAGACCGCGAGCACCCCCAACATAAAGAGAAGCGCGACATAGTAGAACTTGAGGGCGTACGATTGGATGTCGGGCGGTATGGGCAATGTCAACCCGCTCGCGCCCCCGGTCAGCGGCCGGTACTTGACCAGCTCTTTGAGCCTGGGAATATTGCGCAGCGAGTCATCGAGGTTCGTCATGAAGAGGCGCGTCGCTTCGCCGACGCCGATGGTGGCGATCGAAAAATAGGGCCCGCGCAGCCGCAGCGTCGGATAGCCCCACAAAAAACCATACACCATGGCCAGGAATCCGGCGATGGGAATTGTGAACGGGGCCGGCAGGCCCGTGCGTAACGTAATAATGGCCGTCGCGAAAGCGCCCAATCCCAGAAACGTCGAGTGACCGAAGGACACCTGTCCCGCGTACCCGCCGGTGATGTTCCAGGAGATGCTCAGACTCACGAACAAAAAAGTGATGAAGGCGAGCGTTTGCCAGTAACTGCCTTTGAACAGGATCGGCAGTATGACCAGCATGCCGAGGCTGCCAATGGCGACCAGCCAGGCCAAAAGGGTGCGTGGGGGATAGAAGCGTTTCATCGAAGCAGCTTAGATCAGGTCGCATGGGGGTGCCGGAGAGGTCCCCCGTAGTGTCCGCCTTCTTTTCAGCGCGTTTGTCTACGTATCAGGCCGATCAACCCATTGGGCATAACCAGCAGGACCAGGACGAGGAGAGCGAAACTCACGAAATCCTGCAGTGCGGCCCGCAGCCAGATGACGCTGAACGCTTCTACCAGGGCCAGCACGAGCGAACCGAGCGCGACGCCGATGATACTTTCAAGCCCGCCCAGCACGACGATGCAAAAGCTTTTCAGCAAATGGGATCGGCCGAAATCGGGGTCAAACGTGTAGATGAGGGACATGAGCGAGCCGGCGAGCGCTGCCAGCGAGATGCCGAGTCCAAAGGCCAGCATGCTGATGCGGCCGGTGTTGATCCCTACCAGCGAAGCTGCTTCGGAATCCGCTGCCAGCGCGCGAATGGCCCGACCAGGATAGGTTCTGCTCAGAAACAACTGCAGCGCGACGAGCACGACGATTCCTACGGCAAACACGATCAGCCGATTGAGCGATAAGGGGATGTCCGCTACCTTGATCGTGAGCAGGGTGTACTCGGTGAAAATCGAGCGGGTGTCGCCGCTGAAAATCAGGTACGCCACGTTTTGCATGATCAGCCAGACACCGAACAACAAGAGCAGCGAGGAGATGGGCGGCGCTCCGGCGATCGGCCGAATAAAAATCTGCTGCATCGCCAGGCCGACGAGGAAAAAGGTCGGCATTACGATGAGTGGCGCGAGAAAGGGATTGAGATGATAGGCCGTGACGAGCCAGAAGGTCATGTAGGCGCTCAGCATGATCACCCCCGCATGCGCCAGGTTGATGATCTTCATCACGCCGTAAATCAAGGCGAGGCCGTACGACATGATCGCATACAGCCCAGCGGTAAGGATCGCGCTGATCACTAACGAGACGAAATCTTTTGCAGCCATCGCGGCAATCGGGGATGGGGGTAAAAGTGACCGTGGAGACTGTGCGAAGGAGGGTTTTTCCTCTCTCGCACACCCTCACACTTCGCAGCTATTTGGTCTTCGGTACCGGCACCACCGCTTTAGCCGTCGCCAAGTTGGGCGGGTAGACGATGATGCTCTTGCCGTCGGGCAGGTTTTGCGTCACCACGTAATCGTTCTGTATCTGTCCGTTTGGTCCGAACTGGACAACCCCACCGACGACGAGCTCAGGCGAAAGCTTGATTTTCGCCAGCGTATCCCGCACCTTGGCGCGGTTCAGGGTGCCCGCGTCTGTGATGGCCGTGAACAGGACGCGCGTGCTCTCATACCCGAGAGCGGCAAACCATTCGGGATCCTCGTTGTATGCCTGTTTGTATTTTTTCGTAAAGGCCTGCGACGGCTTGTCCTTCATGTCTTTGTTCCACCAGTTCGCGGCGACAATGTAGTCCGACGCCCGGCCGAGCGCATCACGCGCGGCCTTTTCCGGCCCGCGCGGCCCGTAACTGATGACGAGGTGATACAACCCCAGTTCGGTATAGCGTCGCTGGATCGTGGTATAGTCGGACACCCGCGCGTCTGCAAGAAACACGTCCGCGCCGGAGGCTTTGACCTTTTGCAAGAGCGCGTCGGCATCCTTGATATTCAGTTCAAACCCTTCGTTCAGCACGACCCGGAAGCGAGCGGGGGCGGCATTGGAGCCGTCTTCGACGCCTTTGCGGAACTCAACCCCGTGCGACGTGTTTTCGCCGACGACCGCGATCTTGAGCGGCTTCGGCAATTTGCCGGCGTCCTGGTGGAGCGCCATCCATTTCATCAGCGTCGCGGAGCACCTCGAAATGTCAGCGATCAGCCCGAAGATGTACTTCATCCCTCGCGCATAGATGTCGCCCCCAGCCCCGCCGCCATTCACGTATGGAATCTGATATTTTTCCGCCACGACCGTGTTCGCCTGTATGAGGGGCGTGGCGTACCCCCCCAAGAAGAAGTGGACCTTGTCGGCGGATGCCAGTTTTTCGTACATCTGCACGGAGGTCGTCGGATCGCTCTTGTCGTCGTAAATGATGAACGTGACGGGGATCTTCTTGCCGAACTCTTTGACCATGATTCCGCCGCCGGCATTGACCTCCTTCAGGGCGAGTTCATAGGCCTTCTTGAAGAATCCGCCCTCGCGCGATTGGGCCCCGGTGAGGGGGAGCGCGGTGCCGATTACGATGTGGCTTGGCGGCGGGGCATCCGCGGCGTACGCCATTGGGCTCACCACGCCAACGAGCAACGCGGCAATGCTAAGAGCTACGTTTCGCATCATTCGCCTCCTTGATGAGTGTGCTAACATCCCGAGGTGAGGGCAATAATGGCATAGGACTCACGATTAGGCTAGCACAGAATTGGCGCAAGGGAAATAAGGTCGCTGAGGCGCCAGGGGCCTAAGTCAGGCGGGTCTGACGAGCCGCACAAAGGGGGTATCACTCCGTCGCCCTCACCCCGCTGCGGAATCACGCACCCCACGTGCTTCCGGACATCCACCTTACGTGGTGCAAGATTGAGCTTGACGTCCGCGCGGGCACTGTGATTTTCTGCTCCGTGGCACTCCTTCTTTCATAAAAGGGGATCTGTGAATGCGGCAGCGGGTCAGATTCGGAATCGAGAAGCTGGATAGCATGTTGGGGGGAGGGCTCTTCCCAGGATCGCTGACCGTCGTCTACGGGGCGACCGGGGTCGGAAAGACCCAACTGGGGCTCACCTTCGCGGCCAATGGAGAGCAGTGTGGGGGACAGCGTGGGATCGTCTTCGATATGACGGCCCGCGGCGACTCCCAACGCCACGATGAATACGCGAGGAGACTCTTTGGCTGGGAGCTTCAGGCCTGGGACCACGTGGTCCACCCCGGCCAGGAGAACCCCTTCCCGCCGGTCTCAGCCGTTCAAATGATGCGCTATTGCCACGAGTTCGACTACGGAGGACGTCTTGCCGAGTACCAGGTGAACAAGCCTGAGGACCGGGAGTTTCGGTTCGAGTGGTTGGCCGCCTACTCGCGGCGGTGGAAGCGGGTCCTCCCCTTTTTCTATTTTCATTTTGCCCAAGGGGTGAGAAGGGTCGTCGTGGACGGGGTGGACCCCACTCAGGCCCCCCATGAGTCGATCCAGCTCCATCTCTTCGAAGAGGTCTACCGGAAGATCATCCACCAGGATTCGGAAACCCTTGGGATGGAGATCCTGATTCCGGTCTGGAAGCACCGGGACTTCATCGAGCAGCGGCTGTACGATCACAAACAGGTGACGACGCTCCTCCTGGTCACGACAGAGGAGAATCTGTTGGACGACCTGATCGCCAGGAAGGTGGCAGAGGGGGACATCGGGGCGTCCGCCAACACCGCCATTCTGATGGGGAAGCGCATGGTGGAAGGAAGGGTCGGCCGTGCCCTCTATGTCGCCAAGCACCGCGGGAGCCCATGCAGCGAGGAGATCGCCGAGTACACCATCACCGACCAAGGCATCGTCTTCCCCTGACCAAGGGGTTTCCTCTTGCAGTCCCGTAGGGGCGCTGCTTGCTGCGCCCTCTTTGGGCATGACGCCAAGAGGCGGAGTTTCGCTTGACGACCGCGTTCGCTCGTGAGTATTATAGTGACATCACTACATTAGGAGCGGGGGGAGCGTGCGAATCGGATTGCGTGAGGCAAACCAGCAGTTTTCGAAGGCCATAAAGGCGGTCAAGGCTGGGGAAGAAGTCGTATTGACCGAGCGGGGGAAGCCTGTTGCCGTGATCAGGCTGTTGGAGAAATCTGAACGAGGTGAGCCGTTGGTCCGACATCTGGAGGCAGCGGGCCTCCTGCAGCCTGCTTCCAAGCGGCGACCCCTGCCTCCCTGCTTCCCCCGGCCCCTGAAAGGCCCGCCCCTTATCCAGACCCTCCGTGAAGAACGGGACGAATCCTGATGCCCGCTCCCTGGGCGTACTGTGACACCAGTGTGCTCCTGAAACGGTACATCCGCGAGAAGGGCTCGGCCCGGGCGCGAGCGTTTCTCCGCCGGTATCGATTCCTCTCATCCGCCATCGCTCCGGTCGAGGCGATATCGGCCCTTTGTCGTCGGCGGGCTTCAGGTGACTTGGCTGAGGGTGACTTTCACATCATCCTGTCCCGCTTTCGGAAAGATCGTGCCTACTGGGAACTCATCGTTGTGAGTCCTCTCGTCCTCGCTCGCGCTGAGGAGCTTATCCAGACGACGGCGTTGAGGACGCTCGATGCTCTCCATCTCGCCTCAGCTCTCGCGTTCCAGGCGATGTCAGGCATCCGGATTTCGTTTCTCACAGCGGATGCACGACAGCGGGACGTGGCGAGTGGGCTAGACCTCGATGTCCTATGGGTTGAGTCAACTGCTGAATGACGACCCAGAAAGGAGATACTCATGAAGCGAACGGCTTTAGTGATTGGATTGACCCTGGCAGTAGGCATGTACCTGGGGGCGATCGGAAACGAGGTCCTGCACGCCAAGCCGGAGCCGATAAAGCGCACAGTGCTGCTCAAGACGGATCTGGTTGGGATGGAGGGGAAGGAAGCGATCCTGGCGCTGGCGGAGATCGCCCCTGGTGCGGCGACCGGTAAGCACACTCACCCGGGCTACGAGTTCGCCTATGTCCTGGAAGGGTCCGGAACCCTGGAGATCGAAGGGAAGCCGTCGATTCCCCTGACGCCAGGGACCGCCATCTATCAACCGTCTACCCAAGTCCACCGCGGCGTGAACGACAGCTCAACCGCTCCGCTCAAGATCTTCTCGGTCTATATCCTCGAGAAGGGGCACCCCCTCGCCGAGCCGGCGAAGTAGCGTCTAGCCCCCTAGTTGGACTCTTTTTGACAAGCCACGAACAGCCGGAGGAGTTCAGATTCCGCGTGGCTCCGCGGCGCCCGGCCATTCCCCTTCAAAAATACGCCTTGATCGCGCCGTAGAGGGCGTCCGGAACAGCGCCATACTCGCTGCCCAGGCTTTGGTCCGATCGCAGGCCAGGGCCGATCCCGAAGGTGCCGCCGAACACGATGCTGATGTTGTCGGAGAGCGACCAGTCGGCGTGGGGCAGCAGGAGGACAGAGGTATCGTTAAGGTTCGCGAGCACCGTGCCGGAGATTGACAGGAGAGGATGAGCTTGCCAGGTGAGTGACGCTCCGGCGTACAGCTTCGCGAGCGAGTTCACCTCGCCTCGCCGGACGCGGTCGGCGGCCGCCACGAGCCGGTAGTCTCTCGGATGTGCCACGCCGAACCCGTTCCACGCGATCTCGGCGGTCAGGGAGACGCTGGAGGTAAGCTGCCGGTCGAGTCCCGCGCTGGCGCGCCAGAACTGCTCGCGATTGACCTGCGCATCGAGGGGCTCCCCGGAGTCCGTGAACGCGATCTCACCCCGTACTCCCGTCCCGTGCACGTTCGCGGTCACGAACCCGCCTGCGACCGTGTCCCGATGAAACCGTCCCGCCATGAAGCCGACATCGGTCGAGCCGAGATTGACGCGCGCCAGGGCCCCCACGCTCCCATCGCGCTGGAGGCTGGTCCCCTGACCTGCGGCGACGACCTCAAGCTGAGAAAAGCTCCCTAAAGGCACCGTGAGACGAAGCGCGTCAACCCCTGGCTTGTACTCGCGGTCGATGCGCTCCGGCGAGAATGGGGCGAACAGGTCGAGGACGGGCCAGAAGAAGTT
>Ga0184615_10001930_pt1 | contig 11148 bp, 10 predicted proteins | sample PLM4_65_coex_FD_133134 | JGI IMG/M metagenome (GOLD analysis project Ga0184615, IMG submission 133134) | Groundwater sediment microbial communities from an aquifer in East River, Colorado, USA - PLM4_65_coex | ecosystem: Environmental > Terrestrial > Soil > Riparian zone | place: USA: East... | reverse complement strand
GGATCGAGGCCCGGCACCTGCTGACCGCGGTCATCATGACCGCCCCGGGCACCATCCTGATGGCGAAGCTCTTCGAGCCGGAGACCGAGACGCCGGAGACCTACGGCAACGCCCGGCTCGCCATCCCCCGCACCGACGTGAACGTGGTGGACGCCGCGGCCCGGGGGACGAGTGAGGGGCTGTACCTCATGCTCAACGTCATCGCAATGCTGGTCTCGTTCATCGCGCTGGTGGCCCTGGTGAACGGCGGCTTCGGGGCGCTGCACGCCTGGCTGCCCTGGTTCCCCGCCGACATGCAGACGGTGCTCGGGTGGATCTTCCGACCCGTGGCATTCCTCATGGGGGTGCCCTGGCACGACAGCGGGACCATCGGCAGCCTGCTCGGCACCCGCATGGTGCTGAACGAATTCATCGCCTATGCCCAGCTCGGGCCCATGCGTGACACCCTCGATCCCCGCTCCTTCACGATCGCCTCGTTCGCCCTGGCGGGATTCGCCAACTTCAGCTCGGTCGGCATCCAGCTCGGCGGTATCGGGGCGCTCGCGCCGGAGCGGAAAGGCGACCTGGCCCGCCTCGGGTTTCGCGCCATGATCGCCGGGACACTGGCCAACTTCCTCTCGGCCACGATCGCGGGCATCCTCCTGTGAGCGCCGCCGCCGCCGAGCCGGCCGCCCGGGTGGAGGCGGCCGCACGGTCCATCGCGGACCGGCTCGGCGCGGTCCCCGATATCGCGATCGTCCTGGGAAGCGGGCTGGGGCAGCTCGCCGGGCGGCTGGAGGGAGCGCGGCGGATCCCCTACGCCGAGATCACCGGCTTTCCCCGGACCACCGTCGTCGGGCACCAGGGCGAGCTGGTCGTAGGGACGCTGGGCCGCAAACCGCTCCTGGTGCAGAGCGGGCGTTTCCATCTCTACGAGGGTCACGGAGCCGAGACGGTCGCGCTGCCGGTGCGGGTCATGGCCGCGCTCGGCATCCGCACCGTCATCCTCACCAACGCGGCGGGGGGGATCCGGCGCACGTTCTCCCGCGGCGCGCTCATGATGATCGCGGACCACGTGAACCTCACGTTCAGGAATCCGCTGATCGGTCCGGTGCTGCCGGGCGAGGAGCGGTTCCCGCACATGTCCGAGCAGTACGACGGCGCGCTTCGGTCGCTGGCCCGCGAGGTGGCGCGGGAGCGGAGGATCGCGCTGGAGGAAGGGGTCTACATGCAGTTGCTGGGGCCGAGCTACGAGACGCCCGCCGAGGTGCGGATGGCCGAGCGGCTCGGGGCCGATGCGGTCGGGATGTCCACCGCGGTCGAGGTCGTCGCCGCCCGGGCACGGGGGATGCGCTGTCTCGCATTCTCGACGATCACCAACCCGGCCGCGGGCATCACCGGGGAGCGGCTGTCGCATGCGGAGGTGATGGAGGTGGCGGCGCGGGTGGCGGGGGACCTCGAGAGCCTGGTGGAAGGGGTCGTGGCCGGGTTGTCACGGGTGTCACCCTGAGCAGAGCGAAGGGGGCATGGCTGTGGTCATGGCTCCTTCGCTTCGCTCAGGATGACAAAGCGCGCCGGCACAGTGTGATTCAGCGGACCGTGCCCCCCGCCGAGCGCCGGAGCGGCGGCGATGGCGCGGTGCACGTAGTCGAGCGCGTCGGCCACCGCGGTCTCGAGATCGCGGCCCAGCGCGAGCCCCGCGGTGATCGCCGCCGAGAGGGTGCAGCCGGTGCCGTGGGTTGACGTGGTGGCGATGCGCGGCCGCCGGAAGACGCGGGTGCCGCCGGGCGTAACCAGGAGATCGGTGATCTCGTCGCCGGCGAGGTGCCCTCCCTTCACCAGCGCGGCGCCGGCGCCGAACTGCACCAGCGTCTCGCCCGCGCGCTCCATCGAGGCCTCGTCGTGGACGGCGCGCCCGGTGAGGATCGCGGCCTCGTCCAGGTTCGGCGTCACCAGCGCGGCGAGCGGCAGCAGGCTCTCGCGCACGACGTCCTCCGCCTCCGGGGTGAGGAGGCGGTGGCCCGAGGTGGAGACCATCACGGGATCCACGACGAGGGGAGACCAGCCGTTCTCGCGGATCGCCTTGCCGACCAGGCGGGCGAGGGACGCTTCCGCCAGCATCCCGGTCTTGAGGGCGGCGGGTGGAAGATCCTCGGCGAGGGCGGCGAGCTGCGCCGCGACCATCGCCTCGGAGACCGTTTCCACCGCCCGCACGCCGCGGGTGTTCTGCGCCGTGAGGGCCACGATGACCGAGGTCCCGAAGACGCCGAACTGCTGGAAGGTCTTCAGGTCGGCCTGGATTCCGGCGCCGCCGCCGGAGTCCGAGCCGGCGATCGTGAGCGCGATCCTCATCGGGCGAGCGTGTCCATGACCAGCCCCCTCAAGACGATGATCCGCGATCTCCACCGCCGGCGCGGCCGCGAGCGCCGCGGCCTCGCGCTCGCCGAAGGCGTCCGGCTGGTGGAGGAGGCGCTCGACGCCGGGCTCCCGCTGCGTGGCGCCGCGATCTCACCGGCGCTGGAAGGTACCACTCGCGGGAAGGCGCTCAAGAGCGCACTGGAGCAGCGCGGGGTGCGGGTCGAGACGGTGAGCGACGGCGAGCTGGAGGAGCTGGCGGACACCGCGCACCCGCAAGGCGTCGTCGCGGTGGTCGAGCCCCGGCGCTGGTCCCTCGACGACATCGCGGCCGCGCCGGGATCGCCGGTGCTGGTCCTGGACGGTGTGCAGGACCCAGGCAACGTGGGCACGATCCTTCGCTCGGCGCTCGGCCTCGGCGCCGCCGGCGTCGTCGCGCTGAAGGGCACGGCGGAGCTCACCAACCCGAAGGTGGTGCGCGGGAGCATGGGTGCGCTCTTCCGGCTGCCCGCGGTCCCGAGCGACGCGGAGACCTATCTCCCCTGGGCCAGGGAGCGTGGGATCGAGACCTGGGTGACCGCCGCGGACGGCACGGCGATCGAGCCGGGGTCGGCCCGCGGCCATCGTGGCGTGGTAGGCCTGGTGCTGGGGAACGAGGGCGCCGGCGTGAGCCCCGCGCTCGAGGCGGCCGCGAGCCGCCGCGTGGCCATCCGGCTCGCGCCGGGGGTGGAGTCGCTCAACGTGGCCGTCGCCGCGGCAATTCTGCTTCGCGAGGTCGCGCGTGTGGATTGAAACGGACCTGCCGGAAGCCTTCATCGTGGGGTACTTCGCCCTGCTCGGCGCCGTACTCGGAAGCTTCCTCAACGTCTGCATCCTGCGGTGGGGCGCCGAGCCGAAGCAGTCGGTGATGCATCCCCCCTCGCGCTGTCCCACCTGCGGCCACGCGATCCCGTGGTACGAGAACATTCCCATTCTCTCCTGGCTCTTCCTCCGGGGGAGATGCGCCGGATGCGGCGCCCGGATCTCACCGATGTATCCCGCGATCGAGGGGACGACGGCCCTGCTCTGGGGGGCATCGGTGGCGCTGCTCGGGCTGGGCTTGCCGGCGATCGAGCTCGCGGTGGCCGCGACGCTCCTGCTGGGGATCGCGGTGAGCGATGCCCGCGCCTTCATCATCCCGCACGAGTTCTCGCTCGGGGGAACCGCCATCGCGCTCGCCTTTGCCGCGTGGCCCGAGCCGGCCGGCATGCTCGATGCCATCCAGGGCGCCCTCTTCGGCGCCGGCCTCGTGCTCCTGGTGGGGGAGGTCACCGAGCTGGTGCTGGGCCAGGAGGCGATGGGGGGCGGCGACTGCGCGCTCATGGGAATGGTCGGAGCCTTTTTCGGCTGGGAATCGGTCTGGCCGGTGCTCGCGCTCGGCGCCTTCATCGGCATCGTGCTTCATGTCGCGACCGCGCTGCGGCGGAGCGCGCCGGCGGAGCAGGAAGCCGGCGACGAGCCCCGTCCGGGTCTCCGCTGGGGCAAGCTGATCAAGCTGCTGGCCGGTGGGCTCGTGCTGGGAGGGCTCATGGGAGTGGCGGCGCGGGCGGGGGTGATCGGCGGGATACTGCGCGCGATCTTCTATGCCATGCTCGGAGCCGGCGCGGCATACTACGTCTCCTTCTTCCTGCCGAAGCGGATGCTTCGCGGTCCGCTGACTCAGGTCTGGGGACTGGTGGGTGCCGCCATCGGCGTCGCCATCGGCACCGCGCATTGGATGGGGATTCTCGCCGGTCTCGCGCTCGGAGGGGGCGCGCTGGTCCTGGCGTCCCGGCAGATGGTGACGGCGTCGCCGGCGAGCACCGACGAGCTGAGCGCGCAGGGATACCTGCCCTTCGGCGTCGGGCTCAGCATCGCGGCGGTATTGCTCGCCTTCACCGGAGGATTCGAGCGGGTGCGGGAGATATTCCTGGAGATCGCGCCGGGGCTCGGGCTGTGATGCGACGCACCCGTCGGCTGGTCGGCTTCGCCATGATGGTCGGCGCCTGCCGGGGAGAGGCGCGCCAGGAGCGCCAGGCGCGGGGTGACGACGACCTTGCACGGCTGGTGGACAGCCTGCGCGCTCCGGTCGAGCAGGCCACCGGTCTTCGCTTCACGTCGCCGCCGCGCTCGGCGATGCGGAGTCGCGAGCAGGTGCGGGACTACCTGATCAGGAAGCTGGACGAGGAGCTGCCGCCGAAACGGCTGCGCGGGCTGGAGACCGCCTATCGACTCTTCGGCCTCCTGCCGGACACGCTGCAGCTCCGACCGCTGCTCCTCGACCTGTACACCGAGCAGGTCGCCGGCTTCTACGACCCCGATTCGGCGACGCTCTTCGGGGTCGAGGGCGCCGACCGGACCCAATTGCGGCTGGTGCTCGCGCACGAGCTGATCCACGCCCTTCAGGGCCAGCATCTCCCGCTCGATTCGATCCTCAACGCCCGCGAGAACAACGACCGGCTCGCGGCCGCGCAGGCGGTCCTCGAGGGGCAGGCCACGCTGGCCTCGCTCGAGGTGCTCGCGCCGGGGCAGGGAGTGGCGCAGAATCCCCAGTTCTGGGAGCTGTATCGCGAGCAGGTCCGGCAGCAGCAGTCGTCCATGCCGGTCTTCCGCCGCGCGCCGCTGGTGCTGCGCGAGGCGCTGATCTTCCCGTACCTGCAGGGCGCGGAATTCATGCACTGGTGGGAGATCGAGAGGCGCGACTCGCTGCCCTATGGCTCGCGGATGCCGGTCTCGACCGAGCAGATCCTCCATCCCGACCGTTACGGCCAGGGCGACGCACCCATCGCCTTCGCCTTCGCGCCCGACTCGGGGGTAGTGTACGAGGACGTACTCGGCGAGAACGAGATCCGGGTGATCCTGGCGACGCTCGCGGGATCGGACGAGGTCCAGACGGTGGTGCCGATCGGCTGGGGCGGCGACCGATTCCGGCTCTACCAGACGCCGCGGGGCGAGGCGCTCGTGTGGTACGTGGTCTGGGACGACGAGCGGTCGGGAGAGCGGTTCCTGAGGAGCGCGGCGGGACTGCGGCGGGGGACGTCGAGGCCCGGGTATCGCGCGACGCTCGACTCGGTCAGGGTCGGCGAGCGTCCGGCAACGCGGTTCGTCCTCGCGCCAGTGACATGGCCGCGCTGGGAACGTCTGCCTATTGTCACCCTGAACGAAGTGAAGGGGCCATAGGCCGGCCTACGCCCCTTCGCTTCGCTCAGGGTGACACCAGTGACACCGTGCCCGCCTTCCGCGACGCTGCCTCACCCCCTCACCAGCAAAGCCACCCCGAACGCGATCACCCCCACCAACCCGCCCAGCACATACCCGAGCCGCACGATCAGATCCAGCTCGCGTTGCGTCACGTTCCGGACGATCTCCTCCATCCGCTGGGTCGAGAACCCCAGCACCTTCTGCTCGACCATCTCGGGCACCCTGATCTGCTCGACCACCCGGGGAATCTGTTCCTGCAGCCAGACCCACGCGGCGTCCGAGAGCGCCGCGCGAAGCGCCGCGGTGGTCTCCGGGCCGAGCCACGCCGACGGCCGGCCGATCGGCCGGGCCAGCAGCACCGCCGTCACCTGGGTCACGCTCTCCTGCACCCACCGGCGCCCCCGCTCCGCCGCGAGCAGCTCGGCGACGAAGTGGGCGAGCCGCTCCGGCGGGACGACGCCGAGCACGTCACCCCAGGTCCGGCGCTCCACGGCCTCGAGCAGGCGGTCCACCGCGCGGGCGATCGCCTCGCGCGTGGCGGGGTCGCGCGCGACCCGCACCAGCCAGTCCGCGATGTTGTCGGCCAGGGCCTGCCTCCGGTCGGGCGTGAAGCGCCGGAGCCGCTCACCCAGCGGAAGCCGGAGGAAGTTGACCACCGCGTCGTTCACCGCCCGGGTCACCTGCGTCTTCATCTCCGGTTCCGCCAGCGACTCGGCGAACCGGTCGAATCCCTCCTGCTCGAAGCCGTCCACCAGCCGCTCGATGGTGCGGTCGGTGACCATGATCCGGGCCAGAATGCGCTCGTGCAGCAGGAGGTCGCGGACCGAGTGGTCGAACGCGGTGCGGAGCGCGCCTTCCACCATGCCGCGCGCCTCGGGATCGGCGAGCAGCGCGCTCAGCCGCTCGAGCGTGATGGGGAGGTAGTCGGTGATCGCGAGCTCCAGCGCGCCCACGACGCCCGGCGGAAGCCGGTCGAGCAGCGGCCGGTCGTCCCGCGACAGCGTCTCGAGCTGCCGGTCCACGAACGAGCGAAGGGTGCGCTCCAGCTCGTCCCCCTCCGCGAGCCGCTCGACCCATGTCTCAACGTTCCCCTTGAGTGCCTCCCGCCTGCTCCCGGTGAGCGTCTCCGACAGCGGGCGGTCCTGCACCTCCGCCCTGATCCGCTCGACCCAGCCGATAACGAGCCGCTCGAACTCCGGCGACTGCGCGTAGGCCGCGACGCGATCCGCGACCCGCGGCGCCAGCCCAGCAACCGCCTGATCCAGCGCGGCGACCAGCTCGGGGTCGAGCTGCTCCCGGAGCGGCCCGCGCTCGCGCTCGAGAATGTCGTCGAGGAAATGGGCGACCGCTTGGTCGAACGCCGCCCGGACCGCCGGGGCGCTCAGCCGCTCGGCCAGGTCCTCCGGCGTCAGCAGCCGCTCGCCGACGGTGCGACCGATGCTCCGGGCGAGTCGCGCCTTGTTCTTGGGAATCGCACCCTGGATGCGGAATGGGCCGACACCGCGGGGCTCGTAGGGATGGAAGAGCATCCAGATCGCGACCGCGTTGGTGATGCCGCCGGAGATGGCGCCCACACCGATCGTCACGGCGCCCTGGATCAGCAGTTCCCGATCCATCAGTGCCCGCCGTACCCTGCGAATCGGGACGCCGCGTAGAGGATGAGTCCCACCAGCCCGCCGACCAGCGTGCCGTTGATCCGGACGAACTGGAGGTCGCGGCCCACGGCGAGCTCCAGCCGTCTTGAGGTCTCCCTCGGATCCCAGTTGCTCACCGTGTGCTCGATGAGCCGGCCCACCTCGTGCCGGTGCTGCTCGACGACGCGGAGGACGGCCTCCACGATCCAGCCGTCGAGCTTGGCGAGCAGCGCCTCGTCCCCGAGCGCGCCGTCGGCGAGCGCGATGAGCCCGCGCTCCAGCGCGCCTGGGCCCTCTCCCCGCTCCGGCTCCGACTGGCGGTCGAGCATCCGCTTGACCTCGCCCCAGAGCGACGCGCTCAGCCCCCGGCTGGTGGGATGGTCGAAGAGCTGCTGCTTCACCGCGTCGGCCCGCGCGATCGCCTCGGGTGACTCCTGGAGCCGGACGATCCAATCGGTGAGGAGATCGTCGAACTTACGCCGCATCGGATGCGACGGATCGGTGGAGACCTCGAGCAGCGCGCGCTGGATGCCGGCGACCACCTTCGCGTGCACCCGCTCGTCCACGAACCCCGGGACCCACCACGGGCTCTCCGCGTGGATCCGGCCGCGGATGAACTCCTCGTTCTCCACGATGAGTCCGGCGAGCCCGTTGATCACCCGGTCGAGCAGCTGCTGGTGACGGTCGTTGGCCGTGAGGAGGAGGAGCCCCTTCGCGAGCACCGGCGCGATCGGGCGCTGCCGGAGCGGCTCGATCACGCTCCTCTCGAGGAGTGCGTGGACATCCTCGTCCTTCACCACCTCGGTGGCGCTCCGGAGCGCCGACGCCGCGTGCCGGGCCAGCGACCGGGCGTTCTCGGGGCGCCGGAGCCACTCGGCCACCCGCCGGCTCGGCTGAATCGCGAGGAGCTTGGGCCCCAGGACCTCCGGGGACAGGAAGTTGTGCTGGACGAAGTTGCCGAGGGTGAGCCCGATCCGGTCCTTGCGGGTGGGAATGATGGCGGTGTGAGGGATCGGGATGTTGAGCGGGTGCTTGAAGAGGGCCGTGATGGCGAACCAGTCGGCGAGACCGCCAACCATGGCCGCCTCTGCGGTCGCCCGGACGTAGCCGAGCGCCGGGTAGCGCGGTTCCAGGATCAATGCCGCCAGAAAGACGGCGCTCATGACGACGAGTAGCCCCGTCGCCCGCCGCTTCATCCGGTCCAGCTCGAGCTGTTTCGCCTCTGCGTCGGCGACCTGCGGGATCGCCACGCTCTGGGGCCAGGGAGTCGTCATGGGGGGGAAATTACAGCCGTCATCCTTGGCTTGCTTCGAGCCCGTAAACCTGTTATCCTAGAAGGCTTATGTTCGACGAGCTGTCCAGCAAACTCAACGCCACGCTCCGCAATCTCACGGGGCGGGGCGTTCTTACGGAAGACGCCGTCAAGGAGGGGCTCCGGGAAATCCGGCGCATCCTCCTCGAAGCCGACGTCAGCTTCGATCTGACCCGCGGCTTCCTCGAGCGGGTGCAGGCCAAGGCGATCGGCGTGAGCGCCCTGACCGACGTGCGGCCCGGGCACCAGCTGGTCAAGATCGTCTACGATGAGCTGGTCGTCATGCTGGGCGAGAAGCAGGCGCCGATCGCCCACGCCACGGTGCCGCCGACGGTGATCCTGCTCGTCGGCCTGCAAGGCTCGGGTAAGACGACGACGGCCGGCAAGCTGGCCCGGCGGCTCAAGACGGAGCAGAAGGCGCCGTTCCTGGTGGCGGCCGACGTGTACCGTCCGGCGGCCATCGACCAGCTCCAGACGCTGGGCAAGCAGATCGACGTCGGGGTCTACGGCGATACCGGCTCGAAGGACGTCGTGAAGATCGTTCGCGACGGCCTCACCGCCGCCGGAAAGGCGCGAGCCCGCACGGTTCTGGTGGACACCGCCGGCCGGCTGCAGATCGACGACGAGATGATGGGCGAGCTCAAGCGGCTCAAGGCCGCGGTCTCGCCCCACGAGATCCTCCTCGTCGCCGACGGAATGACGGGCCAGGACGCGGTCCGGATCGCCCAGGGGTTCCACGACGCCCTCGGCATCACCGGCGTGATCCTGACCAAGATGGACGGCGATGCGCGGGGCGGGGCGGCGCTCTCGATCTACGGCGTCACCCATGCGCCGATCAAGTACATCGGCGTGGGCGAGAAGCTCGATGCGCTGGAGCCGTTCCATCCCGACCGACTGGCGGGCCGGATCCTCCAGCAGGGCGACATCCTCTCGCTGGTCGAGAAGGCCCAGGGCGCGGTTGACGAAAAGGAAGCCGAGCGGCTGGCCAGGAAGGTCACCTCGAAGAAGGGGCTCGATCTCGAGGACTTTCTCGGCGCGATGCGGCAGATGCAGAAGATGGGTCCGCTCAAGAACGTGCTGGGGCTCCTGCCGGGAGTGAATCCCGCGATGCTCCAGGCGGCCAAGGTGGACGACAAGAAAATGAAGCAGGTCGAGGCGATCGTGCTCTCGATGACGCCGAAGGAGCGCTCCAACCCGGATCTCATCAACGGACAGCGCCGGCTTCGGATCGCGAAGGGCTCGGGCCGGTCGGTGCAGGAAGTGAACACGCTGCTCGCGCAGTTCAAGCAGATGCAGAAGGTCATGAAGACGGTGGGGAAGACCGGGGGCGTGGGCGGGCTCAAGCTCCCGTTTGGCCGCGGCCCTTTCCCCGGGTAACCCCGCACTCACAGGAACGGACATGGCAACACGGATTCGCCTGCGTCGCGTCGGACGGAAGAACCTTGCGCTCTATCGCATCGTGGTGGCAGACCAGGAGTCGCCCCGCGACGGACGCTTCATCGAAGTGATCGGCACCTACAACCCCAAGGGCCAGACCGCCGCCGACAAGATCCAGGTGGACGCGGACAAGGCGCGCGACTGGATCGCGCGCGGCGCCACCACGTCGCAAACGGTGCAGTCGCTGCTCCAGCAGGCCGGAGTCTTCAAGCCGACCACGGTCTGATGTCCGCCGCCCGCCACATGGTGGTGGGCAGGCTGAGGAAGCCGCACGGTCTGAAGGGCGACTCCACCCTCTTCCCGCTCACCGACGATCCCGGCACGGTGTTCGCGCCCGGCCGGTCGGTGTGGCTGGTGGGATTGGACGGCGAAGCGGTGGCGGGCCCGCTCACGATCGAGCGGAGCCGCTCCTATCACCGGGAGTGGCTGGTGAAGTTCGCGGGAGCCGATGGCCGGGAGGCGCTGGAGCCGTGGCGGGGACTCTTCCTCGCCGTTCCCGCCGAGCAGCTGAAGCCGCCGGCGGACGGCGAGGTGTACCTCCACGAGCTCGCGGGGTTCTCGGTCCGGTTGCCGGACGAGACGCCGCTCGGCCTCGTCAGCGCGGTGTACGAGACGCAGGCCGGCCTGATGATCGAGGTGCAGGGGCCGAAGCGGGAATTCCTCCTGCCGTACAAGAAGCGGTTCGTGCAGCAGGTCGATCGGGAGGGGCGGCGGCTGGTGGTGACGCCGCCGGAGGGACTGTTGGAGTGAGTGTGTGGGGTGTCATCCTGAGCGAAGCGAAGGAGACCATGCTGGCGCCGGCCCCTTCGCTGCGCTCAGGGTGACACAGCAGCGCGACACGATGCTGACGATCGACGTCGTGACCTTGTTCCCCGAGGTCATCGCCCCGTTCGTGGCGGCGAGCATCCCGGGGCGGGCGGCGGCGGCCGGGTTGGTCCGGTACAACCTGGTCCAGCTCCGCGACTTCACCCACGACCGCCACCAGACGGTGGACGACTACCCCTACGGCGGCGGCGCGGGGATGGTGCTCAAGCCCGAGCCGTTCTTCGAGGCAGTCGAGAGCCTGAAGCCCACCGGTCCCGTGGTGCTGCTTTCGGCCCGCGGCCGCCGGTTCGGGCACGACGACGCGGTCCGGTACTCGCTGGGCGACCGGCTCACGCTGCTCTGCGGCCACTACAAGGATGTGGACCAGCGGGTGGCGGAAGGGCTGGC
>Ga0184615_10001929_pt1 | contig 11149 bp, 4 predicted proteins | sample PLM4_65_coex_FD_133134 | JGI IMG/M metagenome (GOLD analysis project Ga0184615, IMG submission 133134) | Groundwater sediment microbial communities from an aquifer in East River, Colorado, USA - PLM4_65_coex | ecosystem: Environmental > Terrestrial > Soil > Riparian zone | place: USA: East... | reverse complement strand
AGCTGCACACTCCGTTCACCCGCCCGATGTTCGAAATCCGTTTCGCGAAGCGCATCTTCTACGACCCCCAGAGCTTTGTCGGCCGCGGACGTAAGGCGGGCTACTGGGAATGGTCGCCGGACGGCCTGACATTGACCGCTAAAGGCGGCGAGTACTTCCGCGATGCCGGCGAAGACTATGCCACCGCTTCGCCCATCGGCCGCCGCGCGATCACCAGCGTCCACAGCGTACAGACAACTCCCACCGGACTCGCGGTCAGCTTCAAGTACACCTGGACCGAGGTCGCCGAACCGGCGATCACACTGCTGCCCACGCCTCCCAGGCAAGGCGCGGAGTATGAAGGCACCGCGACACTGGCCGAAGAAGGCGGCGTCTGGAAGGTGAAAGACCTGAAGACGCCCGACCTTGAAAAGCCCCTGGCCATCGTCCTGGCTCAAGCCACCGGCGCCCGCCGCTAAAATCCGTCCCGAAAGATCTTTTGCCACGGAAGCACACGGAACGACACGGAACGTTCCGTGCTTTCCGTGTCCTCCGTGGCTAAGAATCGGGGATAATACCTTCCTTCTGGGAACACGGAGGGACACATTGAAAACTGAGTCTCGCACCACCGGCGTAGTTGTCTTTGGATTGACGTTGGCCGTGCTTTGCTTCGCGGCGATCTCGTCGCCGGGCTTCCGGCAGGAACCGGCCAAGGGCGAGGAAAAGGCGGCGTCCAAGAAGGAAGAGAAGAAGCGCAGCCTGCCGCTGGCGACCACGCGCAAGATCGAGTTCACCACCGACGAGGCTACCTGGCTGGCGCTCGACGTGGCGCCCGACGGCAAGAGCATCGTCTTCGAGCTGCTGGGCGATCTGTACACCTTGCCGATCGAGGGCGGAGAAGCCAAGCGTCTGGCGCTCAGCGATACCGCGCAGAAAGACGGCGACACTCCCGCGTTCGACAGCCAGCCGCGTTTCTCCCCCGACGGCAAGTGGATCGCCTTCCTCAGCGACCGCGATGGCAACGACAACGTCTGGTACGCCAAGACCGACGGCACGGAGCCCAAGCAACTCACCCGGGACAACCGCATCTCCTTCCGCTCGCCCACATGGACTCCGGACAGCCAGTACGTGGTGGTGACCAAGCTGCAAGCCGGGCAGGACCTGTGGATGTACCACATCCGTGGCGGCTCGGGCGTCAACATCACCGGGTCGCGCGCGGCAGCGGCGGTCCCTGCGGTCCCCGCGCCTCCGGGACCCGCGGCAACCCCGCAGCGCCAAGGCGCGGCGTTTTCGTCCGATGGCCGTTACCTCTACTTCGCCCAGAAGCAGGGCGGCGGCAGCGTCTACAACCAGATGAACTTCGGGTGGCAAGTCGCCCGCCGGGACATGAACAGCGGCGACGTCGACGTGCTGACGCGAGCCGACGGCGGCGCGATCCGCCCGCTGCTTTCGCCCGACGGCCACTGGCTGGTCTACGGCACTCGTTACGATACCCAGACCGGATTGCGGATCCGCAATCTCGAGAGTGGCCAGGACCGCTGGCTGAAGTATCCGGTGCAGCGCGACGACATGGAGTCGGCGGCCACGCGGGATCTGCTCCCCGGCTACGCGTTTTTGCCCGGCGGCAAGGAGATCTGTACTGCGCTGGACGGCAAGATCCAGCGCCTGGACGTTGAGACCGGAGCGGCGCGCGTGATTCCGTTCACCGCCAAGGTCCAGCAGGAACTAGGTCCGCTGAATCGCTACCAGCGCCGCGTGGAAGAGGGTCCGGTGCGCTCGCGCCTGATCCTCGACGCGACGCAATCGCCGGACGGGAAACGCATCGTCTTCTCGGCGATGACCCATCTCTACACGATGGAGATTCCCGGCGGCACGCCGCGCCGCGTGACCACCAGTGAAGCGCCGGAGTTCAAGCCGGCCTGGTCGCCGGACGGGCGCTGGATCGCCTACGTCACCTGGGATCGCAACGGCCAGGGTGCGATTTGGCGGACCCCCGCCGACGGCGGCGCGGCGCCGCAGCAACTAACCCGGGTCTCCGCGTATTACACGGATCTGGAGTATTCGCCCGACGGCGCGCGGCTGGTGGCGCGGCGCGGCAACGCCTGGATGCGCGAACAGGAGCCCAGCGAGTTCGGCGGCCTGCGCATTCCTCTGGACTTGGTCTGGCTGCCGGCGGAAGGCGGCGACGTCAGCATGATCGTACCGGCGCGCGGCTTGGGAGTCCCGCACTTCACCCGCGATCCCAACCGCATCTACTTCTACTCCGGCCAAGGCTTGATTTCCATGCGCTATGACGGCACCGATCGCAAGACGCATCTGCGCATCACCGGACGGCCGCAGCCCGGCGCGCAGCAACCACCGGCGGCGTCCGACGCCATGATCAGCCCCGACGGCCATTGGGTCCTCTCGCGCTACAGCAACCAGCTCTTCGTCACGGCGCTGCCTCAGGTGGGTGGCGACGCACCGTCCGTGAACCTGTTTTCACCGTCCCTGCCCACCGTGCAGATCACCGACATCGGCGCGGACAGCTTTGCCTGGTCGCGCGACGGCAAAACCCTCACCTGGACCACGGGATCCACCTTCTTCCGGCGGCCCTTCGACACCTTGACGTTCGAGGCTCCCAGACGGGACGAGGCGGAGAAGAAAGACGGAGCCGAACCTGGTCAGGCGCCTGCTCCTGCCAAGAAAGAGCAAAAGAAGGCGCACGAGACCGACAAAGGCGTCGAGTCGTTCGAAGTGGTGATCGAGTATCCCCGTCACAAGCCGCAAGGCACCATCGTCATGCGCGGCGCGACGGTGATCACCATGAAGGGCGACGAAGTGATTCCCAACGCCGATATCGTGGTCACCGACAACCGCATCACCGCGATCGGCAAGCGCGGCAGCGTGACCATTCCGGCCAACGCCAAAGTCCTGGACATGAAGGGGCACTACATTACGCCGGGCTTTGTCGATACCCACGCTCATTACGAGATGCGCACGACAGGCGTACTCGAAACACCCAACTGGACCTACCTGGCCAACCTGGCCTACGGCGTCACCACCGGGCTCGACGTGCAGACGTCCACGAACGATTACCTGGCCTACACCGACCTGGTGGACGCCGGGCTCACGATTGGGCCGCGGTCCTACTCCACGGGTCCCGGCGTGTTCGGTGCGAATGACTTTCAGAATGCGGAAGCCGCGCGCTACGTCCTCGAGAGGTACAAGAAGTATTACCGCAACAACAACGTCAAGTCGTACGTGGTGGGCAATCGCAAGCAGCGGCAGGGGGTGGTCCAGGCGGCCAAGGAACTCGAACTCACCGTCACCACCGAGGGCGCGCTGGATCTGAAGCTCGACTTGACCCACGTGATCGACGGTATGGGCGGCAATGAGCACAGCCTGCCCATCGTGCCGCTGTACAAAGACGTGGTGGAGTTGTTCGCCCAGGCCAAGACGTCCTACACGCCGACGCTGCTGGTGCTCTATGGCGGTCCTTGGGCGGAGAACTACTATTACGAGACCACCGAGGTCCACGACGACGCCAAGCTCGGCCGCTTCACGCCGCACAATGAGGTGGACGGCAAGACGCGCCGCCGCACTTGGTTCCGCAAGGACGAGCATTCCTTCCCCAAGACCGCGGCGCAGGCCGCCAAGGTCCAGCGCGCCGGCGGACTCATCGGCGTCGGAGGACACGGCCAGTTGCAGGGGCTGGGCTACCACTGGGAGCTGTGGTCGCTGGCTTCCGGCGGGATGACTCCGCGCGAAGTGCTCAAAGCCGCCACTCGCGACGGCGCCGAGATCATCGGACTCGGTCAGGATCTCGGCGTTCTCGAGCCCGGCCGGATGGCCGATCTTTTGATCATGTCCAAAGACCCGTTGCAGGACATCAAGAACACCAACTCCATCCGCTGGGTCATGAAGAATGGCGAACTCTACGAAGGCGACACGCTGAACCAAGTCTGGCCCGTCGAGAAGAAGATCCCGTCATTCTGGTGGTGGGAAGGAAAGCCCAAGAGCCAGTGACCAACTCAAAAACAAAGATGCCCACCATCTGGTGGGCATCTTCGCCCTCGCTCTCGGCGAGGGTTTCACAGGGAGAATAGTTTCGACAGCCAAGTAGCCATCAAAACTTGGTGAGGGCAGTTTATCTTGCAGGGCGGTCCTAGTGTCAAGGGAAAAGATCGACAAGTAACTCGTTCATTATCAGCAGCTTGAAGGAGCATCCTCGAAGCAACAATCGCACTCTGATCTATGGATTTCCATAGGCAGATGGGCCGTTCAGAGCAATGGTAATGGATTCAATCAGATAGATGAAGCTGGATGATCTCCAGGTCGCGATCGAAAACCGTGCCCGGAAAATAGCGTTTCCCGGCAATCCGGATGCCCGCGAAGGCAATGCCTGAGAAGAAGCAGAAGAGCAGCAGAATGCCCGCTAGCTTCATGATCGCCAGAACCATCCGGACCACGTCGTTGACGGTAGGCGGAGGCACTTTGGGAACGGCTTCGTTCCACGTCACGCCCATCTCATACTTCACGCTGTCGAGCATCGCGTTGGCCTCGGCTTGCGACGGCGCATCCACCACCATGGTGATCAGCGCGCCGGTGCGCCGGAAGAAACGGACCTGCGACTGTTCGCCGAGCGCCTTGATCCGCTGCGTAGCGATCTGCGGCGTGGGATACATGGCCAGCAGCAGCGTCATCGGCGGCTTGCCGGGGAATTGATAGCGCGCGGTCAGGACCTCGGCGCCCCGGTCGAAAGCCAGCAGCGCGGGCGGCACTCCGGGAATCATGCGCTCGGCGGATTGCGGACCGAGCGCGTACTTCAGCGACGATCCGACCGCGCCTTTCACCGGCAGGAACTCGCGCAACTGCGGCAACGCTTCCTGCCTGTGCGTCGGCAGCGCCGCGGCCAACGCGGCCACTTGCTGTAGAGGAAGCTCGGCGCCGGTGACGCGCACGCAGAATCCGTTGCGGACCAGCAGCGTCTGACCGCCTCCGACGGAATAGTGGAAGCCGCCGCCGGCCTCGGTGCGCCAGTCGTCCTGGCGGTAGAGGGTGAATGCGCCGTAGGCGGCGCTGGAGTCCTGCATGCGCAGGGCGTCCACGGTGATGCGCTTGCCGCCCTGGGCATACTCCTTGCGTTCCGCGACCCAGATGCCGAACTCGCGCAGGATCGCCGCATCGGCTCCCGCCAAGCCCTCCAGATCGGCTTGGGCGAACTTCTGGGTTTGCTGGACGGTCCATCCGGAAAACTGCTGGGGCAGCAGGTCCGCGCCGCCCTGGCCCAGGTCCGGCGCCACCAGTGTGACCTGGAACCAAAGCATGGCCAAGAGGACTGCCTGCGTCATAGACGTTTTTCTGATGATAACATGCATGGCACCTGCTTCTGGAACCGAACCAGTTCTGTTGCAGGGGACCTATCCATGTGATACATATGGGCTTCTGTAGCGGTGGACCCGAGTAACGATGGGGCACTGTCCGAACTGCTGCCGACCCGAACGAGGATCGCACATTTGAGCTTCATCAACTTCGCCGCGCGAGAAATCAACTGCAAGCTGGTCTATTACGGGGCCGGTCTGGGCGGCAAGACCACCAATCTGCAATACATCTTCGACAATGCTCCCAACAAGGGCAAGATGATCTCGCTGGCTACGGAGAGCGATCGTACTCTGTTCTTCGACTTCCTGCCTCTGGACCTGGGAACGGTGCGCGGATTCAAGACTCGATTCCACCTCTACACCGTGCCCGGCCAGGTGTTCTACGACGCCAGCCGCAAGCTGATTCTGCGCGGGGTGGACGGCGTGGTGTTCGTGGCCGACTCCCAGGAAGAGCGCATGGACGCCAACGTGGAAGCCATCGAGAACCTGGAAGAAAACCTCAAGGAACACGGCTACGATTTCGCCAAGATCCCCTACGCGCTGCAGTTCAACAAGCGCGATCTGCCCAGCGCTCTGCCCATGGACGTGCTGCAGAAGGAGTTGGTGCGCCGCGGCGAGCCGACCTTTGAAGCCATCGCTTACAAAGGCACCGGCGTGTTCGAAACCCTCAAGGAAGTCGCCCGCCAGATTCTGCAAGAGTTGAAGAAGGGCTAGCGCCTCACGTTCACATCTTGTGGCGCTTCGTGGCCAAAACTACTGACCTACCGAAACGCTCACTGCCTTACTCGCGATACCATCTGTGAGGAGTTCGAGGCCATGGCTGCCTGGCGGCAACGCCGGCACACGGATGTTCACTTGGCCAAGGCCCACGAATCCGGGAGCCATTCCGGCGTACAGCACTTCAGCCAATTGACCGCCGACTCGCGCCGTGACGCTCGTGGCTGCCTGAGCTAGCGGCGCAAAAGGAGAAGCAGCACCGGTCATCAGCGAAGGTCGCGTTTCCCCCAATCCGGTGCAGTACACGACGAGCACTGTCCCTGGCCTCGCCGGATTGCTTGAGCTGTTCATGGTTCCGTCTTGATTCTGGGCGGAAGCCTGTCCATTCGGTCGTGCAAAAACCGCCGGCGCCGTTGAGCGGACCGGAAGGGAAACAGGGGCGCTCACGTTCCTCCCGGAAACCACCCGAAGCGTCGCGGTGCCGGGAGCGATGCCCGCGGGTAGTTGCGCGTTGATTTGTCCGGGACTTACGTAGTAAAGGGGCAGTGGTTCGCCATTCACGTAAACAGATGTATCGGCCAAGTTCGTCCACAAGGGGAGGAAGCTCGACTGCGCGATCGGCATAGAAAGCCGGGACCCGAAGATCGAAATGATAGAACCGGGAGCAAGGGCTTCCGGGCGGAAACTGGCGGCGTCCACAACCCCGCCGCTCGCAACGACCGGCGGACCCATGGCCCCTGATCCTGAGGTGTCTGCGAAGACCACCTTGCTGCGTAGCGGATCTGTGTAGAGGGGGGCACCGAGCAGAAACGCGAAGCCGGTATCGCTCCAACGAATGAAGCTGCTCAAGGAGCCCAAATCCGGAATTCGAGTCTCGTTCGTGAGGTTACCTGTCGAGATCTCTAGAGTTCGGATCGCCGGTGTTGCGTCCCCCGTGCTGCCTCCAAGGCCGATTGGAGAAAGAAAGTGAATCCGGTTCCGTGCGGCATTGATCTGCACCCAGCCGGTTGCGGGTAGTTTTCCGACGATGGTCATTGATTGGGCATCCACAATGTCACCGGTCGAGAAATACAGGCTATTGCCATTTGCGCGGAAGTGGTCGAGCACGCTGCTTTGCCTGACCACACTCCTGGCGGTTTGCAATTGGACTAGCTGGTCGCCTTGTACTTGATACCGGCCCAACGAAGACGGCGAGATGTAGTTGTCGAATCCCGCGAACGTCTGAGCATCGAGAAAATCGATCGATCGCGGCGGATAGAACGGGATCGGCAACGAAGAAACGGGCTTGCCATGCACATACAATTCCAGAGACCGCACCGCCCCACACTTGCTCACCACAAGCGCGTCTGCATTTGTAGGCAGCACTTCCATAGCGCAGGTTCCAAATGACAGCTCATCTACTATGGGAAAGATCGTACCGGCTTTTCGTGTTTCCAGATCAATTGGAGCAATCGAGGTGCTGTCTCGCCCGAGTCCCACGTATAACATCGTGGCGTCCTTCGCGATCGCCAGCCTATGCGGTTCGCCTGGAAGTGGAATCCAGTCGATGATTTCGACAGTGTCGGGACGGATGACGGCAATTCGGTTCCCGTTCGCCGCTGCGCTGCTGGGAGTGCTCGCGTAGACCAACCGGCGCTTTGAATCGAAGGCCAGATCGTTCGCCACAAGCAAAGACTCGTATACTCCAGCCGTGCTGCGAAGCTGCGCGGCCGGATCTGCGGGAGCCGTGGGTGCATGCAGCGGAATCGAGGACGTAGAGATAACGAAGATCTCGCCGCGGGTTGTGCGAAACGCTAGACAATCGCCTCCGCACTTCAAGAAGTCACGCGCCGCACCGCTGGCTTGTGGAACGGACATCTCTCCAAGCTGCGCATGCGTGCGCTGGTCAAATACCAAGATCCTGGCTTGGCCGCCGCCAGAGTCGGTAACGACGTAATACATGCGGCCGCTGGCCGAGTCCGGCAGAGGCCGGACCCACCTAGTCCAGGACCCATTCACCTGTTGGACCAGCGCTGGGTGCTCGAATTTTCCGATCGTTTGCGCCCGTTCGGGGTCTATGACCAGACCCGACGCATCGTAGACGAGACCACCATCGTAGACGTAGGTATTGAAGTATCCGACGGCCAAGGCGCTACGGCTCAGCTCCTTGGCGCTGGTTGCGTCAACCGCAATGCGCCAGTGGCCACCGCCACCCCAAAGATCGTACCCGTAAAAGGTCGATGCGTCCTTCCCAAACGTGCCTGTCGTTGGATCACCCAACGAGTCCGGTAGCCTGAAATATTCGAGCTTCTTCAAATGGTCAAAGAACATGAATGACGATATGGACAGTTCGTTGCCGCTGGTTACAATCCGCTCCTGCGTGCCGGGTGCAACATGCAGTTCGTCAACGATGTCGGCTTTGGCGAATGGAACAGTGGCCTTGTTGGTTAGCGCGGGGTAACCAAAGCGGGCCAGTCTTAGCTCTCCAGCGAATGAAACATGAAGCACCGAGCCATCATCGCTCACGCCGATGGCGGTTGGCTCGCTGCCCACAAACGATGAATAACGCACCGCTCCCGTTTGTGGGTCAATGGTGGCGATGGAGTTGCCCGTTCCCGGCGAGACACTCGATACCGACGCAACGAGTTGCCCACGCGCCTTGTCAAAGGCGAGGCTGTTCGCCACAAGCGGCAGGCGAGTGATTCCATTCGCAACTGGCTGCGAGGTGGCGTAGTAAGCGGGCACTGGCTTCAGAAGCCGGCCGGCAACAATGAATAGTTTCTTTTCGGTGGCAACCGCAAACGTCTCGTCTGGCGTCGCGATCATCGTCGAGCCTGCGGGACCGCTCCAGGTTCCCAAGTCCACGGTGGCAAGGGACAGAAAGGTCTCCGTGGAAAAAGCGGTGAGCATCCATGTCGCGACATTTGACGAGGAATAGGTTACAGAAAAGAAATAAGCGAGGGTCCCCGGACCGTTGAGTGCAACTGAAGTAGAGTCGCCACTGGGGAAAACGCCCACACGTAGAGGGGAGTCGAACTGAAACGCCACACCGGCTGATGAATAGATCACGTCGTTCTTGATTGCGAATTGAGCGCCGCCCCCGCCGAGGTCGCGATTTCCCACCACCGACACTCCAGTACTGTCCACCTGAAGCCGGGCTATGGAGCCGGTGAACCCATATGGGTCCACTACAATCCCATAAACCTTCGACGCCGATTCGGGTGGCAGTAGAATCCCGATCTGCAACTCCTGGAAGGGACCATTCGGTTTGGGCTGGCCGTTATCGTACACAACCAGACTTTGGAAACTAATCCTCAGGTTCGATGGACCTGAGGACGGAGGCCAAATGCTGCGGCTAACGACCAGACGGCTGTCGGCGCCCGGCATGATGGTAAAGTCCGAAGCGATCAAGCCGATATTCGGTTTATCCGTCTCCGTCGACTGGCGTAGGTGGATGCGCTGGTCAAACGCTTGCGCTTGCAAGTTGTAGCGGTGAATCTCCGGGGTGCATCGAAACGAGACGTAAAGGAATTGTCCATCTTCAGTGAAGGCCAGTCGGGCCGGCTCGCTAGCCGTCGGGATCACTTTGTCAATTTGTCCGGTGATCGGCGATATCTGAACAATCGAATTACCCCGGGAACCCGCCTTGCTGGGGATCGAGGCCCAGATGTGATTGTCCGCCTTGCTGTACGTGAGGTTATTCACCGGTCCGTCGAGAACCAGCGCACCACTCGCAGTTCGGCTCACCGCGAACGTGGCATCGGGGTATGGGCTTAGAGATCCCTGAAGCAGGACCAGGCCCCTGCTCGAAACGACGGCAAAGCCATCCGAGCCCCATCGCTCAAACGCTGTCGCTGGTCCCTCCGACCCGACCGAACCGTAGATCTTGTGTTCCACAGTCGGTACCAGGCGATCCAGATCATAGGCCCAAATCGTTTGGTCAACAGAGAAGTACACGCGTTTGTTTTCGCGGTCGATCAAGATTGGCGAGCGTTGGCTAAGGCGGCTGCCGCTGAAATCGAGGCGGCCAACCTGTTCGAGTGAGTCCGTATCGAGTACCGCACCGGCGGCCGTGTAGATCCGATTCCCGAACACCTCAAAAGGGAAAAAGGGGCCGCCAAAGTACCCGGCAAAGGTGTTCATGCTGCGTGTTACGGTCAGGCCGGTCGAATCCACTCGGACGGTTCGCAGGACATAATCATTGGTGCTGTTCCAAACAAAACAGTAGAGCACGTCGGCGGTTGCTCCAAACGCGGCACTCTGGCAGGTGTTATCGCCCAGCGTCTGCGGCCGCATCGCGGCGTCGTCATACACCGCCACGCCCTCACCGGGATAGGAGCCAGTCACAACCACGATTGCACTTGGTTGGCCGGGCACCGCCCTCACTTGGACAACCTGTTGAGCGCCACCAACGACCCGCACCGGGATGTCCAGCTCCAGGTTCAAAGCCGGAAGGCCGAACCGGTGGATAACATTCAGGTCTCTCCGGCCGAGGTAAAGGTGCTTGCCGTCAGAGGACAGGACGGGTCCCACGACGTTTCGGTCGGCGAACAAAGTGCCGGTAAAACTGGGCAGGATGACCGAGTTGACTTGAGTTCGCGTTAGAGGATCGACCGCGATGATCGACGTGGTCTTATTATTCGGGAAGTCGCCGCCGGAACACGTTGCTACATAGAGAAGCCCATCGGCCGCATTCGCGACGAGTCCGCAGACACCGGGAATTGCCAACGGAACAGGCTGTTGCGCGCATAAGGTGGCTGACCACGAGATCAGCACGGCGACCAAGCATCGGCTCATGTACCACGAGGTCGGCAGAAAAGCAGGCTCCGAACTGATTCTAACTCATATCCTATTTGTTGAATCGCATTCGCATGCTCGGCTCAAACCTTGGGTATTGTGTTGCCGACGCAGTCAGGTTTACGGTTGTGGGGCTGTCAGACGCAGCGCCTCTACAGCGGCTGGAAATAATCCCTTGGGGTGATGTTGATGATCCGCCAGCCGCGGCGGGTGTATTCCCAATCAATCACAATCTGTTGGCGGCGGCGTGAGAGTTGGCCGACTCCGTCCTTGCGGGCCAGTTCCATTTCCGCGTCCAAGGCCATCTGCGCCTT
>Ga0184615_10001928_pt1 | contig 11160 bp, 11 predicted proteins | sample PLM4_65_coex_FD_133134 | JGI IMG/M metagenome (GOLD analysis project Ga0184615, IMG submission 133134) | Groundwater sediment microbial communities from an aquifer in East River, Colorado, USA - PLM4_65_coex | ecosystem: Environmental > Terrestrial > Soil > Riparian zone | place: USA: East... | reverse complement strand
GACCCAGACGACGGGTAGTTTCGATACGGAGATCAACGTGAGTGGCGGTGGAATTTCGGGCCAGGCGGGCGCGATCCGGCACGGGATCACCCGCGCTCTAATGCTAGTGAGTCCCGAGTTCCGCGGCCCGCTCAAAAAAGCCGGCTTTGTCACTCGTGACCCGCGCGCGGTCGAGCGCAAGAAATACGGCCACCACAAGGCGCGGAAACGTCCTCAATACTCCAAGCGTTGAAATCTTTGCCTGGGAAAAAATCCGCCGTCAAGCAAGAATCTCTTTCTGTGGCCGTTCTCGGAGCTACGGGATACGCCGGAGTCGAGCTCTTAAGAATCCTGATCCGACATCCCCGAGTAAAACTCACCGCCGTTACCTCGCAACAATATGCCGGCAAGCGGGCGAGCGACGTTTACCCCTCGCTCGCCGGACGCTGCGATCTCATATTGGAAGAGCTGCGCGTCGACAAAGTTGCTTCCCGCTCCGAGCTTGCTTTCGCCGCTCTTCCGCACGAAACCTCAATGGACGTCGTCGCCGGATTGCTGGAGCGCAAAAAGCGGGTGATCGATTTAAGCGCGGACTTTCGCTTGCACGATCCGGAAGCTTATCAGCGCTGGTATCGCCCGCACAAGGTTCCTCGGTTGCTGCGCGAAGCCGTTTACGGCCTGACGGAGATCCATCGCAAAGCGATCGAAAAAGCCCGCCTGGTCGCCAACCCCGGCTGTTATCCCACGGGCGCCGTGCTGGGCCTCGCCCCATTGTTTTCTGAAAAACTGGTTCATGAGACGGTTGTGATCGACGCAAAATCCGGCGTAACCGGCGCGGGCAGGAGCAGCTCCGTGGAACTCTCCTTTAGCGAGGTCAATGAGAATTTCAAGGCGTATAACGTCGGGGTTCATCGGCATATGCCGGAGATCGAGCAGGAATTGGGCGAGCTCGGCGGTGCGGCTGTTCCCGTGCTATTTGCGCCCCATCTCGTTCCAATGAACCGCGGGATACTCTCCACCATGTACGTTGAGCTCAAAAAAACCCCTGAAGAAAACGGCCTTATGAAGCTCTATAGAAATTTTTATCGGGATGAGCCGTTTATTCGTATCCTGCCGGCCGGCACGTTTCCACAAACCAAGGACGTTCGAGGATCGAACGACTGCGCTATCGGATTCCGTTACGACTCTCGCACCGAGCGGCTGGTGGTGATCACGGCGATCGACAACCTGGTCAAAGGGGCTGCCGGACAGGCTGTGCAGAATATGAACTTAATGTACGGCTGGCCGGAGACCGAAGGCCTCGAGGGAACGGCCCTGGTTCCCTAGCGACTGTCTTCCGCGGCGGAATAAAAGAATAATCCGACCATGGCGATGGTGATATTCGGAATCCAGGCCGCTAGCCAGGCGGGGATGGCGCCGCTATGGCCGAGTGAAATGCAAAAGGCGAGCAAGAACCAATAGCCGAAACCGATCAGCATGGTCAGGCCGAAGCTGAGGGTAAGCCCACCGCCGCGGCTGTAGCGGATAGCAAAGGGAATAGCCAAAACAGCCATCAGGATAGAGACAAACGGAACGGCCATTTTCACCTGGAGATCGACCTTCTGCTCCGTAGCGTCGATTCCTTTTCCCTGAAGATCTGTAATCTGCTTTTTAAGATCAAGGAAGCTGAACTCCTCCGGATCGCGGGCCAGCAGTTTCAAATCTTCAGGCGTTTCGGAGATGGGAAGGGTGACGTTGCCCTCGCGCTGGTCCATTTCTCCGTTTGGGCGCAATACCCATTCGATGGACCGCTGAGGCTGCCAACGCGTGCCGTTCCAGCGCGCCGACGGTACTTCGATAAACCCTCTCAATGTGAAATCCCGGTTCAAAAGAAACACGGTGATCCCTTCGAGAACGCTGTTCTTGGTGTCGAAGCGGTCAACGCTGATGAAAGCTTCTTCCGAACGGATCCACATGTCCTTGGTGCCGAGAAGGCTCTTCGGTTCTTTCTTCTTCACTTCGGTTTTGTAGATGTATTGAGACTCCCGGGTGAAGGCGGGCACGAGCGCCTCATTCCAAACAAAATTCAGGGCGCAGATCAGGAGCGATGAGATGAACAGCGGCAGCGAAATCCGGTAGACGCTGAGGCCGCTGGCGCGCATCGCAGTGATCTCTTGAGTTCGCGACAGCATGCCGATAGAAAACAACGTGGAAAAAAGAACGGCGAATCCAAAAACACGCGATATCAGGACCGGCAACTTGTAAAGGAAATAACGCATTGCCGTCCACATCGTCGCGCCCGATTTGAGCACGCTGTCGATTCGGTCGAAAAAATCGACGATGAAGTAAAGGGCCGTAGTGCACAGCAGACTGACGGCGACGATCTTTAAAAAGCCGCGTATGAGGTAGCGGTCCAGGATGCCGCCGAAAGACCAGGAAGCGATAGCCGCAATTTTTTCCATGGCGGTCGGATCAGATGGTTCTTCCCTGTCGTAGGATCGCCATTCGGCGCTTCAAGAAGAGAGACCAATCTTCCAGCTTGGTTTGGATTAAAAACGGGGATTCTTTCAGCGCCTTGCGGAAAAAATGAAGCGCTATGAGGGTCAGGACGATGTTCGGAAGCCATGCGGCAAGGACCGCGGGAAGCATCTGCCTCTCTCCCAAAGCCTTGCCCAAGGAAAGCAAGGCATAGTAGGTAAGGAGCCAGGACAAGCACAAGGCGAAACCCCAGGAGCGGCTCGCGCGCGAGCGCGTCGGCACCATGACCAGGGCAACGGCAAGAAAACACAACGTGAGCGGGGCGAAGGCAAAAGAGAATCTCCGATGCAATTCGATCAGCTCGGGGGTCGGCTTCAAGCCTTGTTCTACTTTGAGTTGGATGACTTTTCTTAGACGCCGGAGCGACATTTCTTTGGGCTCGGGATCTTTTTGTTGGCTGGGTCCCAAGATGTCTTCGGGATCGAGCCTGAAATCATACGTGTTGAATCGAGTTCGGCTGAAGCCGGGCTTTTTCTGTTGTCTCTCGTAGACGGTGCCCTCGAAAAGCTTGAAATTTATGCTTTGGGTTTCTTCATCCGAGAATATGAAAGCCACTTTGCCGAAGATTTCTTGCTCGCGGTCGGATTTGCGCCGATCGACGATGAGCACGCCCTTGGCGGTCTCTCCCGGGGGGATCAGTTCTTCGATGTAGATGAGAATTTTAGGAAAATCGTCGTTGAAAACTTTTTCCTTCAACCCGCTTGCGACACGGTTCTTCACGATGTTGTAAAGCGCCTTGCGGAGAGCGGCGTTTGCAACCGGTCGTACCTGGGTGGTCAGGAGTAAGGTAGCCAAAGAAACGATTAGAGCGATGGCGCCGATCGGTAAAAGAATCTGAACGGGACTTATTCCGGAAGCCTTGAGCGCTAGGATCTCATGGTCGCTGGAGAGTCTGCCAAGTCCCAGGAATATTCCCAGTAAGAGCGCCATCGGCACGGTCATTTCCAGAAATGTAGGTAGAATCAACGCGAACAGCTTGCCGATTTGAAGAATGGGAACACCGCGGTTGACCACCAACTCGACGAGCTTTAGGATTCGGCCGATCAACAGAATCAGCGTGAAGGCCATGAGCCCGAACAAAAAGGGAGGAAGCACCTCTGCGGCGAGATAGGTCGTCAGCGTTCGTTTCACAGTGTGAACATGTTAACTGGTGCAGCCTTTTTTGTAAAACGAAGCTTGGAAAAAGAATGAAATGATTGAGAAACCGGAAAAACCGCTGGTCATTTTCGGCATCAATCCCGTGTTGGAAAAACTGAAAAGCTCACCCGATCAAGTGTTTGAGCTCATGATCGTCAAGGGTCGGGAAAGCGTGCGTCTCGGCTCGGTCGTCGAGGAAGCCCGGCACCGGGGCTTGCCGGTGCACTATGTGGATGAGCATAAACTTGATCTCCTGACCGGCGGCGGTTCGCATCAAGGAATCGCAGCGAGCGTCGCGCAGATTTCGTATCTTCCGTTCGATGGCCTGCTCCAGACGTTGGTATCTGTAACGCAAGAGCGGGTCTTGGTTCTTGATGGACTGACCGATCCGCGGAACTTCGGGGCTCTCTTGCGCTCGGCCGAAGGTGCGGGCGTTCATCATGTGGTCATTCCCAAAGATCGATCTGTCGGTGTGACGCCCGTAGTAGCCAAAACCTCGGCGGGAGCGATTAACTATTTGAAAATTTATCGGGTTTCAAACCTGAGCCGCGCCGTCCAGGCCCTTAAGGAAGCCGGGTGCTGGATTGCGGGTCTCGACGCCGGCGCGCCGGAATGTATCTATGACCGGCTCTATCCCGAAAAGGTGGCCATTATCCTCGGATCGGAAGGCCGGGGGCTGCGCCCGTTGATCCGGCGCGAGTGCGATTTTCTAGCTTCCATACCGATGCTGGGCCAGGTGGCTTCCCTAAACGTTGCGGTGGCGGGTGGCATATTCCTTTACGAACTGGTTAGACAAAGAAGCCGGGGGTTGAGCAGGCCATCGGGGTAGCCGGCGAGCCTAACTGGCGGGTTTGTGAGGCAAAAATCAAAAAAACAGTTGACATCGGTTTGTGAAGGTGTTTTATATAAGAGTTTACGATAGCTAGCCTTTGGTTTTCATCTGTCTAAAGGCCATTGTCCCATACTATCTGAACGGACTATCATTTATTTATTTGAGGCCAGCAGGAGAGTTTCGCGTCGGCACGCGGTAGGGTCTGTTCCGAATTCAAAAGCTGGCGTAGCTCAACGGCAGAGCAGCTGATTTGTAATCAGCAGGTTGTAGGTTCAAATCCTATCGCCAGCTCCAGTGCAAATAAACTCGTGGTGTTGTCAAGCAAAACTGTGAACGATCGAACGATTTGTTTCCAAGACGGAGCAGGAGAGGTTCCCGAGTGGCCAAAGGGAGCAGACTGTAAATCTGCCGCCGTAAGGCTTCGGTGGTTCGAATCCACCCCTCTCCACCATCATGCGGGAATAGCTCAGTTGGTAGAGCGCGAGCCTTCCAAGCTCGGGGTCGCGGGTTCGAGTCCCGTTTCCCGCTCCACTTGTGCAGGGTTCCGGCTGGTGCCCAGGTAGCTCAGTCGGTAGAGCACGTCCTTGGTAAGGACGAGGTCAGCGGTTCGATCCCGCTCCTGGGCTTTGCCCGGAACAAAACGGCAAAGTTTGGTAGACAGTGCGCTTCGGAATCATGAACGGGAAATCATAGAATGGGAAAGGATAATAGGAGGGTGAGATGAGCAAGCAGAAATTTGAGCGCAAGAAGCCGCATCTGAACATCGGCACAATCGGTCACGTGGACCACGGAAAAACCACCCTGACTGCCGCGATCACCAAAGTGCTGGAGAAAAAAGGGATGGCGAAGTTCATGGCCTATGACCAGATCGACAAGGCCCCTGAGGAGAGGGAAAGGGGCGTGACGATCAACATTGCCCATGTCGAGTACGAAACCACCGCGCGGCATTACGCTCACGTCGACTGTCCGGGCCACGCTGATTACATTAAAAATATGATCACCGGCGCAGCGCAGATGGACGGCGCCATTCTGGTCGTTTCGGCGGCCGATGGTCCGATGCCGCAGACTCGCGAGCACATCCTGCTTGCGCGGCAAGTCGGCGTTCCTGCCATCGTAGTATTCCTCAACAAAGCGGACATGGTGGACGATAAGGAGATTCTCGAGCTGGTGGAGCTGGAGGTGCGGGAATTGCTTTCCAAGTATAACTTTCCCGGCGATGATACGCCGATAGTGGTCGGCAGCGCGCTGAAAGCATTGGAGGGCGACAGCTCGGACATGGGCGAGCCGGCGATCATGAAGCTGCTGGATGCCGTCGATAGCTATATCAAGGAGCCGGTCAGAGCTATCGAGAAGCCGTTTCTCATGCCGGTCGAGGACGTTTTTACGATCAGCGGTCGTGGCACCGTTGTGACCGGACGAGTGGAGCGAGGAATCGTCAAAGTGGGCGAAGAGGTGGAGATCGTCGGATTTAAGGCTACCACAAAGACCGTGGCAACGGGCGTTGAGATGTTTCGCAAGCTTTTAGACGAAGGGCGCGCTGGGGACAACATCGGCGTGCTGCTCCGAGGGACCAAAAGAGAAGAGGTGGAGCGAGGGCAAGTACTGGCCAAGCCCGGCAGCATCACCCCGCACACGCAATTCAATGCCGAGTCTTATGTCTTGACCAAAGAAGAGGGCGGCAGGCATACGCCTTTCTTCAACGGTTACCATCCGCAGTTCTATTTTAGAACGACCGACGTGACGGGCGTCGTGAAGGTTCCCGAAGGCACCGAGATGGTTATGCCCGGAGACAGCATCAGCATGGAGATCTCTTTGATTACCCCCATCGCCATGGAAGAGGGTCTCAAGTTCGCCATCCGGGAAGGCGGCAAGACCGTCGGCGCCGGAGTCGTGACCAAGATTATTCAGTAACCGTCGAATCGAGGGCTAATCATGCGGGAACTTATCGGGTTTGCGTGCGACCAATGCAAGCGAAAAAATTATACGACGAGCAAGAACAGGAAGACGACCACGGACAAGTTGGCGTTTAAAAAATTCTGTCCTTCTTGCCGGGCTCATACTCAACACAAAGAGGTGAAACTGTAGAGGAGAGCAGGGTCAGTAGCTCCAACTGGCTAGAGCGCCGGACTCCAAATCCGGTTGTTGCAGGTTCGAGTCCTGCCTGACCCGCCATCTCATCTCGTTCAGCATTCTCATGGGAGAATGGACACAGAAAATTGTGGATGCTGTTCGGCGCTCGGTCGAGTTTTTTAAGGATGCCTGGCAGGAAATAAGGAAGGTCCATTGGCCTTCGCGGAAGGAAACCTATGTGACGACCCTGGTCGTTCTGGTCGTTGTTATGCTCATATCCATTTTTTTGGCGGTCGTGGATTTCGGGCTGACCCGGGCCATTCAGGCCATCGTCAGCTAATTTCTGGGTCATCCTGTATGGCTAAGCAATGGTACGTGGTGCATACGTTCTCCGGCTACGAGCAAAAAGTCAAAGCAGCCCTGGAGGAGCGTGTCAGGAGCATGGGCAAGGCGGAACAATTCGGTGAGATCTTGGTTCCGGTAGAGAAAGTGATGGAGCTGGTCAAGGGTAAAAAGAAAACCTCTTCGAGAAAGTTTTTTCCCGGCTACATCCTGGTTCAAATGGAGCTCGACGACGAGACCTGGCACGTCGTCAAAGAGACCCCGAAGGTGACCGGTTTCGTCGGCGGAAGCACCCATCCTCCTCCCGTAAGCGACGAGGAGATCAAGGCCATCACGCAGCAGATGGAAGAGGGGGCGATCAAGCCGAAGCCGCGCGTCCTTTTTTCGGTGGGAGAGGGCGTGAAAGTGGTCGACGGTCCCTTTGTCGATTTCAATGGAATTGTTGAGGAGGTTCGCCCGGAGAAGGGAAAGCTTCGAGTGCTGATCAGCATCTTCGGCCGCGCAACGCCGGTCGAACTCGATTTTGTGCAGGTGGAGCGGAACTGACATGGCTAAGAAGGTAATCGGAGAAATCAAGTTGCAGATCCCGGCCGGACAGGCCAATCCGAGCCCGCCGGTGGGTCCCGCGTTGGGGCAACGCGGGGTGAACATCATGGAATTCTGCAAGGCCTTCAACGCGGCGACTCAGTCGCAGCAGGGCATGATCATTCCTGTCATCGTGACCGTATACGCGGACCGTTCTTTTACTTTCATCACCAAGACGCCGCCGACTGCCGTGCTCCTGAAGAAGGCCGCCGGATTGGAAAAAGGCTCCGGAGAGCCGGGCAAGATAAAGGTCGGCAAAGTGACGCCCGCGCAGGTCCGAGAGATCGCTCAAATCAAGCTCCGCGATCTGACCGCCAAGGATTTGGACGCCGCCGTGAAGACCGTGGAAGGCACGGCAAGAAGCCTGGGACTGGAAATCGAAGGCTAGGATTATTGAGGAGACCATGAAGCGTCGAGGCAAGGGATATAATGCCGCTCTGGCAAAAGTGGACCGCACCAGCAGGTATCCATTAGAAGAGGGGCTTCGTCTGGTTCACGAGACCAAGCGGGCCAAGTTTGATGAAACCGTCGAGCTGGCGGTCCGCTTGGGAGTAGATCCGCGGCAGGCGGATCAAAACATCCGCGGGACGGTCGTGCTTCCGCACGGGATGGGGAAGGTGGTGCGGGTAGCGGCTTTCGCCAAGGGCGAAAAGGAAAAGGAAGCCTCCGATGCCGGAGCCGATTTCGTCGGCGCCGAGGATCTGGTCAAAAAAATCTCCGAGGGCTGGCTTGATTTCGATAAGGCGGTTGCTACCCCGGACATGATGGCGGTGGTCAGCAGGATAGGGAAAATACTCGGCCCACGAGGATTGATGCCGAATCCGAAAACCGGAACCGTCACCATGGATATCGCCAAGGCGATTAAAGAGATCAAAGCGGGCAAGCTGGAATTTAGAGTCGATAAAGCAGGCATCGTTCACGTTCCGATCGGTAAGGTCTCGTTCGGCGTGGAGAAGCTCCTGGACAACGCCAGAGTTGTTCTCACGTCCGTGGTAAAAGCCAAGCCGGCTTCGGCCAAAGGCAACTACGTTCAAGGAGTGACCCTTTCCACGACGATGGGGCCGGGAATCAAAATCGATCTGTCCCAGGTGAGGGACCTGGCGGCGTAATTGCGCTGGAGAAAACAACATGGCTGAGTTGTCGACAAATACTGCCATTCAAGCGGAAAAGGCCGCGACGGTGGCGGAAGTCCATGAAAAGCTGAAAGCGGCCAAGGTGGCTATTGTGACGGAATATCGCGGTCTCAGCGTGGCACAGATGACCCGCCTCCGGCGGGAGGTGCGCCAAGCGGCGGGAGAGTATCACGTCATCAAGAACACGATGGCGCGCCGCGCGCTCAAAGATACCGCATACGGGGACTTGGACCGTCTGCTCGATGGCCCCAACGGATGGGTCTTCGGTTATGAAGATCCGATTGCGGTTTCCAAGACGCTGATCAAGTTCATCGAAGAGAACGAAAAACTGACCATCAAGGGCGCGTTCTTCGAGGGCCAGTTCATGGATCACGCCAAGGTCAAGGTCCTGTCCCAGATGCCAAGCAAGCCCGAGATGCAGGCCAAACTGCTGGCGCTCATGCAGGCGCCGGCGACCGAGCTTGTGCGCTTAATGCAGGAGCCGGCCGGCATGATGGTGCGGTTGTTGGAATCCGTTCGCAAACAAAGAGAATCGCAGAGTTGAAATATCCAAACAGGAGGAAGCCATGGAAGTGACAAGAGAGCAGGTCAAGGAATTTATCAAACAGAGTTCCGTCATGGAGATCGCCGCGCTGGTCAAAGAGCTGGAACAGGAGCTCGGCGTGAGCGCGGCTGCGCCCGTGGCGATGGCGGCTGCGGCCGCAGGCCCTGCCGCGGCGGCGGAGGAGAAGACGGAATTCAACGTCATCTTGACCGAAGTGGGGGACAAGAAGATTCAGGTCATCAAGGTCGTGCGCGAGCTGACGGGACTCGGCCTGAAAGAGGCGAAGGACCTGGTGGACGGCGCGCCCAAGCCGATCAAAGAGGCCGTCTCCAAGGCCGATGCGGAAAACATCAAGAAGAAGGTCGAAGAGGTTGGAGGAAAGGTGGAGATTAAGTAGGCGGACTTTATCGTCGTTGATCTCAACCTAGTCAAAGAGGAGTATCATGGCGTTTCAAGTGGCAAACAATTTGAGATTTCGCCGCAGTTTTGGCCGGATCAAAAAAATCATCGATCTGCCTTATCTGATTGAAATCCAGAAAAACTCGTACGACGTGTTCCTGCAAAAACATCTTACCGCCGACCAGCGCCAGAGCACGGGGCTTCAGGGCGTTTTCAAGTCGGTGTTTCCGATCAAGGATTTTAACGAAACCTCCTCGCTTGAGTTCGTCAATTACAATCTTGGCGAGCCGAAGTATGACGTGGACGAGTGCCATCAGCGGGGCATGACCTTTGCGGCGCCGCTCAAAGTCACGGTCCAATTGGTTCTGTGGGATATGGATCCGCAGAGCAAGAGCAGAAGCATCAAAAATGTCAAGGAGCAGGAAGTCTACTTCGGCGAGATCCCGCTCATGACCAAGAACGGCACCTTCATGGTGAACGGGACCGAGCGCGTGATCGTCAGCCAGCTCCATCGCTCTCCCGGAGTGTTCTTCGAGCACGATAAAGGGAAGACGCATGCCAGCGGCAAGCTGCTTTACTCCGCCCGCGTCATTCCCTATCGCGGCTCGTGGCTCGATTTCGAATTCGATCCGAGAGACATCCTTTATGTGCGCATTGACCGGCGGCGCAAGTTCCACGCGACGGTGTTGCTCCGCGCTCTGGGCATGACCACGGAAGATCTGCTGAACTATTTTTACACGACCGACACGATTGTTCTGGATGGGCGCAAGGCGCAGCTCGTCTTCAAGCCGGAGCATCTGATTGGAGTCAAAGCCGGGTCCGACGTCCGCGATCCCAAGAGCAACGAGCTGATCGTCCGCGAAGGCAGAAAACTCACTCGTCTTTTGATCCGCCAGATGGAGCAATCGCGGATCAAGCAGGTGCCGATCGCCCTGGAGGACGTCATCGGGCGCGTCGCCGCGCATGATATCGTGGACACCGCGACCGGCAAGGTCGTGGTGGAATGCAATCAGGAGATCACCCAGGAAAAACTCGATCTTTTGCGGGATAAAGGAATCAACCGGATCGAGGTTCTATTCATCGACGAGTCGCGCGTCGGTCCTTATTTGCGCACGACCTTGTTGCAGGACAGGCTGGATCAATCGGATAAGGACGAACACAAAAAGCCGGAAAAAGCGATCGAGCACGCCATCCTGGAAATTTACCGCCGTCTGCGGCCCGGCGACCCGCCCACCAAAGAGTCGTCGACGAATTTTTTCCACAACTTGTTTTTCAACTCCGACCGCTACGATCTTTCCAAGGTGGGACGGCTGAAGCTGAATCACCGACTCAAGCTCAACGTGCCTCTGGAGCACGGCACGCTCCGCAAAGAAGACATCCTCGAGGTCGTGCGCTATCTGATGGAGCTGCGAAACGGAATCGGCTCCGTCGATGACATCGACCATCTTGGCAACCGGCGTGTGCGTGCTGTCGGTGAGCTTGTGGAAAATCACTTCCGCGTCGGACTCGTCAGAATGGAGCGGGCGATCAAAGAAAAGATGAGCCTCCAGGACATCGAGACCCTGATGCCCCAGGAGCTCATCAATTATAAGCCCGTGTCGGCGGCGCTGAAGGAGTTCTTC
>Ga0184615_10001926_pt1 | contig 11164 bp, 12 predicted proteins | sample PLM4_65_coex_FD_133134 | JGI IMG/M metagenome (GOLD analysis project Ga0184615, IMG submission 133134) | Groundwater sediment microbial communities from an aquifer in East River, Colorado, USA - PLM4_65_coex | ecosystem: Environmental > Terrestrial > Soil > Riparian zone | place: USA: East... | reverse complement strand
GAACACCCTGAACGAGCTCGCCAAGTACCGCGTGCCCAAGCGCAAGGCTGGGGTTTACGACGCGCGCCGCGAGGCGCGGCGCAAAGGTTTGGACAAGGGCCTGGACGACGGGCGCATCAAGCGCTTCCTCGCACACGTGTGGAAGAAGGAGAAACTCTCGGAGAAGGAAGGCCACGCCATCATGAACTTGTGCATGGCGGCGACCTACGACCCCGATCCGCGGGCGGCGCTTGGCTTCCGGATTCCGTTCAATGCCGAGTCGGGGGAGGTGATCGCGGAGCGCTGGCGCAATTGGCGGCGGCAGGATCCGATCAATCTGGTTTCGAGATATCAGGAAAACCTGAAGTCACTGCGCGGGATCTACATCGACTGCGGCTGGCGGGACCAGTACCACATCCAATATGGCTCGCGGATCATGGCGCAGCGCCTTGCGGAGGCTGGCATCCGGCATCGCTACGAGGAGTTCGATGACGATCACTCTGACATCGACTACCGGATGGATGTCAGTCTGCCGCTTCTCTACAGGGCGCTGATGCCCTGATGGCTTGCATGTTAACGCGGCCGGTCATTGGCCGCACTTTGTCTTCTGTTAGCGACCTGAGTAAGCTAGCAAAAAAAGAGCACCAGGTTCTCGGGATGGATCCGCACGGCATCGCGGAAATATCGGGGATAAGCAACGATGGCAATGAAGACTAAATCTGAACTTAAGAGCCAGGTTCTTCGTGCATTAAGAACTCAAGGATTTTCTATCCGAGACGGAGAGATAAAAAAGGGCAGAAATAAAGACAAAGCGGTTCTTCGCAGCCTTCACACCATTGCCGTCAATCATCGTATCGAGCAGGCGCGGGCGGGTCTTAAGCGTCATGAAAGCGAACTACTTCAGAAAATAGCGTCAGGCCGAGACGTTATTCCTAGTGACATTAGGCCGCGTCTCGTCGAGGTCCAGGCCGAGTCATTTGATGAGCTGCTGTTCCGTTATGCGCGCCTTCATTGGAGCATTCCAGTTTCCGCGGGCTACGGACGTCGTCTGCGATTTGTTATCTACGATGACGCGAACGACAAGTTGATAGGGATCATAGGGCTCGGAGATCCAATATTCGCTCTTGGTCCTCGAGACCGATGGATTGGTTGGGGCTTCGAGGCGAAGCGAGATCGGCTTCAATGCATCATGGAAGCGTTCGTACTTGGAGCAGTCCCGCCGTACTCGAATTTACTATGCGGCAAGCTCGTGGCGATGCTCTTGTGCAGTAACGAAGTTCGCCTCGCGTTTCAGCGCAAGTACCATGGGAACCGCTCGATAGTTTCTGGTCGTCCGCTTGATGGTCGATTGGCGCTTGTTTCAACTACGTCTGCACTCGGCCGTTCATCTCTGTACAACCGAATCCGCTTCCGCGGGGAGGAGGTCTACACCAGTGTTGGGTTTACGTTGGGGTCTGGAGAATTTCAGTTCTCAAACGGGGTGTACCGAGACTTGCGCATGTTTGGCTCACGGTACTGCGTGGCAACCGCCAAAGATAAGAGTTGGGGAATTGGATTCCGCAATAAGCGAGAGGTTCTTCGGAAAGTTCTCCCGCGACTTGGCCTGTCGCCGAAACTTCTCTACCACCAGGTTGAACGGGAAGTATTTCTAGTTTCGCTAGCTAAAAACTCACAAGCCTTCCTTCGTGGGGAGCAGAGTCGATTGCGTTGGCACGATCGGCCAGCCGCAGAGATTTTTGATTGGTTCCGTGGTCGATGGCTTCTTCCGCGTGCCGAGCGTGATCCAAGCTACGCTTCTTTTGAGCGAGAGGCATACCGGCTTTGGCCAAGTCCGGGAGCACATGACAAACGAGAATAGTCCTTTTGCCGATTTGCCGGCCAGTCTGGTGGAGGAAGTGCTCCAACAGACCACGAAAGTCGGAGATATGTTGTTGGGCGGTTTTCAGCACGTCAAGAAAAACCGCGAGGCATTGCGAGATGCACTGCTAAGAAAAGGGCACATTCTCTCCGAAGGCTCGCTCGGCTACCCACCGCTTCCCACCACGTGCGCCGCTGACGGTTCGTATGCCATAGAAAGACTTCTCACCGCCGACTTGGCCGCTGCGGCGGCGGTATGCGTGGAGGGTCTAACACCACCTTCAGAGAAGCGACATTGGGATCAGCCTCGCCACGTCACTTTCATTGTGCCAGAGGTTCATCACGGCGATACCGCCACCATACTGCGGGCGGTAATGCTTGGGAATGAATTATTGCTAGCTACGCGGGCACCTCATGATGTCGTAATGATTGACGGTACGTTCACGTTACCAGTCATCTATTTCAACCAGGCACTCGCGAATGCGCCCACTGCACCTGAACTACATAGCTCTACGGAATTCTTGAACCATTGCGGGAGCTATCTGGAGGCGTACTTGCAACTTTTGGTCGGACAACGTTCCGACAAGCAATTCATTGGTCTACCGAAATACTCCACCCGGCGTGAATTCGGTCGAGAGATGGACTGGCCGCAAGGCTATGACGATCGGGGCATGCTAACGCTGCTGCTCCAGGCCGGTGAACTAACGAAGCCGAGAGCATTGGAGCAACCGAAGCAAGAGTGGCATATCAATGTAAGTGGAAAAGTGTCGAACAAGTATCCGGACGCGAAGGAGTTGGTTGCTCAAATAGTTGCAGCTCTCAACCAGGTCTATGTCTTTTACTACAAACCGCACGAATGGTTGCCAGCTCTACGAATCGAAGTTGCTCAGAGTATTGCTTCTAACAATCACCGACTCGCAACAGTAGTGCAGGGGCTGAAGCAGCAATGCTCAACTGCTGTGATGCTGGAACCATATCCGATTTATTTAGCGGACCGTATGGTCAAGTCACTTGCGCGCGCCGTGCCTGCGTTTCGCCAAGTCACGACACAGAGAATCGCTGAGCGGTATGAGGGCGATATAGGCGAGGTGTTTTTTGCCATGCATGGCTACAGAAGTGAATCCGGAAGAGGGAGCTGACATGCCGCAAGAATTGGATGGTCTAGTTGATGGCACTGAACGATTGGGGGTCGTCGGATCGCCATCATCGACGATTGAACTTGCCTTGGACATTTTGGGTGCGGCGGTAACGAGAAAACTGGTCGGCGAATTGGCGCTATTTCGATTTCCCCAGGATGCGACTTCCCACTACGCCCTGGGTCAAATAACGGAAATACAGCTAAAGAACATATGGCATGAGGATCCGACTATGCGCAGCCTCATTCGCCAACGAGGTCGGGTAGATGCTGTTAGTGAGCGCCAGGACACTCATCTTGGGAAGATGGCGGTGAGCGCAGTTTTCAAAAAGGGCGGAACAAGAGGTTACGAGCCGAGCATTCTGGGGACAGTACCCTCTACGGGAACGCCAATCCACCTCGTGACCGATGAGGTTCTGGATGAAATACTTCGCCCCTATCGGGACCAGATTTTTTATCTCGGAAACGTATACGGATCTAAACCAAGACTGCCTCTTTGGTTCAAGCATTTTGATCGCGGCCCAGATGGAGCTGGGGAGGCCTATCACTTGGGAGTCTTTGGAAAGACCGGATCAGGAAAATCGGTGCTAGCGAAGATGATGCTGTTGGCGTACGCGCGATATCCGAAGATGGCCCTCCTCATTGTTGACCCGCAAGGCGAATTCGCTGGCGATATGCGCAAAGGAGGCGGGGGCCGCGGAGAGTTTCAGTTACCTGTGGGGGACATCGCGCGGAAAATGGGGAAGGAAAGTGTCGTTCTAACTGTTCGTAATCTTGTCTTGGATCGGTGGGAGCTGTTTGAGCAAATTCTGGCTGAATCGCTGTTCTTTGAGCGGTTGACTATTCCCAAAGGGGAAAATCGAGACTTAGCTTGTAGCGTTCTCGCAGACCGATTGCAGAAATCCAAGATCAAACTACCAGATCTACATCTGCGAAAAACGTTCGACGCCGCATGGGCGTTGCTGGCCGACGACAAAATTCAACGCGTTTTCTACCGCACTGAAGGATCGCGAGGTAGATTCGATTCCGCGCTTCACGACGCGGACCCTGAGGAGTTCTATTCTCAATACTGGTCCCCCGTTACCGAACTTTTTCGAGAGGACCGTGACAAGGCGAAGAGCATCAGCAAAGCGCTCGCTTGGCTTTTGAACCCAGAAACGGTCAACCGCCCAATCTTGGTGATTGACTTGTCCCGCGAACAAGCTCAAGGCCTGTTTTGGAACGATCGCATTCAGTCTTTGGTAATAAAGCGACTTCTAGATGGGCTCACGCAAAGTGCTGAATACTTCTATAAGGAAGGGCAGAGCCTCAACGCGCTAGTGGTAATCGATGAGGCGCATCGTTTGGCCCCTAGAGAATTACCCCGCGATGACGACGCCGCAAGAGGGGTTCGTGCTGTCTTAGTAGACGCCGCTCGGACAACGCGTAAATACGGACTGGGATGGGTTTTCATTAGCCAAACGCTTTCTAGCCTCGACTCAGAGATCATTCAACAACTGCGCATTTTCTTCTTTGGTTTCGGTCTGGGGCTTGGACAAGAGTTCATGTCGTTGCGACAGTTGGTTGGCAGTTCAAATACAGCTCTAGACCTCTATCAGTTGTTTCGAGATCCTCATTCAGCGTTTGACATTGCTAGCCGGCAGTACTCTTTTATGACAATTGGACCGGTGAGCCCACTTTCCTTCTCAGGAGGCCCACTATTTTTGAATGTCTACAATACTTCTGATGCCTTCATCAGAGCTAACCAGTTGTCAACCTAACGGTAACTCCAGCCAACAGCTAGACAGACTGAAAGGACACGTTGTACCCGCCATGATCGAGTTCTCGCACCAACCTCGCTAGGCCGTGTTTTGCGAAAAATGGGAACTTGGAAACGGGCTTGCTCATGGAGACTAAACACAAACTCCAGTCTTGCCTCAATGGTCGCGTGGCAAGCCACTTCACATTTCTTTCGAAGGTGTTCGTAGCGAGCGTTTTCGCCTAGCGATGAAGAAAATCTTTGCGGAACAGCAGAGAGGGGAGGGTAGCATGCCTATGGTCACATTCGATTTGCAGGCGGAATTGAAGTATCGGGGTCATGAGTACGTTGTAATTGTTGAGGAAAGATCGGGTTTGACGGCCCGCCTAAATGTTGAGATGCATTCGGATAAATCGTCGGATGAGAATCCTGTGAATAGTCAAGGTGTGGAATTGACGGCACGCGATTGCGATGCCCTTGGGGCGCACTTAATCGCTGTTGCTGCACGGCTTCGGATGGTGAACATTGACAAGAGGCGGGTGCGGCGACAAAGCCGCTAGACAATAGCGGGTGCGTTTCCTATGTGACGCACCGAGCCGCGAGTCAATGGAACGCGGCGTAAGATTGATCTCGGTCGAAAAATCCCGGCTGCTTAGAATGTCAGAAGATCGCCAAGCGGACATCCACGCCACATTCGAAAAGCATCGAGCCGAACCAGGCGTGACGATTGATGAGTACGTTCGCCACCGCCGCATTGAGCTTGGTAAGTTGCTTGACGGCAAGAGACGTATATACCTGGACAAACGCTATTGGATCGTCATCCGGGATGTGGCGCTCGGCAGGCGAACAGATCAATCGAGCACCGGACTGCTTGTACAACTTCGTCGGCTAGTGAGTTCGGGTACTGCTTTCTGTCCAGTAAGTGAAGTTCTCTTCATCGAGTTGCTCAAGCAGACGGACCTGTACACACGCAGGGAAACTGCCAAGGTGATTGATGAACTTAGCCTGGGCGTATCTCTCGCGCCCGAAGAGGAGCGTGTGGGCACGGAACTCGCGCACCTCTTCCACGCAACGAAGAATCCGAACTCTGTGTACCCGCTGGATTGGTTGGTCTGGCTGAAGGTTCCCTACGCCGTATCCATGGCCCACCCGACGAACACAAGCCTTGCGCCGACCGAAGAGCGCGCACTCCAGAAGACGTTCTTCGACCAGATGTGGGACATGACGCTTGTTGAACTGGTCGATAACTTGGGAGACGCTGAACCTCCTTCGCTGATAAATTGTGCTTTGTTGGCTGAGAAGTTGAACGTAGGAATGCGGACCCATGCTCAGGAAATCCGCTCCTTCAAACAGGCCTACGCCACCGAAATTGCAGGTGCCCTAAGCGTCTATAGTGAGCGCGCCATCGAAATTTTTACGCGGATGGAGGAGCGCTTAACTGGTGTTATGACGAACAACTCCGAAGCAAAAAAGCGTGAGACCGCTGTACTGCTCCACAAGATGCTGACCAACGCCATGCGACTTGGGAAGCTTTCGCAGCGGCTACCCACGCTCCACGTCATTGCTATGTGTCACGCCGCCTACCGTTGGGACACGAAGCGCCGGTTCGAGGCGAACGACATCTTTGATTTCCATCACGCCTCGGCTGCACTTGGTTTTTGCGACATTTTCCTGACGGAGAATGATCTGCGTACTCAACTGACGGCAGGCCACCTAATGCTCGACAAGGAGCTTGACTGCGTCGTTCTGTCCGACACCGGCAAGGCCGTCGCACACCTTAGCAGTCTTTAGATACTCAGAAAGGGACCGCGACGTGCCAGGCGAGAGAAGTGGCCCCACGCCATGCGCCGCCTGTTCCCGGTCGCGCATGAGGAACCGCCAGGTGCTCCCCAGCTCGACATAGACGTTCGACCCCGGCTTCACGCCGCTCTCCACGAGTGAGCGGATCAGGGTGTCGATGTCGCGTTCTTAGTGCCGCATGGGCCGCCCGCGGAGTACATCCCTTGTCCGAGTGCGTGTAGACATTTCGCATCTCGCGAGCGTTAATGTCGACGGGATCGTCCCTATTGCGTTTAAGATCCATTGCTGAGACTATGAGGACTATGTTACCCATTCTTACGACCCCTCTGGGCAAGCTTTATGAGGTCGACTGTCTAGAGTTTCTCAAGCATGTGAAGCCTCAATCAGTGGACCTTGCGTTTGCGGACCCGCCTTTCAATCTCGGGAAGAAATACACCTCCATGATTGATGATTCGAAAGCGAGCCACGCTTACATGGATTGGTGCAAGGCCTGGGTTGACGGAATGATTCGCACGCTGAAGCCCGGTGGATCGTTGTTCCTATGGAATCTTCCGAAATGGAATCTTGCCCTTGCAGCACATATCGGGACACGGCTCACTTTTCGGCACTGGATTACCGTTGATATCAAGTACTCCCTTCCAATTGCTGGACGCCTGTATCCATCCAACTACTCGCTGCTCTATTTTACGAAAGGACCTCGACCAACCATTTTTCATCCAGACCGTATTCCAGTGCCGTGTTGCAGGCACTGCGGCGGTGAGCTTCGCGACTATGGTGGCTACAAGGACAAAATGAATCCCAAGGGCGTCAATCTTTCGGACGTCTGGACAGATATTCCGCCTGTTAGGCATGCAAAGTACAAGAAGCGCGATGCCAATGCGCTGCCACTTAAGCTAATGGATCGCATTATCTGCATGGCAAGCAATCCTGGCTCGTTGGTCTTGGACCCGTTTGGGGGATCTGGGACGACGTACGTGGCTGCGGAGTTAACTGGCAGAAACTGGATTGGCAGTGAACTCGACTGTTCTCCGATCGTTAGAAGGATTGACGCCTTGGAATCGGACCGCGAGCATCTGATCGAGATACATGCAAACAAGAACACCCTCTTTCGATCTGCTGATTTGGCAAGGCGTCGAAAGTCTGGGCTACCGCTTTCTAAGAACTATCGAATCGCAGAGAACGATTCGGATTGCAAGTGTCCCGATTTGCCGCTTCCGCAGCGGGACATGTTTAACGCCTCTTAGCGCGGCCCTCGCGGGCCCGTCCATCCTTGCCCGTCGGTAAGTAGCGGAATTTCTTGCTGTCAGTCAGTCTATCGTGCTCTACAACCGTCACGGCAAGAAGTCCTCGATTTACGCCACCCTTTAGTGATTCCCACATCGCGAGGTACCCGGACAGTTCTCCGATATTTCCAATACGGTCAGTTAAATGTTCGTAAAGGTCGCGGCTAGGAACAATTAGCACACCTACATCGATTTTCCCGGTCTCGAGCGCAATCGCCAACTTGTTCATGCTTCTGTGCGAAGATGAAATGTTCCCCGTTTCCCATTCAATTGCCACATGGGTTCCCTTCGGTGCCCGTATTACAAGGTCGAAGTCTCCAAATTCTGAAGTAATCGGTTCCTGATGAGGCTTCAGCTCGGGGAAGAGACAAAGGGTAGGGGAAACGCGATTCTTTCCAAGTTCAAAACCGCTTTCTGCCTTCCATCCTTCTCTATTTACCATGTAGTCAAGAAAGCGAGTGCGAAGGTAACCAACACCATTTCGATCCCACTGGCCATCGCGTCTCTTTGACTTTCGCCGGAGAGTCAATGTGCGACTTCCCTTGGGAAAATCAATGCGCTTTATCGAGCGCACATAGCTAGCATGAATCGCTTCCCAATCAGCGGAAGAAACCAGATCTCCTTTGTCAAAGATGACCAACGTTCGACACCATTTCATCTCGGCACCTTGGGGATGCCTTTGGTCAATGCCGCAACATCGCACCCGAGCGCAGCGCAAATGGCGCACAGCATGGAGAACGACAGGTTGCGCTCGCCACGCTCAACCCCCCCAATGTAAGACCTGTCGATTCCGGCTTTGGCGGCCAAGTCCTCCTGGGTCAAGCCCAGTGCTTTGCGCCTTTCCCGAATTCGACTTCCCAGTTCGTGCAATCCCGTAGGCATACCGTCAGGATGTTGCATCTGCGGACTATATGTCCACGGACTATGATGCTCATTCCGAAGTCCCGTAAATGGCTACATGTCGAATGGTGCAGGTTGCGCTTGTCCCTCAACGTGGAAGACTTTTTGACGAGACCGCTCGAGATAGCTTGCAGCACGTCAACGTGATTTCCGTATTGGGGCAAGTTGCTACCCAGATGTAGTATCAGCCGTGGAGATCTTCACCTCGAGGAGAGCGCGGACTTGCATTTTGTCCAGCTTACGGAACGATGAAGAGAGAAATTGATCGCCTAGATGCAACGCCTTCAAAGAGGCTGTTTCTTTCAATCATCGCGGACTATGACCTGAATAGATCGATCTGCGAGCTTGTCGACAATGCGCTTGATGTCTGGGTCCGTGGTGGGCGTGCGGCGAGCATCGTCGTCGACATCCGATTGGACAAAGCGCAGCAGACGATTAGCGTCAAGGACAACGCGGGCGGTTTGCCGCGCGCGGATCTACGCTTCGTGGTTGGGCCTGGACATACGGGGACTCAGCCTACCGACGAAACAATCGGAATTTTCGGAGTCGGAACAAAACGTGCGGTAGTAGCGCTAGCACAAGACATACGTATTAGTACGCGCTGCGCGAAGAAGGAGACGTGTCGAGTTGAGTTTGACGACGCTTGGCTTGCCACCGAGGACTGGGAACTGACTGTTTACCAAGTCGACGATATTCCGCCAGGCACCACGCTAGTTGAGCTTCAACGGCTGCGATTGCAGGTGACAGATGAATCAATTGCGCATTTGAGGGCACACTTGAGCGCTACTTACGCGCGCTTTGTTCGCAACAAGAAAGTCGAGATTCAAGTAAATCGCCAATCACTAGCACCCTTAGTATTTGAGAATTGGGCTTATCCACCTAAGTACGCACCGCGAAAGTTCGCCGGCACATTGAAGACCGAGGATGGGCGCGACGTGAAGGTGCAAGCAATCGCCGGCCTTAGTCGGGAATCAAGCCCAGCAGCAGGAGAGTACGGCGTCTATTTCTATTGCAACGATCGCTTAACAGCTCGTGCACTCAAGACCTTCGAAGTCGGGTTCACAAAAGGACTTGCTGGCCTCCCGCACCCCAAGGTGTCCCTTACAAGGGTAATCGTATCGTTGACTGGTGACGCTAGGTCAATGCCATGGAATAGCAGTAAGTCGGACATAGACACAAAGCACGAGGTATTTCTGGCACTTCACGACTGGATTGTGAAAGTCGTCAAAGATTACGCGGCACTATCTCGAATCTGGATTGGAGAGTGGGAGGAGAAAGTATTCAAATACAAGACCGGGACAATGGTCGCGGTAAATGAAGTGAAATTTCCGGAGGTAAGTAAATCGTACTTGCCGCCTTTGCCAAAGTCGCGACCCCGCTATGGGGAGCAGATTGCGGGAAAGAACCGATCTATTGCAAGGCGCAAACCTTGGGTAACGGGACTCTATGAGGGGGTGATCGCGGCCGATCTCATTTCGAAGCAGAGACTCGAACAGAAGAACCGCATTACATTGATCGTCCTTGATAGCACTCTTGAGATCGCCTTCAAGGAGTACTTAGTGAACGAATCAGGGACACAATATGGCGACGCTAGATTGCTTAATATTTTCGGCAATCGAGCATCGGTGCACGACGAGATCAAGAAGTACGTAGAGTTAAAGCCTCATGTTTGGAAGAAGATTGAGCATTACTACAGAATAAGGTGCAAGCTGATTCATGAGCGAGTGACTGTCGGTGTTAGCGACACACAGGTGGGCGATTTTCGCGAGTTAGTGCAGGCAGTGTTGAACAAGATGTACAAGCTTAAGTTTGTCAGGGACTAACATCTAGTCGCTGCAATTAAGCGACACTGCTACAATACGTCCCCGCACTTAGACTCAATCCAAGCTGGCTGAGGCCGGCTTTTTTGCTTCTGGAACCCAAGTGATCGTCGCCTCCGGCATCGCCATGCAGTTCGGGGCCAAGCCCCTGTTCTCCGACGTCTCCGCGAAATTCTGCGGCGGGTACCGCTATGGCCTGATCGGAGCCAACGGCAGCGGCAAGTCCACCTTCATGAAGATCCTGGGCGGCGAGCTCGAGCCCAGCGCCGGCACGGTGGCGATCGACTCCAACGAGCGGGTGGGCAGGCTGCGTCAGGACCAGTTCGCCTTCGAGACGGAGCGCGTGCTGGACGTGGTGCTGCAGGGCCACGCCGAGATGTGGAAAGCGATGCAGGAGCGCGACGCGATCTATGCGAATCCGGAGGCAGGGGAAGAAGAGTTCCTGCGCACCGCGGCGACCGGTGCGGGAATCGGCCCGCTGACCGCGCGGGTCAACGCAACGCCGGCCGCGGCGTTACGCCGGCATGAGCTCCAACCGCCGGTGCTAGACTAGCCATGCTCCATTCGAGGCCCATGCCGAAGCCCTTCGCGCTCAACCAAGCCCAGCAGCGCCGCCTGGAAAAGCTCGCCCGCGAGGCGGGACGCCCGGCGG
>Ga0184615_10001924_pt1 | contig 11172 bp, 21 predicted proteins | sample PLM4_65_coex_FD_133134 | JGI IMG/M metagenome (GOLD analysis project Ga0184615, IMG submission 133134) | Groundwater sediment microbial communities from an aquifer in East River, Colorado, USA - PLM4_65_coex | ecosystem: Environmental > Terrestrial > Soil > Riparian zone | place: USA: East... | reverse complement strand
GGCTCCCAAGGCGCGGGCGGCTCTCGCCGGACGCTACGTGGTTTCCGCACCACGAGACCAGCGCCGGTGGACGCGCGTGGCGCCGTTTGACGTCTCCGCCGCCGTCCGTGACGTAGGCCGTAACCGCCGAGTCGGGGGTCGAGCCCCAGCGCAGCGATGGGAGCTCGACCCCGTAGGCGTAGAGCCACGTGGCCTTCTTCGCTCGGTGCCCGTAGTGCCACTGTTCAACGTGACAGGACCAGCCCCCACACAGCCCCCGCGTCCACCCACCGGACCGCGGCGGCCTTGGCAGTCCGAATGCGGACCACGCAGCGGAGTATGCGGGGTGCTCTAGCACGCCGCCCCAGCGCCGGACCGAGGCGAGCGCCGAGGCGAAACACCCTGCGTCGTCGCCCTTCTTGTAGCCCCAGCGCGCCTCGACGAGCCCGGCGAGCCGGCACCACCGGGAGCACGGCGGATGCGCCACGACAGGCCACGGCCCCGCGTACAACCGAGCATCACGGAGCTCATCCCAGGGGTCCACGTCCGGGATCCCATAGTAGGCGCCGCCCTTCGCGACGAACAGGGCGGCGATCACGGCGCCTCTTGTGTGGAGGGGGACGCGGGGAGGAGCGCGGCCTGCGTGCCCATCGGCTCGACGACGAGCGCCATCCGAAGTTGCTCTCGGGCCGCGCGGAGTCGCTTCACCGCGACCGCGAAGTAGCGCGGGTCTTTCTCCCAGCCCACGAAACGGCGGCCGAGACGGATGCACGCCACGCCCGTGGTGCCGCTGCCCGCGAACGGGTCACAGATGAGCTCGCCGGCGTCCGTGAAGTCGGAGACGAGCGCCTCCATGAGCGGGAGGGGCTTCTGAGTGGTGTGGACGCGCGTGCCCGACGCGATAGCGAATTCCCAGAAGGCGTGCCGACCGCCGCCGTTCCAGCGCTTGCGCCCGGGCGGGTGAGCGATTTCGATCGCTTCGCACCCGATGCCGGGCCGGTCACCCGTGAACTGCGGAGAGCCGCCGAGTTTCCGCCAGTGGCCGATCCGCACGTGCGAAAGTCCTACCAGCACGACATCGCGCATCCAGTCCGTGACCCCCTCGGCATCGCAGAACATGAGCGACCAGCGGCGGACCACGCGGGCCAGCCCCGACGCCACCCCGGCTCGCACGAACGGAGACAGCGCGTCGAAACCGAGGGCGACCGACGACGAGATCACTGGGCGCAGTGGTCCGCCGGTCGTCACGTCCGCGGCATGGACCGACCCCCCGCGCCGCACCTTCGCGTGGGTGTGCTCCGAGTACGGCGGGTCCGTGATCACGTGGTCGACGCTCTTATCCGCGAGGCTCGCCAGCCCCGTCACGGGGTCGAGACAGTTTCCGAGAATTAAACGCCAGCCGGGTCCCTCGGCCACAGAGGAGATCACTTCGTCGCCCATCGCGCCTCCACTCCCTTCGGTTGGATGGCGCGCATCATGTCGGCCGCCTTCGCCATGCGGCCATCGGCCTCCATGTGGTGGCGCCGGCAGAGACGGGCGATATTCTCGGGCGAGTTGTTCGCCGTGTTCCCGTCCTTGTGATGTCGCTCGCCCCTCGTGGCGCCGCAGACTTCGCAAGGTCCGGCAGGGAATAGACGGAGAGCCCGGGACCGACCCCCTCGCTCCGAAACTGCATCGCCCTGCCACTGATAGTTGGCCGGTCCCTTCCCCGGGCCTCGCATCAACCCAGCAGCGTGGTGATGGCGAGAGGCGCACGCCTTTGTGCAGAAGGTCGGCTTGAGTAGTTCCGCCCTCCGCAGGTATCGGGTGATCCGCGCGCCACACCAACCGCACGGCCCGTCGAAGTTGGGGTGACGGTTCTTCTCTGACGGGCGGGTGCCCGTCCACCCCGGCCCCTCGGCTACCGTCACGGGTCCACCACGCGCAGGAGGGCCGTGTTCTGCCACGTGCGAGGCCGGAGGACGGGGTAGCCCACGAGCGCCTCGGTCCATGGCATCTCGCGGATCCGGTCGGAGAACACCAGCACCCGCTGATCCCCGAGCATCGCGGGACCCACGTACGGCGCATCGTGGCGGTCCACCTCAGCTACGGTGCGGATCGTGGCGGTCACGGGGCGAGGCCCTCCATCTGCGAGGCACGGAACACCGGCACGACCCCGGGCAGACGCGGCGTCACCCGGAGATAGGCGCTCGCCTCCAGGTTGCGGATCGCGTCGTCGAGCATCGACCTGCGGCGGCGCAGCTCCGAGAGAGCCCGCTCCACCTCGTCGATCGTGTCGGCCACGTAGTAGCCCCGAGGGACACTCGACGTGGAGAGGACCGCGAAACCGCGCTGCCTCATCGACTGCGCTGTCTCCGACACCCGGCGGAGATGGCAGCGGTGCCCGGCGGCGCGGAGGATGGAGATCACTTCGCGCCCGCGGATGGCGCGGGCGGAACCGACGCGATAGAGGATCACGCCCTCGATCGCGCGCTCCACGTTGGCGGGGGTGCTCATCGGGTCGCCCACCTTCGCGGCGGCGGCAGCGGAGCCACGCCGACGTCCCACTCCGCGAGCCGGTCGGCTGCTGCGTGCGCGCGGAGGTGGAGGATCTCGAGGTCCCGAGACAGCGCGGCCCCCGGAGCGGGGAGTTGGGAGGGGGGTTCCGCCTTCCGCTCCGGGGCCGCAGCCCCGCCCGTGAGGGCGAGGATCCCTGCGATGGCGAACGCCCCGAGGACGGGGCGGGATAGCTGGTCGGCGGTCACGTTACCCCCTGCGCGTGCGTGACGGGGTGCGCTTCCGAACGGGTTCACGCGGGAGCAGGTCGATCAGGCGCACGCCGAGCGCCTCCGCTAGCCGGGTCGCCGTCCGAACCGTGATGTGGCCCTGATTTGCGTCGGTCTCGATCAGACTGACAGAGGCCCGGTTCATTGTGGCGGCTGACGCGAGCTGCTCCTGCGTCATCTGTCGCGCCATCCGGTAGTGACGCACTCGCTCGCCGGTTGTGTTCGGGGTGCCGTTCATGGCCGCATATTACATTGTTGGAAAAAGAACGCAAGCCCGTTGCTTTTCGAAAACGCTTCGGCTATCGTCCGGTTCGTCAGCACAGCCGCTCCACCGAGCGGCGAACGAGAGGGAGAGCACATGGCGAAGAAGGGCACGAAGTACCCGACGACCCCGCAATCGACGCCCAGCGTCGTCGGCCTCGACAGCCTCATCGGACAGAACGTGATCGTCCGCACCGTCACCTACCACTACACCGGCACGCTCGCGGCGAGGCGCGATGGCTACCTGACGCTCGCCGACGCCACGTGGATCGCCGACAGCGGACGCTGGTCCGACGCGCTGACCAAGGGGACGCTCTCCGAGGTCGAGCCGTACCCCGGTCACTGCTACGTCGCCGAGAGCGCGATCGTGGACGTGTCTCCGTGGTCCTGCCCCCTGCCGAGAGCTCCCAAGTAGGGCCGGCGATGAGCGCGGCGACGATCTTAGCCGGGAGCAGGAGCAGGAGCTGGAGCGGGAGCAGGAGCTGGAGCCGGAGCCGGAGCCGGAGCTGGAGCAGGAGCGGGAGCGGGAGCGGGAGCTGGAGCTGGAGCAGGAGCAGGAGCAGGAGCGGGAGCAGGAGCGGGAGCTGGAGCAGGAGCGGGAGCTGGAGCTGGAGCAGGAGCAGGAGCGGGAGCAGAAGCGGGTGAGTCGAAACCGCCCTCGGGCGGTCTGTGGGGCACGGCCTACCCGCACTGACGAGACAGGCCACACGTGAGGAGGATGCAGATGGAACGGACGACGCAGCCCAGCACCCTGATGCAGATGATCGACGCCTACGCCGCCGCGCGCGACGGGTGGCACGCCCAGCCGGCGACGACCGAGGCAGAGCGCGGCCTGCGTGCCGGCGAGCGCGAGGCCGTGTGGCAGATCCTCGGCGCCGAGGCCCTTCGCTCCGGGATGGTGGGGTAGTCATGGCCCGCGCAAGAGAGATCACGGTTGGCTGGACCGCCCCCGTGACGGAGGAGGAGTACCGAGTCCGTATCTCCGTCACGCCCGGCAACCCCGGCCGCACCTACGGCGATCCCGGCGACTGCTACCCGGCCGAGGGCCCGGAGTTCGAGGTCGTCGAGGTCCGCGAGGACAAGGTCGGCGGCGCGCTGCGGCCCGAGCTGATCCCCGTCGTCGAGGCCGAGCTCTCCGGCGGCTGGGGCGACGAGGTGGCCGAGGCGGCGGAGGACGCCGCCCGCGACCGCCGCGCCGCCTACGACGAGGCCCGCTCCGACGCGGCCCGCGAGGAACGGATGCTCGGAGGCCGGCCGTGACCGTCACCGAGATGAGGGCTCGCATCGAGCAGATCGATCGGGTGACCCACGCGCTGACGCGAGAGAGCCGCTCGCTGGTCCTCGCGATCGAGGAGGCGGAGGGACGCCCCGGGTCCTCGGAGGCGCGCTTCGCGCGGGCGCTGCTCGCCGGTGATCAGAAGGGCATGCAGGACGCCATCGAGCAGGGCGAGCGGGAGCGGGAAGAGCAGCGCGTCGCGGCGGAGGCCGAAGCCGCGTCGCTGATGGCCCAGATACAGGGGGCGGCGTGAGCGCACTCGTAGACATGACGGGGCGGCGGTGCGGGCGCCTAATCGTCGAGGCCAGGGCTGGACGACTCAAGAACCAGGCCACCTGGTTGTGCCGATGCGACTGCGGTCGCGCTACGACCGTCCTTGGCTATCTACTTCGCAACGGCGACACCACGTCGTGCGGCTGCTACCAGCGGGAGTGCTCGCGCCTCCAGGGCGAGTCGCATCGCCGGCACGGGCAGTCGTCAACCCGCACGCCGACGTACAGGACGTGGCTCGCCATGTGGGGGCGTTGCCGCTGTCCCGCGACGCACGGCTTCGCGAACTACGGCGGCGCCGGGATCGCCGTCTGCGAGCGCTGGCGCGTCTTCGAGAAGTTCCTCGCGGACATGGGCGAGCGCCCGGCCGGAACCAGCCTGGACCGGATCGAAAACGCCAAGGGCTACGAGCCGGGGAACTGCCGGTGGGCCACCGCGATCGAGCAGGCTCGGAACCGCAGGACCACCCTCCTCATCGAGCACAGGGGAGAGCGGCTTTCGGCTAGCGAGTGGGCGCGGAGGCTCGGCATGACCCCGCGGGCGATGCGCGAGCGACTCCGCAAGTGGTCGCTGGACGAGGCGCTCTCTGCCCCGAAGAAGGAGCACCGCCATGCTGCGTGACCAGCAGAAGGAAATGCGAAGGTCGGGGCTCGGGGCCTCAGAGGTCCCTGTCGCGCTCGGCCTCTCCCATTTCCAGCCGGCCGCCGAGCTGGCCGCGGTCAAGCGCGGGGAGTTGCCCGCGTTCGAGGGAAACCGCTTCACGCACTGGGGCTCGACGCTTGAGGTGGCGATCGTGGGGGAGTGGCTCCGCGTGCACCGCGAGGCCGGTGAGGACGTCTCGATCTTCACCCCGCCGACCATCCGTCACCCGACGTCGACGGTGCTGCTCGCCACCGCCGACCGCGTCATCGTCCCCGGGGGCCGGCGAGCGCGCGAGGTCTGGGAGGGGCTGCTGGAGGCCAAGAACGTCTCAGGCTACCGCCTGGTCGAGTTCGACGACGGCGAGATCCCAGAACCGATGATCGTGCAGACGCAGGTGCAGCTTGAGGTGCTCGACCTGGAGCGCTCGTGGCTGGTGGCGCTCATCGGCGGAAACGACTGGCGGGAGTTCCCCGTCGTCCGCGACCGCGAGATGGGCGGCATGCTCGTCCAGTTCGTCGAGAAATGGTGGAGCGATCACGTCGTCCAGGGGATCCCCGTCCCCGTCGACGGCTCGGAGGCCTCGACCTCCTATCTTCGCCGCCGTTACCCTGCCGACCAGGGGCCGCTTCTCTCTCCCACGCCCGAGGCCGAGCAACTCGTCGCCCGGCTCCGCGCCGCGAAGGCCGCGCTGAAGGCCGCCAAGGAGGACGAGGCCGCAGCTGGGAACGCGTTGCGGGCGCTCATCGGCGAAGGGGCCGGCGTCGCGGGGCTCGCGACATGGAAGGCCAACCGGCCCAGCAAGGAGATCGACTGGGAGGGGCTCGCCCATTACCTCGGGTTCTCCGATGACCTCGCCGCGAAGTTCACCACCCTCAAGCCCGGGGCGCGCCAGCTGCGCCTCGCCAAGGAGTAGCCATGTCGACCCCCGCCGCCATCCAGCAGCAGAAGGCTCCTACCCATGCCCCGGCGTCGCTCGCCGAGGTCATCAAGGCGAAGCAGGCCTCCTTCGCCGAGGTCGCGACGAAGTACATGACCCCGGAGCGTCTCGTGAAGCTCGCCCTTGTGGCGATCAGCAAGATGCCCGACCTCCAGAAGGTGCAGCCGCTCGACGTCGTGTCGGCCCTCATCGACTGCTCGCGCCTCGGGCTCGAACCCAACGTCGAGGGCGGGCGGTGGCTCCTCCCATTCAAGCGGAACGGCGACGACGGCACGCGCTACGAGCTGGTCGCCGTCACCGACTACCGCGGGCTCATCGACATCGCCCGGCGCTCCGGGGAGGTCCTCTCCATCCATGCCGACGTCCGGCGCGAGAACGACTTCTGGGAGTACTGGGTCGGCAGCGACGGCCCGACGCTCGTCCATCTCCGGCACCGCCGCGCCGAGGGCGAGCGCGGCGATCTCCTCGGCGCCTACGCCATCGTGCGCCTGAAGAACGGCGAGGTTCAGGCGGAGTACCTCACTCTCCAACAGATCGGCGCCGCTCGGGACCGCAGTCGGGGAGCCTCCTCCAAGTTCTCGCCGTGGAACAACGATTTCGACGCGATGGCGAAGAAGACCGCGATCCGTCGCCTCTACAACCTCCTCCCGAAGACTCCTGAGATCCAAGCCGCGCGGGAGGTGCTCTCCAGCGAGGACGAGAGCGACCGGGCCGACACCGCGATCGACGTGACGCCCCCGCCGTCGTCATCCAGGACGGAGAGCGTCAAGGCGAAGGTGGCCGCCCGCCTCGCGGGGGCCGCTGGCCAGGAGCCGCCGACCAACGGGGCGCCGGAACCGGTCCCGCCCGAGGACGACGACATCCCCGGATGGAGCAAGGGCGAGGAGGGTTCGTCCAATGGCTGACGCAACCTGCGCGACGTGCCCTGCGTTCCATCGCGACCCGGAGGGCGTCGATGGCGCGTGCCGCGCGGCCCCGCCAACGATCATCGAGGACGCCCCGTGGCCCCGGATCTTCGGCACCGACTGGTGCATGCAGCACCCGCTGCGCCGCCGGCACCTCCTCGCGCTCCACGCGATGACGGGGCTCGCCGCTGACGCCGAGTTCCGTGGCGACGTCGGCCACACCGCCTACGGCTTCGCCGACTCGCTGCTCGCCGAGGCCGCGAAGGCCGCCACCCCCGACACCGACCCTGAGGAGATCCTCCCGTGAAGATCGACAAGCGCTACCGCCCCGAGCTCGTCGTCAGCAAGGGCAAGGAGCCCAACCCGCTCCTCACCGATCCCTACCTCGACGTGGCGGCGGAGCGCCTCGTCTCGACCAACGGTCACGGCCTCGTGGCGCTGCCCGTCGAGACGGAGAAGACCGAGCGCTCGCGCTACCTCGCCTGCTCGCTCCTCCAGGCGGCCCGTGGGCTCGGCGACGAGGACGTTCCCGCCGAGATCCACGACCAGGAGATCGTCGAGTTCGGCGTCCTATGGCCGGCCGCGCAGGAGCGGTCCTTCCCGGACTGGCAGAAGCTCATGCCGAAGTTCACGCGCGGGTCACCCGGGACCGCCACCTTCGCCCTCAACCCCGAGCTCCTGCACAAGATGGCGACCGCGATGGGGATCGGCGGCGTCTGCCTCACCATCGAGCTCGGCCACCCGGAGAACCTCCCGAGCCCGATCGTCGTCCAGCCGCTCAACGAGCGCGCCGAGGAGATCGGGCTCCTGATGCCCATGGGCGCGACCGGCGCCGGCGAGGGGATTCTGCCTCCCGGGTCGGTCTGCCCGCAGTGCGGGAAGATCCTCGCAGCGGGCGCGGCCTGCCCGACGCACGGTCCCGCGGCAAGGGCGGAGATGGAGGGCGCCGCCGACCGGCTGCTCCGCGAGTCGGGCAGCGGGGACCTGACCCGCGCCGACACGAAGGGGCCGGCGGTCGCTCGGAAGGGCGGGCGCCGATGATCGCGCCGCAGCCGATGGTGTCGTGCGGTGGCTGCGTCAAGCGGCGCCGCAGCGTGGCCCTCTGGTACCTGCCCCGGAGCGGGAGGCCCGCCTTCCACGCCGGGCTCCCTGCGGGATGGGGCTTCGTCGAGGGGATGCCGTTCTGCGCCGAGTGCGTGATCGCGGCGAAGCGGCGGCGCGTCACCAAGGAGAAGCGCCGTGGCTGACCTTCCCCTCGGCATCCCGCTCGACGATCACCAGCTGCGCCGCCTAGACCGGCTCCACGAGCTTGCCGGCGAGCGGTACACCGGCTGGGGCCGCGAGGTGGGCGGCGACTGGTTCGTGGATGCGGTCGGCCGTCGCTTCTATGGCGCCACGCTGCACGGCGCGATCGGCGCTGCGCTCCGGGCGCTGGAGTCGGCGCCGCGGGCCTACGGGGTGCCGGCGTGAAGCACCTCGACCCGCAGGTGGTCGTCCTGATGGCGCCGGACTTCGCCGCGGCGGAAGCGGCGCGCGCGGAGGCGATCGTCGAGATGGACCAGGGCAGCAGCCCGGAGGCGCTCCGTCGGCACCTGCTGCTCTGCGCGACGCACTACGAACGCGCCGCACAACGGATCCCGGAGGTGAAGCGTGAGTAGGCCCGCCGACCTGCCCCCGGCCGAGGCTTACCCGCACGGCTCCCGCGCCAGGTACGTAGCGGGGTGTCGGTGCGACGACTGCCGGCGAGCGAACCGAGAGTACGCCCGGGAAAGGGCGCGCGCGGGCGACTGGCGCGGGCTCGTCGACGCGGCGCCAGCGCGGGCACACATCCTCGCCCTCTCGGCGCAGGGCGTGGGCAAGCACTCGGTCTCCGCCGCCTGTGACGTCGGCGTCACAGTCATTGAGGAGATCCGGACCGGGCGTAAGCAGCGCGCCAGGAAGCCCACGATCGATCGGATCCTGGCCGTCACCTCGGAGGCCATCGCCGACCACGCCCTGGTGAAGGCAGGGCCGAGCTGGAGGCTCCTGCGAGAGATTCTCTCGACGGCCTCGCTGACTAAGCGCGAGTTGGCCCAGCGGCTCGGCTCCCAGGCTAAGACCCCGGCGCTCCAACTCGGGCGCCGGAGGGTGCTCGCCGCAACGGCGCTCCGGGTGGTCCGGCTACACGCCGAGGTCGCGCGCGAACTCGCGGCCGAAGAGGCGATCGTCGAGGCTTGCGCGGACTGCGGCTACCCGCACGACAAGGGCACCAGAATCGAGATGCTCCGGCGTGCCCTGCCGGCGACCCGGGAAGTGCTCCTCGGGCGCCACCCCTGCTGGTGGGCCGGCGACGCCGGGATGGCCCGGTTCTCGCGCGACACGCGCGAGCTCGGCGCGTTCCGGGACGTGGTCGGGACCTACTTCATCCCCGAGAGGAGGATCGCGTGATCGCCGTCGACTTGTGCGCCGTCTGCGCAGAGAAGGTCCGCAAGGCGAAGAAGGCTCGCCGGGCGCGCCGGCTGGCGCGGTCGCTCCCCAGCAGGAAGGCCAGGGCCGCGACTCGGGAGGAGCGCCGCGCCGAGAGCGCGGAGATCCGGGCGGCGGTGTTCCTGCGCGCCGGAGCTCGGTGCGAGGTGCCCAACTGTCCGCGTCCGCCGGACGAGTGGCACCACATCGCTTCGGGCAGCAACCGCAGGCTCGAGGAGGCCGAGGACTCGACCTGCGCAATCTGCATCCCGCACCACAGGCTGGCGCAGGCGGGAGACCGCGAGACCTTGAGGTCGCTCCTGACGTGGGCGATCGGCCGGGTGTTCCGTCCGGCGGTGCGCGCGCTGGAGCACCGGATCTCGAAGATCGACGAAGCACGGAGGAGCACATGAGCGACAAGACCGAGACCGCCCCGCTGGACCTCGCCGCTCTGCGGAGGCTGTGCGAGGAGGCTACCCCGGGACCGTGGGATCACTTCCGTCTGGAGGATCCATCCCCTGTCGCGCTTGCAGCTTACGTCACGGCTACGGCCGCGATGGGGTCGGGCGAGTTCTACATCGTCGGATGCGACAAACCGGACGGGCGGGCTGACGTGTGCCACGCCGGAAACGGGCCCACGTCGGCGCAGAACGCCGCCTTCATCGCCGCCGCCCGTACCGCGCTCCCGGCCCTACTCGACCGCGTGGAGCGAGCGGAGCGGGCCAGTGAGGAGCACGACGCCGACCTTGAGGGCGAGCGGGATCGCCTGCGTGCCTCGCTCACGGCGGCCGAGTCCGCGCTCGCCGCCTCCCGAGCCGAAGCGGAGAGGCTCCGGGGGTCACTCCGCAGCGCAGAGAGCGCCATGACGTACTCACGGGCGTTCCCAGCCAACCTGCACAGCGTTCTCGATACGGTTCGCCGCGCCCTCGCGGAGAAGGGAGACGGAACGTGAGCTACCTGTGTGACAAGGGGTCCGATCACAACGAGGGCTACATCAAGGACGGAGGGTGCGTGCTGTGTACCCTCCAGAGGGTCCAGATCGAGAACGACAACATGCGCAAGGACCGCGCGGATTGGTTCCCGCGCCTCGCGCGTCTGCGCGCGGATCTCGCCGCGTCCGCCTCCGAGTCCGCCCGCCTCCGCGCGCGGCTGGCCGAGGTTGAGGGGGCGGCGCGCGATCTAGTGGCGTGGCACGACGATTCGTTCAGCCGAGCGAACGTCCACGGCGTCTACTGGCAGCGCGAGCTTGCCACCCGGACCGCCGCCCTCCGCGCGGTCCTCTCCCGCACCGAGGGGCGCACGCCGCCGACGAAGGAGCCCGAGACCGGCTGCGGCGGGCCGCAAGAGGCGTGCATCCCCTGCCGCAAGCCGCGCGATCACGAGGCGTACCGCTGCACCGAATGCGGCGTGACGTGGTGCGACGAGTGCTCGTGCCCCGCCCCCACGCACGACGGAGGCGCCCGATGAGCGTGCACCACGAGAGCGGCAACCGACCCGGCTTTGTCACGACCTGTGAACGATGGATCGCCCGCGACGTGGCGACCGACTCGGACTGGAGCGAGGTCACCTGCAAGTGGTGCCTCCGCCACAGGCCCACGCACGACGGAGGCGGTACCCCGCCACGCAACCAGAATCGGCCGGGTGTACCGCCTCCGTCGTGCGTGGGCCTGTGGCGGAGGCACCACTTGCAGG
>Ga0184615_10001923_pt1 | contig 11173 bp, 10 predicted proteins | sample PLM4_65_coex_FD_133134 | JGI IMG/M metagenome (GOLD analysis project Ga0184615, IMG submission 133134) | Groundwater sediment microbial communities from an aquifer in East River, Colorado, USA - PLM4_65_coex | ecosystem: Environmental > Terrestrial > Soil > Riparian zone | place: USA: East... | reverse complement strand
CTGTCCCGCTTACCGCTCACTGCTCACCGCTCACTCTTCAGCAGTTTCCTCCATTCAACCTGAAGCGCCGAGCAGGCCGCGAGGAGCCGCGCGTCTTCGACGAGATCGGCCCGCATCCGCTTGACCTCCGCCGTGCGCCGCACCGTCCACTGCGGATACGGCCGGTCGGCCAGCACGACCTCCATGCCGGCCTCGAGCCACCCCTCCTGCAACACCCGCAGGTACCATCCGGAGCGATGATTCCGGACGATGGTCTGGACGAGCTCCGGCAACCCGTGTCGCCGGGAGAGCGTGCTGCAGGGCGTGCGGGGAGAGGAGACCTCGAGGCGCACGTCTCCGATTCGAAAAACGTCCCCGATGCAGACAGTGTCCTCCGTCACTCCCGCCACGGTCAGATTCTCCCCGAACCCGCCAGGGCCCACGTCGCTGCGCTCCCATTCGGCGCGCCAGCGAGGATAGTGATCGGCGGAGTACATGAGCAGGGCTCGCTCCGGTCCGCCGTGATGCCGGCGGTCATACTGATGATCCCCCGACAGCCCTTCACGTCCCGCCCAGACCTGGCCCAGGACCGGCTCTTTCTTGATGGCGCTGGTCCAGGGCCGGGGGCCGTCGTAGGTGCGGGGGGGACCGACCTGAATCGATTCAAGGCGCATGACGGAAAGCTAAATGAATGCTGGTGGCTGGTGGCTGGATGCAGGTAACTTCAACCCGGCATCCAGCATCCATCCACCGAGGTGCTCCATGCATCGACTTCTGGGCTCCTGCCTCACCGCGGCGTTCGTGCTCGGGTGCACCGAATCGGCGCTCGCGCCGGCCGAGCGCGCACCGGGAAATTTCGACGGGCCCGACTTCGCCGCGTCCGTGACGCTCACGAGCAGCAGCGCCTACGAGGTGACTCTGGTGGAATTCATTCCCTGCGCCAACGGGGGAATCGGTGAGTGGGTTTCGGTCAGCGGGACGGTGCACGAGCTGCTGCACACCACCATCACTGCCCAGGGTCGCGCAACGCTGGTGACGCACCTCCAGCCTCAGGGGGTCTCCGGAACCGGCCTCCTCACCGGAGACAGATATCGTGCAGTGGGCGTCCTGCAGGATACCCAGACCTTCGGCGTGGGCGTCGAGCAGTCGACCGTCCACAATTTCCTGCTGGTCGGCCAGGGATCCGGCAACAACCTCATGGTTCACGAAAACGTTCGCATAACGATCCACCCCGACGGTACTGTCGAAGAGCAGCACGACAATTTCCGGCTGAGCTGCAGGTAGCTGGCCTTCCGCCCCCTCCCCGGCTAAATTTCCCGGCTCACAATCCTCCTCCCGGACACCCACACCAGGTGCCGGGCGCCCAGACCAAAGGAAGGTGTCATGGCCCGTCCGTACGAGGTGGTCTATATCTTCGATCCTGCCCTGGACGAAGAGACCATCAACCAGAAGCTCACCCAGTTCCACGCGATGGTGGAAGTTCCCGGCGCCGAGCCGGCCCAGGTCAATCACTGGGGCAAGCGCACGCTTTCCTACGTCATCCGCAAGCGGGACACCGGCTACTACGTCGTCGCTACCTTCGTGGCGGAGGCGGTGTCGCTGCCGGAATTCGAGCGCGCCATCAAGCTCGATGACGGGGTCCTCCGTCATCTCATCGTCCTGAACGACGAGCCGCCCACCCCGGCCCAGGCCGCGCCGGCGCGGTCCGACTACGAGGAGGAAGAGTGAGCCGCCAGAAGAAGGGCGATCCGATCGCGGAGCTCCGGATCCGGATCATCGACTACAAGGACGAGAAGCTCTTGTCCCGGTTCATCAGCGAGCGGGGCAAGATCCTTCCCCGCCGGCTCTCCGGCGTCTCCGCGCGACACCAGCGGCAGCTGCAAGTCGCGATCAAGCGGGCCCGGTACCTCGCGCTGCTGCCCTACATCAAGGGCTACAAGGGCTGATGACGGTTGCGGCGGCGCCCGCGTCGGGGCGCCGCGCGAGCCTCGGCGCCGCTGCGGTGCTGGCAGGGTTTCTCCTGCTGGCGCCGCCGCTCTACCTGTTGGGTCCCATAGGACTCCTCACCCTGCTCGCCCGGCCGCGGACCACGAAAGAGTTCTTCTGGCTCGCCGCGGCGGCGGCGGGCATCTCCGCCACCCTGGCTGGGCCGGTCCCGCTCGGGGCCGAGCTGATCCGGGTCAGCGGGGTCGCGCTCGCCGGGATCTTCGCCCTGCTCTCCCTTCGCAGCCGCGGGCCGGTGTTCCCGAGGGCGTTCGCATCCGTGGTCCTCGCGGCGGCCGTGGTCGGGGTGTGGGCGTCAATCCAGGGACTCCAGTACGCCGACGTGGGGTCGGCGTTCACCGAGATGCTCCGGGTCAGCTACCGCTCGCTCGTGGACATCGGTGGGACCGATCCGAAGGCCCGGCAGGATCTGGAGGAGTTCATCCGTCCCTTCCTCAACGCCGCGCCGGACATCGGCAGGATGATGCCGGGGCTGCTCGCCCTGGAGGCGCTGGGGGGCGTCGCGCTCGCCTGGTCGTGGCATCACCGGCTGTCGGCCACCCCCCTGGGGCTTCCCCCTGGCCGTTTCCGTGATTTCCGCTTCAATGACCACCTGGTTTGGGGTGCTATCTTTACCCTCGGCCTGATGCTGGTTCCCCTGCCGGAACCGGCCCCGGTCATCGCGGTCAACCTCCTGGTCGTCTGGATCGGTTTGTATGTACTGCGCGGGCTCGCGATCCTGAGCGCGATCCTGGCCCCGGCCCCGGTCCCGCTCAAGCTGCTCGCGTTCGGGCTCGGCTTCCTGCTGTTCCTGGTCACCCTGGGCGCCTGCCTGGCGCTCGGACTCGCCGATACGTGGTTGAACATCAGGGGGCGCCTGTCGCCCCCCGTACCTGGAGGAGCGTCGCAATGATGGAAGTGATTCTGCGGGAAGACGTGAAGACCCTTGGAAAGGCCGGTGCCCTCGTGCGGGTCAAACCCGGTTACGCCCGGAACTTCCTCCTTCCGCATGGCCTGGCCTATGAGGCCACCGAAGGCAACAAGAAACGCCTGGCCGCAGAATCGAAGGCCAGGGATGCCAAAGCCGCCACGGGGAGGAGCGAGGCCACGGCGCAGGCTGCCAAGCTGGCCGACGTCACCATCACCATTCAGGCCAAGGCGGGTGAGGGCGACCGTCTCTTCGGGTCGATCACCTCGCAGGACATCGCCGACGAGCTGGCCAAGGCCGGCCATGAGATCGACAAGCGGAAGATCGAGCTCGACCACCCGATCAAGCAGCTGGGCGAGCACAGCGTCCCGGTCCGGCTGCACTCGGAGGTTCACGCGGCGGTCCGCGTGATGGTCGTCCAGGCATAGCGCCGGGATGCCGATCGGCATCGCCTATATCGATGGCCCCCGCCTGGCACGTTCGGTCTACGCCGCGGCCGACTGGGTCGCGGCCGGACGAGACGAAATCAATCGCCTGAACGTCTTTCCGGTCCCCGACGGGGACACCGGAACCAATTTCAGCCTGACCCTCCGTGCCGTCGCGGACGCCTGCCGGGCGCTCGGCGACGCGACGCTTTCCGAGACCGCCCGGACCATGGCCCGCGGGGCGGTGCTCGGGGCGCGCGGCAACTCGGGAATGATGCTGGCGCATTTTCTTCTTGGCTTTTCGGAATCCATCGGCAACCGCGCGACCGCCACCGCACCGGAGATTGCAGCCGCCATGCGGCGCGGGTCGGACACGCTCGACAGTTCGCTGGACGAGCCCCGCGAGGGCACGATTCTCACGGTGGCGCGGGAGGCCGCCGCCGCCGCGGAGCGGGCCGCCGCCGACTCACCAGAAATCTCCGAATTCATGCGCCGGATGCTGGCGGAGGGGGAAGTCGCGCTGGCCCACACTCCCGAGCTCCTTGCGGTGCTCAAGGAGGCCGGGGTCGTGGATGCCGGCGGCAAGGGCTTCATGCGGATGATCGAGGGGGTGGTCCGCTTCATCGAGGGAGATCCGATCCTTCCCGCCCCGCCCGGGGAGTTCACCACCTACGCCTTCCCCGCCGCGGAGATGACCGTCGCCGCGGAACGTGATTACCAGTTCTGCACCGAGTTCATCGCCCGGGGGGAGCAGCTTCCCGCGGCCAACGAGGTGCGGGCGGCGATGCACCAGTTCGGCGGATCGGTCGTCGTGGCGGTCATTGCCGACATCCTGAAGGTCCATGTGCATACGGATACCCCGGAGGCCGTCTTTACGTATGCCGGCCGGTGGGGTACTCTGACGACTACCAAGGCCGACGACATGCGGGCGCAACACAGGGCGCTCTCCCACCTCGAGCGCCGCCCCGTAGCCGTCGTCACCGACACCTCGGCCGACCTTCCCGATTCGGTGTTGGATCGCCACCACATAGCTCTTGTGCCGCTCCAGATACTGTTCGGGAACACGGTGTTCCAGGACAGGGTGGGGATTCGGCCCGAGGAGTTTTATCGCCGGCTGCGGGCCGCCAGGGAGCTCCCCACCACGTCGCAGCCGACCCCGGGGGATTTCGTCCGGGTGTTCCGGTCGGCGCTGGAGGAAGCAGATGAGGTGGTCGCGGTGCTCCTCGGCGCCTCCCTCTCGGGGACGTTCCAGGCGGCACAGGCGGCCGTGAAGGCTGCCGGGCTGGAGCGGGTGACGCTGGTAGACAGCAGGGCGGCGTCATTGTGCCTCGGGCTCCTGGCGCTCCGGGCGGCCGAGCTCGCGGAGTCGGGATGGCGGGCTCCCCAGATTGCGGCTGAGCTCGTCCGCTTGCGGGACCAGTCGGGTGTGCTGCTCACGGTGGAGACCTACGACAACCTGATTCGGTCCGGGCGGGTGTCGCGGGGGAAGGCCTGGCTGGCGGGAATGCTGGATGTAAAGCCAATTCTGAGTCTCGATCAAACCGGTCGCATTGTTCCGGTCGACCGGGTGAGGGGACGGGAGGCGGTCATCAACCGGATGCTGGCGCTGGTCGACAAGTCACTGACCCCGAGACCCAGGGCGGTGCGATTCGGCGTGGTCCACGTGGAAGCCCCTGAAGTCGCCGAACGGGTTCGCATGGCGCTGGTTGCGGCTTACCGTCCGAGGGATTGCTTCGTCTCCCTGGCGACTGGGGTGCTCGGAACCCACGTGGGACAGGGCGCATGGGCGCTCTGCTGGCAGGTGGAGGATGGGACGCCGACCGCGCCGGCCCCCGGGTTCACGGCAGGGTGATGCGCCGCAGCTCGGGCAGCCGGAAGCGGGAAGCTTCTGAAGCACTGGTCGATCTGGCGCTCGCGGCAGCCGATGATCTCAAGGCGCGGGACATGGTGGCGCTGGATCTGCGCGGACTGAACGACGCCACAGACTGGTTCGTCATTGCATCCGGGACATCCGATGCCCACGTTCGCGGCATCGCGCAGTCGGTGCAGGACCGGCTCACCCACGCCGGGTTCAAAGCCCACCACGTCGAAGGCCTGGCGCAGGGCCGATGGGTATTGCTCGATTTCGTGGACATCGTCGTCCACTTGTTCCACCCCGAGGCGCGGGCATTCTATCAGCTGGAGCGGCTCTGGCACGACGCTCCAAGACTCATGCCGGCGGCCGAAAGGAAGTCACCATGATACGTCGAATTGCTGCGGCGGCCCTGTTGCTCATTGCGATCCCACCGGTCCTGTCCGCCCAGTATTTCGGGCGCAACAAGGTCCAGTACGGCCGCTTCGATTTCAAGATCATCCAGACCGAGCACTTCGACGTCTACTACTACGAGGCCGAGCGCGCCGCGGCACTGGACATCGCGCGCATGGCGGAGCGGTCGTACGCCAAGCTCTCCAAGGCGCTCAATCACGAATTCAACGAGCGCAAGCCGATCATCCCGTACGCGTCGCACTCCGAATTCCAGCAGACCAACACGTCGGGAGGGGAGATCGACGAGAGCACCGGCGGTTTCACCGACTTCCTCCGGCATCGCAACATCTTCCCGCTGACCGGATCGTATGACGAGAACCAGCACGTCCTCCAGCACGAAATGGTGCACCAGTTCCAGTTCGACATCTGGTCCCGCGGGCGGTCGGGCGGCGTGCAGGGGATCGTGGCGGCGAACGCGCCGCTCTGGTACGGCGAGGGCATGGCGGAGTACTACTCGCTCGGCCCGGAGGACGCGAACACCGCCATGTGGCTCCGCGACGCGGCGCTCGAAGGCAAGCTCCCGACCGCGGAGGATTTCTATCGCGTCTTCCCCTACCGTTTCGGCCAGGCGCTCATCGCCTACATCGGCCAGCGCTGGGGTGACGAGGCGATCGCCCAGATCACCAAGCTCGGCTCGGGTGGCGGAATCGAGCCGGCGCTGCAGCGGGTGCTCGGCCTCTCCTTTCCGCAACTGGTCGCGCAATGGCACGACGCCGTGCAGAAGCAGTACCTGCCGGAAATCGGCAATCGCACCAAGGGCCGCGCGGTCGCCGCCGAGCTGCTGACCCGCAAGCGGTCCGGTGGCGGGTGGCACCTCGCGCCGGCCTTGTCTCCCGACGGGAATCGGATCGCCTATCTCAGCGAGAAGGACTTCTACTTCGTCGACCTCTGGCTGGCCGACGGCAACACCGGCAAGCCGATCCGCCGCCTGCTGAAATCCTCCGCCAGCGGCAATTACGAGACCTTCCGATTCATCACCTCCTCGGCGAGCTGGGCCCCCGACGGGCAACGGCTGGCCATCGCCGCGCAGCGGGGCGGCAGGGACGATATCGTCATCGTCGACGGGACCCGCAACAGGCAGCTCAATGACATCCGGCTGCCGATTGCCGGCGCCAATACTCCGACCTGGAGTCCCGACGGTACCCGCCTGGTCTTCAGCGGGCTCGATGGCGGCCTCTCGGATCTGTACACCGTCAACGTCGACGGCAGCGATCTTCGCCGGCTGACCAATGACAAGGAAGCCGACCTCCATCCGGTCTGGTCCCCGGACGGAAAAACGATCGCGTTCGTGACCGACCGCGGGCCCGGTACCGATCTCAAGTCGCTCCGCTGGACGGATTTCCGGATCGCGCTCTACCACCTCGAGGACGGGACGATCACCTACCCGGCCGGAATGGACGTGGGCCGCAACGTGAGCCCGCAGTGGTCTCCCGACGGCATGTCCATCGCCTTCGTCTCCGACCGGAACGGCGTCGCCAACATCTTCCTGCACGAGCTCGGCGACGGCCAGACCTACCAGCTCACCGACTTCTACACCGGCGTCCAGGGAATCACCGCGCTGTCGCCGGTCCTCTCCTGGGCCCGTGAGGCCGACCGGCTGGCCTTCGTCTATTTCGAGCAGGGCCGGTACGACGTCTATTCGATGAATGCGCCGCGATCGCTCAAGAAGCAGCCCTGGACGCAGCGGACCATCGCGCAGCGTCCGCTCGCGACCATCGCCCCGTCCGGTGAGGCGGCACGGCCGGCGATCGCGCGGATCACCCCCCCCGCCGGGCCGCAGATCCTCGGCGGCGGCGCGGTCTACCGCACCCCGCGCGGATTCCGCCGGGCGGATTCGCTGCCTTCCACCGCGGACAGCGCGCGGGGGGTCTACGAGCCGATCTCGGTGGCGCGGATTCTCGATTCCATGCCGTTCACCCCGCCCGACACGAGCGAGTTCACCTTCAAGACCTACCGGGCGACGCTCGAGCCCGAGTACGTCACCCGGCCGACGATCGGGTACACGCGGGACACCTTCGGCCAGGGGCTGACCGGCTCGACTGCCATCGTGCTCGGCGACATGCTGGGAAATCACCAGCTCGGCTTTGCCGCATCGCTCAACGGCAGGATCAACGAGACGTACTTCGCGGCGCAGTACGTGAATCTGTCGCGGCGCCTCAACTGGGCGGTGGGAGTCTCGCAGGAGCCGTACTTCTTCTATGAAGGGGCCGGCTTCGTGGCCGGCCCCGGTACGAACGAGACTTCCTACGTCGAGCGGATTCGCCGGCTGGTGCTGCGCAACGCGCAGGTCCTCGGCGCCTACCCGTTCAGCCGGTTCCGCCGGCTCGAGCTCGGCGCCAGCGTCGTGAACGTCGAGGACGACGCGAAGCTGTACACCCAGCCGTTCGACAATATCACGGGCGTGCCGACCCAGAGTCCGTTCATCGAAACGATCTCCGGACCCACCGTGACGTTCGTGCAGCCGAGCGCCGCGCTCGTCTTCGACAACTCGCTGTATGGTCCGGTCGGCCCCATGATGGGGCGGCGGTCGCGGTTCGAGGTTTCCCGCACCGTGGGCGGGTGGGCCTTCACGACGCTCAATTTCGACTATCGGCGCTACGACCGGATCACCAGCTTCCTGACCCTCGCCACCCGCGTCAACTACTACGGCCGGCATGGCCGGGATGAGGGGCAGTTCCGATTCTTCGCCGGGCGTCCCGAGTACATCCGTGGGTACACCTCGGGCTCCTTTGCCAAGAACGAGTGCGCCAACGTCGCCGACGAGAATACTTTTACCGGATGCAGCCGGCTCGACGAGCTGGTCGGTACCAGGCTGATGCTGGGCACCGCCGAGCTGCGGGTGCCGATCTGGAGCATCCTGAGCTTCCTGCCGGTTGGCTTCCCCCTCATCGAGGGAGCGCTCTTCTACGATGCGGGTGTGGCCTGGGAGGGCGGCATGGACGTCAAGCTGAACCGGGAAGCCGGGGATAACTCTGCGCTGGTGCGGACCCCGCTCACCTCGCTCGGCGCCAGCTTCCGCGCGAACATTCTGAACTTCCTCATTCTTCGCGCGGACTACTCATTCCCGCAGCAGCGCCCCGGGGTGAAGGGGTACTGGACGATCAGCCTGGGACCCACGTTCTGAGCGCCCCGCTTTCCCGGGTGCTCGCTCCGACCGCCGCCCGGATCGTCCGGGCGGCGGTCCTGCTGGCCGCCTGGGGGTGCGGGAGCGGCCGGCAGGTGCCGCCCCCCGATCTTCCCGCCGTCGGCAACCAGGTTTCGCTGCTTCGCTTTCCCAGGGACGGCGGCGTGGTCGAGGCGTACGACCCCGACAGTCTGGGCCGGGCGAGCTGGACCACGTCGAAGCCGGTGCCCCCGGTGCGCAAGGTCCTCGGCACCAACCTCGACGAGCGCGTCGCCTGGGCGGTGGACTCGAAGAACAACCTGATCGTCATCGACCTCGAATCGCGCGGAGTGCGCGAGCAGCTCACCGGCGTCACCTTTGCGGCGATGGGTCCGGATGGCTCGCTCTATCTGGCGGACGATGAGCGCCGAGTGGTTCACTTCGTTCGTCGAAACCCGGTCTCGTTCCAGGATCCCCTCCCCGCCGCCCCGCGGGCGTTTTTCGGCTCTCAAAACGACCAGCTCGTGGCGGTCACCGCTGGCAGGACGCCCCAGCTGATCACCGCCAATGCCGAGCAGGGTCTCAACGCGGTGGACATTCCGGCGGGGAATGCCTCGGCCACCTTCTGGGGCGATCTGGTGGCCGTGGCGGCCGACACCGCCGTGGTCCTCTACGAAACCAGCGGCCGGCGAATCGTCACGTCGATCCGCGCACGCCGGAATGCGCGGGAGGCGGCGTTCAGCCCGAGCGGACACCGCCTGTATGTCGTCGAGGATGATGACGAGGTCGCGGTTTACGATCGTTTTTCGCTTTCCGAGCTGACCCGGATCAGCCTCCCCGGCATTCCCAGGTCCATCCGGCTGGATGCCTCGGGACGCTGGATGCTGGCGCGCTCCTCCGAGGCGGACTCGGTGTGGATCGTCGACCTCTCCACCAACCGTCTGGCTGGGGCAGCACCGGGGGAGTGGGCAGCCGACCTTCCGCTGGTTGCGGGGGCTGCCACGCTGGTGGTGCGCCTGGGAGACGACGTGGCGACGTACGATCTCCGCCGGGTTCCTCCGGCGCTCCAGCGCCTCCTGCCCGGGGCCGGGTCCGATCTCTGGATAGCGGCGGCCTGGGTGCCACGAGAGCGGGTTCCCGCCGCGGTGGCCGCCGCCGAGTCGGCCACCGTTGTCCAGGACAAGGCCCTGGTCGCGGACTCCGTCGTCGTCCCCACGGTCGACTCGACCGAGATCTACCTGCAGGTGAGCCTCTCCCAGAATCCCGCCTGGGCGGCCCAGCTTGCCGACACGCTCAAGGCACAGGGGTTCCCCGCCTCGGTCCTGAAGCCGGAACAGGCAGACGAGGGCTATCGCGTCGTCGTGGGACCATACTCGAGCCGCGATCTGGCCGAGGAGAGCGGGAAGAAGCTGGACCGCTCCTACTTCGTTATCCGACGTCCCCCACGCCGCCCCTGACCAGAGGACCCGAACCGCTTATTTTGTCCTTCGAAGTGCCGGCGCTTGCCCACCTCCCGTGTCAGGCCTGACGAATGAGGCTCACCAAGCTGGAGCTTTCCGGCTTCAAGTCGTTTGCGGACACCGTCACCCTCGAGTTCGAGGAGGGTGTCACCGCCATCGTCGGACCGAACGGCTGCGGCAAGTCGAATGTGTCCGACGCGGTGCGCTGGGTGCTCGGCGAGCAGTCGGCTCGGCTGTTGCGCGGTGGGAAAATGGAGGATGTGATCTTTCAGGGCGCGGCCACGCGCCGCCCGGTCAACCTCACCGAAGTCTCTCTCTTCCTGGACAATACCGAGGGCGACCTGCCGATCGCCTACCAGGAAGTGGTGATCACTCGCCGTCTCTCCCGTTCCGGCCAGAGCGAATACCTGCTCAACAACAGCCCTGCGCGGCTTCGGGATATCCAGGACCTCCTGCGCGGCACCGGACTCGGCAGCGATGCGGGAGTCGTCATCGAAGCGAAGATGATCGACCTCCTGCTCTCGGACCGCGCCGACGAGCGTCGCTCACTCTTCGAGGAGGCCGCCGGTATCGGACTCTACCGGGACCGGAAGCACAGCACCGAGCGCCGCCTCGAGGAAACCGCCACCGATCTGCAGCGGCTCGAGGACCTCATCGCCGAGGTCCAGTCCCAGATCCGCTCGCTGGCCCGCCAGAAGGGGAAGACCGAGCGGCACGCCAAGCTCATGGAAGAGAAGTTCGCCGTGACGCTGACCCTGGCTCGGCGGCAGCTCGACGAGCTGGCCGAGCGTGTCCTCGGCGCGCAGGAGCGCCATCGAATCCTGTCGGAGCGCCTGCCCCAGCTTCGGGAGGATCTCGCGGCGGCGTCCGCCACCCGGGAGGAAGCGTCCCGCGCCCGGCTTCGCGCCGAGGACCATCGCGCCGAGATCGCCCGCGAGCTTGCCATGGTCCAGGTGGCGCTTTCCCGGCTCGATGGCGACCTGGCGGTGG
>Ga0184615_10001922_pt1 | contig 11175 bp, 9 predicted proteins | sample PLM4_65_coex_FD_133134 | JGI IMG/M metagenome (GOLD analysis project Ga0184615, IMG submission 133134) | Groundwater sediment microbial communities from an aquifer in East River, Colorado, USA - PLM4_65_coex | ecosystem: Environmental > Terrestrial > Soil > Riparian zone | place: USA: East... | reverse complement strand
GCTCCGACGATCTGCTCGGGGCTCTGGCGAAGGCCCGTGTAGATGACCTCCATACCGGCGTCCCGCAGCGCCCGCGCGACGACTTTCGCACCACGGTCATGGCCGTCGAGACCCGGTTTCGCGATGACGACCCGGATTCTCCTCGAAGTCATCCCCGTCATCGAGACCCTATCTCACCACAAAGGCAGCGGGACACAAAGACTGGACCCGGCCTCAAAACAGCGCCGGTTCTTCGTACTCGCCCCAGACCTCTCGCAGAGCGTCGCACATCTCCCCGAGGGTCGCGTAGGCACGGGCCGCCTCCAGGATCGGGTTCATGAGGTTCTCGTTTCCGCGCGCCACGCGTTTCAGCTCATCCAGGGACCGTCTCACCCGCCCGCTGTCCCTGGTCGCCTTGAGGGCGGCGACCCGAGCGGCCTGTTCCACACCCACGTTCTCGCCGATGTAAAGGGTCGGGAAGCGCTTCTCCTCCATCACGTGGGCGTTCACTCCCACGATGATCTTCTCCCGCCGCTCCACCGCTCTTTGAAACCGGAAGGCGGCATCCTGGATCTCCCGCTGGGGGAAGCCTCTCTCGATAGCCGCCACCATCCCGCCCATCGCGTCGATCTTGCGGAAGTACTCGACGGCCTCGGCCTCGAGGTCGTTCGTGAGCTTCTCGAGAAAGTAGGAGCCCGCCAGGGGGTCCGGCGTGTTCACGACTCCCGACTCGTAGGCGATGACCTGCTGGGTCCTCAGGGCGATCGTGGCCGCCTCTTCGGTGGGCAGCGCCAGCGCCTCGTCGAGAGAGTTCGTGTGAAGCGACTGGGCGCCTCCCAGCACGGCGGCCAGTGCCTGCAACGCCGTACGAACCACGTTGTTGTAGGGCTGCTGGGCGGTGAGGGACACCCCGGCCGTCTGAGCGTGGAACCGGCACATCCAGGCGCGAGGGTTCGTTGCCCCGAACCGCTCCTTCATCGTGCGAGCCCATAGGCGTCGCGCCGCGCGGAACTTCGCGATCTCCTCGAAGAAGTCCGAATGGGAGTTGAAGAAGAAGCTGAGACGCGGCGCGAAGTCGTCTACCCGCATGCCGGCGTCGACGCACCATTGAACGTACTCGATCCCGTCGCGCAGCGTGAAGGCCAACTCCTGTGCGGCGGTGGAGCCGGCTTCCCGGATGTGGTAGCCGGAGATGGAGATCGAGTTCCAGTTCGGCATGCGTTCGGTGCAATAGCGGATCATGTCGACGACGATCCGCATGCTGGGCCGCGGCGGGTAGATGAACTCCTTCTGGGCAATGAACTCCTTCAGGATGTCGGCCTGTAGGGTCCCCGCGAGCCTCGATTCCGGCACGCCCGTCTTCTCCCCGACGATGATGTAGAACGCGAGGATCATCGCCGCCGGCGAGTTGATCGTCATCGAGGTGCTCACCTGGTCCATGGGAATCCCCTGGAAGAGGGTCTCCATGTCGGCCAGGGAAGTGATCGCGACGCCGCACTTGCCCACCTCCCCGAGGGCGAGGGGATGGTCCGGGTCGCGTCCCATCAGGGTCGGGAGGTCGAAGGCGACGGAGAGCCCTTGGACGCCGTGCTCCAAGAGATACTTGAAGCGCTCGTTCGTCTGGGTGGCGGAGCCGAAGCCCGCGAACTGCCGCATCGTCCAGACCTTGCCCCGATACATCGACTCGTGGATCCCGCGGGTGAAGGGGTACTGCCCCGGATCGCCCAGGTCGCGGTCGTAGTCCAGGTCCCCGACGCCTTCCGGTCGATAGAGCCCCTCGATGGTGCGACCTGAAACCGTCGTGAAGGTGCGCGGCACCGTCGGCTCGGGGTCCAGCGCCTTTTCCGGTGCCTTCTTCATGAGGGCTCAGTGGGCTCCACTTCCCCTTTCCGCCGCAGGACGCGGGCGGGGATCCCCACCGCCACGGCGCCGTCGGGGAGGTCCTCCGTGACCACGGCGTTGGCCCCGACGACGACGTCGCGACCGATGGTGACGCCGTCCAGGACCTTGCTCCCCGTCCCCAGCCACACGTTCTCCCCCAGGACGATTCCTCGCGACGTGCGCCCCTGCTCGAGAACCGGCACCCCCGCTCGGTCGAAGTCGTGCCCTCCGCCGACCAGATACGTGTAGGCCGCAAAGAGCCCGTGGCGGCCGACCCGTACGGAAGAGCCCGAGAAGATCTCGGATTGGAACCCGATGTTGACATGGTCGCCGAGAACGATGTCGCCGTCCTTGCACGACAGGATGGTTCCGCGGCCCAGGAAGACCCCATTCCCCACCCTGATCCCCTCGTTGGACGTTCCCTTGGCGTCGAGGACCACGAGATCGTCCACGACGACGTCGTCCCCGAGCCGGACCTTGTGAGGATGTCGCAGGACGACCCCATGTCCGAAAGTGACGTTGCGCCCGCTGGAACCGAGGAGCCAGGGGTACGCCACGCGACGCAGGACGAGCCCCAGCGCGCCGGGGACCCACGAGGTGAAAAGCACCACCGCCTCGTAGAGAGCCAGACGGAACAGCGAGCGGCTCCCGACGACGAGATCCTGGTACTTCGTGAGGGCCGTCTTCGCCGGGGAGCGGAGCTCCTCCTGAATGGCGATCGGACGCCGTTCCTGCGCTTCGGGTTGGCTTGAAGCCACGCGTTCCTTCGTTTGACCACTCCGCGGAAGCTACTGTAGCATGACAGTTTCGCTGGATCGCGACCCTTGAAACGAACCGCCCTGCTCATCGCCAAGATCGCCGTGAGCGTCTGCCTTCTTGCCTATCTCTTTTCCACCACGGACCTCGTCGCCCTCGAGCGGCGAATCCGCACGGGGGACACGGTTCTCCTGGCAGCCGCAATCATCCTTTACGGCCTGATGCTGCTTCTCGCCACCTGGCGCTGGCGCGTCCTGCTGCAGGCGCAGGGATTCGACGCCCCGCTCCGCGACCTTTCGGCCTCCTATCTCGTCGCCACGTTCTTCAACAACTTCCTTCCGAGCAACATCGGAGGCGACCTCGTCCGGGTTCGGGACGGCTCCAGGCTCACCGGCTCCACGATGACGTCGCTGGCCGTCGTCGCCATCGACCGCATCCTGGGCTTCGGTGCCCTCTACGTACTCGCCGCGGTGGCCTACCTCATCGGCGGCCCGTCCGTGCGCCACCTCGCGGGAGCACGTTCCGTGATCGCGGGCCTCGGCCTCTTCTTCGCGACGCTGGCCTACGTGTTCTTCCGCCCTGGCACGGCGCGGGCACTGATGGCCCACTCCGGTCTCAACGGTCAACGTTGGGCGCGTGAGCCCTTCGAACTGGTCCAGGCGGCGGTCCACGTCTACCGTGCGCGGGTGCGGGAGGTCTGGCAGGCATTCGCCGCGAGCCTCGCCCTCCAGGCGGTCTTCATCTACTACTACTTCGCCGTCGCCCACGCCCTTCGGATACCCCTCTCCCTCCCGGCCTGCTTCCTGATGGTCCCCCTCTGCACGCTGGTGCAGGCGATCCCGATCTCGTTCAACGGTTGGGGGATCCGCGAGACGATCTTCATCCTGTATTTCGGCCAGGTGGGGCTCCCTCGCGACAGCGCACTCGCCTTCAGCCTCGTCGGCGCGGGCCTCGTGGTCCTCTTGTCGCTCTCCGGAGCCGTCGTCTGGACCTCCCGCGCGCGCGCCCCCGAGGCGCAGCGGGCTCCCTGAACGATGCCCGGCCCGGTGCTTCACGTCCGTGACAAGCTCGGCGTGGCGGGGGCCGTCCCTCACCTCAGGCGAGCACTGAATCGTAGACACTCTGCAGCTGTTCCACGTAAGCGGGCACGTCGTGCGCGCGTGCCACGGCGTGCCCCTGCTCCCCCAATCGGGAGGCTTCCTCGGGTCGGGCGAGGAGCCGCAGGATCGCCTCCGCCAGGGCACTCGAGTCGCGTCGTGGCACCACGAGACCGCTCACGCCATCCTCGACGATCTCGACGACGTCGGTGACGATGACAGGCTTCCCCATGGCCATGGCCTCCAGCACGGGCAGGGGCACTCCCCCCTCGGCAAAGTGAGACGTGAGGACGAACAAATCGAAGGCGGCCAGAGACCGGGTCACGTCATCCCGATACCCGGTGAACACGACGCGCTCTCCCACGCCCAGCGTTGCGGCGAGTGACCCAAGCTGATCCCGCAGAGGGCCATCCCCGACGATGACGAACCGCGCGTCCGGTCGCGCCGCAAGCACGGCCGGCATCGCTCCCACCAGGAACCGCGTCCCCTTTTCTTCGAAGAGGCGCGTCACGGTGCCAACCACCGGGCCGGCGCTCTCCAGGCCCAGCGCGCGCCTCGCGTCGGCCGCCTCGGTGGCGGACGGGGCTCGGAAGCGCTCGAGGGACGTACAGTTGGGCAGCACGAGGACGTCGGCCGGGTTGAGGCCGCATCGTGTCGACCACCAAGCCTGCACGGTTTCGGACACAGCGAGGTATCGAGCCGTCAGGCGGCCGAGCAAACGGTCGGCCACCCGCTGAGGGAGCGGGTAATAGGGGGTGGTGTCGTGAAAGTGCACGACGACGGGGATGCCGGCGAGGCGGCCCGCGAGCCGCCCGAACGTGGTGCCGCCGTACCCTTGCACGTGGAGGAGCGCGATTCCTTCCGCGCGCACGAGTCTCAGCAACGCCCAAAGGGTCGACGGATCGTAGCGACTGCGCCCCAGGAAGGTCACGGGGACCCCGGCCGAGCGGAGAACCGCCGCCAATCGGGGCTGGTGCCGGAGGATGCAGACGGAGGCCCGATAGCGTGCAGGGTCGAGGTGGCGGGCCCACAGCTCGAAGAGGCGCGTCACCCCGTGAACCTGGTTGCCCCAGCCGAGATGGTCGTTCACGAGCAGCACGCGACGCGGTCGGGACATTGGCAGTGGATTCTAGCTCCAGGACCTCTAGGAGCTAGAATCGCCGAACGTATGGCCGATCTCGTCCGCCACGGCCGGGAAATGCTCGAGGTTCCGCGGGACCTCCTGCTGGGACGCTATCCCGATTTCGTGACGGGTGGGGCGCTCCCAAGAGGCCACGTCCCGGTCTTCGTCTTCCACAGCCTGCACCCGGACGTCTTCGGCGCGAAGGTGCGGTATCTGGCGGAGAACGGTTACGTCACCCTTTCGGCCGACGAGTACTTCCAGGTCCTGGTGGGCACCCGGCCCGCGCCGGAGCGAGCCGTGGTCCTCACGTTCGACGACGGGCGCGGTAGCGTTCGAACGGTGGGGCTTCCCCTGATGCGCCGCTACGGCATGAAGGGAATCGTCTTCATCGTCCCCGGCCGAACGGCCTCGCGGGCCGGTCCCCTTGCCCCGACCTGGGACGAGGTCCGCGAAGGCAAGGCCAAAGCCGAGGAGGTCCTCCAGCGGGAGAACGGTGAGAACGCTTTCCTGTCGTGGGAGGAAATCGAGGACCTCTCGCGGTCGCGGCTCTTCGACTTCCACAGCCACAGCCTTTCCCACGCACGTGTTCATACGGGGCCCCAGCTCGAAGGATTCATGACGCCTCAGCTTCGGAAGGGGTACAGGCCCTTGGACGTTCCGCTGATTCACGACGGCGGGCGCGACCTGCCCGCGTCGGAGGTCCCGCTCGGCACTCCGCTCTTCCGCTCCGAGCCCCGGCTCTCCGAGTCACTCCGCTTCTACGAGGACACGTCCGTCCGCCAACCCTGCGTGGCCCTCGTGAACGAGGAAGGAGGCCAGGCCTTCTTCCGCCGCAACGGGTGGGAGGGCCGACTGCGTCGCCTCGTGCGCGGCCGCTTGCCCGGCGGCCGTGTGGAAACGTGCGAGGAGCGCGCCGCCGCGATCCACCGGGAACTTGCGGAATCCAAGGCTTTGATCGAGGAGCGAACGGGAAAGCCCGCAGTGCACCTGTGCTATCCCTGGCACGCGTCGGGCCCGACCGCCCGTCGCCTCGCTCGCGAGGTCGGATACCGGACCGCGTTCTGCGGCAAGGTCCCGGGGGTGCCGATCACCCTCCCAGGCGGCGACCCTCTCGCCATTGCCCGGGTCGGGGAGGACTACCTGGAGCTGTTGCCGGGCCGGGGCCGGGCCCACCTCTCGTCCATCCTCCGCCACAAGCTCTCCCGCCGGCTGGGCGGACTTTGGGGTGTGAAGGAGCTAGGATAGGGCGCCCATGGCCAAGTCTCCACCCCCCGTCCGCCCCCTCAACCTGCTGCTTCCAGTCCTGCCGCTCCGCGACGTCTGCCTCTTTCCCGAATCCTCCCTCGCTCTCGTGGTGGCGCGCCCCGGTGCCCTCAAGGCGTTGGCGATCGCTACCCGTTCGGGAGGGCGGCTGCTGGCCCTCGCCCAGAAGGACGCCGGGGCGCTGACCCTGGGGCCCGGCGACCTTCACACGATCGGCACCCTCGCCGAGCTGAAGGAGGACGCGGAGCTGTCCGACGGAACGCACCGTGTCGAGCTGGACGGCTTGCGCCGCGCCCGGGCGATGGACATCCTTGGCTCCGAGACCCTCGTGGCCGAGACGGAGCTCCTCGATGAGGGCGACGCCGGCGACGAATGGGGTCCCGCCGTCGAGGCCCTGGCCCGATACCTTCATTCACACGCCGACCTTCGCTCTTTTCTCGACCAGCAGCGGCGCTCGGCGGAGCCCATGGCCTGGGTCAACCTCGCCTGCCAGCACCTCCCGATCACGGCCACGGCGCGCCAGAAGCTGCTCGAGTCCGACGCGCCGTCCCGTTGCCTGCGGATCAGCCGCGGCCTCGACGCCCTCCTCCGCAAGGAGCACACGAGCTGACGCAGGGCGCCGTCCCGGAAGGCGTCTCCACCCCCGGCGGCCGGCTGGCGCGAAACACGGCTTACTCGGCGATGGGAGAGGGGTCCAACCTCCTCCTCTTCCTCCTCGGTTTCCTGGCCGCCCGGTACCTGAGGCCGGGTCCCTTCGGCCAATACAGCACCGCCTTCGCCTTCGTCGGGCTCTTCCGGATCCTTCCGGACTTCGGGATGGCCTATGCGTCGACGCTCGACATCAGCCGCGACCGGGCCGGAGCTGGACGCCTGATCGGCGGCCTCCTGGGCTTTCAGGCGGTCCTGTCCGTGCTGACGCTCGCCCTCTGTCTTGCGATCGGACGCTGGAGGTGGGAGGGGGTCACGTGGGCCGCCGTCGCGATCCTGTCGGTGGACCTCGTGCTGAAGGCCGTCAAGTCGACGTTGCGCTTCCTGTTGAAAGGCCTGGAACGCTTCGGTATCGAAGCCGCATCTCTCCTTGCGGAGAGGCTCGCGATACTGGCCGTCGGAGCCGCAACCCTCTTGACCGGCCACGGCGTCGTCGCGTTTGCCCTGGTCTTCGCGGGGATCCGCGTCCTGGACACCGCAGGCCTGGCCGCCTACGTCCACCTTCGGGTCCTTCCTCTGCGCCTGTCGCGCGACATCGGCCTGTGGCGCGAGCTGCTCCGGAAGGGCCTTCCTTTCGCCTACGCTGGCCTCGTCATCACGCTGGTCTTCCAGCTCGACATCGTGCTCCTCGAGAGCTTCCGGGGTCCCACCGAAGCGGCCTGGTACCGGACGCCCACGCTCATCCTCGAGGGGCTGACCCTGGTCCCCCGGTTCCTCGGCTACGCCCTGATCCCGGTGATGGCCTCCCTCCACCGGACCGCCCCCGCGTCCGTCGGCGAGCTGTACCGCCGCGGCTGCAAGTACCTGACCCTCGCGGGACTCCCCATCGCCGCCTTCGGCATCCTCGCCTCGGATCGGCTCATCCCGCTGCTTTTCGGCGCTGACTATGGGCCGAGCGTGCACGTCTCACGGATCCTCCTCCCGGCGGCATTCTTCATGTTCCTGTCCAACTTCAGCGAGACGACCCTCGCCTGCATCGACCGATGGCGGGCGATCGTCCTCGCCTCGACCGCGGCCCTCGTCCTGAACGTGGCCTTGAACCTCGCGTGGATTCCGAGGATGGGCTACCGCGGGTCCGCGTGGGCCACGCTGGCCACCGAGGCTTTTTACTGGGCCGCGACCGCCTACGCCGTCGCCGCGTCAGGGCATCGGGTGTCTTGGCTCCCGCTCATGCTCCGCCCGGCGGCCGCCGCGGGCGCGTTCGCGGCGGTGCTCTGGTGGGCGGGTTCCCTGCACGTCGTGGTCGCGGCCGTCCTCGCCTCGGCGGCCTTCGCCGGGCTCACCTTCGCCCTCGGCATCTGGGACGGCAAAGAGCGGGCCGCCCTCCGCGAGCTGCTACTCGGCCGCCGGCCAGACCCGCGCGCGCTGATCTGAGACTCTCAGCGCTTCTCCACGTCGAGGGAAATGCGGACGAAGGCTCCCAGGACGCGGTCCCCGTCGCCCCCCGGGAGCCGTGCAGGAGCACCCCGGGTCGATCGCAGTCGGAGGACATGGACGAACATGTCCTTGTACGGGAAGCCGGGGGGTGGCTCGAACGCGACGCTGCGGGTCTCGGAGGGACCGAGGGCCACGACGGCCCGGCCACCTGAAGTCCGAATCGTCACTTCGTCGCCGGCGGGCCCGCCGGTCACGAGGAACGTCATGCGCCGCACGGGTTCGAGGGACCGGAGGAGGACTTCGGCCGACTCGCCACCCCGGAGCCAGAAGCCTGGCGTGCCCGCGGACTCCTCGCGACCGAAGGTGCCGTCGTCGGGGAAGTACAGGAAGTAGGCCGCCGGATTGCCCGATCCCGGCTTTCTCGGATCGCCCCAGGGATCGTCGAAGGCCACCTTCTTCCGCCACGGCTCCCCGAAGATCGCGAGGTCGTTCAGCATCGTCAGCTCCGCGGGGAAGAGCCGGAATGGCATCCGAGTAGCGTGGTCCCCCGGACGGAGCGCGTGGTGAATCGGCGCCAGGAGCATTGTCCCGGTGAAGACCGCGACCGACACGACACCGCTCCCGGCCACGATCGCCTCGCGACCACGGGGTACGAGGAAGAACGCGAGGGGGAGCAAATTCAGGAAGTAGCGGTTCCCCAGGGTACCGCTTCCTCCGTACCAGTTGTCCGGAACGATCCAGGTGTACGCCACCTGCGAGACCAGGAGGCTGACCAGCGCGAGTGCTCCGTTCCGAGTCCGTGGACCGGCGAGGACGAATAGCGCGGTGGCCACGGCGAAGGGCAGGAAATAGGGCGTCACGCCCGCGAAGCGGCCGACCCAGAAGTAGGCCTGGTTCCAGAGGAACGAGAGCCAGATCTCCCTCGGCGCACGTGGCGGCTCGGCGCCCTGGGCCTTCGGTGCCTCGTCCTGGCCCCCGATGCGAGGCCCGAGCTGGTTCGTCGTCATCCAGATGCCGCTGTTGCCGAACGTCACTCCCTGAGTCTCCATGGGAAACCTGGCGTAGAACGTCTTCCTCTCGCGTCCTCCCTGGTAGTTCCACTCCCCCGTGGCGGCCGTGTTCAGGCCGAACAGAGCCATCGCCACGAGGACGACGGCGGCGGCGCGGCGGGACGACTCCAGGAGTCCTCGCACCCGAGGCGCCCCGCCCCCGAGAAGCGGCTCCAGACCCAGGGGGATGGCCAACAGCGCGTTGGGCGGCTTCGCATACGTGGCCACGCCCAGGAGCGCTGCCGCCAGCAGTGGACGACCGCTGCTCCAGGCGGCGAGCCCGCCGGCGGCCAAGGCGATCCCCAGCGCTTCCGGCGCGGGCCACAGAAGATACAGGGGGGCGACGCCACCGAGGACGACGGCCGCCGATACGGCGAGGGCGAGCCCGGCGGTCGTCTGCCGGCGGAGTATCCCGTAACCGAGAGCGAGGGCCACCGCCAGTGCCAACGCGTTCGTGGCGAGGAGCCCCTTCGTGCCGAGGAGCCCGACGAGCGGCGCGGCCACGAGCGGATACACGAAGGGCTTCGCGAAGTAGATCCGCGGCTCCTTCTCCGGCACGCGCCGGAGCCACAGAAAGCCTTCGGCGCGGTCCACCATGAGCCCGCCGCTGGCCCGCTTCAGGAAGATCCCTTGCGGCCCCTCCTGGAACTCCCGCCGTGAACGAAAGACGTCTCTCGCCTCGTACCTCAGGTCGTGGTCCTCGGCGAGACTCCAGGCCATGGCATGGTAGGTGGCGCCGTCCCCCCAGAAACGCCCCCCCGTCAGCTTGGCGAGGTCGGTCCGCAAGGCAACCCCCAGCAGGAGCGCAGCGACCAGGGCCAGAACGGCACGCGCCCGGGCGTCGCTCACAGCCAGCCCGCCTCACGGTACCAGGCCGCAGTCCGGGCCACCCCGGTCTCGATGTCGACCTGGGGGTCGTAGCCCAGAAGCCGGCGGGCCTTCTCGATCGAGAACGCCCGGCTCTTCGTCCAGAACTCGACGCGACGGCGGTGGAGCGGGGGCTCCATCCCCAGGGAGGCGCAGACGGTCTCGCAGAGCGCCCCCGCCCACAGTACCGGCGCCGCCGGGATGCGGATCGGAAGAACGCGGCCGCCGGTGTGTCGCTGGATGATCGCGGCCAGTTCGGCCTGGGACACGTACTGCGGACCCGCCACGATGAACACCTCGCCGACGGCTTCGGGCCGCTCCAGAGCGAGCAGGAAGCCCTGCACCAGGTCGTCGATGTACACGGGGTGGTAGAAAGCCCTTCCGCTTCCCACGATGGCGTAACGCCTCCGGGCGATCGCGCGAAAGAGCTTGAGCAGCCGCGTCTCCGCTGGTCCGTAGATGGCCCCTGGACGCACGACCGCGACCGGGACCCCGCGCCTGCGGCCGAAGTCGAGAGCGAGAGCCTCCGCCTCGGCCTTGGTCTTCTGATAGATGTCGCCCGGAGCCAGGGGCGACGACTCGTCCGCCGGAGGCCTCTCCACTTGCCCGAGGACTCCAACGGTGGACGTATGGACGAACCGGCGGGCCCCCGCGGCGGCGGCGGCCTCCAGGAGCCGCTCGGTCCCGCCTACGTTGACGTCGTGATAGTACGAATCGGGATGACCCGCCGTGCGGTAGACCGCGGCCACGTGGACCACGGCGTCGGCACCCTCCACGAGTCGGCGCAGCGCCGTCGCGTCGCTGAGGTCCCCCTCGACGAGCCGGGCTCCGGAAGCTCGCAGGGCGCCCGTGGCGGAAGCGGGACGTACCAAAGCCGAGACTCCGTCGCCGCGCCGGCACAGCGCCTCGAGGAGTCGCCCTCCCGTGTATCCGGTGGCGCCTGTCAACGCGACCCGCACGCCCCTCGTCCCGCGGGAGGGATTCTTCCCTCGGATCCCATGAAGGGACCAGTCTACCCCGGACGCTCTCGCTCGCCGTCCTGAGTCAAACGCCTCATCCGGCCCGGATTTCCTTG
>Ga0184615_10001921_pt1 | contig 11178 bp, 12 predicted proteins | sample PLM4_65_coex_FD_133134 | JGI IMG/M metagenome (GOLD analysis project Ga0184615, IMG submission 133134) | Groundwater sediment microbial communities from an aquifer in East River, Colorado, USA - PLM4_65_coex | ecosystem: Environmental > Terrestrial > Soil > Riparian zone | place: USA: East... | reverse complement strand
GAATACATCACCTGGATCGCGCCCAAGGAGAAGGCCGGCCTGTACATGGGCTCGAACTTCCTCGGCACCGCCATCGGCGCCTTCAGCGGCATCCTCTACACCTCGGTCTACGGCTACTTCCACTCGCACGGGGCGCCCGAGCGGGTCTGGTACGTCCTGGGTGGCCACATGCTCCTGGCCGTCGCGGTTTTCTGGCTGTTCGGCCGCATCGCCGGCGAGTTCAAGGAGCAGACGGAGTAGGATCGCCACATGGCGGGGCGCGATTCGCTGCGCGACTTCGTTCTCGAGCAGATGGCCGGTGCGGGCCCGGTGCGCGCGCGCGCGATGTTCGGCGGCCACGGCCTGTATCTCGGCGACCGTTTTTTCGGCATCATCCTGCGCGACACCCTGTATCTGAAAGTCGATGACGCCACCCGGCCGCGCTACGAGGCGGCCGGCATGGAGCCGTTCCGCCCCCCTCGCGGGCGCCCGACGACGATGAAGTATTACGAGGTGCCGGCCGACGTCCTCGAGGACGCCGACACGCTGGCGCAATGGACGACCGACGCGGTCAAAGCCGCCACGCGCGGACGCGCTGCACGCCGCCGCGCCCCGAGGAGAGCCCGATGAAGAAAGGCCGCGCCGGAAAGTTCGCCCGCCCCTACCGCGTCGACGACGGCGGGCGCTTCCGCCTGAAGGACATCGACCCCGGCGACACCGCCGGTCTCGACGACAAGAAGGGGGCGCGCGCGGCGCTCGAGGACGGCATTGAGATGCTCGCCGAGATGCAGGAGCGGCTCTACGCTCAGGATCGCCGGGCGCTGCTGCTGATCTTCCAGGCGATGGACGCGGCCGGGAAGGATGGCGCCGTCAAGCATGTGATGTCGGGCGTCAACCCGCAGGGGTGCCAGGTCTTCTCGTTCAAGGCGCCGTCGAGCGAGGATCTCGACCACGACTTCCTGTGGCGCACGTCGCGCTGTCTTCCGGAGCGCGGCCGTATCGGCATCTTCAACCGGTCGTACTACGAAGAGGTCCTGGTCGTACGGGTCCATCCCGAGATCCTCGCCCGCCAGCGGCTGCCGCCGGCGCTGGTGACCAGGGAGATCTGGAGCGAGCGCTTCCAGGACATCCGCTCGTTCGAGCGCTACCTCGATCGCAACGGCATCGCCGTGCGCAAGTTCTTCCTGCATGTCTCGAAGGACGAGCAGAGGAAACGCTTCCTCGAGCGTCTCGACAATCCCGACAAGTACTGGAAGTTCTCGGCCGCAGATGCCCGCGAGCGTCGCTTCTGGAAGGACTACATGTCGGCCTACGAGGAGATGATCCGCGGCACGGCGACATCACACGCGCCCTGGTACGTGGTGCCGGCCGACAACAAGTGGTTCACCCGCCTGGTGGTCGCCGCGGCGATCATCGACGCGCTCGAGGAGATGGACCTGAAGTTCCCCAAGGTCGACCGCGCCCGGCGCGGCGAGATGGCTGCGGCGCGGGCCGAATTGCTCGGCCGGGGCGGCGACCACGGCCGGGGCCGGGGCTCGGACCGGGGCCGGGGCTCGGACCGGGGACGAGATGCCGGTTGACACAACCCGTCCGTGAGCGTAGATTCCCCGGCGTCATGAATCGGCAGCCTGTTTCGACCACGGTCTCCCCCGCCACCGGCTGGTGGTGGCGCAGCGTTCGCCCGGAGGAGGGTGACGGAGCGCCGTAAAACAACTGTCACGGATGCCCACGACCCACCCCCGGTGAACCGGCGGTGGGTTTTTTAATGTCTCCACCCCGGCCGCCGGCGATGGGCCCAGGAGGAGTGATGCTGACGACCTTCGACATCGCCGCCGACCTCGACACACCGGTTTCGGCTTATCTCAAGCTCGGCCCCCTGACGCCGCGATTCCTCCTCGAAAGCGCGGAAGGGGGCGAGCGGCTCGGGCGCTACTCGTTCATCGGCTTCGGGGAGGCGCTCGAGGTGCGCCTGCAGGGCGGCCTGCTGCGTGTCGGCGGCGACACCGTGGCGGCGCCCTCGACCAGCGCCAACCTGCTGCAGGCGCTGCGCGCGGCGCTCGGGCGCGCCCCGCGTCCGGGCCCCGATCCGGGTGGCGCGCCATTCACCGGCGGGCTGGTCGGTGTCGCCGGCTGGGGGCTGGCGCCCCTTCTTGCGGGAGCGCCGGCGCGAGGCCGGGCCACCGCGCGGGCGGCGGGGGCAGAAGACGGCAGGGCTGCGGCCGGAGTGTCGGCTGCCGCAGGCGACGAGCCGCTCGCGGCCTACGTCGCGCCGCGTTCGCTCCTCGTCTTCGATCACCTGACACGCAGCGCCGCGCTGCTGCATGACGGCCCCGAGAACGAGCGGCTCAGCCTGCGCCGCGAGGTGCGGGCGATCCTCGGCGGCCCGCGGCCGCCGGCGCGGCCGGCGGGGCGCATCGAACCGGCGCGCCCCAGCGTCGACCGGGCGCGCTTCGTCGACGGTGTCGTGCGCGCCCAGCGCGAGATCGCCGCCGGCGAGGTGTACCAGCTGGTGCTGTCGGTGCGCTACTCGGGCGCGTGCGACATCGCGCCGTTCCAGGCCTACCGCGCCCTGCGCCTGCTGAATCCCTCGCCGTATCTCTACTTTTGCGACTTCGGAGATCTGGCGGTCGCCGGCTCGTCGCCCGAGGCGCTGGTGCGCCTGTCGGGACGCGAGGCGTCGCTGCGGCCGATCGCCGGCACCCGGCCGCGCGGGGCCACGACGGCCGAGGACATCGAGCGCGAGCGCGACCTGCTCGCCGACCCCAAAGAAGCCGCCGAGCACGTGATGCTGGTCGACCTGGCGCGCAACGACCTCGGGCGGGTGGCGGTGACCGGGTCGGTGAACGTCGACCCGTTCCGGTCGATCGAACGGTACAGCCACGTCATGCACCTGGTCAGCGGCGTGCGCGGTGTGCTGCGGCCGGGTGTCGACGCCTTCGACCTGTTCGCCGCGGCGTTCCCCGCCGGCACGGTGTCGGGGGCTCCGAAGATCCGCGCCCTCGAGCTGATCGACGCCATCGAGCCGGTTGGTCGCGGGCTGTACGCCGGCACGGTCGGCTATTTCGGCACCGCCGGCACGATGGACCAGGCGATCGCCATCCGCACGCTGGCGTTCCGCGACGGCGGCTACTCCTACCAGGCGGGCGCCGGCATCGTCGCCGACAGCATCCCCGAGCGCGAGCACGACGAGGTGCGCGCCAAGGCGGCGGTGCTCGAGGCGGCGCTGCGCATGGCCGGGGAGGGGTTGTGACACCGCGCGTCCTGCTGATCGACAACTACGACTCGTTCACCTGGAACCTCGCCCAGGGGATGGGGATGCTCGGCGCCGAGGTGATGGTGCGGCTCAACGACGCGATCACCGCCGACGAGGCGACCGCGCTGGCGCCGACTCACCTGGTGATCTCGCCCGGGCCCGGCCGGCCCGAGGGGGCCGGGCGGTCGCTGGCGCTGCTGGCGCTCTTCCTGCCGCGCGTGCCGGTGCTCGGTGTCTGCCTGGGGCACCAGGCGATCGCGGCGCTCCTGGGCGGCAACGTCGTCGCGGCGCAGCGGCCGATCCACGGCAAGGCGTCGGCGGTGTATCACGACGGACGCACCCTCTATGAAGGTCTGCCGAACCCGTTCGACGCCGGCCGCTACCATTCGCTGGCGGTGGCCGCCGAGCCGCTGCCCGCCGACCTCGCGGTGTCGGCCTACACCTCCGAAGGCGAGGTGATGGGTGTGCGGCACCGCAGGCTTCCGGTCGAGGGGGTGCAGTTCCATCCCGAGAGCATCCTGACGCCGCACGGCGGGCGGTTGCTGCGCAACTTCCTCGATCTGGATCCGGCGCAGCTCGATCCGGCGCGGCTCGATCCACCACGCCTCGATCCGCCGCCGGGGGTGGCGTCGTGACGCCGCTCATCGTCCGCGTCCTCGACGGCGACCGGCTCGGCGAGAGCGACGCCGAGGACCTGCTGGCGGCGCTCGCCGACGACACCCTGCCGCCGGCGGTCGCCGGGGCGGTGCTCGCCGCCCTGCGGATGCGCGGCGAGACGGCGGCCGAGCTGCGCGGCTTCGCGCGCGCGATGCGCCGGCTGGCGCGGCGGCCGGATCTGCCGGCGGGCCTGGCGGCGCTCGATATCGTCGGCACCGGCGGCGATGGCTCGGGAAGTCTCAATCTCTCGACCGGCGCGGCGCTGCTGGCGGCCGCCGCCGGGGTGCCGGTGGTGAAGCACGGCAACCGCGCGGTGTCGGGCCGCTGCGGCAGCGCCGACGTCCTCGAGGCGCTCGGGCTGCCGCTGCCGCTCGACGAGAGTGCGGCCGGCCGCTGCCTGCGCGACTGCGGCTTCACCTTCCTGTTCGCGCCGCACTACCACCCGGCGGCTGCGGCGCTGGCGCGGGTGCGCCGCGAGATCGGCGTGCGCACGATCTTCAACCTGCTCGGACCGCTGACCAACCCGGCGGCGCCGCCATTCGCCGTCATCGGCGCCTGCACGCCCGCTGCCGCGGCGCTGATGGCGGAGGCGCTGACCGGGCTGCCGATCGAGCGCGCCTTCGTGGTTCATGGAGCGGCCGGGTGGGACGAGCCGACGCCGATCGGGCCGTTTGCTCTCTTCGACGTGCGGCCGGGGCAGGTGACGCGCGCCGAGCGCGACCCCGCGGAGTGGGGTCTGGCGCGCTGCCGGCCGGAGGATCTCGCCGGGTCGGACGCGGCGGGCAACGCGACGCGGCTGCGGGCGGCGATGGCCGGCGAGCCGGGCGCGCACCGCGACGCGCTCGTCATGGGCGCGGCGCTCGGGCTCGAGGTTGCGGGACGGGCGCCGACGCCGCGGGCGGCGCGCGACGCCGCCGAAGCCGCGATCGACGGCGGGGCGGCGACGCGGCTGCTCGAGAGTCTCGCCGCCTTCGGCCGGCGCGGCGAGAGCGGGGAGGCGCCGCGTGGCTGATCTGCTGGGACGCCTGGGACGGGCGAGCGCGCGGCGCGCCGCCGCGGCGTGCCGCCGCGAGCCGCTCGCCGAGCTGCGCCGCCGCGCCCTCGACACACCACCGGCGCCGGCGCTCCGGCTGCGCCCGGGTGGATTCGACCTGTTCGCCGAGTTCAAGCGCCGGGCGCCCTCGACCGGGGCTCTGGCCACGGGCGCGAGGCGCGAACCCGCCCTCGTGGCGCGCCGGGCGCGCGCTTACGCCCGCGCCGGCGCCGCGGCAGTGTCGGTCCTCACCGAGCCGGAGGAGTTCGCCGGCCATCTCGACGATCTCGCCGCCGCCGCGCGGGCGATCGACGTGCCGGTGCTGCGCAAGGACTTCCTCGTCGATCCGTACCAGGTGGCCGAGGCGCGTGCCGCCGGGGCGGGAGGGGTGCTGCTGATCCTGCGTCTGCTCGATACGGCGCGCCTCGGGGAGATGCTGGCGGCCTGCGCCGAATATCGCCTGTTCGCGCTGCTCGAGGCGTTCGACGAGGCCGAGCTGGCGCGCGCCGGCCGGGCGGTCGGGCGGGCGGCGGCGCTCGGCGTGACCGCCCTCGTCGGGGTGAACAGCCGCGATCTGAAGACGCTGGCGGTCGACGGCGATCGGCTGCGGCGCATGCGGCGCCGTCTGCCGGCGGGGGTCGTCTGCGTCGCCGAGAGCGGCATCGATGCGCCTGCCGGGGCGCGCGCCGCGGCCGCGCTCGGGTACGACGCGGCGCTCGTCGGCACGGCGCTGATGCGCGCGCCGCGGCCCGGGCTTCTGGCGCGCCGCCTCATCGAGGCCGGCCGCCGCGGAGTGGAGGAACGATGCGCATCCGGGTGAAGATCTGCGGGGTGACCAGCGCCGCGGCGGTCGACGCCGCGGTCGACGCCGGGGCGGACGCGATCGGCTTCGTCCTGGCGCCGTCGCCGCGCCGGCTCGGGCTCGATGCGGCGGCACGGCTCGCCGCGCGCATGCCTCCCTTCGTGGCCCGGGTGGCCGTGCTGCGGCATACCGACGCCGCGGCGGTGCGGGCGGCGTGCGCGGCGATCGCGCCGCACCTGATGCAGGCCGAGCCCGGGCCGGGCGTGACCGCCGCCCTGCTCGCGGCGTGCGGCGCCGGCTTCCTGCCGGTGCTGCACGACGGGCCGACGCTGCTGCGCCGGCGGCTGCCCGCGGGCGCCGGCATCGGCGCGGGCGCCTCTCCCCGCGGGGCGGCCGGCATCGCCTTCGGCGCCGTTCTCCTCGAAGCGCGCGGCCGGGGCGGGCGCGGCATCACCCCCGACTGGGCGCGCGCGGCGCGGCTGGCGCGGCGCGTGCGCCTCGTTCTCGCCGGCGGGCTCACCCCCGATAACGTCGGCGCGGCGATCCGCCGTGTGCGGCCGTATGCGGTCGATGTCTCGAGCGGCGTCGAGCGCGCGCCCGGGGTCAAGGACGCGCGGCTCATCCGACGATTCATCGCGGCGGTGCGCGACGCCGCGGGCGCCATGGAGGAGAGCTCACGATGACCTACGCGGGCGAACCACTCATCGACGGCGGCGGTCCCCTGCCGGCCGCCGCACTTCTCGAGGACCTCCTCGCCGGGCGGCTGCCCGACGCGCGCGGGCGCTTCGGGCCGTTCGGCGGCCGCTTCGTGCCCGAGACCCTCATGCCGGCGCTCGACCGGCTCGATCGCGAGGCGCGCGCCGCCTTCGCCGACGCCACCTTCGTCGCGGCGCTCGAGAACGAACGGACCACATGGGCGGGCCGCCCGACACCGCTCACCACCGCCACCCGGCTCGGCCGACTGTGGGGCGCCGACGTCTACCTCAAGCGCGAGGACATGGCGCACACCGGCGCCCACAAGATCAACAACGCCCTCGGCCAGGCGCTGCTGGCGGCGCGGCTCGGCGCCCGCCGGGTGATCGCCGAGACGGGGGCCGGCCAGCATGGCGTCGCCGCCGCCGCGGCCTGCGCCCGCATGGGCCTCCCGTGCGTGGTCTACATGGGGGCCATCGACGTCCGCCGCCAGGCGCCGAACGTCGCGCGCATGCACGGGCTCGGCGCGCAGGTGGTCACGGTCGAAAGCGGCGACCGCACCCTGCGCGCCGCCATCGACGAGGCGATCAGGGACTGGGTGACGGACCCGGGCCGGACGTACTACATGATCGGCTCGGCCGTCGGGCCGCATCCCTACCCGTGGATGGTGCGCGAGCTGCAGTCGGTCATCGGCCGCGAGGCCCGCGCCCAGATGCTGGAGCGCGCCGGCCGGCTTCCCGACGTCGCGGTGGCCTGCGTCGGCGGCGGCTCGAACGCCATCGGCCTGTTCCACCCGTTCATCGGCGACGCTCGCGTGGAGCTGCTCGGCATCGAGGCGGGCGGGCGCGGCGATGCCCCCGGCGAGCATGCCGCGACCATCGCCCGCGGCACACCCGGTGTCCTGCACGGCAGCTACTCGATGCTTCTCCAGGATGGCGACGGGCAGGTGATCGACACCCACTCGATCTCGGCCGGGCTCGATTACCCCGGTGTCGGGCCCGAGCATGCGCTGCTCGCCGCCATCGGCCGGGCGCGCTACGAGATCGCCTCGGACGACGACGCGCTGGCGGCGCTGCACGAGCTGTGCGCGGCGGAGGGGATCCTGCCGGCGCTCGAAACGGCGCACGCGCTCGCCGGGGCGCGGCGCTGGGCGGCGGCGCACGCGGGCTCGTCGATCCTCGTCGGCCTCTCGGGGCGCGGCGACAAGGATCTCGCGACCCTGGCCGCGCCCGGCGCGGGGGCGGGCGCCGCGGCGGCAACGGCCGCCGGGGCAACCACCGAGGCGGCGCCATGAGCGCCGCCGCGCCCGGCGCCACCACATCCGGCGGCGAGCGCGTCGCCGCCGCCATCGCCGCCGCCCGCGCCGCGCGCCGCCCGGCTGTCGCCGCCTTCCTGACCGGCGGCTATCCGCACCCCGATCGGTTCGACGCACTCCTCGACGCCACCGCCGCCGAGAGCGACCTGGTCGAGATCGGCGTCCCCTGGAGCGACCCGATGGCCGACGGCGCGACCCTGCAGGAAGCCAGCCGCGTGGCGCTGGCGTCGGGCGCGACGCTGTCGTTCATTCTCGACGCGGCGCGCCGTCGGCGCCCCGGGGGAGCGCCGCTGCTGTTGATGAGCTACCTCAACCCGCTCCTCGCCCGCGGCCTGCGGCGTCTCGCCGCCGATGCGCGCGCCGCTTCGATCGCGGGGTTCATCGTCCCCGACCTGCCGTGCGAGGAGGGGGCACCGTTCCGCCGCCTGTGCGACGACGAGGGACTGGCGCTGGTGCAGATGGTCACCCCCGCGACACCCGACGACCGCCTCGAAGCGATCGGCCGCGCCAGCCGCGGCTTCCTGTACGCCGTGACCGCGACCGGGACGACCGGCGGGACCCTCGCCGCGGGTGCTGACACCCTCGCCTACCTCGACCGTGTCCGCGCCAAGGCGCCGCTGCCGGTCCTCGCCGGCTTCGGCGTGCGTACCGGGCGGCAGGTGCGCGACCTGGCGCCGCACTGCGACGGCGTCATCGTCGGCAGCGCGCTGGTCGAGGCGATCGGCCGCGGCGAGGACCCCGGCCGGTTCCTGCGCCGGCTGCGTGAGGAGGCCCGATGATCGTCGTCCTCGATCGCGACTGTCCTCTGCGTCACAAGGCGGCGATCGTCCGCATCATCGAGGAAGCCGGTCTGCGGGCCCACGTCAGCGAGGCGGACGGGGTGACCAGCATCGGTGTCATCGGCATGGGCGCGGCCGCCCTCGCCGCGCCGCTCGCCGCCCTGCCCGGGGTGCGCGAGGTGAGGCCCGAGGCGCCGCCCTACCCGCTGGTGGCGCGCGCCGGTCATCCCGGGACCACCCGCATCAAGGTCGACGACGTCACCATCGGCGCCCGCGACATCGTCGTGATCGCCGGGCCGTGCGCCGTCGAATCGCGCGCCCAGCTGCTCGCCGTCGCCGGTGCCGTGGCCGCCGCCGGGGCGCGGCTGCTGCGCGGCGGCGCCTTCAAGCCGCGCACCTCGCCGTATCACTTCCAGGGCCTCGGCGCCGACGGTCTCGAGCTGCTGGCGGAGGCGCGCGCCGCGACCGGGCTTCGGGTTGTGACAGAGTGCGTCGCGCCCGAGGATGTCGATCTCGTGGCGCGTCACGCCGATATCCTGCAGGTGGGGGCGCGCAACATGCAGAACTTCCGCCTGCTGCAGGCGGTCGGCGAGCAACCGCGCCCGGTGCTCCTGAAGCGCGGCATGATGGCGACGATCGAGGAGATGCTGCTGGCGGCCGAGTACATCGCCGCCGCCGGCAACCCGCGCATCATCCTGTGCGAGCGCGGCATCCGGACGTTCGAGACCGCCACCCGCAACACCCTCGATCTCGCCGCCGTCCCGGTGCTGCGAGAGCGCACCCATCTTCCCGTGATTGTCGACCCGTCGCACGCCGCCGGACGCCGCGAGCTGGTGCCGGCGCTGGCGACCGCGGCGGTCGCCGCCGGCGCCGACGGCCTGATCATCGAGGTCCACCCCGATCCCGACACCGCGCTCTCCGACGGCCGCCAGAGCCTCGACCCGAAGCGCTTCGCCGCCCTGATGGCCGACGTCGCGCGGGTCGCGGCGGCGGTCGGGCGGGCGTTCACGGACCACCCACCGCTCGGGTAGAATGAGCGGAAATTCCAGGAGGTCACCCCATGCCCGTGAAACCCGTACCGGACGGATACCACACCGCCACGCCGTACCTGGTCATCAAGGGGGCGGCCGCGGCGCTCGAGTTCTACAAGAAGGCCTTCGGCGCGAAAGTGCTGCTGCGCATGCCGGCGCCCGACGGGACCATCGCCCATGCCGAAATCAGGATAGGCGACTCGACCCTCATGATGGGCGAGGAGCAGCCCGGGATGGAGTTCATCGCGGCGAAGCCCGGCACGCCCTCGTCCGTCGGGCTCATGCTCTACGTCGACAACGTCGACGAGATCTACAAGCGCGCCCTCGCCGCCGGCGGGCGCGAGCTGCGGCCGCTGAAGAACCAGTTCTACGGCGACCGCTCGGGCACCTTCGCCGACCCGTTCGGCCACGTCTGGACGATCGCCACCCACATCGAAGACGTCACCCCCGAGGAGATCGACCGCCGCTTCAAGGCCGAGATGGGCGTCTGACACACCGGCGGCAGGCATGAACCCCGACCTCGGATCGACGCTCCTCAAGCTGGCGCTCCCCTGCCTCGCGATCGCCGTCGTGCTGGCGATCTCCCGGTGGCGCGGCATCTCCTGGAAGGACGACCTCGCGCTCGTCTGGCCGAAGCCGACGGTCACGGCCACCTGGGTGGCGATCTGGATCGGCTGGGTGATCCTCGGCGAGTTCGCCATCAGGACGTTCGGCCTGGCGCAGGCCGCGCCGTGGAAGCCGTATCCCCTTCTCATCATCGTCCTGCGGATCGTCGCCATCGGCCTGCTCGGTCCCGCGGCGGAGGAGATCGTGGTCCGCGGGGTTCTCTTCTTCCGCATCGGCCGGACCCGGCTGGGCCCGATCGGCGCGATCGTGATCGGCGCCGCCGGGTGGGCCGCCGCCCACGTCCAGTACGACGGGATGACCATGCTGCTGATCTTCCTCGACGGGCTGGTGCTGGGGACGGCGCGGCTGCGAAGCCGTTCAACCTGCGTGCCGATCGTCATGCACGCGCTCGGGAATCTGATCTCGATCTGCCAGTCGCTCGCCGGGTGGCCGTAGCCGGCGCGGCGGGCGAACGCCTGACGGAGCCTTAGGAGCGGCCGCGCGCCAGCCGCTCGACCTGCTCGAGGTATTTCGCCACCTCGTCGCGCGGCTTGATCTCCTGGGCCCGCCGGAGCATCGGCACTGCCTCCTTGAACTTCGACTGGCCGACGAGGATCTGCGCCTGGCGGATGCGGGCGTCGGCCTCGAAGGCCTCGATCCCCTGCGCCCGCTCGTAGTAGAACAGGGCGCGATCGGGGTCGCTGACGCGGTTGTAGTGCTGGCCGAGCAGCATCAGGGCGTCGCCGTCGAGCGGGTCGAGGGCGACGATCTCCTCGAGGACACTCACCGCCGCGGTGGTGTCGCCGCCGCCGGCGACGGCGATACGCGCCTCGATCTTGAGGATCTTCTTCTTGTCGGCGTCGTCGAGGCGGTCGGCGAACGACTCCTTGACCGTCGCCGCGAGATCGGCGGCCTGCTCGAAGGCGTTGCGCTGCGCGAGGATCTCGACGGACCGTATCGGCCGCTCGACCGGCTGGTCGGGGCGGGCGGCGATCGCCTGGCGGTACGACCGCACGGCGGCGTCATAGAG
>Ga0184615_10001920_pt1 | contig 11179 bp, 8 predicted proteins | sample PLM4_65_coex_FD_133134 | JGI IMG/M metagenome (GOLD analysis project Ga0184615, IMG submission 133134) | Groundwater sediment microbial communities from an aquifer in East River, Colorado, USA - PLM4_65_coex | ecosystem: Environmental > Terrestrial > Soil > Riparian zone | place: USA: East... | reverse complement strand
CCGTGCCGACGCCCTTGTACCGGTAATCGAGGCGACCCGTGTCCGGGCCATAATAAAAGGGGATCCACGCCTTGCCGGTCATGTAGTTCTGCTGGCTGGTCGGAGCGCCCAGGATCTCCACGACCTGCGCCTCCGTCATGCCCTCGGTGATGCGTGCGAGATTGCTGCCGGGGACGGGCTTGCGCGCGGCGGTCTCCGCCGGAGCCGGCGCGCTCGTCGCGGCGGGGGCGGGCGCCGCGGTCGCGCTCGCTTCGACGATCCGAACGTACTTCGAAGCCACGTAGCCCTTCGGGCCCGCATCGGACTCGACGTAGAGCCAGCCGCCGGCCTCGGCCTGCGGTGCGCTGGCACGGTCGCCGCGCTTGAGCGAGCCGACGACGGCGCCCGTGGAGCTCGGCGTCTCGCGGACGTTCAGGCTCGCCGCGGTCACCTCCACCACCGGCTTGCTCACCTGCGCCGCCGCGGGCGCCGCTGCGGGCGCCTCCGGTGCCTTGCGCGCGGCACAGCCTCCGAGCGCGCTGCCGATGCACGCGAGCGCGATCACGACCTTGAATTGTGTCATGCTGAACCCCCATCGTGGGACGCCGCGGCGGCCGCCGCACCCCTCGCGCCGCATTCTACCTCGCCCGCGCTGCTGATGGGCGCGCCGGAGCCGGTGGGCGCTCCCCGGCGACCGCTCCGGGAACCCCGGCCTCCCTCCGGGGGCGATCAGGCTCTCATCTCCCTCGCGGCCGGCCGGCCGCAGCAGCGCGTGGGTCTCGCCGAGGCCGGAATGGCGCTGCGCTTCCTGCTGTGGTGCTGCGCAAGGAGTGGCGGTCGTACTCGTGGACGTGGATCCTTCGTTTCACCGCCATGTGCTCCTCGAGCACTTGGATCGCCTCCGCCCCGCTGATCCACACCAGCAGCGGCTGGGCGAGCGGATAGACGAAGTTCGTGAAGATCGCGTTCGGCGAGGTGTGCCCCAACAGCCAGCCGCCTGGGCGCAGCACGCGATGCATCTCCCGGAGCATCGTCACGCCGTCCATCAGGTTCTGATGCTCGATCACGTCCCCGGAGTAGACGCAATCGAAGGCGTTCGAATCGAAGGGAAGCTGTCGACAATCGGCCCGGCGAAGATCCGCTTCCGGCCAATCGCGCAGCCTCAGCAAGTCGAGCTGGACCTGCTTGACGTGACTGAGCGAGCCCTGCTGGTACTCCGAGAAGCCCTCGATGTCGTCGCTGAGAAGATACTCTCGATCGCCGAGCTCGGACGCTGCCCTCCTGGGGATCATCGAGATTTCGAAATCTCCGGTGTCAGGGCCCCATCGTTTGACCTCGCAGCCGAAACCGTACTAGCCTGACATCTTTGTCCGTCGGAGCGGAAGGCCCAGTGCAGGAAACGAGCAAGCCTGTCGACCAACCGCCGCAGCGGTCAACCGAATTGCCTCCGCTTCCCGCGCGCTCTCCTCTGTCGGGCTCTCAGCAGCGCATGCTATCCGCGATGCTGCGTCTGATCACTCCGGAAGTCGCCGGGCTCGATGCAGGTGTCCGCGCCCGGGTCCACGAAGACGTCGTCGCCCACGTGGTGACGCAGATCGAGCAGATGCCCTCCATCCTGGCGCTGCCTTATCGACTCGCGCTGTGGGCCTTCGGCCTGCTGCCGGTGCTGCGATACGGCAGGACGTTCCTCGGCCTGACGCCGCCTCGCCAGGCCGTCTATCTCTCATCGTGGAGCAACGCGGTCATCGCCCCCGCGCGCGACTTCATCAAGTTGATTCGCAGCTGCGCCCTTCTCGCCTACTTCGATCATCCGCAGGTCTGCGAGGCGCTGCGATCTGCGCGAGGCGAATCGCTCTCGCGCCCGGCTGCGGCGCTCACGTCCGGTGACGCTGCGTGAGCCGGGGAAAGGGACGATCGGTCGATCTCCTGGAGACGCAGGTTCTCGTGATCGGAACGGGCGCCGGGGGAGCGACCACCGCTGCGGCACTCGTGGAGGCGGGCTTCGAGGTGCTGATGGTCGAGGAGGGTCCGGGCGTGGACACCGCCAGCATCCCCTCGAACTCGCCGAAGGCGATCACGAGCCTGTATCGCCACGCTGGACTCACGCCGATACTCGGCAATCAGAACATCGCCTTCGTGGAGGGCTGCTGCGTCGGCGGCTCCACGGAGATCAACAGCGGCTTCTGGCATCGGCTGTCTCCGGAGACCTACCCGCGCTGGAAGGCAGATGCGCTCCTGGACGCCTTCACGCCCGAGATCATGGAGGGATACTTCGAGCGCATCGAGTCGGACCTCTCCGTCTCCTTCTTGGGCAGAGAGAGGGAGAACAAGAGTTCGGCGGTGCTCCGGCGCGGGGCCGAGCGCATGCACTGGCGCTGCGCCGAGGTCCCGCGCTGCCAACGCGATCCCGGAGCGAGCGCCTTCGCCCCGGGCGCCAAGCAGTCGATGCAGCGAACCTACATTCCGCGCGCCCTGCGTGCAGGCGCGCGCCTCCGCGCGGATTGCAGGGTACTGCGCATCGAGCACGAGAACGGCGTGGCCTCCGGGGCGCGGGTTTCGATGCGGACCGAGAGCCGGCGGGTGGAGGGCACGATCCGCGCCGACACGATCTTCGTGTGCGCTGGGGCGGTTCAGACGCCTGCCCTGCTTCGCCGCAGCGGGATCCGACGCAACGTGGGAAACACCCTCTGCCTCCACCCGATGATCAAGGCCGCTGCGCTATTCGACGAGGAGATCGACGCCGGGCAAGCAGCACTTCCCATGTACCAGGTGAACGAGTTCTGGCCGACGCTGACGCTCGGGGGCTCCGTCTATTCCCCGGGCTTCCTGGCCATGCTACTGGCCGACAACTGGGAGGCGAATCGCGACCTGATCCGCTGCTACGACCGCATGGGGCTCTTCTATGCTGCCACGCGCGGCATGAACCGTGGGCGGGTTCGTGTGGTTCCGGGATTCGAAGACGGGACGATCATCCGCTACCGGCTCTCCAAGGCCGACTGCCGCAATCTGAGCCTCGGCCTCGCGCGCCTCGCCGAGCTTCTGTTCGCCGCCGGGGCCAGGTCGGTCCATCCCTCGCTGCGGGGCTTCCCGGCGCTGACCTCCGTGGATGCAGCTCGCGGCTTCCTGAAGCAGCCGCTCCCCGCGTCGGTCATGAACCTCTCGACGGTGCACGTCTTCAGCAGCTGCCCGATGGGCGAGAACGTCGACTTCTGCGCGACCGACTCCTTCGGCAAGGTGAATGGTTGCTCGAACCTCTTCGTCAACGACGCGAGCCTGCTTCCGGATTCACCGGGTGTGAACCCGCAGGGGATCACCATGGCGATCGCCAGCCGCAACGCGGAGCACTTCGTCGAGCGCGTGCGTCGCGGGCCGCGCGTCCTGCGCAGCGCGGCCTCCACGCCCGCGCGCAAGGCCGACGTGCTCGTCACCGGAGCACCCGGCTGGCTGGGAACACGCCTCGTGCAGGTTCTTGCCGACGAGACGCTCCGGAGACGGTGCGGCATCGAGAAGGACGTCGCGGCCAAGACCGTGCGTTGTCTGGTGCGACCGAGCATCGATCCGGCTCCGCTCGCAGGGAGCACAGACACCGTCGAGGTCTGCTACGGCGATCTCGGCGACGACCAGGCTCTCGAGCGATTCTGCAACCACAGCGAGGGTGCGACCCTCTTCCACGTTGCGGGAGTCGTCCATCCAGCCTGGCGGACCAGCGATTTCCAGCGGGTGAACGTCGAGGGCACGCGCCGGCTGCTGGAGGCGGCCCAGGCGGGCGGCGTCCGACGCGTCGTCGTCGTGTCGTCGAACTCGCCGATGGGATGCAACCCTCACGTCGATCAACTCTTCGACGAGAACTCGCCCTACCACCCGTACATGGGCTACGGACGCTCGAAGGCGCAGATGGAGCGTCTGGTCCACGAGACGCACGCCGCAGGGCGGATCGAGACGGTGATCGTGCGTCCGCCTTGGTTCTACGGCCCGCATCAGCCGCCCAGGCAGACGCAGTTCTTTCGGCTCATCCGGCAGGGACGCTTCCCCGTGCTGGGAAGCGGGCTACAGAAACGCTCGATGGCCTACGTCGACAACATCTGCCAGGGACTGCTGCTCGCGGCAACGGTGGAGCGGGCGAACGGCCATACCTATTGGATCGCTGATGAGCGTCCCTACACCATCGAGGAGGTCGTCGAGACGGTTCGCGACCTGCTCGAGTCGCGCTTCGGGATCCCCTGCCAGCAGCGGAGCCTGCGTCTCCCGTCGTGGGTCGGAGGCGCGGCCCGTCTGGCCGATGCGACGCTCCAGGGGATCGGGCTCTACCAGCAGCAGATCCACGTGCTCGGCGAGATGAATCAGACGATCGCCTGCTCGATCGAGAAGGCGCGAACCGAGTTAGGCTATGCGCCGCGCTACTCGCTGCGCGACGGGATGGCCGCCTCGATCCAGTGGTGCCTCGAGAACGGCTACTACATCTGACTCCGAAGCGTCGAGAACGTTCGTGATGCAGCAAAGGGCCCTGATCACCGGCGGCTCCGGCTACTTCGGCTGCCTGCTGCGGAATCGTCTTCGCGACCTGGGTTGCGAGGTACACGTGTTCGACCTGGTCGACGCGGACGATCGCCCTCCGCAGGTCAAGTACATCGCAGGGGACATCCGCGACGAGGTGGCCGTGCGGCGAGCCTGCGAGGGGATCGACGTGGTCTACCACAACGTGGCGCAGGTGCCCCTGGCGAAGGATCGGCGCGCCTTCGAATCGGTGAACGTCGGGGGAACCGAGACGCTCCTGCGGGCCGCGCGCAAGGCCGGCGTGGCGAAGATCGTGCACACTTCCTCCAGCGCGATCTTCGGGGTACCCCCGCGAAATCCGGTAGATGAAAACGTCGAACCGCGCCCGGGGGAGGCGTATGGAAGGGCAAAGCTCGAGGCCGAGCGCCTCGTCCGCCGCCACGTCGAGGAGTTCGGCCTCGACGCGACGATCATCCGGCCCCGCACCATCCTTGGCCACGGCCGTCTCGGAATCTTCCAGATCCTCTTCGACTGGGTCGAGCAGGGCCGCAACGTGCCCGTGCTCGGCAGGGGCGACAACGTCTACCAGTTCGTCCATGCCGACGACCTGGCCGAGGCCTGCGTTCGCGCGGCGGCCCGCCCGGGCTTTGCCGTGTACAACGTGGGCGCCGAGAGGTTCGGTACGATGCGAGAGGCTCTCGAGGGGCTGTGCGCGCACGCCGGGACCGGAAGCCGCGTCCGCTCGGTTCCAATGGGCCCGGCCGTCGCTGCGATGCGGCTCACGAGCGCGCTGGGGCTATCGCCGCTGGGTCCCTACCACGCGCTGATGTACGGCCGGAGCCTCTACTTCGACATCACGCGCGCTCGCGAGGAGCTCGGCTGGCGATCGCGCTGGTCCAACGTCGAGATGATCTGCGAGTCTTATGACTGGTATCGGTCGCACAAGTCGGAGATCCGCAGATGGAGCGGTGGATCCCCGCATCGCTCGGCCGTGAGGAAGGGCGCGCTCGCTCTGATTGCGCACCTGCTGTGAGCGGAAGGGTCGCTCGATGAACCGGCGGTCGGTATTTCTCGACCTCGGGATCGTGCTCGTACTCGCCGCTTGCGCCTTCTTCTACTGGAAGCTCCGAATCATCGGAACGGGTGAGCAGGACCCGCCGGGACTGAGCCGAGCGGGCCTTGACGTGGAAACGCAGATCTATCCGAATGCAGTGGCGGCAGTCCGCTCGCTGCGCGGCGGAGCGCTGCCTCTGTGGAATCCCTACCAGGGGTGCGGTCATCCGCAGTTCGCCGCCGTGCTGACGGGCGTGCTGTATCCGCTCAATTTCCCCTACCTCCTGCTCCCGACGCACCACGCGATCGAGGCCGTGGTCGTCCTCCACCTGGGTGTCGCGGGCCTACTCGTGTATCTCTACATGCGCAGCATCCGGCTGGGTCGGATCGCGGCGACAGCGGCGGCGATCACCTTCATGACGTCGCCCATGATCATCCAGCCGGCTGCCTGGTTCCCTCCAGCTCTTTCTGCGGCGGTCTGGCTCCCGCTCGCCTTCCTCGGCGTCGAGCAGATCGTCGAGCGCCGGAAATTCTCGGGGGCCGTGTGGCTGGCGATCGCCGTGAGCGTGTCGCTGCTGGCCGGCTGGCTCCAGACCTGGACGTATTCGATGTATGCCATCGGGATCTACTCCGCGATCCGCCTGCTCGGCGCGGCCTTCCGCCGCGAGCGACCCGGCGTGCTGGCACGGATGGTGGGTCTGCTGGCGGTCGGGCTGCTCCTCGGCGTGGGACTGGCTGCGGTGCAGCTGCTTCCGAGCCTCGAGCTCCAGAGCCTGGGCCCGCGCCGTCCGGGCGGCCTGAGCCAGGAGCAGATCTTCAGGTATGGATCGACATCGCCCGCGCAGCTCTTCGCCGGTGCCGTCGCGCCCGCGCCGGGCGCGTTCATCTATCTGGGTGTCCTCGCGCTGGTCGTGATTCCGATCTCGGTGTTCGCCGACAGGGAGCGCGTGCGCACGCTCGGCTTCTGGTGCGTCGCGCTGGCCGGCATCCTTTTGGGACTCACGATATACACTCCAGTGTATGATTGGTTCCTGGCGTTGCCGACGGCGAACTGGTTTCGCGTGCCTCAGCGGGTCCTCTATCTCTATGCATTCGCGGGCTCGCTGCTGGTCGGCGTGGGTCTCGACGAGATCGCGCGGGCGCACGCGCGAAGCCGCTGGCAACGGTTGGCCGTGCCCGGGATCGTGAGCGCCTGCGCGCTCGGGCTCGCGCTTTTCGCTCCGGTGCCGACACAGGGGCTCGTCTATCTCGCGGCGGGCGTGGTTCTGCTCTGGCTCGTCGCGTGGGTGCCAGCGGCGCGGCTTCGCGCGGGGCTGCTGGTGGGCGTGGTAGGCCTGCTGAGCTGGGACCTCTTCCACGCCAGCAGCCCCGTCGGGATGCGCTCGACCGTCGACCCCAAAGTGTTCGACGCCGACAAGGACCTGTTCGAATACATCCGGGAGCGGCAGCAGCTGTACCGGACCTACACGAGCGATCAGAACACCTGGCGCTATCCGCCGATCATGCACAAGCAGGGGATGCTGCGCGGAATCTACGCGATCACTGACTACGAGCCGCTCAGTCTCGAACGCTACTCCAAGTTCATCGCGCTGCTAGACGAGCCTGCCACCTCGGATCCCCTGTCGCCGTTCACCGGCCACACGTTCGTGGGCCCGGACCACCCCAACTTCCGGCTGCTCGACTTGTTGAGCGTTCGCTACGTGATCATCCACCGGCTGAACGTGTCGGCCACCAAGCTCTTGAGGCAGGCGGGCTGGCGGTGGGTCTTCCAGTCCGCCGACGGCGACTTCGTCGTCCTCGAGAATCCGAGGCCGCTGCCTCGGGCCTTTGCCGTCTACGACGCGCTGCCGGCGCCGGGAGAAGAAGCCGCCTTGGAGGTGCTGCGCAGTCCCTCGTTCGATTTCCGGCAAAGCGGGGTGGTCGAAGCAGACGCGCAGATTCGACCGCTCCGGCTGAGATCGCACCGGCGCAGCACCCCGGCGAGGATCGTGCATTACGAGCCCATGCGCGTCGTCGTCGACGTGACGAATGAGGCGCCGGGATACCTCGTGCTCACGGACACCTTCTATCCTGGCTGGAAGGCTTCGGTCGATGGATCTGCCGCGCCGATCCTGCGCGCCGACTTCCTGTTCCGCGGCGTCCCGCTCGAGTCGGGTCGACACGAGGTGACGTTCACCTACGAGCCCATGAGCTTCGCAGTTGGCGCGGCGTTGAGCCTCGGCTCGCTCGCTGTGCTGGTGGCCGGCGCGGCGACGAGCTTCCGGCGAAGTCGAGCGCGCGCCGGCTAGCCGCGAGCGCGAAGGGCACCGCGATGCGGTGTCTTTCGCGTGCGCTCCGATTGGGTCGCGCACGACGGCCTATGTGCGCCGCTCAGAAAGCAATACGCTGCTCGGATGCGTTACGTCCCTGACAACGACGCCTGGGTCACCGAGGACGTCAGCATTTCTTCCCGGGACGACGCGATGCATCGCCGCGCCGCCTCGCTCGCGATCTTTCCGCTCTTCGTGGCGGCGCTCGGTGCATTTGCGCTGCATGCACCGCGCTGGGATGTCGCGCGTCTCGTCCGAGCACCGGCTTCCGCCAATGACATACTGATCCTGCTCGCTGCGCTCGGGCTCTTCTATCCGCTCGTCGCGCTGCTCGAGCGCTGGCTGCCGCACCGCGGCGAGTGGCGCCGCTCGCAGGGTGACGTGCGCGCCGACGTCCTCCACCTGCTCTTCACGGGCACCGTCGCGAACGCGCTCTTCGCTGTGACGTTGCTGGGCGCCTTCATCGCTGCCGGCACGTGGCTCTCGAGCCGCGTCGGCGGCGCGCTCTGGCCGCTCGGCTGGCCCCCGCTCGCGCAGCTCGCGCTCGCTCTCGCGCTCGCCGAGCTCGGCCACTACGTGTACCACCGGATCTCACACGAATGGTCCTGGGTCTGGCCCCTGCACGCCGTGCACCACAGCGCGACGCGCCTTTACTGGCTCAACGCGACGCGCTTCAACATCCTCGACCTGTTCTTCCTGCTGTCGCTCCAGACGCTTCCATTGATCGTGCTCGGCGCCGACCGCGCGGCGTTCCTCTCGTACACGATCTTCGCGGCCGTCTACGGCCAGCTCCAACACTGCAACGTCGAGCTGCGCACGGGGCCGCTCGACTGGATCTTCAGCACGCCGGGGCTCCACCGCTGGCACCACTCGCTCGATTCGCGCGAGGGCAACCATAACTACGGCGCGATCCTGAGCTGCTGGGACCTGCTGTTCTGGAGCTTCTTGCGACCGCGCGATCGAGCCTTCACGGGCCCCATCGGGATCGCCGCGCTGCCGCGCTTCCCGAGCAGCTACCTCGGCCAGCAGCTCGCCCCGCTCCGGTGGGGACGCATCCGCCGCGAGAACGCTGCGGGCGTGCGCCCGGCCCCTCGGTGAGCTCCGCTCGCCTGCGGCTCGCTGCGCGCTTCGCCTGCTAGCGGCGCGCGCGCTTCGGCTTCGGGCCGACCGGCGCCGCTCCGGTCGATCGCCGGACCACGAGTCGGTCGGGCTCGAGGGTCACGACCTCGAGCTTGCGATCGGGCGCCGGCGCGGCCGCATCCGCGAACAGCCGGAGCTGACGCCCGTCGAGCTCCCAGCGGCCGCGCGCCGTGACCGCTCGGTCGTCGGCGCCGGCGTGCGTCTCGAGCAACGAGCCGTCGCGACGCAGGTCGAGGCAGCGCCGCCCGCGCGAGGGCGGGAAGGCGTGGTCGCCGGGGCGGAAGACCTGCGCGTCGCCGATGTCCTCCTCGTGAGAGTGGATCCAGCGCCCGCACAGATTCGAGGGCGTCGGTCCGGCCGGCATCAGCGATTCCTCCCTCGGCGGCTACGTGAACGAGCGTCGAGGTCCCTGGAGCGTGGCGTGCATGCGGGCGACCTGCTGGGGCGTGAAGAGCAGCATCGCCGCGTCGTCGACGTAGTCCATGTAGTTCATGAACATGTCGCCGCTCGGGCCGTTCGCGCACGAGACGTGCGGGAAGCTCGGCTTCCCGTAGTTCGGGCCGGCGGCGTTCGGCGTGTCGGCGACGAGATCCGATCCGCTGCAATCCTCGGTGTCTCCCCAGATGTGGCGCAGGTTGAGCCAGTGCCCGATCTCGTGCACGGCCGTGCGGCCGCGGTCGAAGGGGGGCTTCGCGCTGCCCGAGGTGCCGAAGGCGCTGGCGGTGATCACGACGCCGTCGGTCCGCTTCGGGCCACCCGGGAACTGCGCGTAGCCGAGCAGCCCGCCGCTCAGCGTGCAGACCCAGAGGTTCAGGTAGCGATCGCTCGGCCACGCGTCGGCGCCGCCCGTCTTCGCCGCCTTGACCGAGTCGCCGGTCCCGAACGCTGCGCGCTGCGTCCGCGTGCGCGTGATGCCGTCGCTCGGCCGTCCATCGGGATCGCGGCTCGCGAGTTCGAACTCGATGCCCGTGTCGGCGACGAGTCCCTGCCACACCGCCGGCACCTGCTTGCGATCGGGAGTCTTCGCGCGGAAATCGCGGTTGAGGACGGCGATCTGACTGCGGATCTGACGCAGCGAGAGGTTCTCGGCGGCGCTGCGCCAGACGACGTGGACCACGATCGGGAGGCGGATCGTGGCGCGGCGGCGCTCGGGCGCGTGGGCCAGACGCTGCGTCGCCTGCTCGAGCCGGCTCTGGCGGGCCCGAAAGCCGGGGTCCATCTCGAGCAGGCGGAAGTGCGCGGCCATGGCGCCGCACTGGCGGCGGGCGAAATGCGACATGCACGGGCTCCTTGCGGGGACCGAGAGGATTTCATCTTGCACGATCGCGGCGAGGTTCGACAAGGGCTGCGTGCGCCGGCGTCGGGCGCGGCCTGCCGGAGCGTGAGCGTTCTCAGCGGCGCGGGGGCCCGTCGACGCTGCGGATCACTCGTCCGCGTCGAAGCGCGCCTGGATCCGCTGCATCTGTTCGATCGCGTCCCAGGATCCGTGCCGCGGATCGCGGGGTTCGTGAGCGTGACGAGTGCGACCCCTTCGCTCGGGCTTTCGAGACGGACGATCTCGGGCATTTGCCTGCCCAGCCGCGGCCTGCGGATCACGCTAGGCTGGTGGAGGATCGCTGGCGCGTGGGACCGCTGTTGCGGGCGCCCGTAGCAGCGCTCTCCCTCGAGTCCCTCCCCAGCGCCCGACGCCAAGGAGCTGCCATGTCCCCCTCCGCTTCGACCCACAAGCCCCTAGCCGGCAAGACCGCCATCGTCACCGGGGCTTCTTCAGGCATCGGCCGCGCGATCGCCGAGCAGCTCGGAGCCGCGGGCGCGCATGTTTTTCTTGCGGGCCGCACGCGCGCGGCGATGGAGGCGTCGGCGAAGGCGATCGGCGAGGCCGGCGGGAAGTCCTCCGTCGTGACGCTCGACGTGCGCGACGTGGAGGCCGTGCGCGGCCTGGTCGAGCAGGCGGTGCGCGAGACGGGACGACTCGACGTGATGGTGAACAACGCGGGCGTTTCGTTTCCGGCGCCGATCGTCGATGGCGATGCCGAGGAGTGGCGCACGATGCTCGAGACCAACGTGCTCGCGTTGCTCGTGGGCTCGCAGGCGGCCGTCCGGGCGATGCGCGCGTGCAAGGCCGAGGGTCACATCGTGAACATCTCGTCGATCGCCGCTCAGCGCCCCGATTCGGGCGTCTACGGCTCGACGAAGCACGCCGT
>Ga0184615_10001918_pt1 | contig 11180 bp, 11 predicted proteins | sample PLM4_65_coex_FD_133134 | JGI IMG/M metagenome (GOLD analysis project Ga0184615, IMG submission 133134) | Groundwater sediment microbial communities from an aquifer in East River, Colorado, USA - PLM4_65_coex | ecosystem: Environmental > Terrestrial > Soil > Riparian zone | place: USA: East... | reverse complement strand
AGATTTTTGAGACACTTAGAGGCGCTGTGCAAGTATTGACAGATGAAGCCTTCCGTGAAACGTTAATTAATCGAGGCATTAACCCTGCACAGATTGCTCTTGATACTATGGCCGGTAAGGTTTCGGCTGCTACTAGTGCGGCCGAGGCCGCCACTCATGCGCAGCAAGCCTTGGCTTCTACTGGGTATTCTGCTGGTGCCGGAATTTCTAATGTCGCAACCAAGTTCGGTTTTGGTATAGACAAGGTCCTTAAAGATTTCAAGGACAGCACTGACAAATACTTAAAGAAGGGCATTGATGCCAGCAGCAGTGGCGGTGTTGGTAAGGGCACTAAAAGCGGTGTTGGCGGAGGAGGCGGTGGCGGATTCGCCTATGGTGGCTTTACAGGCGCTTTTGGCGGCACTGTTCACCCTAATGAACTCGTTATCCCTCTTACTATGCCGTCACGAGCCAAGGAGCTTATTTCACAAATTCCTCCTAACATAACAGCTGCTATGTCATCTAGCGGTGGAGGCAACGGTGCTGTATTTGCTCCGACTATTAATGTTACTGGTGAAACTTTGGATGCCATGGAGAACGTTGCCATTAGTGCTTTGCGACGAGCCTTCCGCGATGCTCGCGTAGGATCTCAACGCGGCGGCAGCAACCTTAGCTCTGGCTTGAGTACAATAAGCTAGGAGATGTAAAATTGTACCCATGGCCGTCTTTTGGAGGCTTCCTTTTTAAGCGCACAGAGCATGAAATCTGGGCCACTGATATTGGCTGGGTGCGCTCGCCATCTTATAGTCGGGATAGACCTTTAGGTTCTGACACTGATGTTGTTATAGCGCTGGCCATTGGTTCAGCAGAACGTTCATTTGAACTCATACTTACTCCAGCTAGATTTGATGCCCTAGAACAGCTTATGAATACAACGGCTGTGTTGACAGATTGGGGCCGACCATTACCGGATTCTCGTTTGGCATTCCTGACTGAGGTAACACCGCTAGAAGATGTCATTAGCTATAGCGTTGATGGCACATCTATCCGCAAGCGTCGTACTAGAGTTACATTTGTAAGCGCATGACGCCCATAACTCTCCAGCAGATTATCGAGGAAAAGAACACTCGCAAGCTCTCTGTTAGAGTAATCATTGCCGGAGCTGTTGTTTCTAAGTGGACAAGTGTCAATTACAACTTCGCTATCGGTGAAGTCCCCACAGCTTCTATTACTATTCCTGGCATTGAGAATTTACCAGCAGCTGTTTCCGAAGAAGCATCTGTTCAAATTTGGTTTGGTTATCAGTATGGTGAAGCCATCCTTGAACAGCTTGTGTTTGGAGGCGCAGTAGTAGATTCGGTTGGCAATAGTGGACATGAAATTGTCATTGATTGCGTAATGAGTGGCCCGCGCAAGCTGACATATGGTTACAACCGACGCATAAACTTTGAGTTCAATACCATTACGGCTAATGAAGCTGTTGAAGGCCTCATGGCCTTGGCTGGTGTTGCTAACTATTTTGTCGACCTTGAGGCTTGGCTTATTGGTACAGCTGTTCCACAAGAGATTGAATTCAGCACCTATGGTGAGGCTATCAATAAAATCGCCGAGGTTGATGGTTCGCCTTGGTTTGCTTTGCCTACAGGCATGGTGCGCGTAGAAGATCGATATCCAATACCAAATGAGACGTGGCGCAGAACGTATTTCACAGGAGTCCTTGACGGTATAAATTCCAACCAGCCAACAGGTGGTGTTGGAAATGTTGATGCTAGACCGCGCATTACTGATATCTCAAGACGTAAATTCCGTAATGAAATTGCTAACTTCATTGAGGTTGACGGCGCGGTAATAAACGAGCTAGGTCCTCAGGGCGAGACTAACTCACACCAGATTTTTGAAACGGTTGATGGATTATCAGGTCAGTTTCCTAATGGGGCACCGTGGATTCCTACACCTCCGTTGTTCCAGGACTTCACTTTCAGTAATGAACTCGTTGATACCAATGCAAAAGCCTTTGAGGTTGCTGAGCGCTTTTTCGACCTCAAAAACAGACTGGTAGAGGAATTACCCATAACTGTCCCTGGCGACCCAGATGTCTTCCTTTGCGAGACTGTTAGGGTCGTCGACGAGCGTTATAGCAACGTTGACAGCCTGTACTTTGTCAAGGGTTATAGAACTTCTATTACTCCGAATAGTGCTCAAACTTCTCTAGATCTTGTTGGCGGGCCAGAATCTGGCACTAATGGTTTTGCGGCTCCGTTTGCTGAGTTCTATTGGAAGTACACAGCGCTCCATGAATTGATTCCTGGTGGTGAAGAAAATCAGGATGATCAAGATAATGCTTTCAACTCTGATCCTGGTGCTAAGCTTTGTGAGGACCTTCCTGCTGACACCGGAGATGAGGATCACGGCGGCGGCTTTACACCTGGACAAGACAAACGCATGGTTCTCATTGGCCTAGATGGCACAGCTTCTCAAGATTATGACGGTCAAATTGTGTTGTATGAATGGACCTGGACAGATCCAGATCTAAACGTGCACACGATGGTAGGCCCCAGACACATTTTAGCTGTTAATCCAGATGATTTTACTTCTATTGAAGTCACGTTAACTGTAACAGATGATTCAGATAGAACAAGCACTATTACAAAGACAATCTATACAGACGCTGATCATCTGAATCCCGATGGTGATCCGACACCTGGTGGTGATCCTACCGAAGATGATACTGAGAATGGTGGCGGCACCGCTGAAGGTGAATGTACGGACGGTGGCGATCCTGATCAGTCTGGGAATGAGCCAGACCCTGTAGGCGATCCAGACCCACACGCGCCTCCAGGCGGTATGGGTGGCAGTACACAGCCTGGAGCTTGTAATGGTACGGAGCTTGGTTACATAGTTCTTGCTGATAACAAGGTTCTGTTTTCTAACAATAATAGAGATTGGACAGAGAAGTCTAATGAGGAGCTTGGTCTAGTAGGTTTCTTTACTGTCATGACAAGCGGTGTTATTGTTAGCACACAGCGAGTCATTACTATCTTAGGAACAGATGAAGGCGAAATTGTCTTTAGTGACGACAAGCTCCAGAGTGTATCCTTGGCATTTCAAGTGCCAGGATTCCCAAGGATTGATGCCTTAGTTATTGATCAAAAGGAAATGGCAGAAGAAGGCCAATTCCGTGTTTGGGCTGGTACTGGCGATGGTCGTCTTTATGTTTCTCAGGATTCTGGTGAAACCTGGGAAGGCTGGTTCAACTTTGGAGACGGTTATCCTATTCGAGACATTCAACACAGGGCTAATGGTCTGTGGATAATCGGTGGCAATACAGAAGATCCTAGCAGTCTCATTCGTATTGATGCTCAGATGCAGAAGAACTTTGCTACTCTATTTATTGGTGGAGCTTTAAGAGAAGCCATTAATGCAGGTGGTGGCGGTGGCTACGCTTTCACCGCAAGGAACCAAACTTCTAGACTAATCGCTTTCAGCTCTAATGTTCTACCTGCGGTATGGACTAATGAGGATCCTGTTGGTAATCCAGAAGGTTGGATTCCAGCTATTGGCTTAACAGATGATGGTATAACTGCTGTTGTGCCAGGGTTTGACGGCGAGTTTCTAGTTGCCACTGCTGTTGGAGAAGTTTTCTTTACCGATGACAATGAGAACTTTGTTCAGACAGGCGATGTCGGAGGTTCAGTATTCCGTAAGATCCTTTGGCAGGGACTACCAGGTAAGTATCTGGGTCTAACAGAAGATGGCTTCTATTCTTCTATGGACTATGGCACTGGCTGGGGACCTATGCGCCCTAATACTACGTTTGGAACCACTTGGCCAGCTGGTGCTACTGGCGAAGATTTAAGTTGGTATGTTGGGCCAAGAGCGTGTTTGCCAGCAGGTGGATGTGCCAATTTTACACTTGAGCAAGGTACTTCTGATACTAACATAGATGATGAAATAAATCTACTTATTGGTGCCCAGTGGGAAGAGGGAATTGAATACTTCCTGTTGGCTGTGTATGATCCTGATGGTGTATTACCTTCACCACAAATTCTTACCTTCAATGAAGGCACCAGTGAGTACGACACTCCTGGAGTGGGCAATGTCGTACAGATGGGGTCACTTGGCGGTATATCGCTTTGGCAAATTGTCACTCAGGAACTAGATTTCATTGTGTTCCCTCTTGTAGCCGACCCTCAAACAGACCCCTTGCACGTAGTGTTAGGTCAGATATTCTCGGTACTTTTGCCATCGCCAACTGATGAATTAAGCGTCATTCAAACTGGATCCCCAGGTTTATTGGCCTTTGAAACATTTGAGCATGTGGGATTTGGAGTGAATGTGGGAGTAAACTCTGCTCCTGTTCCGAATGCTGGTTGGACGGCTGTTGGAGACGAAACCAGTGATAGTGATGGCACTGATGAATTTATAATGCAAGCTGCTGCTTTGCCTGGTGGCTCAAATGAAACAGAACAATTGACAGGAGCCTTTGCAGGCGGTATAAGTGCTGAATTAAGTTGCGGCCTTGGTAATCCTATCCCTGATATTTATAGTGTAACTATATCTGGCTTTGGTGTTAATGGGTTTACCTATGAAGCTCCAGCGGCTGGGCGAGCATTCGTATGGCTTAGTTATTTGGCTGTTGACGGACCTCCTTCTGGAGGGCCATGGACAGAGATTGAGACATTTGATCCAAGCGGCCTTGTACGAAGTCTTTGGACAAGAACATACAGTACGAGTGAAGTGGTAGACCCAGATGGAGAGTTTACTGGTGCGAACACCTTGGTTGCGGCATTTATTGATGGGGCTGGTTCGGTTGTATTTACATCTGGCGGTCAGATTGGATCAAATCCTGAAACAATTCCTTGGGCTCCTAGTGATTCTGCAAATCTAGTGATGGCTTGGTTGAACTTTGGTTTTGCTGCTGATGGACTAGAAGTTAGTAGTCCAGATGCATCCGTACAAGCGGATGGCTCACGTGTTATCTACGGGCTAGGACTAACAGAATGGACATGGGCAGATACTGTAGGAGCCAACCAGCTAACTAGTGAAGTTTACATAGGTGTAGAGGTTCAGCCAATTTAATGAACCAAATCTATTCAGACATTGCTAAACTTCAGCAAGAAGTTCGACGCCTTAGAGGCAGGCTTGACCGCATTTCTATTGGTGGTGTTGTGTTCCCTTCTGGAACGGTTCCTGTTTCTACGGGCGGTGGTGGAACCGGAATTTTTGGATCTCCTCTTTGTGTCACGGTATGGGAAAACAATTCGGGCTCTACAAAGTCTCAAGGCGCTGTAGTTGTTTCTGACAGCAACAGAAACTTCAACGTCAGTTCTACACCTACAGACTTATTTGTAATTGGCGTGCTAGACGGTAGTTCAGAATCCACTAGTCTTGATGTTTTGGCTGGTGCCAACGGTAGAGTACGACATGTTGGATATCAAGAAGTAGTAGATGTTTTTGGTTTGGTTGATGAAAACGACTATCTAGAAGTTTCAGCCAGCGCGGGAGTGGCAGTGAGTGTTGGCCCAACACCTGGCATAGGTTGTTTCGCTAGAGCCTTATCGGCTAATCCTGGTCCTTACGGCGGTACAGTTCAAGCCTTTTTGTTCCCAGTTATATTGACGTAGGTGTGATATGCCTCCACGACCAGTTCTAAAACCAGAATTCTCTATCTATGGTAGATACCTGTTGAATGTTGATGAACGTAAGGTTCCTGGGCCTACATACTTTCATGATGGAGATAATCTGACAGATATTTGCGGTCTTAAAACAGTGCCTACAAACTCAATTTCGAGGTTTAATAATGTTCAGTGGGCAATTTCAAGAGGATATGATAAATGTAAGGAGTGTAAACCGTGACTCAGGCTGATATTGATGCCGAACATAGGTTTACTGTTCTCGAGCAATATCAAAAGTCTACTCTTGATAAGCTTGATAGTATCGGAAACGCATTGCAAACAGGTCTTGTTGATCATTTCAAAGAAGATGATGTTAGATTTTCTGCATTAGATGCATATGCTTCTGATAATTCTAAAACTCTTGCCAGAATGGAATCTAATCTTCAGAATTTGACTAATCAGGTTTCAAAGCTTACAGGAAAATTAGAAGCCTATGAGATTTGGCGTACCGACCATGACTTACATCATAAACATCAAGACGGCTTCTTAGCTGGGATAAATTGGGTAGTCTTAACAACAGTAGCAATAGCAGCAGCCATTGGCGGCTTTATTGCTGTGATATTGAGTTGACACTATCCTGTGTCAGCGAATAGGTGCTGAAGGTGATCCATGATCCTCGTTATCGTGATCGTAACAGTATTAGTCCCGATAATTATCCTTGCTGGCGCTGCGATTCGTTATTACTTCTTCACAGGCACTGAGAATGGCGATTAGATAATCATAACCAATAGGAGAAAATAATGACCAACGCATCGCCTGTATTTGTTTGCCCTAATCCCGCCGACAGAGCCTCGCTTCTGAATGCAGTACCGAAGATATATTTCGACTGGCCCAAGTTAGTGCCTGACCTATTGCGAATCGGCAAGTCGGCTATCGAGGTGTCCTTCGCAGATCTATCGGCCTTTAGTCCGCCAGAGCCGGACTCGCACCGCCAAACCCACGCCGAAGACGACCACGGCAATGGTGCACACGTCATGTACGGCGACCGCGTGCCGGGACTGCCGCAAGAATTTGCACAAGCAGCCTGGGGCCTCTTCTGGTTCGATGGCCGCATCCAGATCGAGAACAGCCTGCGCGGGCAGCAGGCAAACATCGACTGGGTTCTGTCAGCCGAGATTGCCCACGCCATCGACATCTTCTACGCCCAGAGCCGAGGCATGAGAGTGGCCCTTAACGCGCTCTTGCATCCTGGTGGCGCTGACGCCCATCCCTGGTTCGGCGGTCCCTACTGGGAGCAGCCAGGCGAGAGCTTCATGGCTGGCAGTGGCTTGGCCTATACAGACTTTGTGCAAGAAGACCCGCGATTCCTGCACAGGTTCACGGTCGCCATGCGGGAGCAGATACGCACCATCCTTCAGACACCGCGCACGGACGACCCTGATCTTCCGCCGCCAGATCCAGAGCCAACTGATCACTTGGCTTGGATTGATGAAATGACACCTGGTCAATTTGATGAATTGATTATTCGCAAGCATGGTCCGATTGAAGCAATTGGCGGTTTGCGTTTTGGTAAGGGTCACCGCTGGAACGATTTGCGGATTAAGGCTCCTGGAGAATAAGAGTTTATAATTAACGGCTGAAAGGGAAGGTAATCTTGAGCGATCTACAAAGGGCTGCTATTATCGGTTTTCTTCAGAGCATTTTTCCTGTACTCGCGTTAGCCAACGTAATCTCATTCAGTGCGGATGAGATTTCGGCAATCATGCTGTTGGTCAACAACGGTTTGACTTTGTTCTTCTTGTTCTTTAAGAAGTCCGAGCCAGTAGTAGGATCGGCTCGCTGAATTGGCTAAGGTCAGGACTCCTCGGAATTGTCTGTTTAGGAGTCTTGTCCCTAGCTCCCAAAGAAGGAGTTGCCTATAACGAATATGAGGAATTGGCAAAATCAATTGTCTGTTCCGAAAGCTATGCCTGGAATTGCAACTATGCCATGGCTGTCGTCAAGTGTGAAACTGGCGGAACCTATTGGCCATGGGTAGTTAACAATGCAGGCCCTTACATAGGCTGGTGGCAGGTCTGGGATTTACATGTTACGGATCCCGAAAACCTAGTAGACCCAGCTTATAACACGGATGTAGCGTATCGTTTATGGAAATCAGAAAGAACATTTAGCGGACATTGGCCGTTTTGCGGCCGAGGCATGTAATGTCTAGAACAGGTCCAGGCTGGTGCCCCTTCGCCTTTCAGGTTGAGGAGCTCTTGTCTTCTGCTTATGATGATGGTATAACCGACAAGGTTGGATTTGTAGACCATACAGCTGGTGGGTTCTATAGAACTCTGAAGGATGTTGGTTTCTGGAATGGCCAGGGATACTCGGTTAATTTTGGAATTGGGTTAGAAGGACAAATCTGTCAGATTGTCAACATATTTGAAATAGCCTATGGACAGGGCCGTGATTGTAATCGTAACCCCGTTGGACCTACTTCTCCAGGAGTAACTTGGCCTGGTTTCGCCGACATGGGAAGGCACAACCCCAACGGATACATGATCAGCACCGAACACGAGGACGCCGAAACCATTAACGGTCAGACAAAGTTCCGTCCAGGTTCTTCCTGGTCAGAAGATATGTATCAGGCAGATCTCAAAGTAAAGCGTTGGTGTATTGAAGAACACAAATTGCATACCGGCAAGGCTCTTATGCAATTCGGTAAGGATTCCCTGGCTGGTCATAACATGTTTGATCCTTGTAGTCGCGCCGAATGCCCAGGTAGATTTTGGCGCAATGAATACAGAGATAGGCTTTATGCTGACCTCGTAGGAGCAGAAGACGTGTATATAGTAAAAGACCAGCAGGCTCCATTCTTCAATGAACTCAAATTCAATGGGCCTCAGCGAATCAATGCATACGCTGATTTTAATTGGCCAGCCGGCACAAAACTCGGGCGCATTCAGATGTTGGTATATTCTGGCTTCTTTGACGTGCTAAATGGCGACGGCACTTTAGCCAGAACTATGGGGTGGGGAACTGCTAACAATAACAAAGGCTTCAATGATGTAGTTGAAGTTGTTCCAGATGCCGAAGGTTGGATAACCCTACACGGTCAATGCCACTTCAATAGTGCGAGGGGACTTGGGTATTGGACTTAATTGTTGGTGCCAGATGTACTCGTTGTGGAAGTAATCGCCTAATAGAAGAGACTGACCCAGATTATGCCTGGTGCCTAAATTGCTTTCACACGGTATTTATCGGTCAAATTGATATCAGCCTTACTAAAGATGGCAAGACAATTGATTCATTGCCTATGATAAATAGGAGAGGCCGAGCTAAGAGCCATGCCTAGAGTAGAAAGTGCTCATCGCAGGCCAGATGGCAGTACTAACGTACAACACCATCCACCTGGTGTGCATATCTATCCAGAGGCTGACATCAAGATATTTGAGGAAACTATCACCACTAAGATAGTCTTCCGTGGTCCGGTGTTTGTAGATTCGTTTAGGGATTATCTTTTGCTCGGACCAATAGGTAGCCGGTCAGATTATCTCACAATTACGTTCAGGCCTGAGGTACGAATAACAACTGGCTGTTTTTCAGGGACGATTGAAGAGTTTGAGGAAGAACTATTAGACAAACCAGAAGGCCCAACCAGAGAAGAATATAAAGTCGTAATGGATATGCTGAAATCTATGGCTTGGTATAGATCTAAAGCTTGAGTTCGCGCATGGCTTTTCGCCAAGTTGTGTCTGCCATTCTATAAGTTCGGTTGGCTTCTATTCCTTCGGCAACCATTTTGGCAGCAATATCAACAACTATCCGTTTGTGGAACATATGAACACCCATAAAGACATCCTTGAGATTTGTAGGGTGTTCTTTTAGGTATTCATTGAGTTTGTCAACCATGAAATTGGCAATCCCAAGAACTTGTGATTCATTAGCTACCCAGTCTTTGGGTTGTCCAGTGACCATATCTCTTCTCCTGAAGAATTGAAGACGCTGTTTTCCTTTTGCATGAGATGACCATAATGTGCTATGCAAGCGCTGTCAGCGAAGTTGTGATCCTTATTTTTGGCGCGAGCCGTCTTGCCTAGAGTAGGTAGCTCGTAGTGTAGAACTTCTTCTACATGGGCGATGGCTCTTTCTTTAGCATCCTTGGGCTTACCGTTGTCAAATAATCGCTTTCTCCAGGTGCCTGGGTGAACAAATACTGGCGAGATGAGTGCTTGAAGGCTGGCAATTTCTAGAAACGTTGCCATGCGCTGTATTAACATTCCTGGTCTAGGGAATTTGCCGTTTACAAACGGCTGTTCGATCCACAAATATGGTAGACCAAATTCATTATCCCAAGATTCGAGTACTTCGATAACATTCTGAAAGAATGCCAGCTTACCAGAATCGTCAGTCGGCAAAATTAGTGTTATTGATGCCATAACTTCTTCATTTACAACTGTCAGGTACACCTGGGTGGCGCTGTAATCTACTCCTACAGCTGGGTTCATGGTATTCGCACAGAAGTCATTTCCATTTCTCCAAGATCCATGGACAACATACGGCTAACAGCTGTGTAAGCGGCTTCATATGCCTTTACCCAACCCTTGATGGTTATCAAAACCGATTCATGATTGATTGCCATGCGCTTGGTTTGTTTGAACAAAGCGTTTTGCTGGAGGATAGTCCCTTCTTTGGATGCAATAGTATCTCCACCAGGGATTTCTTTGATGGCAATTTTCATGCCAACCTTAAAGCTCTCGTCTAAGGCATAACCCTGAGCGTCTGTCTTGGCTTGAATTGCGTGCAGAATGGCTAGGTTAGAACCAAACAATTGTAGGAGACCGCGCAGCTCTACAGGAGTGTATTCGCGATTGTGTTCTATCAATCGGGCCTTGGCTGGATTGAGCATCTCGCGTTCGAGTTCTATCTCGATAGCATCAATGTCTTTGAAGACTGTCCACCAACCCCAGCCTCTGCCGGCAACAAGCTTTTCTAGAGGCCAAACAACCTTCTCACCACTAGCTGTATCTACGGCCAGCTTGGCTTCAATCCAGATATCGTCATCAGGTTGAATTTTCCATCCTTGTCCCCAAGGATCGTAAATTAAGATGGATTCATCGATAGTTGGCATAGGTATTCATAAACTTTCTTGTTCCATTTCGCATCTTCTAGAGCGTTGTGAACACCTTCTGGAAGCGGAACAGCTTGTTTGACATTTGGATTACCCTTCATGACAGCTAGTTGTTTGATATCCATACAAAACTGAGGCCAGTTTTTAGGAAGATCCATCATAGTGCCATAGAGTTGACACAGAACAACCCAATCGTAGTCGCTGTACCAGCCCCAGAATTCTGGTTTCTCTTGGCCGCCGCCTTGAACTGATAACCAAGGACAATTCCTATTGATGAAATTAAGAACCTCGGTGCCAATTTCTACTTTGGTGCACCAAATTGACTTATTAGTTTTTACATCTGGCAGAGGCCGCCAGTTGCCTATATTAAATTCTGGTAGTTGGAGTAGCACATTACGGCGTACCCAATCAGAAGCTTTAGAAAAATCACACTCTAAATTCTGCAGATACAGAGTAGGCTCTGTTTCCTT
>Ga0184615_10001916_pt1 | contig 11194 bp, 9 predicted proteins | sample PLM4_65_coex_FD_133134 | JGI IMG/M metagenome (GOLD analysis project Ga0184615, IMG submission 133134) | Groundwater sediment microbial communities from an aquifer in East River, Colorado, USA - PLM4_65_coex | ecosystem: Environmental > Terrestrial > Soil > Riparian zone | place: USA: East... | reverse complement strand
GGAGCAGCGGAGCCGGGGCGTCATCTGCTCCTCGGCGGGCAATCACGCCCAGGGAGTGGCGCTGGCGGCGGCGATTCACGGGATCAAGGCAGTGGTGGTGATGGCGACGAATGCCACGCCGTCCAAAATCGAAGCGACTCGCGGGTACGGGGCCGAGGTGGTGCTGCACGGGACGATCTGGGACGAAGCCAACGAGCGGGCCAAGGAGCTGGTGCGGGATCGCGGGCTCACTTACATCCATCCGTTCGACGACCTGCAGCTCATCGCGGGGCAGGGAACGGTGGGCCTCGAGATCCTGGAGGATTGGCCCGAGGTCGATGTCCTCGTGGTCCCGATCGGTGGCGGCGGACTCATCTCGGGCATTGCGCTGGCGGCGAAAGGGATCAAGCCGGGGATCAAGGTCATCGGGGTGGAATCGTCCGGCGCGCCCGGCATGCTGAAGAGCGTCGCGGCCGGACATCCCGTCACCCTCGACCGGGTGGATTGCATCATCGACGGGCTTCGGGTCCGCCGCGTGGGTGACCACAACGTCGAAATCGTCCGGCGCGCGGTGGACGAGATCGTGACCTTGCCCGACGAGGAGATCTTCGAGGCGATGCTCTGGGTCATGCAGCACAGCAAGCTGGTGGTCGAAGGCGCCGCGGCGGCACCGGTCGGGGCATTGCTCAAGGGACTCGTCAAGGCGCCCGCCGGCACCCGGGTGGTGTGTGTGCTGAGCGGTGGCAACGTGGGACTCGAGCAGCTCCGCGGGATGCGGTGGAATTGAAGGGCGATCCAGCTCGCCGCGGAGCTCGTCGGCCTACCCTGAATGGGCGCCTTGCCTGCTATTCGCCGAGCGGCCTCAGTGTGGACTGTTCCAGCTTGGTGGCCTTGGCGCGGCTTACAGGATCTCCGAAGATCTTCTCTCCGTCGTAGCGACCGTTTTCGATGAACACCTCAGAAGTGTTCCGGCCGGCGGTGGCGCTCCCCGCCAGATAGACTCCCTCTACGTTCGATTGGAGCGTCTCGGGTTCCAGCGCAGGCCGTCCCGACTCGGGATCCTGCTCGATGCCGATCTGCTCGAAGAGGGAAAAATCGGGGTGGTACCCGGTGAGGAGGTAGACCCGGTCCGCCGAGAGCCGTTCGGTCGTTGCCCCGGTGCCTCCCGGGCTGCTCGTCTCGACCACGACGGCGTCCGGCTCGATTCTCACCACGTCCGTGCTCCATCTCGCCGAGATCTCCCCCGCCTTGACCCGATTCTCGAAATCGGGCCGGAGCCAGTACTTTACGCTCGGCTTGAGCTCCGCGCGGCGATACACGAGGGTGACGTTCGCGCCGGCGCGGTAGCAGTTCAGCGCCTGCTCGACCGCGGAGTTCTTCCCTCCGACGATCACCACATGCTGCGCCGCGGAGAGGTGGGGCTCCTCCCCGTAGTGGGAGACGTGCGGCAGATCTTCCCCCGGGATGCCCAGGAGGTTGGGATGGTCGAAGTATCCGGTGGCGAGCACCAGCCGGGAGCAGGTCACCGCTTCCTCGCCGAGACGGGTGCGGAGGCGGGCCTCGATCGCGCCGTTCCTTCGAGTGGCGGCGATGAGCCGGGCATAAGTACGCACCCGGATCTCCTCGGTGCGCGCGATCCCGCGATAGTACTTGAGCGCTTCCTCGCGAGTGGCCTTGGCGCCGGAACAGACCAGCGGGTGGCCGCCGATCTCGAGCCGCTCCGGTGTGGTAAAGAAGGTCATGCCGACGGGGTACCGAACGATCGAGCTCGCGATCGGTCCGGCGTCGACGACCAGCGGATCAAGCCCGCGGCGCCGCGCGGAGATCGCGCAGGCGAGGCCAATCGGTCCGGCGCCGATGATAAGGGTGCTGGTTTCCATGCTATGGCGGTGCTCCGAGCGGGGACGCAACGACGCAAGGACGCAACGACGGAAAGTAGTTCACTTTCCGCCATCTGCTGCCTGTGGTTCCTCCTCGCCTCCTGTTCCGAACCCAACGCCGAATCCCCCAGTGCCACTCGTTTCGCCTCCCCCATCCTCGGCCGCCCCATGGAGGAGTTGTTCTACGGCGCCTACCTGGACCAGGGATCCCGCGACTACAACTGCGGGTTCAAGTTTTACTCCGGCCACCGGGGCACCGACATTCTGCTCAGGAATTTCCGGGTGCAGGATTCTGGGGTGACGGTCGTGGCCGCGGCGGCGGGGCACGTGGCGCTGACGCACGACGGCGAGCCCGACCGCAACGCCGTGCTGAACAGCCAGAACCAGTGGAACGTGGTGCAGATCGCGCATCCCGACGGACTCACCTCGGTCTACGGCCATCTGCGCCGGGGATCGATTCTGGTAGCGCCGGGGCAGGATGTGGCCGCCGGGGCGCCGCTCGGCCAGGTCGGAAGCTCGGGCTTTTCGAATTGGCCCCATCTCCATTTCGAGGTCCGCCGGGGAGGTGTGCCGGTGGATCCGTGGAGCGGCCAGTGCCAGGTCGGCGGCAGCCTCTGGACCTCCCAGCTGACCTACCAGGATGCGTTCCGGGTCCTCGATATCGGTGTGCAGGACCAGAGGATCACCGCGCAGGCCGAGATGCTGGAGCGCCCCCCCGATTCCCCGAAGATCACCGGAGCCGGTGGAGTGATGAGCTTCTGGGCGGAGCTCTACAACGTGCGAGCGGAGATTCTCCGCACCGAGCTGCACGACCCTGCCGGCGTGGTGGTGCAGTCCGCGGAATACCAGAACTTCACCACCTTCAGCACCGTCTATGCACTGGCCACGTATCCGGTGACGGCGGACCTCACCGCCGGCCGCTGGAAGGCGGTCTTCCTGGTGCGCACCCTCGGCGGCGGGGTGACGGTGGAGATCGCGAAGATCGAGTTCACGATGGAGCCGCAAGGAATCGCGTTGCAAGCCAGGCCCGTGCCCTCCCCCAAGCGGCCAACCCTCGTGCTCTTCGGGCCCGGCCGGGATTCGCGATAGCAGGAACAGGCTGCCTGTTGCCCTCCCTCGTTGCCTCTTAACTTCCCGTTGCGATGACCACCCCGTACGATCCGGCGCCCCCTGCTTCCTCGCCACCCGACGAGCAGCTCCTTGAGCGCCTCAGGGTGGCGAGCAGAGGGGAGTACGACATCTACGGCGAGCTGGGGCGCGGGGGGATGGCCACGGTCTTCCTGGCGCACGAGATCTCCCTCGACCGCAAAGTGGCCATCAAGGTCATGTCCCCGGGCCTGCTGCACGGCGCCGGGATGGTCGAGCGCTTCAAACGCGAGGCCCGCACCGCGGCGCACCTCTCCCATCCGAACATCATTCCGGTGTACGCCGTGCGCGAGGTGGACGGGCTTCTCTTCTTCGTCATGAAGCTGGTCGAGGGAACGCCGCTCGACGCGATCATCAAGGAGCTGGGCAAGCTGCCGCTCCCGATGGTCGAGGCGATCCTGGCCCAGGTCGGCGGCGCCTTCGGCTACGCGCACCGGCACGGCGTCGTCCATCGCGACATCAAGCCCAGCAACATCCTGATCGACGACGAGGGCTGGGCGGTGGTCACCGATTTCGGGATCGCAAAGGTGCAGGAGACGGAAGGGCTCACCCAGACGGGGATGGCGGTGGGCACGCCGACCTACATGAGTCCGGAGCAATGCGGCGGCGGGCCGATCACCGGCGCGTCGGACCAGTACGCCCTGGGCATCGTCGCGTACGAAATGCTCGCGGGGCGCGCGCCCTTCGTCGCCAGCGGGATGATGGCGCTGCTGTACAGCCACTTCCACGAAGCCGTGCCGCCGCTCGAGCTTTTCCGTCCCGATTGTCCCGAGCCGATCCGGCTCGCGATCGTGCGCATGCTCGAGAAGGACCCCGCCAAGCGGTTCTCCTCGATGGAGGAGGCGGTAGCGGCGATGGGGGCACGCCAGATGGCGCACAACGATCCGACCCGGAGCCAGCTCATTTCGCTGGCGCGCACCGGCATGACTCACAAGATCGTCTCGCAGGTTCAGACGCCGAGGAGCCCGGTGCCGCTGACCGCCCGGGCGAGCAATCCGGGGACCCCGGCGCCAACCGGAGCTCCGCCGCTGTCGACCCCCGCACCGCTGGCCGGCGCCGCACCGTCGGAGCATCGCTGGATGATGGCTGCGGTGGGCGCGGTGGTGCTGGCCGCGGTCGCGATCGCGGTGCTGGTGTTGCGCCCGGTGGGGCCGATCGATGCGCCGCTCGCGGTGGTGCCGCCCGCGGCGCCGGTGCAGCAGACCCCTGCGACCGAGAATCGCCCCGTTCCACCCCCCGCTCCTTCCGCGTCCCCCGCGCCGGGTGCGCCGCGTCCCCCCGTCTCCGCGCCTGAGCGCACCTCTGGACGGACCGGGGCTTCGGTTGCGGTGAATCCGGTGACGCCGCCTGCGGCCGCTGCTCCGCTTCCCGCGCCGGCGTCCGCGCCTTCGCCGCCGCCCGGTGCCGCCGAGCCGCCGCCCAAGTCCGCGTCCGAGCCGGCGGCCGTGCCGGCCGCCAAACCGGGGGACGAACGCGCCGAGGTCACCGCGACGCTCCAGGCCTACGCGCGGGCGCTCGACCAGGGTGATCTGGCTCAGGTGCGCCGGCTCTATCCCGGGATTCCCGCGGAGCAGCGTCAGGGGCTCGAGGCATTCTGGCAGGCGGGGGGGACGATGCGCACCCGCTGGACGGTCAGCGACGTCGTGGTCAACGGCGAAGAGGCCACCGCGCGCATCTCCGGCTCCAACTCCGTCACCCAGCCCCGGGCGCGTCCCTCCGATCAGCCGGTGAGCTGGCGCGCCCGGCTGGAGCGGCGGGGCGCGGAGTGGCGTATCGTCGCGTTGATCAACTAGTCGAATCGGAGGTTCGATGCCCGGTCGCCGAGCTGCGTCCACCCTCGTTCTCGTTGCCGTTCTCGCCGCTCCGCGTGAGGCCCAGAGCCAGACCCACATGCATTTGCGCGACCGGATCCGCGAGCTCTTCAGCTTCGGGAGCTGCGGGCAGCCGCTCTGCCTCGACGGATCGGTGAGCGCGGCGAACGGCCACGGGGATCACTTTCTCCCCGAGCTCATCGCCAGCAATTCCGCGATCATCGGGTTCCTGACCGACGCCATCGGGGTGAATGCCTCGAATCTCCCGCTCTCGGCGTCGAGCAGCGGCCAGACCTTCAAGTTCGTGGGCGGGCTTCCGGTCAAGACGTCGGCTTCACTGGGGCCGGTGTACGGCGAGCGGGCGCAGACGGTGGGGCGGGGACGGTTCGTGGTGGGCGCCAATATCACCGGCGTGAAATTCAGTTCCCTCCGCGGCGTGCCACTCGAAAAGCTGGTGCTCAACTTCACCCACGATGATGTCGACGGCGTCGGACGTCCCGGCCTGGGTGACCCGGAAAAGGAGAACGACATTCTTCAGGTCCGGCTCGACCTGGGCGTCAACCTGCTGGTCTCCACTTTTTTCGCGACCTATGGCGTGAACGACGCGGTCGACCTGAGCATTGCGGTCCCGCTGGTGCACACTTCCCTTACCGGCCGGAGCACCGCGCAGCTCTATCCCTTCGGCGGACCCACCGCGGTGCACTTCTTCACCGGCTCTCCGGAGAATCCCGGCTTGATCGCCAACGCCGCGACCTTCGGGTCGGCCACGAGCGTCGGCGACATCGCGCTCCGCCTCAAGGCGAACGTGCGCTCCGACGAGCGGCTCGGCGTGGCGCTCATGGCCGACGCGCGCCTGCCCACTGGAAGCGAAGAGGACTTTACCGGCGCGGGGCATCTTGCGCTCCGGGGACTCGCGATCGCCTCGGGCCGCTTCGGCGACTTCTCGCCGCATCTCAACGTGGGATACATGGTGCGCGCCGGCTCGGGACGGAAGGACGCGCTGCTCGCGACGGCCGGCTTCGATCAGCCGGTTTCGGGGTGGGCGACGATGTCGGTGGATGTGTTGTCGGAATGGGAGACCGGGGCGAGCGCCCTCCAGATCCCCGAGCCGGTGACGCTGATCTATCCGTTCGTCAGGACCGTGGAGCCGACCAACATACCGGCGTTGAAGGACCACCGGGTGAGCGGGTCATTCGGGTTCAAGTTCCGAACGCCGGGTGGGCCGATCCTGGTGACCAATGCGCTGGTCCCGCTCCGGCGTGGGGGGCTGCAGTCGAACCTGGTCTGGACTGTAGGGCTGGACATGAACTTCTGAAGGTGGAACGGCGCAATGGCGCAAAGGCGCAACACAACTGACCCTGCTGAAGGATCGCCGATGACTGAGTCTGAGGATATCGCCCCCTCGCTCGAGGGTGTGCTCAAGGATGAGATCCTGCGGATGTACCAGGAGGTCGCCGACAATCCCCGGAATGAGTTTCACTTTTTTCATGGCCGCGAGGCAGCGGAACTGTTCGACTACGCTCCCGAGTGGCTCGACCGCGCGCCGTCAGGCGCGGTGGAATCATTTGCCGGCGTGGGAAACCCGCACCGGCGGAGCAATCTGCAGCCGGGAGAAACCGTGCTGGATCTCGGAAGCGGCGCCGGGCTCGATGCGATCATCGCGTCGTGGCAAGTCGGGCCGACCGGGGCCGTCATCGGACTCGACCTCAACCCCACGATGTGCCTCAAAGCCCGGGCGCACGCTACCGCTGCGGACGCGCACATGGAGTGTCGCACCGGCGCAATGGAAAACATTCCGGTGCCGGATGCCGCGGTGGACGTCGTCCTCTCCAACGGAGTGATCAACCTCTCCTTTCGCAAGCGCCGGGTCATCGAGGAGCTGTTCCGGGTACTCAAGCCGGGCGGCCGGCTCTCGATTACCGACATCGTCAGTGCCAAGCAACTCTCGCAATCCATCGTGAACGACCCCAAACTGTGGGCCAGCTGAATCGGCGGCGCTCTCCCGGAGGGAGAGATGTTCCGGCTGCTGGAAGAAACCGGCTTCACCCGACTGCGCTCCGCGGTGGAACCTCGATTCCGGTTTCGCAAAGTATCGACCCAGGTCTCGGCTGAAGCGTTCGGCGTCAAGGCGGTGATGATGACCGCCGTGAAGCCGGCGTGACGAGGGGCGCATCGCCGATGGCCCAATCCTGCTGCTCCCGCGGAATCGATCGCCATTTCTCGGCGGCTCGGGCCCGGGACGAGCTCCGCCGGTACCGCCGGCGCGGGCCGACCGGAACGGCCCGGCGGCTGCTCCGACTGCTGAATCGGGCGCAGGTGCGGGCGGACACTCTGCTGGATGTCGGCGGAGGAATCGGAGTCCTCGACCACGAGCTGCTCGCCGGCGGCCTCGGCGCCGCCGTTCATGTCGAGGTGGCCGCTGCCTATCTCGAGGCTGCCAGGGAGGAAGCCACACTGCGAGGCCGGGCAGACCGGATCACGTTCGTTGCCGGCGATATCGTGGACATTGCCCCGCAACTCGCTCCGGCCGACCTCGTCATGCTCGACAGAGTTCTCTGCTGTTATCCCGCGCTCGAATCCCTCGTACAATCCACGGCCGCGAAGGCACGCCACTATTGGGCGGCGAGCTTTCCCCGTGATCATTGGCTCCCCAAAGTACAGATGCGCTGGGAGAACGCCCGGCGGGCTCGGGCGGGGGACCCGTTCCGGAGCTTCGTCCACCCCGTGCGCACCATATACGCACTGCTCGGGGCGGCCGGGTTGGCGCCCGTCCTGATTCATCGAGGGCTGTTTTGGGAAGCGGTGCTCTGTGCCAGAACGAACCACGGCCCGGCCCATGAATAACAAGGCTCACTGGGACCGGGCATACCGGGAAAAGCCACCCGAGCAGATGAGCTGGTATCAGCTTGAGCCGACGCGGCGGCGTCGGTCACCTGGCTCGAGGCCGACGCGCTCACGACGCGGCTTCGCCGGGAGTCATATGACCTGTGGCACGACCGTGCCGTCTTTCATTTCCTGACTGAGGCCTCCGACCGGCGGCGCTACGTCGCGCAGGCCTTGCACGCCGTTCGGGCGGGGGGCCACGTGCTGATCGCCACCTTCGCGCCGGATGGACCTTCCCGGTGCAGTGGACTCGACGTGGCGCGCTATTCCCCGGAGGAGCTGCATCCGGAGCTCGGCGCCGGGTTCCTCCTTCGGAGCAGCCACCGCGAAGAGCACCGCACGCCCGGGGGTCGCGCGCGGATGTTCGCCTGCTGCCTCTTTGGGATAGGGGAGTCCGGCGCTCCTAGAACTGCCTCCCGAACGCGATGATGAGCTTGGTGCTGCGCCCCCGCTGGATCGCCCGGGCAAACCCCACCGCCAGTGCGTCCCCGAAGAAGCCGACTCGAATATCCAGCGACCCCACCGGCCGACTGCTCGGCACCGACGCCGGAAGGGGAGCTCCGGTACTGTCGGTCGCCACCGTGCCGTCTCGGTTCTGGAAATCACCCAGCTCCCGCACCGCGGCCTCCACCGCCGGAGTCGTCGCCTTGGCGAACCCGGTCTGATAGCCGATCGAAATCGCGGGAGCCAAGGAGGGCAGAACGATGGACCCGATCCGGAGCGGCGTGTCGAGCATCGTCAGCGGATAGGTCAGCCGCACCCGGAAGAGCGCCGCCCGGTCGCCGGCGAACTCCTTGTACTCATAACCCGGCAAGCCGACCGAGCCGCCCATCTCGAAGAGCTGCTGCGGTGGCGGATTGTCCGAGAGCAGCGCCCCCCCGTGCAGCTTCGCGATGAAGAACACCCGGTTGAAGCTCTTCCGCACCACGATCCGCCCCTCGACCCGGGTGTAGTCGAGGTCGCCCGTCCCATTCTCCACCTCGGCCCTGAAACCGATCCCGTCCTGCGCGAAGAGCGGGCTCACATCGGGATTCCAGTCCAGCACCGCCCGGGTGCGCCAGTAGCTTCCTTCAACGAGATTCCGGTTCTCGCGGAACCGGCCCCCGAACACCGGTTTGCTGAGGTGTCGCTCCGCCCCACGGTCCGACACCCGCGCGCCCTCGAAGTGCAGCACGCTCCCACTCACGTCGCGGATCGCCCGCGTCGCCACGATTCCCGCGCTCAGGTGATCGACGTAATCCCAGGAATCCCTCCCGACCAGCGCCGAGAGCGCGGGATTATCGAACTGGTTACGGAACTCGTTGGTGACATCGAGGGTCCGAGCCACCGTCCCTTCGATCGACCAGCGCCGCATATCCCAGCCGATTCCCGCGGCGCCCCGGCCGGTCTTTTCCGACCAGGCATATCCCCCGGTCGCGCGCAGGTAAACCCCCGGTGCCTTGTCGCGAAGCCGGGCCATCACCGAGAGCCCGGTGAATAAGCCCTCCACCCGATTGAACCGGAGGAAGTCGCCTCGATGGAAGCCCGCAATGGTGACCATCGGGGGCCCCGTCGCGCGGAGCGTGGGGGACCGGAACCGGATGAAGTCCCGGTCCGAGACCGATTCAGTGGCCCGCCCCGCGGGGCGGAACCAGCCCCGATAGCCTCGCAGCGAGTCCGACGGTGCGCTGGTGATGACATACCCCGACGTGGACGCCGAGATCGCCAGCATACCGTCCGGCCGCTGGATCGGCGCCACGTTGTAAAAACGGGAGACCACCCGCCGCGCCGAGCCGTGCCCGACGGTTCGCGTCGATGGCGCCTGGATCTCGAACCGTTGCGACAACGGAACCCAGCGCCCGTCGGAAAGCCTCTGGTTGACCAGGTCCACCATCGTGACGGGAGGCGTCAGATCGAGGCGGAACAGTCCCCCCCCGCGCCCGCCCCCCGGGCTCACCACGATCATCCGGCCGAACAATCGCATCAGGGCATGGCTCTCGGGATCGAGCTCCATCTCCCCCTCGAAAAGCATCTCCTCCCGCTCCAGGTCGGTCACCGGCGTTACTTCAATCGCGATTACCCGGCGGGAGGCGCCGTCCACCAGCCGGTTCACCGTTTCTCCGCCGGTGTACCGGTAGTACTTGTCCCGGTCGCTCGACAGCGGATGGACCACGATCTCCGGGGCGTACGGGCCCGTCAGCGTCTGCTCGAAGTCGGTCTCGCGCAGCCCGGTCCGGTTGATGATTTGAAGCCGCTCCCCCGTCAGGCTCGGCGCGACCCAGCCGATGCGCAGGAAGGCGATGCGGGATATCGGGATGGCATTGGGGTTATTGCGGCGGCCGATGAGGTGCTGCTCGAAGACGCCGTCGCTGGTCCACCGGGCCAGGCTTCTGATCTGCTCGAGGGCCGACGCGCCTTCGATCCGGGTCTCCCGGCGCGCAAGGGTGGAAATCTCCGATTCGATGGTGGCGGTGTAGCCGCCCGGGGTGTTCATGGTCCGCGCGTTGGCCGCCGCGGCCGCCTCCAGATGCTGGCAGAGCGGCCCGGCGGAGCAGGGCGGAGCAGCGACTTGGAGGAGGAGCAGGGCGCCAAGCACGCACGGAATATACGTCCTCAGGCGATATTCGGCCTCCAGGCCAACAGCGCGAAGACATTCCCCTCCGAATCGTCGAAGAACGCCATCCAGAGCGCCCGGTCGCCGGCCTTGTGGACCGCGTGCGGATCGCCCCGGAAGTGCACCCCCCGCCCGGCGAGGGTGCGGTGCGCGTCGAGGATGTCCGCCACGTTGAAGTAGAGGATGGATGCGGGATGGTCGAACTCCGGCGTTTCCGCCCCGGAGAGCATCAGGCGAACCCCGCCGCTCTGGAAGAAGGCGAGTCCCGGGGCCTCGAACAGGAACTGGAGTCCCAGCGCCTCGCGATAGAATGCGGTGGCGCGGGGGAGGTCTTTCACCACGATGGCGATCTGGCCGATGTCGGTGAGCAGCGCTGGGGCGGTCATGGGGGCTCCCGGTGCAGGATGGACCCGGCTATATTTAGTTAGACTAGCTAACTAATTCTACGATGCCCAAGCCTGTCCGTCAACCCGCCCCCCGGCCCCAGGCCGAATTCCCGACCGCCGACCGGCTCCATTCGGCGGCGATCCATTTGCTGAGGTCCCTGCGGGGGGAGGACCGTGCCTCCGGGCTCTCGGGGCCCCGGCTCTCCGCCCTCTCGGTCATCGTCTTCGGGGGACCGCTCACCATGTCCGCGCTGGCCCAGGCGGAGCAGGTGCAGCCCCCCACCATCACCAAGCTGGTGACGGAAATGGAGCGCGACGGTCTGGTGGAGCGGGTGCGGAGCAGGGAGGACCGGCGGGTGCTCACGGTGCGGGCGACGGCGGAAGGGCGCCGGCTGCTGGAGGAAGGGCGCCGCCGCCGGGTGATCCGGCTCGCGGCCGCCCTGGAGGCGCTGCCCGCGGCCGAGCGAAAGCTGCTGAGCCGCGCGGCCGAGCTCATCGAGCGGCTGGCGCGGCCGG
>Ga0184615_10001915_pt1 | contig 11201 bp, 7 predicted proteins | sample PLM4_65_coex_FD_133134 | JGI IMG/M metagenome (GOLD analysis project Ga0184615, IMG submission 133134) | Groundwater sediment microbial communities from an aquifer in East River, Colorado, USA - PLM4_65_coex | ecosystem: Environmental > Terrestrial > Soil > Riparian zone | place: USA: East... | reverse complement strand
GAGGTGGCCGAGCATATCGAGCGTCTGGATGACCCGCGTGGTCGCTTTGCGCTGATCCTGGCTGCTGTTCTGCGTCCCGAACACGTTGACGATGATGAGCGCGATGACGACCGAGATGCCCACGAGCAGCTGGAGATTGAGCCCTCGCTTGCTGCGGAATGCGGTCATCATTCACCTCCCAGCGCTCCGGGCGGAGCCTTGCCGCAACCACCCCGGGGACACGGGCGCAACCGGTCTCAACGGGCGCCCAGCCGTGCAGAGCTTGGCAGGTTTGGGCGCCCGGCGTCTACGATGAACGCCCGGTCAAGGATCCAGCCGGCCGGGGTGCGCCGCTTGGCGCGGTCCCCAAGACCTCAGCCCAACACGGTGAACAGGCTGCAGGGCCGGGTTGGTATCCTCGTCCCCGATGAGTGCCGAGAAGGTCTTCGAGAAAGTCTCCGATGCCGTCGGCGAGACGCCGATGGTGCGCCTCCGCCGGGCGGTGCCCGGCTTCGCAGGTGAGGTCTACGCCAAGCTCGAGTACATGAATCCGATGGGCAGCGTGAAGGATCGCATCGCCCGTCATATGGTCGAGCAGGCTCTCGCCGACGGCCGCCTCCGGCCCGGCGGCACGGTGGTCGAGGCCTCGTCGGGCAACACCGCGATGGGCCTCGCGATGATGGCGATCGAATACGACCTGCGCTGCGTCATGGTAGTGCGCCGACAGACCAGCCCGGAGAAGATCGACGCCCTGCGGGCACTCGGCGTCGAGCTCGTGCTGGTCGACGGCGATCTCGCACCCGAGCACCCCGAGAGCTACAACCGCATGGCGCGCCGCCTCGCCGCCGAAATCCCCGGCGCCTTCTTTCCCGATCAGCACAACGACCGGGCCAACAATGAAGCGCACTACCGCTCGACCGGCCCCGAGATCTGGCGCCAGATGGGCGGGCGCATCGACTGGTTCGTGGCCGGCATCGGCACCGGCGGCACGATCTCGGGGGTCGCCCGCTACCTCAAGGAACAGGATCCGAAGGTCAGGGTGATGGCGGTCGACATCGCCGGCTCGGTGTTCACCGATCACTGGCAGAGCGGGCGTCGCGTCACTCCCCAGCGTTCGCTGGTCGAGGGCCTGGGGGACGAAGAGATCATCGGCTGTCCGGAGTTCGAGCGCATCGACGACATGGTTCAGGCAACCGACCGCGACGCGATCCTCGCGACGCGCGAGCTGGCGCGCACGGAAGCGATCTTCGCCGGCGGCTCCTCCGGCGCGACGCTCTGGGGGGTGCGCCAACTGGCGGCCCGCCTCGACGGCACCGGAGGCAGCGGAGGCAACGGAGCCAAGGCGCGCATCGCCACCCTCTTCGCCGACTCCGGTAACCGTTACCTGTCGACGATCTACAGCGACGCCTGGATCCGCCAGCAGGGCTGGCTCTAGCCGGGACTTCTCGGTCCTGATCGGCGCCTCTCTGCGGGCTCCCTACCGGGTTTGCTCGACCCAGCCCACGGTCGTGCCCTGTTCGAAGTCCGACCAGAAGATCGGATGGTTGGCGAGCACCGCCGCCACCGCGTACCAGCCGATGGCGACGCGCTGCCGGCCGGTGACGTTCAGGTGTCCGCCGTCGTCGGTATAGCCGTCATAGAGCTTCTGCCAGGTGTGGCCACCCGAGGAGAAGGTCTGGGCGATGCCATTGCCGTCGTACGCCTCCATGTCGGCGAGGTCGTAGAGCACCGCCCCCGTCGACGCGCAGTGGATACGCACCGCCTGGTTGTACTGGTTGCGCAGGACGTTGTCCGCGTCCTCGCCGGTGGTGAGCGGCATCGTGGTGTAGACGAACGCGGTCGTGGCATATGCGGCCCGGAGCGCGGTCATCGACGCCGCGTAAACGTTCGCGTTGGCGTCCGGATCGATGTAACAGAGCTTGTCCATTACCACGTCGACCTGCGGCAGACGCCACCCGGCCAATCGCACCGAGTTGTCGAAGATGGCCACCTTCTCCGACCACCCCGGATTGCCGCGCTGGCATTCGTAGACCGTGCCGGGGAGCGTCGTCGCCGGAGGCGCGTCGGCGCGGTTCAGGCCCGCGTCGAAGCCGACCCAGGCCGTGGCGAGCCGATACCGCGCCGCGTCGAGGGCATGCAGGTCGTCGAGGCCTTCGACCATGTTGCCCCCGACTGAGGCGTGCGTGAAGAGCCAACGCTGGCTGCCGATTGCGTCGAGGACCGACTGGGGAAACGTGGCGACCGCGGCGAGGTGGCGGTGATCGACAACCTGGGCTCCGGCCGGGTCGGGCGCGGCGAGCACCAGCAGGGCGGAGACGAGGATCGGGCGCATGCGACGGACCTCCAGGGAGGGATCGTAATGCACCTGCTGCCGGTCGGCCAGGGCAAGTGCCGCACCCGGACAGCGCTGTCCGACGAAGGCGAAAGTCTCCGGGTGCCGCCGAATGGGGACGGCGTGTGCCCGGATCAGGGCGGTGGCTGCTGGGGGGGTACCGGCGGCGGCTTCTGCGCCTGGCCGGTCATCGGCACGAAACGCACCGGAATGACGTTCTTGCGCTCGATTCCGGTGGCGGTCTTGGTCAGAACCAGCAGATCCTGGAAGAACGAGCCGAGGGGAATCACCAGTTTTCCGCCGACCTTGAGCTGATCCAGGAGCGGCTGCGGGACTTTCTCGGGCGCCGCCGTCACGACGATGCCGTCGAAGGGCGCCGCCTCCGGCCAGCCCGCGTAGCCGTCGCCGACGCGGAAGTGGATGTTGTCGTAGCCAAGCGCACCGATCGCCTTCTGCGCCGCGTCCGAGAGCGGTCCGAGAATCTCGATGGTGTAGACCTCGCCCGCGATCTGCGACAGGACCGCAGCCTGATAGCCCGAACCGGTACCGATTTCGAGCACCTTCTCGCCACCCCTGAGGTCCAGGAGGGAGGTCATGAGCGCCACGATGTACGGCTGGGAGATCGTCTGCTGGGAACCGATCGGCAGCGGAAAGTCCCCGTAGGCCTGCGGGCGGACCCTCTCGGGGACGAACAGATGCCGTGGCACCTGTCCCATCGCGGCAAGGACCCGAAGATCCGCGACGCCGCGGCTGCGCACGACATCGACCATCTGCTGGCGTCGCGCCGCCTGCACATCGTCCTGGGCGTTCGCTGGCACGCTGCAAAGGTAGCAGAACGCCAGCGCCGGCAGAACGCCGACGCGCTGGGTTCTCCGGTTCGCTCGTCCGGTCTCTGACATGGTCAGGTACATTCTCGCCGTCGTGGGCTGCAAAGCACAAGCCATGGCTCAGGTCGCCACGGGCGCCGCGAGCAGATTGCTAGGATGTCGCCGTGAACCCGCTGAAACTGCCGCTCGCCGAGATCGTCGCACGCAGCGAGCACCTGCTGCGGCTCTCCCCGGCCGACGCCACGATCGTCAGCTGGATCGAATCCTCGTTGAGCTCGGTGGTCGAAAGCACCCGCAGCCGCCGCGCCGATGCCACGGCGATACGGTCCGTGGTCGTCCGGGTGCGCGAGGGGCGCCGCACCGGCCTGGCCCGTTCGGCGGCGGCCGACGTCGGCGAGCTTCAGGCCACCCTGCGCCAAGCGCTCGCCGGCGCGCGCGCGGCGTCGATCTCGCCCGACTGGGAGTGGCCGCGCAGCTCGGAGGAGCCCATTCCGAATCAGTTACTGGTGCCGCTTCACGATCCTGAGGTCGCCCAGCTTACCCCGCCGTCCGCCCTTCAGAGACTGCAGCAGCTCTCCGACCGCCGGTCGTCGATGCGCTGTCGATGGTCGGATCACGAGCTCGTTGTGGCGGCGACCGGCCGTCCGACCCGGGCCGCAAGCGCGACGGAAATCAGTCTCGAAGCGCGCACTGGGCGGCGGCCCGGCTCGGGCTTCGCCGCGGCGTCGAGTCGTTCTTTGAGCGCTCTCGCGATCGAGGAGCTCGTCGCTCGTGCCCGGGAACTGCAGGCGGCGGAGATCTCGGAGTCGCTGCCCGAGCCCTCGGCGCCGGCGGTGCTGGCACCCGAGGCTGCCATCGCCCTGCTCGAGCTGGTAGCGAGAGAGGTCTTCTCCGGTCGGCGCTTCGTCGCCGGGCAGGGGCCGCTCGCCGACCCTGCCGAACGTCGCGCGCTCGCCCCTGGCGTACGCCTGGTCGACGAGCCCGGCGAGGCGCTGGCGCTCGGTTTTCCGTTCGATTTCGATGGCGTCCTGAAGCGGCGGCGTGACTTGGCGCGCGACGGCGAGCTCGCTGGACCGGTGCTCGACCTCGAGCTCGCGGCGCGCTGCGGGCGGCTCACGACCGGGCACGGCGTCGCCGGCGAGGACGCCATTCCCGGTCATCCGCAGTGGCTGGCGGGAGATGAAGAAGAGGCCGATCTCCTGCGGCGCACGCCGGGAGGTATCCGCATCGGCTCGATCGAGAATCTGCGCTGCCTGCCTGGACCGGGCCTGCCGTTCAGCGGCGTGGCCCGCAGCGTTCGCCGGATCGGCGCCGACGGCGGGCTCGAAGCCGCCCTGCCGCCGCTCATCTGGACCGGGAAACTTCTCGAGCTGCTCGGCGCGGTCGATGGCGTCGGGCGCCGCAGAGCTCTCTGGATACCGGGGGAGCACCGGTCGCCGGCAGTCGCTCCCGCCGTGCGGGTGAGCAGCGTCGGCGAGCTCTCCCCGTCGCGCGAGGCTCGCGGCTAGCCCGGACTTCTCACCAGCGTTTGTCGCGAGGCGTCGCGCCGGGACGGCTGGCGTTCGACGCCGCCAACTGCGCGACGATCTCTCGAAACGCCTTGTCGCTCCGGATCGCCGAGAACGCCACGTCGCTTTCGAGCGCGGCGCCGTCGGCGAAGCCGGCCGCGACAGCGCGACGCAGGGCATCCAGTGTTCCGCGGCGATCCTTCGACCGGGCGCGCTCTTGGGCGAGCCGGTACCACGGTCCGAGCTGTTCGGGGTGGAGAGAGGCTGCGAGCTCGAGGCAGCGTGCCGCGCCGAGGTGATCGGCCGAGGTGCTGAGATCACGCGGGAGATAGAACGCCGTTTGCACGAAGAGCGCCTCGAGAGACTGGCGTGCCCCGCGCCGCGTCGCCGGCGAGGTCGCACCGGCCGCCATCTTCTCGAGCTTGGGCACGCCGAGACGTCGTCGCGTCTGCTCGACGCTCCACGCTTCGGGCGGCAGGCGAAGCGCCAGCGCGAGCTCCGCGCTCGCGGTCTTGACAAAGAGGTCACGCTCCTTCTCCGCCCGGAGCTCGAGCTCGGCTTCCGATCGGAACGACGCGGAGGCGCGAATCTGCCCCAACGTGGCGATCTCGGCGCTGACGTCCCGGAGGCCCTGCAGCTCGGCCACGAGGCTGTCATACCTGCGGGCCGCGCTCACCGGATCTCCTGTCGCCGCGAGCTCGCGCGCCCGTTCCCTCCCGGCGCGCAGCCGTTCCTCGAGGTGCCGGTCGTTCGGCTGCGCGTGGCCGTGGCGGATCGCCAGCGTCTCGAGCCAGCCGAGGGCGTCGCCGCAGCGCGCCACCGGCGGCCAGTCGTGGGTGCCGGGGAAGCTGTCGAACGAATGGGCGAGGCCGAGCTCGGCGAGGGCGCGATCGAGCTTGAGCAGCTCGCCATAGTTGAAGTCGCCCTCGGCAGCGAGGCCGTAGAAGGCGAATGGGGTCGCGCTCGAGGGAGTCCAACCCTTGGGGAATCCGGCACCGACACCGATCACGCCGGCGACCTCGCCGCTGCGGGCCGTCGCCAGCAGCACCGCGGCCCGCGCGCCACCCGAGAAGCCGGTCGCGTAGATCCTCTTCGGGTCGACGCGGAAACGCGCGTGGGTGTCCTCCCAGATGGCCCGCATTGCGGCGGGGTTGGGATCTACGGCCTCGTCGCTGCGCGAGTTGTTCGAGCTCGCGATGATCACACCGAGCTCCTCGGCCTGCTCGCGGAACAGTTCCACGACCAGGCGACCGCGTTGGCGCGCATCGAAGCCGTAGAGGATCGGCCAGTTCTTCTCGGGCGAGTAGCTCGATGGCAGGTAGAGGGCGTAGCTCTGGTCGGGAGAGATCCGGCAGACGACCGGATCGACGATCTGTCCGGGCTCGAGTGCCGCGCTCTCCGGCGACCTCGCGAACGCGCCGTCCCGGACCGTCTGCGCCTCGAGCGCTCCGGAGAGCGCTGTAACCGCGGTGATCGCGGCGCCGAGAACGAGTCGCGCAGGCGTCGTCGAGCAAAGCACGGATCGATCCTAGCAAGAGCCCGCCGGCGCGACCGGGAGCCCGGTGCGGCCCGCGCCTCGACAGAGGCGGGCAGCCCCGAGGTGCTCGGCCCGGGGCCTCGAGCTCAGCGCAGGGCGAGAAGCTCGCGGTCCGACGGATATCTCTGGCGCGCGTCGCGGAGCAGCCGCGAGGCCTCGGTGTCGTTGCCGAGTGCGCGCAGCGTCCGAATCGCCTCGGCGACGCCGGCGGCACCGCCGTTGGCCGCAACCATCCCGCGCAGGGTCGGTCCGACCTCGCGGCCGCGGTCGGCGAGAGCGTAGAGCAGGGCGAGATGACTCCACGCCGGGGGATTCTCCGGAAAGAGCTCGATCTCGCCCTTGAACGCGGCCTCGGCGGCGGCGACGTTGCCCAGGTCGGCGAGGATCTTGCCCTCGAGCAGGCCGAGTCCGGCGATGAGGTCCGGGTCGGGGGACTTGCGCGCGGCATAGAGCCGCCGCGCCTCCCTGCAGGCGGCGAGCGCCTCCTCCATGCGTGCGGTCTGCTCGAACACTTCGGCGAGTACGATCTGCGGCCCGATCGGCTCGTTGGCGGCGCCGAGCGCCGCGCGGGCCTCGCGTTCGGCTTCCGCGAACTTCTTGCGCGCGAGGAGAATCCGCGCCATCAACCCATGCGCCCGCGCCGGATTCCAACCGACGACGAGCTTGACGTGCGCCTCGGCCTCGTCGAGCTCGCCCAGGTCGTAGTAAAGCGCGGCGAGCTGCGCCGCGATGTAGCCGGAGCCACCGGAGGTCTTGAGCGCCTCGCGGTAGGCGGCGACCGCCTCGTAGCGCTGGCCCAGCTTGGCGAGCGAGTCACCGAGGAACTCCCAGGCGTCGGTCATCTGCGGGCTGTTGGCGAGCACTTTTCTCAGCGCGGCGATCGCTTCCGGGTAGTCCTTGCGGGCGTGGTGGTGGAAGCCAGCCTGGAGATCGGCGAGAACTCCGAGGCGGCTCTTGGGGTCGGGCAAGGCTCCCGCCGTCGCGGCGACCGCACCCAGGTAGCCGAGCGCCGCCATGGCCTGGCGCGTCTCGTCGTCGACCGCCGAGGGCGGCACGAGACTGCGATCGTAGCTCGTGAGCTCGCGCTCGAGCTCGGCGTAGAGCCGGCGCTGCTCGACCAGGACGTTCTTCTTCTCGTCCGGATCCGTGACCAGATCGTAGAGCTCGGGCGACGGCCCGGCGATGAGCTGCGCCTTGCCGTCGATCAACGAGGCGAGATCGCTCCAGCCGAAGTGGAGCCGCGGATAGAAGGTCTCAGAGTAGACCCGGCGGCGCGGCGCGGCGGACTCCAGGAGGGTCAGCAGCGAAGTGCCGCGCTGGCGCGGCGACACCGGCTCGCCGAGCAGCCCGAGCACGGTCGGGGCGATGTCGATGAGCTCCGCCGGAGCGTCGACTCGGGTCCCGGCGTGGCCTCTCGCCGGCAGCTTCACGAGCAGCGGAACATGGATGCTCTCGACGTTCAGCAGGACGCCGTGCTCGGCCTCGCCGTGGTCGCCCAGGCCCTCGCCGTGGTCCGAGGTCACGATCATGAGCGCGCGGTCGTAGAGCCCGCGTCGGCGAAGCTCGGCGACGAGCTCCCCCACCAGAGCGTCGGCGGCGGCGATCTCGCCGTCGTATTTGTTGGCGTAGCGCGAGGCGAACGGCTCGGGCGGCTTGTAGGGCGTGTGCGGCTCGTAGAGGTGGAGAAAGAGGAAGAGCGGCTTGCCCGCGAGGTCGCGCAGGCACGCGAGCGCGGCGTCGAGAGTTTCGCGGCCCGGCCGCTGGATGCCGCCGAGGCCGCGCCCGGTGCGAAACTCGATCTTGTCGTCGTAACGATCGAAACCCGCCGCGATGCCGGTCTTGTGGTCGAGCACGAAGGCCGAAACCGCTCCGCAGGTGGCGTAGCCCAGGCGTTGGAGCTGCGCCGGCAGGAACGGAAAGTCGCCGCGCTCGATCGCCGCGGTGTCGAAGCGATAGCCGACGTTGTCGCGCAGGCCGTGGTCGGCCGGCAGCAGCCCGCTCAGGATCGAGGCGTGCGACGGCAGCGTCAGCGGCGTGTGCGCGTAGGCGTGATCGAAGACGACGCCGTCGCCGGCAAGCGCCGTCAACGCCGGCGTCGCGACACCCCCGTAACCGTAAACCGGCAGGTGGTCGGCGCGCAGAGTGTCAATCGAGACCAGGACGATTGGCGCGCCGGCCGGCAGCCGGAGCTTCTCGGGCCGCGACCCACCGCAGCCGGCGGCAACGATCGCCGCGGCCACGAGGAGGCCGCCACGACACGCCAGGCTCGGCCGGCGCGCCGCAGTGGCCGCCACGATCCGCGGTCGCCGGAGGGTCAGAGCGCCTTCAGCATGTCGCGGCACTCGCCGGCGAAGCGATGCTCCGGCTCGAGCGCCAGTACCTTCTCGAAATCGGCCTTGGCTGCGGCGGTCTTGCCCTGCGCCAGGGAGACGAGGCCGCGATAGTAGTAGCCGTCTGCCCAATCGGGTCTGGCGGTGACGACCTGCTCGAAATTCGCCAGTGCGACCTCGAGCTTGTTTTCATTGTAGGACTGGATCCCGAGGTTGAGCAGAGTGTTGGGATCGAGGCTGCCCGCCGACATCCGGGCAATGTACTCCTGGGCCTCGGCCTCGCGGTGGAGGACGACCAGGCGATCGACGATCAGGCGCAGCGCCTCGGCATCGTCGGGAGCCTCAGCGAGCGCGATCTTGAGCGTCTCGACTGCTCCACTGTCGTTCTCCTCCAACATCTGGCAGAAAGCGATCCGCTTCAGCACCAGCAGGCGATTGACCCCATCGAGCACCGGCAACGCGCTCTCGAATTCGATCCGCGCCTCCGCCGGCTTCTTTTCCTGCAACAGCGCGCTGGCCCGATCGAGCGCCTCCTGGGCCTTGGCAAAGCGCGGATCGCTGACGGGAGTCGCCTTGTGGAGGGAGATCTTGACGATCGGGTTGACGCCGTACTCGTTGACCTTTACGACACCCTGGCTGGGGTCGAATCCCGGCGCCTCGATATTCACCGTCCAGACGGCGAGAACCAGGCCGAGGACCGACCACTTGCCGTACTTGTCGGTCTCGATCGGCTTCGGTCCCGCGCTGGGGTTTTCCTGCATCCGCAGCGTCACCGTGGCGCCGACGACGGGCTGGCCGGCTTCGTCGGTAACCTCGCCACCCAGTCGCCCGCGGCCCTTCCAGACCTGTCCGAAAGTGGGCGCGGCGATGAGGGCAAGCAGCAGGAAAGCGGCCAGGGAGGAACGGCCGGGAAGTCGATGCATGGCGAATCTCCTTTTTGGGTCTCCGAGGGCCGTGGGGCCTCGGCTGCCGGCAGTTTACCGCGGTTGAATGCGCGGTGCGAACCGTCAGTCGGAGACTTCGCCGGGGAGTTTCCGGTCTCAGGGCGGCCTTAGGGCTGCGTGCGGGCGGCCTCAGCCGGGCTGCTTGGGAAGCGCGTCGAGAATCCGCTGCGCTTCGAGCTTGTCGGCGCGATAGCGCTCGGCCGGCGCGCCGTTCGCGAAGGCGGCGAGGGCGCGGCGGGCGGCCTCGAGGCGGCCGGCGCGCGCCGACTGGAGGCCGAGGTTCCACAGCGCGTCCCACAGCCGCGGATCCGCCGCGACGGCTCGCGTCCAGGCCGCGAGCGCCGCGTCGAGCTCGCCGAGCTGGAAGAGCGCCACGCCGAGATCGTTCCAGGCCCGCGCCAAGCCGGGCGAGCGCTCGACCGCCCGGCGCGCGAGCTCCCGCGCCTCGGTCGGGCGGCCGAGACGGAGGGCGACGAGCGCCGCATTCTCGAGCGCGTGCGGCTCGTTCGGATGCGCGGCGAGAATCGCCTCGAGCTCGCGGCGGGCCTCTTCGTTGCGGCCGCCCTCGGAGAGCGCCAGCGCGCGCGCGATGCGGGCGTCGAGATCGCCGGCCGCGACGAGCGCTGCGAGCACGGCCAGCGCTTCGGCGCTCTGCCCCTCCTCGGACAACGTCTGCGAGAGCTGGCGCAGCAGGCCGTCGGTGGTGACGCCGTCGGCGCGGGCGCGTCGCATCTCGGCGAGCGCCTCCTGCCGCCGTCCGCTCTCGAGCAGGGTCTGCGCCAGGAGCGCGCGGCCGAGCGCCATCGCTGGCCGCTCCGCCACGATCGCGCGCGCCAGGGCGAGCGCTTCGGCGGTGCGGCCGTTGGAGAAGGCCTCGACGGTGGCGAAGATCTTGCCGTCGAGCGCCAAGAGGCTCTTGGGATCGTCGCCGACGCCCCAGCGCGCGGGCGCCGTGGCGTTCGACGAGAGATACCCGAGGGCCGCGAGGCGGGCGCGCTCCTCGTCGCCGATGACGCCGCGCTGCGGCGGCCATTTCGATTCGACCGGGAGAGTCGCGGCGAGCTCGTTGAAGAGCCGCCGCTGGCGGTCGACGAGGTTGACCACCTCCGCCGGATCGGTGGCGAGGTCGTAGAGCTCCGGGAGCGGCAAGGCGATCGCCTTGGTGCGGTTTCGCAACCGGCCACGGAGCGGCGCCCAGCCGCGATTCAGGGTCGTCGAGAGCGCCTCGAAGTAACTGCCGGTCGCAAGGCGCTCCACGGGCCCGACGAGCGGGCTCCCCGGCCGCGGCCCGGCGACGTCCGCCGGCGCCGGGACGCCGGCGAGCGCCAGCAGGGTCGGAAAGATGTCGACGTGCCGCGCCGGCCGCGTATCGCGTCCGGCCGCGATGCCGGCGCCCCAGAGGAGCAGCGGCACCTTCAGGGTCGACTCGTAGCAGAACAGGCCGTGCGTCTTCTCGCCGTGGTCCCCCAGGGCCTCGCCGTGGTCGGAGGTGAGGAGCAGGGCCACTGGACGCGCTCCGCTGGCGCGCAGCTCGGCGAGGAGCGGCGCCAGGAAGGCGTCGACGGCGGCGACCTCGCCGTAGTACGGCTGCGCGCGATAGCGCGAGGCGTACGGCTCGGGCGCCACGTAGGGAGCGTGCGGGTCGAAGAGGTGGAGCCAGAGGAACCGTGGCGCGGCGGCGGCGCCGCGCCACCAGGCGAGCGCGGCCGCGACCGCCTCGTCGCCACGCCGTTCGGCGAGCTGG
>Ga0184615_10001914_pt1 | contig 11206 bp, 11 predicted proteins | sample PLM4_65_coex_FD_133134 | JGI IMG/M metagenome (GOLD analysis project Ga0184615, IMG submission 133134) | Groundwater sediment microbial communities from an aquifer in East River, Colorado, USA - PLM4_65_coex | ecosystem: Environmental > Terrestrial > Soil > Riparian zone | place: USA: East... | reverse complement strand
CGGATCGAGCGCGGCGTGCGCCGCGAGGTTGGCCGCGTCGGCCTCGTCGCTGCGCTCGAGCTCCTCGTCCACGACGTACGCCCAGTGCGTGCCGGCGACATCGGCCCGCAGAGCCTCGAGATCTGCTCGCCTGCGCGTGTAGACGCCGTCCGCCTCCTCCGCGCTGGCCGCCGGCGCGGGCACGAGCGCGCGCGCCCGCGCGAGCCGCTCGGTCACGCCGCGTCCCGCGAGCGCGGGCGCGGCGAGTTCCGAGTCGAGCTCCGCCACGCGCGCGTAGTGGCGCGCGGCCAGGTCGTACTCGCCGATGCGCTCGAGCGCGCGCGCCTTCGTGAACCAGACCACGTCGGTCGCATAGCCCGACGCGAGCTTTTCCGGGTGCGCGGTCTCGAGCGTCTCGAGCCGTTCGAACGAGACGCGGAAGACGTTCTTGCCGCTGTAGTCGCGCGCGGTGGGGAACTTGTAGGTGTCGTCGTCGACGTGGAGCCGCACGACCGCGACGATCTCGAGCAGGTCCTGCGTCGGCGCGACGGCGGGCGGCGGCTCGGTGCTCGCGCAGGCGCAGACCAGCGCGGCGCAGGCGAGCGCGGCGAGCCGCTCCCGCGCCCGGCTCAAAGCCGCGCCGTCTGCCGCGCCGCCAGCAGGTTCAGCATCTTCTCCGTGGCGATCACCGCGGCCGCGAGCTGATCCGAGTCGACGCCGATCGTGCTGAACGGCTGCGCGCGCGCGCTCGTCTGCCAGCTGATCAGCGTCTCGACCAGTGCGCCGGTCTTCCCGCCGGGCGGTATTCGCACCTTGTAGTCGACCAGGTTCGGGAGCTTCAGGTGGAAGCTTCGCACCGCCTTGGCCAGCGCCTTCATGAACGCGTCGTAGCCGCCGTCGCCGGTCGCCGTCGCGGTCGTGAGCTTGCCGTGGTAGCGCAGCGACACCGATGCGCTCGGCAGGCCGTCGCTCGCGGAGTGGAACTCGTAGCGCTCGATGCGCACGAGCGACTCGCCGGGCGTCTTCAGCACGTCGGCGATGATCAGCGGAAGGTCCTCGGGCGTGACGTTGTGCTTCTTGTCGCCGAGCTCGACGATGCGCCGCAGCACCAGGTCGCGCTTCTCGGGCGGCAGCTTGATGCCGAGCGCCTTCAGGTTCTGGTCGACCGAGGCCTTGCCCGCCATTTTGCCCAGCGCGTAGCGACGGCGGCGCCCGAACCGCGCCGGGGACAGCCGCGTAACGTACAGCTCGCCCTTGGCGTCGCCGTCCGCGTGGATGCCGGCGGTCTGTGTGAACACGTCGCGCCCGACGACGGGCGTGTTGTCGGCGATCGACTTGCCGGAGAGCGTCGCGACGATCTCCGACACGGCCACCAGCCGGCGCTCGTCCACGCCCGTGCGGTACGGCGTGAGATCGTGCAGCGCGGCGACCACCTCCGCGAGGCGCGTGTTGCCGGCGCGCTCGCCCATTCCATTCACGCTCGTGTGCACGCCGCGCGCGCCGGCGGCGACGGCGGCCAGACAGTTCGCCGCCGCCAGACCGTAGTCGCCATGGCCGTGGAACTCGAAGTGGATGTCCGGCCAGGTGCGCGTCATCAGCCCGACGTAGCGCGTGACGTCGTCCGGTGTGAACACGCCGAGGGTGTCGGGCAGGTAGACCCGCCGGACGCCGAGTCCAGCCATGTTCTGCACGTGGCCGAACACGTAGTCGAAGCTGTCGCGCACGCCCTGCGACCAGTCCTCGAGGTAGACGTTCACTACGAGCTTGCGCGCGCGCGCGTAGCGGATCGTCTCCGCGATCTCCTTGAAGTGCAGCTCGGGCGTCTTGCGGAGCTGGCCTTCGCAGTGCCGGCGCGAGCCCTTCGAGAGCAGGTTCATGGCGCCGCCGCCGTGCTCCGCGATCCAGTCGACCGACTTGCGGCCGTCGACGAGTCCGAGGATCTCGATCCGGTCCGCGTAGCCGTTCTTGCGCGCCCAGCTCGAGATCCGCTTGACCGCCTCGACCTCGCCCTCGGAGACGAACACCTGCGCAATTTCGATCCGGTCGACGCCCACCGCGTCCAGCAGCAGCCGCGCGAGCTCGAGCTTCTCGGAAGGCGAGTACGCGACGTTCGGCGTCTGCTCGCCGTCACGCAGCGTCGTGTCCATGACCTGGATCAGGGGGGTGGCCATGGGCCTAGGCTAGCCGCAAGCGAAGCGCGCAGCGAGCCGTAGGCGAGCGAAGGGCGGTTCAAATCGCCTCAGGCTCGGCCTCCTTCTTCGCGCGCGCATCGTGCGCCCGCTTGGCCGAGAGCAGGGTGGGCATCACGCGGTCGAGGTCGTCCTGGGTCCAGAGATGATCGGTCTTGAAGTCCCGGATGAGCGCGGGCTGCTGCATGATCGCGACCTGGCCGCGGCTCACGTGGATGATCTGGCTGGTGAACTCGTGCGCAGCCGGCGAGCAGAGCCAGGAGACGACCGGCGCGATCTGCTGCGGTCCCGTCAGCGGGTCGTCGGGGTTCACCTCGGCGCCGCGGCCCTGCATGAGCGGAATGGTCATGCGCGTGGCCGCGCCGGGCGAGATCGTGTTCACCGTGCAGCCGTACTTCGCGAGCTCGAGCGCCAGCACGCGCGCGAAGCCGGCGATGCCTGCCTTGGCGGCGCCGTAGTTCGCCTGGCCGAAATTCCCGAACAGGCCCGACACCGACGAGAAGTTGATGATCCGGCAGCCGCGGCGGTTGGTCTCGCGGATGTAGCGCGCGAACGGCTGCGTGCAGGCGAAGTGGCCCTTCAGGTGGACGGCGATGACCAGGTCCCAGTCGCTCTCGTCCATGTTGAAGATCGTCTTGTCGCGCAGGATCCCGGCGTTGTTCACCAGGATGTCGCAGGCGCCGAACGCCGAGATCGCGGACTGGAAGATGCTCTTGCCGCCTTCCATGGTCGCGACCGAGTCGTAGTTCGCGGCGGCCTTCCCGCCGAGCTTGCGGATCTCCGCGACCACGTCGTCCGCGACCTTGCCGGAGCCGGTTCCGTCGGCGTTCCCGCCCAGGTCGTTCACCACCACGCTCGCGCCGTTGCGCGCGAAGTCGAGCGCGATCTCGCGGCCGATGCCGCGGCCGGCGCCCGTCACGACCGCCACTTTCCCGTCCAGAACGCCCATCGCGTGCCCTCCTCGTGAGGGAGGCATTCTACGTCAGTCGAGGCCTCCGCTGCGGAATCAGTCCTGCTTGTCCGGCTTGCCTTTGCGCTTCTTCTTCAGCTCCTGGCGCTGCTCGGGGGTCATCTTCTCCCAGCGCTCGCGCAGCTTCTGGCGGTCCTCGGGCGGGAGCTCGCGCCAGTTCTTGTAGCGCTCGCGCGCCTTCTCCTTCTGCTCGGGCGAGAGCTTCTGCCAGCGCTCGTAGTTCTTGCGCACGCGCGCGCGATCGTCGGGCGGCAGCGAGCGGAACTGCTTGTAGCGCTCGCGGATCTTCTGCTGCTTCTCCGGCGGCAGCTTCTCGAACTCGCGGTGCCGTTCGCGGAGCTTCTCGCGCTGCTCGGGCGTGAGCTTCTCCCAGCGCTCGCGCGGCGTGCCCGGGCGCTTCTTCGGCTTGGGCGAGGGCGCGGGAGGATCCTCCGCGCGCGCGCCGACCGGCAGCGCCAGGGCGCCCAGCCAGAGTGCGCAGGTGACGAGGAACGCGCGGCGGTTCATTTCACGTCGCCCTTCCGGGCGGCGGGAACCGCGGGCGCGGCGGGGATCTGGGACGCGGCCGGGGTCGGGGCAGCGTCCTCGGGCTCCCAGGTCTCGAGCAGCTCCAGCTCCTCGAGCATGTCGAGTGACTCCAGGATCGCGCGGTCCTCGGCCGAGAGCGGTCCGGGGGCGCGCAAAGGGACGGAGTCGGCCTGGGTGGCTTGCGCCCTCATCCCGGCTGATCTCCGTTCCAGCCCTCGAGCACGTCGACGACCGCGATCACGTCCAGGTCCGGGTCTTCGAGCAGCTCGTAGTCCTCGGCGTTCGCGACGATCTGCATGTCCGCGTCGGGCTCGGAGCTCGGGCCGGTGCGCAGGGCGATCACGACCGCGAGCGCGGCGGCAACCACGCCGCCGAGCGCCAGACCGAGCCGCCGCGTGAAGAAGCGCGCAAGCCCCGCCTTCGGCGCGTCCTGCTCGCGCGCGACGCGCGCCCAGAAGCGCGCCTCGAAATCGCCCGAGGGCTCGAACCCGGGCAGCGAGCCCAGCGTGCCGGAGAGGCGCCGCTCGGCTTCGAGGACGCCGGGGCAGACCGGGCACGTGGAGAGGTGCGCCTCGAGCTCGGCGCGCTCGGCGGGATCGAGCTCGCCGTCCAGGTAGAGGATCAGGTCCGCGCGGCGTTCGTCGCAGGTCATCGCGAAGTCTCCTCGCCGATCTCCGCCAGCAGCGCTTCGCGCGCGCGGTGGATCAGGCTCTTCACGCTCGACACCGTTGCCGAAAGCGCCTCGGCAATTTCCTCATAGCTCAGCCCCTGCTCGCTGCGCAGCAGCAACGCGGCGCGTTGGCGCTCCGGGAGGGAGGCCAGCGCGCGCTCGAGCCGCGAATGCGTGCGCAGGGCGTCGAGCTTCTCGTCCGCGCCCGCGGCGGGGTCGGGGGCGCCGAGCGCCTCGAGCGCGCCGTCCGCCTGCTCGTAGCGGCGATGCGCCCGGGCCAGGTCGTTCAGCGCCAGGTTGTGGGCGATCCCGAAGATCCAGGTGGAGAAGCGCGCGCTCGCCTCGTATCGATCCGCCGCCTTGTAGACCCGCAAGAACACGTCCTGAGTCAGCTCCTCGGCGCGGGCACGGTCCCGCACCATTCGGGTGAGGAAGGTCAGCACGCGAGGGGTGTAGCGCGAGAACAGGCTCTCGAAGGCGCGCCGATCGCCGTCCCGAAAGGCCAGCATGAGCCGGGCGTCGTCGTCAACCATCCACCGCCGCAATCCCCCGTCCGTCCTTCTCGCGGTGGAACCCGCGGGCCAGGCGACGGTTGCGCACTGCGTGTCCGGCCAGCCGGCAGGAGCGGCGCAGGCAGACGGAAATCAGCGCGCCTCAGCTCACGAAAACGCGGGCTTCAGGTACCGGAGCCAGGTGAAGTAGATGAGCCCGATCGTGGAGAGGCCCAGGAACGTCATCGTGATGCTCATCATTCCCCAGCAGATCAGGGTGCCGAGCCGGTCCTTGAACCCCTGCGGGAGGACCAGCTCGACCACGATCGAGCCGACGATCATCGCCAGCATGACGAGGAAGATGAAAGCCACGGACGTCTCCTCAAAGTGAAGCGGGCAGAGTAGACCACGAGCCCGGGCGCGGGGTCAAAGGGTGGCCGCGGTGGTCCGCACGAAGCGCTCGACCTCGGCGACGAACGCGTCGGGCTGATCGAGGTTCAGCACGTGGCCCGCGCCCGCGAGCTCGACGCGCACGGCGCGCGGCAGCTTCGCGGCCATCACGTGGGAGGCGCGCTGGAAGTTCGCGTCGTGCTCGCCGACCAGGACGAGCGCCGGGAGGTCGATCTCGTGCAGCGAGTCGACCAGGTTCGGCACCGGTCCGGCGACGCCGCGCGCGAAGCGCTGCAGTCCCGCGACGGGCGAGCGCAGGATTCCGGCGCGCGCCTCGGCGGCGTGCGCCCCGGTCGGGTCGAGGCCGAGCAGCTCGGCCTGCGCGCGCGAGCCCTCGAGGTACTTCTCGAGCCCCACCTCGCCCATCTTCACCGCCGCGCGCTCGAGCATCGACTGCCATTGCGCGAGCGCCTCCGGGTTCTTGAAGCCCGGGCCGGTGTTGAAGAGCAGCAGCGCCTTCACGCGCTGGCGATGCGCCTGCGCGTACGAGAGCGAGACGATCCCGCCGACCGAGAGCCCGGCGACGAAGGCCGGCTCGCCGCCGACGGCGGCGTCGTGCACGCGGCGGAGGTCTTCGACGACCTGCGCGAGCGAGTAGCGCGCGGGCTCCTCGGGAGCGTCCGAGAGGCCGTGACCACGGTAGTCCCAGGTGACGACGCGCGCGAAGCGGGCGAGCGCCGGCACCTGACCCGACCAGTGCAGGTGCGTCGAGAACGAAGCGCTCGAGAGCAGCAGCGGCGGGCCCGCGCCCTCCGCGGTCCAGAAGATCTTCGCACCGTCGGAGGATTCGACGAAGGGCATGCCCTGGACCTCAGACCTGGTCCATGCGGGCGCGCAGCGCGCGGGTCATCTGCTGGAGCTGGTCCTTCATCGGGCCCTTGATCGTGAACTCGGGCACGAGCGCGCGCGTGCTGCCCTCCATCGCGATCACCACGCGCGTGGTCGCGTCGTTCACCGCGGCCAGCGAGATGTTGCCCTCGAGCGCGCGCCAGATCTTGCCGTCGCAGATCTTCTCGAAGCGCATGCCCCCGTCCGGCCGGGGCTTGAACACGAAGCGCACGATCGACTCCGTGCCGAGCGCCGACACACGCGTGCGTGTCTCGCGGACTCCCCCCGCGTTCGAGACGATCTCCGTGTCGGGGAAGAGCGAGGTGATCGTGGCGTCGCTCCCGAGCACGCTCGCGCAGGCGTGGAGCGGCCGGCGCACCACGAACTCGTTCTCGAACTTCATGACCGGGCCTCCTCCGATCCGTGTCTTGCGCAGCATACCCGAGACGAGGTTTGCGGCCGGTCGCCTGGCCGGGATACGTTCTGCCCCGTGAATCCCCCCGAGCCCGGCTCCTTCTCGGACGCGCGCCCGTGGACGGTCGACCCCGATCGCATGCGCTGGCGCGAGGGCATCGACGCCGTTCGCGCCGACACCGTCGCGCGACTGCCGGAGCTGGTGCGGCGCCCGCGCGTTCCACCGCTCGGCCGCTTCACCGGCGCGGGCCTGCGGATCGGCGCCGCGCTCACGATGTGGGCGCTGCGCGAGCGCGGCCGGGGTGTCTCGGTCTCTCGCGCGGGTCTCTCGCGCCGGCTGCGCGGCGCGTTCGAGAAGCTCGGCCCCGCGTACATCAAGCTCGGCCAGATCGTCTCCTCGGGCGCGGGTCTCTTTCCGGAGGAGCTGGTCGCGGAGTTCAAGTCGCTGCGCGACAAGGTCCCGCCGGAGTCCTTCGCCGACGTGCGCGGCGTGGTCGAGGCGGAGCTCGGCCGTTCGCTCGAGGAGGTCTTCGAGCGCTTCGACGAGAGCTGTCTCGCCTCGGCGTCGATCGCGCAGGTGCACGCGGCGCGGCTGCGCACGGGTGAAGAAGTCGTCGTGAAGGTGCAGCGCGCGGCGGTCGAGCGGCTGGTCACCAAGGACATCCGCGCGATGTCCTGGATCGCGCCGTTCCTGGTCGGCCGCATCCCCATCGCTGCGCTCGCGAACCCGCCGGCGCTGGTCGACCTGTTCGCCGAGACGATCTCCGAGGAGCTCGACTTCCGGCTCGAGGCCGAGAACATGCTCGACATCGCGCGCGTGCTGCGCGACGCCGGCTCGTCGGTCGTGATCGTGCCGCGGCCGCACCCGGAGCTCGTGACTCGCCGCGTGCTCGTGATGGAGCGCCTCGAGGGCTTCACCTACGAGGAGGCCGAGGCGATGCGCGCAGCGGGCATCGACACCGCCGCGGTGCTGCGCTCGCTCCTGATCTCGTTCCTCGAGGGCGCCATGATCTACGGCGTCTTCCACGGCGATCTCCACGGCGGGAACCTGTTCGTGATGCGCGACGGCCGCGTGGCGCTGCTCGACTTCGGCATGACCGGCCGCATGGTCGAGAAGCAGCGGCTCGCGTTCCTGCGCATGATGGTGACCGGCGCCATGAACGACGTGCGCGGGCAGCTCGCCGCGTTCCGCGACCTGGGCGCGCTGCCCGACGACGCCGACTTCGACGCGCTGATCCGCCTCTTGAAGGTCGATCAGGCGCCGAAGGATCCCACCCTGATGTCGGGCGAGGAGCTCGTCTCCGAGATCCAGGACCTGCTGAAGGGCCTGCTCGCCCACGGCGCGCGCCTGCCCAAGCACCTGATGCTGTACGTGAAGAACATGATCTTCTTCGACAGCGCGATCGCGCAGCTCGCGCCCGACCTCGACCTCTTCGCCGAAGTCACGCGCATCTGGAGCTACTTCGCGAGCCAGCACGGCGAGCGCATCGCGCGCGAGCTCGGCTTCGACCCGGGACTCACCGCCATCGATCTCACCGGCATGAAGGCCTCGCTCGGACTCTCGGGCGACGTCGAGACGCTCACGCACCGCGAGCTCATCGCGCGGCGGGAGAAGGTGAGGGAGAGGCTCGAAGAGGTCGGAGCGGCGCCGCGGATCTAGGCTCGGCAAAGCGCTAGGAGCCCGACCCGCCGCTGCGCTACGATGCGAGCGTGCCTGCGCGCATGCCGATCGCGCTCCTTGCATTGCTGCCGCTGCTTCCCGCGAGCGCGCTTGCGGGCGCTCCCGACGATCTGTTCGCGCTCCAGGAGGTGCAGAGCGGCGACGGGCGCACGGTCGCGGCCGAGATCGCCGACTTCGATGGGGACGGACGCGCGGACCTGTTGCAGATCATCTTCTCCGGCGTGCCGCCCGCGGAGACGCGGACGATTCGCATGTGGAAGCAGGAGGAGGGCGGGGCGCTCGCGGCGAAGCCCACGTACGAGCTGCCGGTGCCCGAGGACAGCGCGGCCTACGACCTCGGCGACGTGACGGAGCTGCCGGGGCAGGAGCTCGTGTTCCTGCGCCCGAGCGGGCTCACGATCCTGTCGTTCGCGAACGCCGGCCTGCCGCGGCGGGACCTCGACGTCGACGGCTCGACCTTGGTGCCGAGCGAGGACGAGCGCGGGCTCGACCGCCTGCACATGATCTACCGCGAGTTCGGGCCGGAGCCGCGGCTGCTCGTGCCCATGCTCTCGCAGACCCTCTTCCTGTCGCCGACCGGCGAGACGCGCGCGAAGCTCGACGCGGGGGCGCGTGCGAACTACTTCCTGCCGCCGCGACCGGGCCCGCTGCTCGTGGACAGCGACATCCAGCTGCTGCTCGACGTGCCGCGCATCGCCGTCGGCGACGTGAACGGCGACGGCAAGGCGGACGTCGTGAGCCTCGGCCGCCACGCCGTGCGCGTTTTCCTGCAGCGGCCCGACGGCAGCTTCGCGCGGCCGGCGGATCGCGAGTACAAGCTCGCGCTGATCTCGGAGCAGGATCACATTCGCGGCTCGGGCGCGGTGCGCGGCGACGCGCGCGACATCTCCGGCGACGGCAAGCTCGACCTGATGATCTCGCACATGTCGGGCGGCATCACCGACGCGAAGTCCGGCACGCGCATCTACCTGAACCGCGACGGCGCGTGGGACCTCGCGAAGCCCGACTTCGTCACCGAGGGCGACTCGGGCTGGGGCGCGGATCAGCTCGTCGACATCGATCAGGACGGCCGGCCGGAGCTGCTGCACGTCTCGCTCCCTTTCAGCGTGCTCGAGCTCGTCGAGGCGCTGGTCACGCGCTCGGTCGACGCGCAGATCACCGTCTACAAGCCGAATGCGGAGACCGCGTTCGCGAAGGAGCCGTGGTTCGAGCGCAAGCTCGAGATCGCGATCAGCTTCGACACCGGCCGCCCGAAGGGCTTCATCCCGACGGGCGCGTTCGACATGAACGGCGACGGCTTCGAGGATCTGCTCACCCCGGGCGACGGCGATCAGGTCGAGGTGTGGCTGGTCACCGCGGCGGGGCTCGACTCCGATCTCTCGGGTCGCCAGGACATCCCGGCGAACGGACGGGTGCGCGGGGGGGACTGGAACGGCGACGGCCTCGAGGATCTCGTGCTCTACGATCCGCGGCAGCCGCGCACGTCCGTGGTGATCGCGACGAACCGCGGGCTCCTGCCCGGCACGCTTCCGCACATCAGCGCAAGCGGCGCCGCGAAGAGCCCTCCCTGACGCGCTAGCGGATCTGGATCCAGTACGACGGCAGGTAGGCGAGCGCGCCTTCGAGCGGGAGCCAGCCGAGCGCGAGCGTGAGCTCGTCCGGGACGAACGAGCGGAGCAGGTGGTTCCGCAGGTCTCCGCGCACGAGCTCGCGCACCTGCTCGGCGGCCGAGCGCGGCGCGGGCAGGATCAAACGCACGGGATCGGGCTCGTCCTCGATGCCGGCCTCGACCCGCACGCGCTCGATCGCCGCGCGCAGACCGCCGAGCTCGTCCACCAGCTTGCGCGCGAACGCGTCGCTGCCGAGCCAGACGCGACCGCCGCCGAGCTCGTTCACGGCTTCCGTCGGCATGCCTCTGCCCGTCGAGATGCGGCCGATGAACTCGGTGTAGCTCGTCTGGATGAAGTGATCGGTGCGCGCCTGCTGCTCGGCCGTCATCGGCCGATCGCCTCCGCTGACCGCCGCATACGGACCGCGCTCGATCAGCTCGCTGCCGATCTCGAGCTTCTTGTAGACGCCGGCGAACGAGGGGCGCAGGAAGAAGACGCCGATCGAGCCGGTGAGCGTCGCCGGCTCCGCGACGATCGCGTTCGCGGCGCTCGCCACGTAGTAGCCGCCGGAGGCCGCGTACTCCGCCATCGACACCACCACGGGCTTCTTCGCGCGCAGGCGTTGCACGGCGCGCCACATCCGGTCGGAGGCCTGCGCGCCGCCGCCCGGTGAGTTGATGCGCAGCACCACGGCGCGGATCTCGTCGTCCTTCTCCGCGTCCTCGAGCGCCTTCACCGTCTCGTCCGCGGCGAAGACCTTCGAGAAGCTGCGGCCGCGCTCGTCCACGATCGTGCCTTCACCGAAGATCAGCGCGATCACGGGGCCGTTGCGAAGCCCGAGCGTGCGCGCGTCGACCCGCTGGTAGTCCTTGGCCTCGAGCTCGATCGCGCCGGCGAGTCCGGCCTTCTCGAGCACGTCCTTCCGGTCGGCGATGCCGTCCACGAGCTTGGCGGCCACGAGCTCTGCCGGCGTGCCCGGCGCCGCGTCGATCAGCGCGCGCACCTGCTGCCGTTCCATCCCTCGGCCGGCGGCGATGCCCTCGACGATCTGCGCGAAGATCCCGTCGAGCAGCGCGTCGGTCATCTCGCGCGCCTTCGGGCTCATCTCGCGCGCGGCGAACTGCTCGACGGCGGACTTGTACTCGCCGACCCGCGAGACCTGCCACTCGACGCCGATCTTCTCGAAGAAGCCCGCGAAGTGCAGGAACTGCCCGGCGATGCCCGCGAACGGCGCGAGCGACGCGGGGTCGATGAACGTCTTCTGCGCGGCCGACGCGAGGTAGAGCTCGCGCGTGGCGTTCAGGCTCGTCTCGTCGACCAGCGCGATCACGGGCTTGCCGGCGCCGCGCACGCGCGCGAACGCGTCGCGCAGCTCCTGGATGCGCGCGTAGCCGAT
>Ga0184615_10001913_pt1 | contig 11219 bp, 10 predicted proteins | sample PLM4_65_coex_FD_133134 | JGI IMG/M metagenome (GOLD analysis project Ga0184615, IMG submission 133134) | Groundwater sediment microbial communities from an aquifer in East River, Colorado, USA - PLM4_65_coex | ecosystem: Environmental > Terrestrial > Soil > Riparian zone | place: USA: East... | reverse complement strand
CGTTCGCCATAGCCCCTTTTCCCGCGCACGGGTCGACCTTGGATTCACCATGCAGCGAATCCATGGGGTTCGCAAGGGTGGGCGATGCGATCATTTTGCCGGATAGAGGGCAGATTTTGCCCGGTTGCGGCTGCGCGCCGGCCGGCAAAGCGCCGTAGACCGGGGGTTGGACTTGGCACGAAGCTTGCATAAAGGAGCGATGGAGGACAGATGTCGGAATCCATCGGCTCGGCTTCGATGAACGGGGGGTCGTTTTTCGCGCCCACAGTGGAGGGCGGCGATTATTCGTCATACCAGCCGCTCGCCAAGACCGCATGGTCGAAGAACGGCGTGGACGAAGAGTTGAGCTTCGGCGACTTGCTCGACGTCATCAATCCGCTCCAGCACTTGCCGATCGTTTCCCACATCTATCGCGCCATCACGGGGGACAACATCGGGTTGGCCGCGCGGCTGGCCGGCGATACGCTGTACGGCGGACCGATGGGCCTGCTGACATCCGGCATGATGGCGGCGCTCGAGAGCGGCGCCGGAAAAACGACCGGCGAGATGCTGGCCCAGGTCGCGCAAGACATATTCGGCGGCGCGTCCGATGCGCCGCCATCGCCCGCCGCGGCGGCATCCGACATGGCCGCGGCTTCGTTCGCGGCAGAAGACGTCCACGCGGCCGAGCTCGCCGCGGTGACCGACTCCGCACCGGCACAGCTGGCGTTTGCATCCTCGCCGCCACCTGTTCCGTTCGCTCCATCGGCACCGAATTCGAGACAGGGCGATGAGACGTCGCAGCGCATCGCGCGCAGCGTCGCCGAGACGCAGCGCGCCCAGGCCGGCTTGCTGCTCGCCAGCGTCCAGCAACCGGAACCGACTCGCCCGGGCCCGCAGACGAAGGCCGACAAGCCGACGGCCAACCCCTACATGCCGCCGCCGCAGACCGCATCGGCGAATTGGAGCTCGGAGTCGCTCGCCGAGACCATCGGCCGCTACGAGCGCGCCGTGGCGGCGAACCGCCGCTAGGCTCCTGCGCCGGCGAAGACTGGCGCGACCTCTTCCATGAAGCGCTGCATTTCGTCCTTGACCTGCGTGTGCGGCTTGAGCCCGAGGTTGAAATAGAGAATCGCCTCGTCGAAGCCCGCCGCCTCCACCTTCGTCTTCAAGACATCGACGATATGCTGCGGCGAGCCGATCAACACGGCGTTGTCGGTGAAGTCCTCCGGCCGCATGTTGCGGTAGCGCGCAACGATCGCCTCGAAGTAGCGGTAATCCGCCGGCGCGGTCTTGGGATCGCCGGGAAAGGCGTGCGAGGTGCATTCCTGGTGATAGCGCAGCTGACGCTCGCGCGCGGCGCGCTCCGCGGCCGGTGTATCGGCGAAGTGGATGAAGTAGCTGGTGATCAGCCGCTTCGGTGCGGTGCCGTGCGCGGCGCACGCGTCGCGATAAAGACGCGCCGTCTGCGCCAGGCTGCCATGCACCTGGCAGGCCGCGCCCGCGGCGACGACGAGGCCCCATTGCATCCGCGCCGCGAGCTCGATCGAAGGGCGGGAGAACGACGCCACGTAGGTCGGGATCGGTTGCTGCACCGGTCGCGGCGTGATCCAGACGTTATCGAAATTGTAGTGCGTACCATGATGGTCGATCGGCGCATCCGTGCTCCACAGGCGATGCAGGATCTCGAGTCCCTCCGCCAGCACCGAGGCGTTGTTCTCGAAATCGGCGCCGAACGGAACATATTCGCGCCGGTCGTAGCCACGGCCGGTGGCGAAATCGACGCGCCCGCCGCTCAACAAATCGAGCGTCGCCCATTGCTCGGCGACGCGGATCGGGTGATGTAGCGGCAGCACGGTCACGGCCGGCGCGAGGCGCACGCGAGTCGTCTTCGCCGCGACGTAGCCGAGCAGGACCTCGGGCGAGGAGTTCACGCCGAGGGTGGAAAAGTGATGCTCTCCGACCCACACCGAATGCATGCCGAGACGATCGGCATGGAGCGCTTCATCCAGGATGTCGGCGACAAACTGGTTCGGCGTGCGCCGATTGTCGTTGTAGTGGTTGTCGCTCAACGTGAAATAGCCGAACTTCATCACCCCTCACCCCTCACCCCTCGCCTGCCGCAGAGCCGCTTTGCCGTGCCGCGCCCATTCTAGTACGATCGACGCCGGTTCGATCGAGCGGAGGTGACGCCGTGAAAGTCTGCATGTTCCACCTCATGCCTTACCGTGACCTGCCGGCGGATTTCTCCAAGCACTATGATTCCGCCTACATCGACCCGGTATGGTTCGACGTCGCCGACGCCGATAAGGTCGGCCAGTACTACAACGCGACGCTGGACGAGATGCTGTACGCCGCGAAATCCGGCATGCACGGGCTGTGCACCAATCAGCACCACCAGAACGTCTACGGCTTCATGGCCAACCCGAGCCTGATGGGCGCCGTGCTGGCGAGGGAGACGAACGGGCAAGACGTGGCGATCATCCAGCTCGGCTCGACCCTGCCGTCGACCAATCCGCCCACGCGCATCGCCGAGGAATACGCGATTCTCGACTGCATCAGCGGCGGACGACTCGTCGCCGGCTTCCCGACGGGCCTGCCGACCGATGCCACGATCTCGAACGGCGTCGTTCCGATAGAGCAGCGCGAGCGCTATCGAGAGGCGCTGGACCTGGTCATGAAGGCGTGGAGTGCGAAGAAGGTCTTCGCCTGGAACGGCAAGCATTACCAGTTGCCGATGGTGAATCTATGGCCGCGGCCGATCCAGCAGCCGCACCCGCCGGTCTGGATTCCGGGCTCGGGCATTTCCTCGACCGCGGAATACGTCGTCGAGCACGACCATTGCTTCTGCCATTTGAGCTATTTCGGCACCAAGAACGCCGAGCAGGTCGGCGATCGCTACTGGGAGCTGGTCGCGCGCAAGGGGCGTGACGCCAACCCGCACCGGTTCAGCTTCCTGCAGCTCATCGGCGTTTCCGAGACCGACGCGGAGGCGGAGGAATACGCGGCCCACGCCGAGTATTTCTTCCACAAGCTGCTGCACACGCCGCAGCACTACCAGGCGATCCCGGGCTGCCTCGAATACAACAGCCTGCTCGCCGCAATGCAGAACCAAACCCGCGGCGTCGATCTGCGCGCGCTCACCTTCAAGGACTTCCGCGAGCGCGGCTTCGTCATCACCGGCAGTCCCAAGACCGTGCGCGACCAATTGCTCGACGGAACGAAGCGGCTGCGCATCGGGCATTTGCTGGCCCTGCTGCATTTCGGCTCCATGTCGACGGAGCTGTGCAAGAAGAACATCGATCTTTTCTGCCGCGAGGTGCTGCCGCATCTCGAAGGGTTGTGGGACGACGAGTGGGAGGACCGCTGGTGGCCCGAGCGCCTGCGGGCCAAGCGTCCGACCGCCGCTATGGCGCGCGTGTCCTAACCGAGCGGCGGAGAGAGTCATGGCGGCAGAGGAGCGCCGGCTCCGCCTTTGGCAGGGCCGAGTCGAAACCGAGGTCGAAATTTCCGGGCGCGGTGCGCCGCTCGTCTACCTGCACGGGCCGTGGGGAATCGGCGCCGATCGCGACTTCATCGCGCGGCTCGCGCAATCCCATACCGTCTATGCGCCAAAACACCCCGGAACGAGTCGCGGCGCGCCCAACGCGGTGCATGAGATCGACGATTGGTTGGACCTGGTCGTCTATTACGGCGAGCTGTTCGACGCGCTGAAACTCGCTGCGCCCATCGTCGTCGGACATTCGTTCGGCGGCATGGTGGCGGCCGAGATCGCGGCGACGACGCCGTCATCCGTCGCCAAGCTGGTGCTGATCGATCCGGTCGGGTTGTGGCGGGACGACCTGCCGGTCAGGAACTGGATGATCCTGCCCGATGCGGAGCGCCGCCGTGCGCTGTTTGCCGATCCCGACGGCACCGCTGCGATACGCTTCTTCGCCGTGCCCGACGAACCGACGGCCCGGGCCGAGGCCCTGGCGGGATTCGTTTGGGCCCAAGCCTGCACCGGCAAGTTCGTCTGGCCCATCCCTGACCGCGGCCTCAAGAAGCGCATCCACCGTGTCGCGGCGCCCAGCCTGATCGTTTGGGGCCAGGCGGACGGGATCATCGCGCCCGATTACGCCAAGGAATTCGCGTCGCGCATCGCCGGCGCGCGAGTCGAGCTGATCGATGGGGCAGGACACCTGCCCCATCTCGAACAGCCCGAATCGGTCGCGCGGGCGGTCACCGGATTCCTTCGCAGCTGAACCAAGCGGCAGCGCGGCTTCCCCGCGATATTACTTGACGAGCGAAGTTCCGCGCGCGCACGCTTGGCGAAAATAAGTACAAAAATACGCCGTCTGTAAGCGTTCGTATAAGACCGCAAACGGGAGGAGGCGTCACATGGCAGTTGCCACATCGGCCGTCCTGGCCGGCACTCAACAATCGACCGATCGATGGACCCGCAGCAACGCGACCGTGCTCGCGGTGTGCATCCTCGGCTGGGCGTTCGACGTTTACGAGCAGACGATCATGCAGATCGTCACCCCGATCCTGCTCAAAGAGTTCAACATGACGATGGCGACCATGGGGACCGTGCAAACGGTGTCGCGCTGGGTCGGCATCATCGGCACGTTCCTGTTCCCCGCGCTCGCGGATCTCTACGGCCGCAAGCCGGTTCTGATTTGGTCGATCCTCGGCTTTGCGATGTTCTCCGGCCTCACGGGCTTCGCCACCGGGTGGGGAATGCTGCTCGTGCTCACGTCCATCACGCGCATCGCGCTGTCGGGCGAAAATCCCGTCGGGATGGTCATGGTCACCGAGACGGCGCCGACCAAGTGGCGCGCCACGGCGTTGGGTGGACTCGTCGGCGGTTATCCGCTCGGCTACCTGCTGTGCACGTTGACGGCCCTTGTCGTGCTCCCGCTCTGGGGCTGGCGCGCGATGTACTGGCTCGGCGTCATTCCGGCGCTGCTGGTCCTCTGGATCCGGATCGGCATCAAGGAAAGCCCACGCTTCGAGCGCGTCACCGCGGAGATGTTGAAGGCGGGGATCAAGAAGCAGCTCAACATCCTGACTCCGGTGCGAAACTACCCGCGCGAGATGGCGATCGGCACGCTGATCTATCTGTTCTATCTCTTCACCTGGATCGGCTGGTCGGCCTGGATGCCGCAGTTCCTCGCGGTCGAGAAGAAGCTCGGCATCCCGACGATGCTCAGCTACCTCTCGATCTGGATGGCCGTCGCCATCGCGGCGTACTGGATTTGCGGCTGGCTATGCGATCAGTTCGGGCGGCGCTGGGTGATCCCGGCCTATGTGGTGCCGGCCTCCGTCCTGCTGTGGTGGATCGCCGGGCTCAACGAGCCGCAAAGCCTGTTCTGGGTCGGGTTGGTCCTGAACTTCCTGATCACGGGCAGCTTCGGCGCCGGTCTCGGCTATGTGCCCGAGCTGTTCCCGACCCAGATCCGCGGTACGGCCTTCGGCGCCGCGTTCTTCTTCGGCGTCGCCGGCGGCTCGCTCGCGCCGCTCGTCCTCGGTCGGATCGCGAGCGCGCAAGGAGGATCGCTGGCCGCTGGCTTGCCGGTGCTCGCCGTGTCGTTCTTCCTGATCGCGCCGCTGTTCCTGTTCTTCTGTCGCGAAACGACGCGGAAGGAGCTCACCGACTTCGTCGGGCAGAAGGCGGGCTGAGATCACGGCTCCCTGCGACGCCGCCCTGGCGTTATAAGGCGGCATGGAGCTGATGGTGCAGCCGGACGGCACAGCGCGCTGGGGCGCGCGCGCCATGCGTTGCGCCCTCGGTCGCGCCGGCGTCGCACGCGACAAGCGCGAGGGCGACGGCGCGACGCCGATCGGCGTGTTTCCGATCCGCCAGGTGCTCTATCGACCCGATCGCCTCGCAATGCCCACAACCGGACTCCCGGTCGCAGCGATCGCGCCGAGCGACGGCTGGTGCGACGATCCGGAGGACGCGGATTACAACCGCAAGGTCGTATTGCCGCACCGGGCGCGCTGCGAATCCCTATGGCGCGAGGATCACGTCTACGACCTGCTTGCCGTGCTCGGCCACAACGACGCGCCTGTGGTGAAGGGTGCGGGCTCGGCCATTTTCCTGCACGTCGCGCGCGAAGGTTACGCGCCGACCGAGGGTTGCGTCGCGCTTGATCTCGACGACTTGCTGGCCGTGCTGAAGGAGGCCGCGCCCGGCGACACCGTGCGCGTGATCGGCTGACTATTCCGCCGCCTGGACGGATTCGGCCTCCGCCAGCAGCCGGTCGACGATGCGTCGTGCCTGAAGCCCGCCCGCATCGGCGTCGATGTCGATCTGCGGCGCGCCGGGATCGAGATCGATGATCCCTTGCTGCTGCTCGAGGATCAGCTTGTCCTCGCCGAACGCATCATGCGTGCCGCGATGCAGCAGCGCCGACAGCTTGGCGTCGTCGTGGGCGAAGTTGCGCGCGTTGGCGAAGAAATAATGGCACGACGTCTCCGTCGCCGGCGTGATCGAATTCAGGATGGTGAAGAAGATCGAACGGCCGCCCTCGCGCGCCTCGAACGTATCGATGTCGATCCAGATATTGGCGCCGGGCGCGAATCGCATGATCTTGGATTGGTTCACCGGATCCTTGAGCCCCTGTGCCGCGTAGAGCGGCGGCGCCGGCATCGGCCCGGCGTTGCGCGTGACGCGCACCCAATCCGGGCCGCGTTCCACCTTCAGCTTGGCGTGGGCGTCGTCGGTGCCGATCGAGCCGCGATGGACGAAGCCGACATGCGACAAGTCGAGCAGGTTGTCGACCAAAAGCTGGTGATTGGCGCCGACGGGCAGATAGCCGCCCACCGCCGTCCACCCTTCCGAGCCGTGCTGGCTGAAATCGGGCATGCGCGCGACATCGGCGCGCGCCGGATCGCCGGGCCAGATCCAGACCCAGCCCCAGCGCTCGACGCACGGGAAGCTTCTCACCTGCGCGCCGGGCGGGATGCGGTCCTGATTGGGGATGCGCACGCATTTTCCGTCGGGCGCGAAGGCGAGCCCGTGATAGGCGCATTCGAGATCGTTGCCGGTGACGCGGCCCTGCGACAGCGGCATGCGGCGATGGCAGCAGCGGTCTTCCAGCGCGGCGGGCTTGCCGTCCTCGCCGCGATAGAGCACCACCGCCTCGCCCAGGATCATCCGCGCCAGGGGACCGTTCGCCAGCTCCCTGGGCTCCGCCGCCACGTACCAGAAATCCTTGAGAAACATGCGTGCCTCCTTAGCCGTGAGCGCGATGCGGCGGCCGCGCGCCGAAGATCGCCGTGCCGATGCGCACATGCGTTGCGCCGAGCCGAATCGCCGTCTCGAAATCCGCCGACATGCCCATCGACAGCTTGGGGAGCCCGTTACGACGCGCGGTTTCCGCCAGTAGCGCGAAATGTGGCTCGGGATCGTCGTCCTGCGGCGGGATGCACATCAGCCCGGTGACGGGCAGTGCGAACTCGTCGCGGCAGCGCTCGATGAAGGCATCCGCCTCGCGCGGCGACACGCCTGATTTCTGGGCTTCCGTGCCGGTGTTGAGCTCGACGAAACATTCCGGGCGCTTGCCGGTACGCGCCATTTCCTGGGCCAGGGCGGCGGCGAGCCGCAGCCGGTCGACGGTCTCGATCGTATCGAACAGCGCCACGGCCTGCTTCACCTTATTGGTCTGCAACGGTCCGATGAGATGGAGCTCGGCATCCGGCGCGCCCGCTTTCAGCGCCGGCCACTTGCCCAGCGCCTCCTGCACCCGGTTTTCGCCGAACACGCGATGGCCGGCGGCAAGCGCCGCCGCCGCCGCCTGACCCGGAAAGGCCTTGGAGACGGCGACCAGGGTGACCGAGGCGGGGTCGCGACCGCAGCCTTGTGCCGCGGAGACGATGCGCGCCCGCACCGCGTCCAGGTTCGCGGCGACGTGGTCGAAGGACTGCGTGACCGTGGCCATGCGACCGAAGGTAACAGAGTGGGAATCTGCCCGCAAATTGGGCTGGCGCAGGTTGAGGCGACGCAATGTTTCCTTTATGATCGCGCCGAGTTTACTTGGAGATTCAAGGCACAGGATGGTACGGCGGCGCATTCACGGTCTGAGTTTCGCGGCTATGGCCGCCGCGGCGTTCCTGCTGGTCGCGTGCAATTCGACGCCGATCGAGCAGTCCTATCCCGAATCCGCCCCGGGCGATAAGAACCGGGTCCGCAAGTCCGACGATCCGCAATCAGCCACCTTACTGGGGTCGGGCGGCGGCCTCGATATCCTGGGCGGCAGCAACAAATCGCGCAACGAGGGCGGCACGGGCGTCGGCGTGAACAGCTATCTGTGGCGCGCCTCGCTCGATACCGTTTCCTTCATGCCGCTCTCCTCCGCCGACCCGTTCGGCGGCGTCATCATCACCGAGTGGTTCGCCCCGCCGGAGACGCCGGATGAGCGCTTCAAGATGAACATCTACATCCTGGGCCGCGAGCTGCGCGCCGACGGGTTGAGGGTTTCGGTGTTCCGCCAGAACCGCTGCGGTGACGATTGCTGGAACGCCTCGGCAGTGGCGCCGGACACGGCGATCAACCTGGAAAACCAGATTCTCACCCGGGCGCGCCAGCTTCGCATCGCGACCGCCAACCGCTAGTTCCCGCGGCACGCGGGGTTCGCGTATTCCATGGCCACCGAACCGATTCGCTACGACTTCAAGGAAACCGAGGCGCGCTGGCAGCGCATCTGGGAGGAGCGCGGCGCGTTCCGCGTCACCATCGATCCGTCGCGGCGCAAGTACTACGTGCTCGAGATGTTCCCCTACCCGTCCGGGCGCATCCACATGGGCCATGTGCGCAACTACACGCTGGGCGACGTGGTCGCGCGTTACAAGCGCGCGCAGGGATTCAACGTGCTGCATCCGATGGGTTGGGACGCTTTCGGCATGCCGGCCGAGAACGCCGCCATCGAGCAGAAGGTGCATCCGGCCAAGTGGACCTACGAGAACATCGCGGTGATGCGCGACCAGCTTCGCCTCATGGGGCTGTCGCTCGATTGGGAGCGCGAATTCGCCACCTGCGACCCGGCCTATTACCGCCACGAGCAGCGCATGTTCCTGGATTTCCTCGCCGCTGGCCTGATCTACCGGCGCGAGAGCTGGGTCAATTGGGACCCGGTGGACCAGACGGTGCTGGCCAACGAGCAGGTGATCGATGGGCGCGGCTGGCGCTCGGGCGCGCTGGTCGAAAAGCGCAAGCTGGCGCAATGGTTCTTCCGCATCTCCGACTTCGCCGAGGATCTGCTCGCGGGGCTCGATACGCTCACGCGCTGGCCGGAGAAGGTGCGGCTGATGCAGGAGAACTGGATCGGCCGCTCCGAAGGGCTGCGCATGTGCTTCGAAATCGAAGGCCGCGCCGACACGCTGGAAATCTACACCACCAGGCCGGACACCATCTTCGGCGCGAGCTTCTGCGCGATTTCACCGGACCATCCGCTGGCCGAACGCCTCGCCGCGACGGACGCCGGGATGCGCGCGTTCGTCGAGGAATGCCGCCACCTCGGCACCAGCGAAGCGGCGATCGAACAGGCGGAGAAGAAGGGCTTCGATACGGGGTTGCGCGCCAAGCATCCGTTCGTGCCCGAGCGCGAGCTGCCGATCTACGTCGCCAACTTCGTGCTGATGGAGTACGGCACCGGGGCGATCTTCGGCTGCCCGGCCCATGATCAGCGCGACCTCGACTTCGCGCGCAAGTACGACTTGCCGGTGCGGCCCGTCGTCATGCCCGCGAACGAGGATCCCAAGAGTTTCTCCGTCGGCACCGAGGCCTATACCGGCGAAGGGCGCCTCGCCAATTCCGACTTCCTCGACGGGCTCGACGTGGATGCCGCCAAGCGCGAAGTCGCCGAGCGCGTGGAACGCGCAAGGCGGGGCCGGCGCGAGGTCAATTATCGGCTACGCGACTGGGGCGTGTCGCGCCAGCGCTACTGGGGTTGCCCGATTCCGGTGATCCATTGCGAGAAATGCGGCATCGTGCCCGTGCCGGAAAAAGACCTGCCGGTGGTGCTGCCCGAAGACGTGACCTTCGACGGCGCCGGCAATCCGCTCGATCGCCATCCGACGTGGAAGAACGTAAGCTGCCCCAAATGCGGCGGCGCGGCGCGGCGCGAGACCGATACGTTCGACACCTTCGTCGAATCATCCTGGTACTTCGCGCGATTCTGCTCGCCCAAGGCGAGCGTGCCGGTAGAGAAAGGCGCGGCGGCGTATTGGCTGCCGGTCGACCAATATATCGGCGGGGTGGAGCACGCGATCTTGCACCTGCTCTATTCGCGCTTCTTTTCCCGCGCCATGCACAAGACCGGTCATCTCGGCCTCGACGAGCCCTTTGCCGGGCTGTTCACCCAAGGCATGATCTGTCACGAGACCTACCGGACGCCGACCGGCGAATGGGTGCCGCCCTCCGATGTGACGCGCGACGGCGGACAGATCACGCGATCCGGCACCGGCGAACCGATCACGGTTGGCCGGTCGGAGAAGATGTCAAAATCGAAAAAAAACGTGGTCGATCCGGAAGACATCATCCGCACCTACGGCGCCGACACGGCGCGCTGGTTCATGCTGTCCGATTCCCCGCCCGAGCGCGACATGGACTGGACGGATTCGGGCATCGCCGGCGCCTGGCGCTTCGTCAACCGGCTATGGCGCATGATCGCGCCCGCCGGCGCGCATTTGCCGCCGCCCGGCGCAACGCCGCCGGAGGGCTACGATGCGGACCCGGCCATCAAGGCGCTGCGGCGCAAGACCCACCAGACGGTCGCGGCGGTCACCGGCGATCTGGAGACGTTCCATTTCAATCGCGCGGTCGCGCGCATCTACGAGCTGGCGAACGCGCTTGCCGACGCGCCGCAAGATACCGGACCGGGCGCCTTTGCGCTGCGCGAGGGCTACGAAACCGTCGTGCGGCTCGCCGGCCCGATGATGCCGCATCTGGGCGAGGAGCTGTGGCGTGCGCTCGGATACGACACACTGCTCGTCGATCAACCCTGGCCCAACGCCGATCCCGCCTTGCTGGTCGAGGAATCGGTCAAGGTGGCGGTACAGGTGCTCGGCAAGCTGCGCGGCACGGTGGAGATGAAGCGCGACGCCGGCGAGGACGAAACGCGCCAGGCCGCGCTCGAGCTGATCGCGGTCGCCAAGGCGCTGGAAGGGCGTATTGTCCGCAAGACCGTGTTCGTGCCCAACCGCATCATCAACTTCGTGATCTGACATGGCACATGAGGTCAAAGTTCTGACCT
>Ga0184615_10001909_pt1 | contig 11229 bp, 5 predicted proteins | sample PLM4_65_coex_FD_133134 | JGI IMG/M metagenome (GOLD analysis project Ga0184615, IMG submission 133134) | Groundwater sediment microbial communities from an aquifer in East River, Colorado, USA - PLM4_65_coex | ecosystem: Environmental > Terrestrial > Soil > Riparian zone | place: USA: East... | reverse complement strand
GGGCCTCACCACCAGCTGATACGAAATCAACCGCGGATGGCGCGGATGTCACGGACAAACGGCGAAAGCCACGCCTTTGGCTCCCATCCGCGTCATCCGTGTTATCCGCGGTTGCGCCGCGGGAATGGTCACGGCACCGCGGGCGCACGCGGCTTGCCGATCTGGTATTCCTTCGGCGGAATGTTCCCCTGCAGATTCTGGACGAAGTAATCCCAGCGCCGGCGCATGATGTACAACGCGTCCTTGCCGTACCCGTGACGCGCGTCCGGAAGCATGATCTGGTCGAAGTCCTTCCCCGCTTTCATCAGGGCGGACACCACCAGCTGGGTGTTGTACGGCGGGACGTTGTCATCCATCATCCCGTGGATCAGGAACAGCTTCCCCTTCAACTTCGCGGCGCGCGACTGATTCGCGGCCTCGGTGTAGGCGGCACTGTCGCTCGCCGTCGCCATCAGGCCCTGGTAGCGCTCGCCCCAGTCGTCCTCGTAGACCCGGTTGTCGTGGTTGCCGCTCTCGGCGATTCCCACCTTGAAGAAGTCGGGGAAATCGAACATCGCCGAGGCGGTGGCGAACCCGCCGCCCGAGTGACCCCAGATACCGGCCTGGTCGATGTCGATGAACCGGTGGCGCTGCCCCAGCTCCTTCATCCCCGCCACCTGGTCGGGAATGGTGTTGTCGCCCATCCGCCCGTAGTAGTAGTCGTGGAACGCCTTGGAGCGCCCCGGCGTGCCCATCCCGTCCAGCTCCACCACGACGAAGCCCAGCTCGGCCAGCGCCTGGTTGTCGCCGCGAGCGGGAAAGAAGGAGCGCGGCCCCACACTGCCCGACTGCGGGCCGGGATAGATGTGATTCACCACCGGGTACTTCCGGGTCGAATCGAGACTGCTCGGCGTGTACATCAGGCCGTAGATGTCGGTCTGCCCGTCCCGGGCCTTTACCCGCACCGGAACCGGCGGGCGCCAGCCGGAGGCGAGGAGCCGGGAGATGTCGGCCCGCTCGAGCGGCAGCACCAGCTTGCCGGCTCCGTCACGCAGCACGGTTGCGGGCGGCGTATCGGGCGTCGAGTACGTATCGGTGAAGTACTTCCCGTCGGGTGACACCGACACATTGTGGTTCGCCACCTCCGGCGTCAGCAGCGTCAGCCCCTTCCCGTCGAACCCCACCCGGTAGAGATGCTGGAAGTACGGATCCCTGCCCGGCTCCCGGCCGTTCATCGTGAACCAGAGCTGGCGCGCCTTCTCGTCGATTCGTACCAGCCGAGTGACGTTCCCCTCACCGGTGGTGATCCGGTTCTTGAGCGCGCCGGTCCGGAGATCGTACAGGTAGAGCTGGGTCCAGTTGTCCCGCTCGGACCACCAGATCAGCTCGTTGGTGGCCGGAAGCACCCGCCAGAGGTTCTCCGGCAGCGACGCATCGCCGATCTGAGTCTTGCTCTGCTCGTGCAGCACCTGCCGCACCTCTCCGGTCGTCGCGTCCGCGATCCGGAGCCAGGCGTCCTTGTGGTCGCGGGAGCTGGAGATGAAGGCCAGGTGCGAGCCATCGGGATACCACTGCACATCGCAGATGCCATCGTCGCAGGCGACATGGTCGCTCACGGTGGAACGGTGCGCATCGGGCGGCATCTGGAGCCGCACCATCTGGGGCGCGCCGTCCGGGCCGCGGCCGATGATCACCCGCTGGATCCTGAAGATCAGGCTGTCGCCCGGCAGCGGGTATTTCCACTGCTGCAGGGTGGGGGCCCCGGGATTGGTGCCGGCCAGCACCATGTCGCGCACGCCACGCCCGTCGTGCTGGAAGGTCGCCATCCTCCGGCCGTCCGGCGACCAGGTCACCACCGGGTCGTCGCTGTGCACCCAGCCGGCGTTGTTGGTGGCGTATCCGAAATCCTTGACGCCGTCGGTAGTGAGCTGAGTCTCGGTGCCACTGCCGAGGTTCACGGTCCAGAGGTTCTGGTCGCGGATGAACACGGCGGCGGTGCTGTCAGGCGACAGGCTCGAGTTGGGCGGCACGGTCGGAACGGCGCCGGCGGCGGTGCACCCCTTGCCGGCGCGGTCGCAGGTCCAGCGCTTGCCCTTGATGGTGACGGTGATCGCCGAGCCATCGGCCGACATCGCAAAAGAGTTGAAGGGGAGCTTCTCCCCGTTCAGCGTGGTATCGACCACGCGGCCGAGCGCCCCGGCCAGGGCGGCATGGTCGAACGCCGGCGCCCGCGTCTTCTTCACCGGGTCCACCAGGAAGAAGGTCGCCCCATCGGGCGTGGTGGCACGGTACCAGAACCGGCCGCCGGGGAGCCAGTTGGTCTGGCCCGCGGTGCCGCTCACCAGCGGGAAGATGGTCGGCGCGAGCATCCGCTCGGCGCGGGCGTAGTCCTCGATGGTGAACTGGTAAGGCTTGGGGGCGCCGGATCCGCTGCCCTGGGCGGCGAGGAGTGCGGGGAGCAGTACCAGCGTGGCGGAGGAAGCGAGAAGGCGCATGACCGGTCGATGGGTGGAGTTCGGGTGATGCCGGGGGATCTGGCGGACTCAATTGTAGCTCTGGAAGGACTGCCGGTCGACGGCCTGGTGCAAAGTTGGACGCCCTGGCCGGTCACCGGCGTGATCCCCCCAGTCAATAGGTCGTGAAACCGGGACACGTCCCGACAGTGTGGGGCGCCGAGTCGAGCCGGCTGAGCCCCGCGCTAGTTCGAGCCGGCGGGCTTGAGGATGTTGACCGTGGCGCCGGGGCTGGTCAGTCCACCCAGGTCCTGAATCGTCATGGTGACGTTGACCGAGGTGTTGGTACCGAAACGGTAGCACTGGGTGGTCGTGGCCGTGCCGGTGGCCCCGTTGCCGGACAGCGAGGACTGGTAGGTGTAGTTGCTGAATCCTCCGGTGTTGTGCTGGGGCAGGAAGTCATATGCGATCCCCAGGCGGGCCTGGCTGATGCTGGTAGGTCCGTCGCCGTTGGGATCGGTGTAGTTGAAGACCACCCGGAAGGAGGACGCTGCCGGGGTGTCCAGGGTGCAGATCTGGGCGTCGTTGAGCCGGATCAGCGAGACGCTGATGTTGGAGATCCGGGGCGCGGTCGGCGGGGCCGTCACGTTGAAGACCACCCTTGCGGTGTCGGGCGTCACCCCCGAGATGTTGCTTCGCACCACCACCAGCGCGACGTAGCTCCCCGCGACCGTCACACTCTCGGGCCGCGCCTGGACGTTGAGGGTCGTCGGCGCGATGGTTCCACTGAGACTGGTCTGCAGCCAGCCACTGCCGTTCAAGTACACCACCGATGCGAGCAGCCTGCTGAGAACGTCCGCACCCGCGTTGGTGACGGCGACGGACTGCACCGCCGGCGGCTGACCACCGATGACCCCGCTGAAGCTCAGGCTGTCCGGAGTCAGCTTGACGACCGGCAGCTGCCCGGTGATGGTCACGGTATGAACGGTGATGGCCCCCCGGGTGGCATTGGCGGGAGTTCCCATCGTCAACACCAGCGTCTCACTCGGCTCGGCCGCGGGGTCCGCCACGATGGAGGCAGCGACCGAGGCGTTGCCCTTTCCGGCGGGAATCACCAGCGGGGAGGCGGGGATGGTGTAGTCGCTGCCCGAGGTCGCCGTGCCGGAGAGGGTGTAGGGGACGGTGACGTCCAGGGTCGAGACCTGGGACAGTTGAGCGGTGATGACCGCACTGGCCCCTTCGGCGGTGCTCTGGGCGGCGGTGGTCCAGCTGACGGTCGGCACCTGGGCCGCGATGGTCACGGTATGAACGGTGATGGCTCCCAGATTGGCGTTGGTCGGCGTCCCCATGGTGACCACCACCGTCTCGTTGGGCTCCGCGACGGCGTCGCTGGCCACGTTCAGGCTGACCGTCCCGCTGGTGTTGCCGGCCGCGATCACGATCGGACTGGCGGAAGCCGTGTAGTCGGTCCCATTGGTCGCAGTGCCGCCGAGCGAGAACGGCACACTGACCCCGAGACTCGAGGGGCCCGACAGCTGGGCGGTGATGGTGGCCACGACCCCTTCGCTCACGGTCTGGTTCGCGACCGTGAAGCTCACCGTCGGCGTCTGGCCCTGGATGCTCACGGTGTGAGTGGTGATGGCGCCGGGGGTAGCATTGATCGGCGTGCCCATGGTCAGAATCACCGTCTCGGTGGGTTCGGCCACCGGGTCGGCGACAATGGTCAGGTTGACGGTGCCGCTGGTGCTCCCGGCAGGGATCACCAGCGGACTGGCCGGCGCGGTGTAGTCGGCCGGGCTGGTCGCGGTGCCGCCCAGCGAGTAAGGGACGCTCACCGCCTGGGTGGACGGGCTGGAGAGCTGGGCGGTGACCGTCGCGGTTCCCACTCCTTCGCTCACCGACTGGGTAGCGCTGGTGAACGTCACCGTCGGTACCTGCGCCGCAATGCTCACGGCGTGGACGGTGATCGCGCCGGCCGCGGCATTGGTGGGGGTGCCCATCGTGATCACCACCGTTTCCAGCGGCTCGGCCACTCCGTCCACCACCGTCGTCACGCTGATCGTGCCGCTGGTGTTCCCCGGCGTGATCACCAGGGGAGTGGCGGTGATGGTGTAGTCCGCCGGATTGGTCGCCGTGCCGGTGGCGCTGAAGGGGATGGTGACCATCTGGGTCGACGGACTGGAGAGCTGGGCGGTGATGGTCGCTACCGCCCCCTCGCTCACGGTCTGGGTCGCCGCCGAGAAGCTCACCGTCGGCAGCTGGGCCGCGATGGTCACGGTGTGCACGGTGATGGCACCGGCGCCGGCATTCACCGGGGTACCCATGGTGACCACCGCGTTCTCGTTGGGTTCGGCCACGCCGTCGGCGGCGAGATTGAGCGTAAGCGTCGCGGTGGTGTTGCCGGCGGCGATGGTGAGCGGGCTGGCCGGATTCACGGTGTAGTCGGTCCCGGTGGTGGCGGTGCCCGTCAGGCTGAAGGGAATGGTCACCGCCTGAGTCGAAACGCCGGAGAGCTGCGCCGTAATGGTGGCAGCGGTGCCCTCGGCGGCGGTCTGGCTCGCCGCCGTGAAGCTGACGGCAGGCTGCTGCGCCGCGATGGTCAGGGTGTGCACCGAGGGGGCGCCCAGCAAGGCGTTGATCGGGGAGCCCAGGGTCACCACTACCGTTTCGCCCGGCTCCGCCACCGCATCGCCGGCCACGGTCACATCGATCGTGGCACTGGTGTTACCGGGCGTAATCTGGACGGGACTCCCGGAGATGGTGTAATCCGCCGGGTTGCCGGCGCTGCCGGCCACACTGAAGGGCACCGTCACCGTCTGGGTCGACGGGCTGGAGAGCCGCACCGCGATACTGGCGGTCACTCCCTCATTCACCGTCTGGGCCGCCAGCGCAAAGCTCACCACCGGGGTCTGGCCCAGAATCGTCACCGTGTGAACCGTCGTTCCACCCAGGGCGGCGTTGGTGGGCGGGTCCAGGGTGACGACCACCGACTCGTCCGGCTCGTCCACCCCGTCGGTCAGCGCATTGACGGTGATGCTCGCGCTGGTGCCGCCCGCGGGAATGGTGAGCGGACTGGCGCTGGCGGTGTAGTCGGCCCCGCTCGCCGTTCCGGTCAGGGTGAAGGGAAGCGTGACCGTCTGGGTCGTGGTCGTGGAGAGCTGTGCGGTGATGGTCACCGCCCCGCCCTCGGCCACGCTGGTATTCGCCTGGGTGAAGCTCACCGAGGGCAGTTGACCGGTAATCGTGAGAGTGTGCCCGGTAATGGCTCCCAGGGTCGCGTTCGCGGGCGTGCCCAGGGCAATCACCACGGTCTCGTCCGGTTCGGCCACCCCGTCGGCCACCACGTCGACGGTGATGGTGCCGGAGGCATCGCCCGCGGGGATCACCAGGGGGCCGGCGGGGATGGTGTAATCCCCCGGGGCGGCCGCAGTGCCGGAGACGGTGTAGGGAATGGTCACCGCCTGGGTCGACGGGGTGGACAGCTGGACCACGATGGTCGAAGTGCCTGCGCCTTCACTCACGCTCTGGGCCGCCGTGGCAAAGCTCGCCGCCGGTACCTGGCCCGGAACGGTGAGGGTATGGACGGCGGGATTGCCCAGCGACGCGTTGGTGGGCGTGCCCAGCGTCACCACCACGGTCTCGTCTGTCTCGGCGACCCCGTCGGCCGCGAGGGTCAGACTGACCGTCGCGGAGCTGTTCCCCGCGGCGATGATGAGCGGGCTGGCGGTCGCGGTGTAATCGGCGCCGACGGTCGCGCTCCCGGTGAGGGCGTAGGGAACCGTCACCGCCTGAGTGGATGGGGTGGAGAGCTCGACCGTGATCGTGGCCACTGAGCCCTCGTTGGCACTCTGGGCCACGGTAGAGAAGCTGACCGCCGGCACCTGACCCGCGATGGTGAGGGTGTGGACCGTGGTCGCGCCCAGGGTCGCATTGGTGGGCGTCCCCAGAGTCGCGATCACGGTTTCGTCCGGTTCGGCGACTCCATCGGCCACGATGGTGACCGTGATGCTCGCGCTGGTACCACCGGCCGGGATCGTCAGCGGGCTGCCCGAGGCGGTGTAATCGCCCGGATCACCGGCCGTCCCAGTGAGCGTGAACGGCACCGTCACCTGCTGGGTCGAGGCGCTGGAGAGGGCGACGCTGATGGTCGCGACCACGCCTTCCGGCACGGTCTGGACCGCCTGGCTGAAGGCCACGGTCGGCACCTGACCGGTGATCGTCACGGTGTGGGTCGTGAGGCCACCCAGGGTGGCGTTGGTGGGCGGCTCCAGTGTCGCGATGATGGTCTCGTCCGGCTCCGCGGTCCCGTCGGCCACCAGGTCGATCGAGATGGCCGCCGTGCTGCTGCCCGCGGTGATAGTGAGCGGGCTGGCGGTCGCGGTGTAGTCGACTTGGCGCGTCGCCGAGCCCGTCAGGGTGAAGGGAACGGTTACCGGGAGCGACGAGGGACTGGAGAGCTGGGCGGTGACGACAACGGTCGCGCCTCCCTCGGCCCCGCTCTGACTGGCAGAGGTGAAGCTGACGGTCGGCTGCTGACCCGTGATGGTCAGGGTGTGGACGGTGACGGAGCCGGGCGTAGCGTTGACCGGCGTGCCCAGGGTCGCGATGACCGTCTCATCCGGCTCGGCAACGCCGTCCTGGACCAGGGTCACCGTGATGCTGGCTGAGGTGCCGCCGGCCGGGATGGCGAGAGGGGTGGCGCTGACAGTGAAGTCGGCCGGCAAGGCGGCCGTCCCGCTCAGGATGAAGGGGATGGTCACCGGCTGGGTGGCCGGACTCGACAGCTGGACGGTGATGGTCGCGGTCCCCGCCGCTTCGCTCACCGATTGGCTGGCGGAGGTAAACGACACCGTGGGGAGTGCCACGGCGGTGGCGGTGGCGGTGATGATCGCGGCGCCTGCGCCCACCACCGCGGCGGTGAAGCTCTGTTCCCCTTCCGCCGGGCCGAGGGTCGCGCCGGTCCGGGCCCGGCCGCTGCCGTCGGTGATCCGGGTCGGCGCGTCGACCGACCCGCCGGCAGGCGGGGTGAAGCTGACGGTCACTCCGGGAACCGGGAGATCATCCGGTCCGCGAACCTCGACCTCGAGCTCCTGAGGCAGCCGGGTACCCACCGGGGCAGTCTGACCGGTCCCCCCGGTCGCCCGCACGTTCGCCGGAGGAGGCACCACGGTGACGGTGGTCGAATCGCTCGGGCCGCCGCCCGGCGTGCTGGCGCTGATGCGAAGGGTGGTGCGGGCGTTCGCGGCGCGCAGGAGCCCGGTCGCATCGGGCTGCTGGCCGGGATCGCTGCTTTGCCAGGAGAGGTAGTAGGCAGTGACCGGTTGACCCTGGGCGTCGCTCGCGGCGACACGGAAGGCCAGGGAGGCGCCGAAGGTGAGCACCGTGTCGCGTGGCGCCAGCAAGATGGTGGTCACCTCGTCGCCCGGACCTACCCACTCGACTGGCACCAGCGCGGGGGATCCGGTGGCCGGGCCCACGCGCACCAGCAGCATCGCCGATCCGCGGAACAGCGTGGTGGTTCCGCTGAGACAGGTAAGGATGACCTCCAGCAACTCCGATTCCCCCTGGATCTGAACCGCCTCGCTGAGGGAGAGCCGGCTCTGATCGGCGGGGAAGGGATAGGTCTTGTCGAGCAGCGTGTCCCCCGGCGGACGAACCACGACCAGCCGGACGTTGTCGAGCGCGAGACCCGCCGCCCGGGAGAAGGGCGGAAAGCGCGGAGCCAGACTGACAAAGCCCTGTCCGCGGCGCGAGGGAGAGACCGGAGTATCGCTACAAGTGGTGAGGAGAAGCGCGGCGAACAGCAAGGCGGCCGCGCGGGCCAGCCGGGCGGCCGGGCCCATGGTCCCGGGAACCGCGGAGGTGCGTTTCTCCATAGGGCCTGCAGGGGTGCTTGATCCCCAATTGGCAGGCCGGGACGGAACTTGTCAAGCAGGGCTCTTGCCAGGAGGCTCTACCATCTCCAGGTCGGGTTCGGCTCCAGCCGGATGGAAACCCAGACCCGAATCTTCCTTCCCTCGCGCCGCCTGCTCCGGGTCTATCCGGACGGTGGCGGCGACTCGATTGATCAGGCTGCGGCCGGCGCGCCGTTCAGCGTGGAGTTCCGGGCACCTGACAACTGGGTCCCGGTGGAAGGCCTGCCCCTGCGCGCGTTCACCGCGCCGGGATTCGGGCGAGAGGAGCTGCTCCTGCTCACGGTGTGGCCGGCCGAGCGGGTTGCGGCGGATGGGTTCGACGCCAGGTGGTGCGCGTGGTCTACGCGATCGCCGAGGGAGACCGGGCGGCCCTGGCCATGCTCACGAGCAACCAGGATCAGCTGGTCAACCGTCATGCGGCCGAGGCGCGAGGGTTTTCGAGAGCATGCGCTTTGGGACGGTCACTCAACCGGGCGCGGGCTCGCCCGCCCCAGCCTCTCCACAGGGTCCTGTGCCAGCGCCGGCGTCGGGAACTCGTGCGAGGCATAGCCGCGCCCGGTCCGGGCGGCGATCTCGGACAGGCTGACCCCCGCCGTGATCCATTCGACCCGTTTCCTGCTCCGGGTCTACCACTTTGAAATAGCGACGTTTGCCAACTACCCAATGCCGCGTACGCGAGGGAGTTCACATGGGGCAACTACCGTGCATACACCGAAGCCGCTCAAGTAACATTACCTTGACGTAATATTATCTCTGAGTTATTGTTACTCATGCCATGGGAGGTCGAATACACCGACGAGTTCGAAGCATGGTGGGTACAGCTGTCGCTCGGGGAGCAGGAGTCCATTGCCGCAGTCGTCGGAGTATTGGAGCAACTCGGCCCCCAGCTGCCGTTTCCACAGCTCGGATATCAAGTCCGCCAGGAAGCACGCGATACGTGAGCTTCGGATCCAGCACGGCGGTGACCCTTACAGGGTGCTTTATGCATTCGATCCGCGTCGGATGGCCATCCTCCTGCTCGGAGCGAACAAGTCCGGCGACGAGAGTTGGTACGACGCGAACGTCCCACGTGCCGAGGCGCTGTTCGACGCGCACCTGGCTGAATTGAGGAAGGAAGGACACCGATAATGCCCAAGACCAAGAAGTTCCGTGACCTCGTGGCACGCATGCCAGCCGGGTCTCGGCAGCGCTCCGAAGCACTGACGCACCAGCTCCTGGAGGAAATGCCCCTCCAGGCGCTACGGCGGGCGCTGACCCTGACCCAGGAACAGCTCGCGGCGAGCAGCGGCCTGACACAATCCGGGGTTGCCCAGATTGAACAGCGCTCCGACGTGTTCGTGAGCACCCTCCGGCGGTACATCGAGGCGATGGGGGGGGAGCTCGTCATCACCGCACGATTCCCATTCGGAGAGACCAGGATCTCCCAGTTCGCTTCGACGGCGGATCAGCCCAGACGGGCCGCGCCACGAGGCTGAGCGTTGCTGATGGCATCGGCTACCGCACGTGCCTGATGCAACCCGTCCCCATGAGCCGTGTGGCGTCCTCGACGCCGGCACAGCGGCGGGAGCCGGGTGAAGGAGCCTTCGCCCACCAAGGCACACCCGTAACCGCTTGAATTACAACGATATCGCGGAACATCTGGCCCTTGGCCGATCATAGATATTTCGACTATTGCGCTTATTTCGAATGTTGTGCAATCCATGAGCGCAACCTTGGAACTCCCGACCCCTGAAGTGGCCGCCGAGGCCGAAGCCGCGCTCCGGCAGCTGGAGCGGTACGTCCGGCCCCGAGTCAGAAGCACTTGCGGGTCCGTCCCGAGAATGGATCCGCGGGCGAGAGTGTCACGCTACCGCGGCACGCCTTCGAGCTGTTTTCTGGAGATCCTCGGCCAGATGGCGAACGGCAACGCCGTCACCATCGTGCCGGTGCATGCGGAGCTGACCACGCAGGAGGCGGCGAACTTCCTGAACGTCTCCCGCCCGCATCTCGTGCGCCTGCTGGAGACGGGAGTGCTGCCGTTCCGGAAAGTCGCTACCCATCGGCGGGTGCTGTTCGCGGACCTGGCGGAGTAGCGGAAGAAGGACCGGGAGCGGCGCGAGCAGGTAATGGCGGAGCTGGCAGCGGAGGCACAGAAGCACGGGCTCGGCTAGGTCACTCGGCAGGGTGTCCTGTCGGGAGTCTGTCCCGGCTGTATGACCGCCGGAGATGTTGCCACTACCGGAAGACCCAACTCGTTCCAGAATTCTGCCCCGAGCGGAAGTTCGTTCAACTCCGCCCTAGCCTCCCGCCTCTCCCGGCCCTTCAGCTTATTGCTGGCGTCGCGCGTCTGTCAGGCACAGATTGACTCACCTCCGTCATCTCTATGGTTCCATGGCAGCTGTTCCGCCTGACCTGGCCACCGCGCTGCAAGACCGCTATCGACTCGAGCGCGAGCTGGGGCAGGGCGGCATGGCCACCGTCTACCTGGCCCGAGACCTCAAGCACGACCGGCTTGTCGCGCTCAAGGTGCTCGATCCGCAAGTCGCCGTAACCATCGGTCCCGAACGGTTCCAGCTGGAGATCAGGCTCGCTGCCCGTCTGCAGCATCCTCACATTGTCTCGGTCCACGACTCCGGGGAGGCCGCTGGCCAGCTCTGGTTCACCATGCCGTACGTGGAGGGTGAGAGTCTCCGCGACCGTCTCCGCCGGGAGAAGCAGCTGCCGGTGGAAAACGCACTGCAGATCGTGCGTGAGGCCGCGCTTGCGCTGGAGTACGCGCACCAGCAGGGTGTCGTCCACCGCGACATCAAGCCCGAGAACCTGCTCCTGACCAGGGACGGGAGCACCCTGGTGGCGGACTTCGGCATCGGTAAGTCGCTCAGCGGCCAGCCCGGCCAGCACCT
>Ga0184615_10001908_pt1 | contig 11229 bp, 10 predicted proteins | sample PLM4_65_coex_FD_133134 | JGI IMG/M metagenome (GOLD analysis project Ga0184615, IMG submission 133134) | Groundwater sediment microbial communities from an aquifer in East River, Colorado, USA - PLM4_65_coex | ecosystem: Environmental > Terrestrial > Soil > Riparian zone | place: USA: East... | reverse complement strand
TGCTGGTGTTCTTCTGGACGACGTCCTTGAGCCGGTCGTTGGGCACGGTGATCAGCGTGTCCACCTGGGCCTTGAGCTCCTCGGCCGCCCGCTCGGCGATGAGCTTGCGACGCGCGCCCTCGAACGAGAACGGCTTCGTCACGACACCGATCGTCAGGGCTCCGCCCTCCTTGGCGATCTGGGCGACGACCGGGGCGGCGCCCGAGCCGGTGCCGCCGCCGAGCCCCGCGGTGATGAAGACCATGTCCGAGTCGACAAGCGCCTGGCTGATCTTCTCCGAGTCCTCCTCGGCCGAGCGCTGGCCGATCGCCGCGTCGCCGCCGGCGCCGAGACCCCTGGTGATCTTGTCCCCGATCCGGATCTTGTGCGGGGCGTCCGCCTGGAGCAGCGCCTGCGCGTCCGTATTGCAGGCGATGAACTCGACGCCCATCATCTCGGCCCGGATCATCCGGTTGACCGCGTTGCTGCCTCCGCCTCCGACACCGATGACCCGGATCAGCGCGAAGTTCTCGGAATCAGAACGCAGCGGCATCGGATCTCTCCTCCGGCGACCCGCGAGGGGTCATGGTCGGCGACGGTAGGCGATTCGTCTGGACCCGGCCGACGCTCGTTCCGGCGCGGGTCCGTGCGGGGTTCCCGGGAGTATACCGCCCGACCGCCGGGGCGGACACCCCGGTGGTCCGACCCGCCTCCGCGGACGAGCCGTGGCGGTGCGCAGATGCACCGCCTTGGTCACCCGGCGCCCGAGAAGGCGCGGCGCCGAGCCTGCACCTGCCAGATGCCACCCTCCGTGGCCCTACGCAGGACAGCCTCCACTCGACCACGCTTCATCCACCTGTAGCGCCACCACCGGTGGCACCGTGGCCCGGATCCCTCACCGCACGTCCGTAACGCCACCCCCGGTGGCGAATGGGAACCGGATGGACGATCCGCCTGGACGAGCCTCGGCGTCGCTCCGAGCCTCAGCCGGCGAGGAAGCTCAGGCGAACCGTCCGGACCGGGTTGTCCGGGTTCGGGTCGAGCAGGCAGATCGACTGCCAGGTGCCGAGCGCGAGCCGGCCGCCGATGACCGGCACGGTTAGCGATGGCGCCGCCAGGAGCGGCAGGACGTGGTCGGCGCCGTGACCGTCGGAACCATGCCGGTGCCGGTACCGCGACGTCTCGCGGGGCAGCAGCCGATCGAGCGCGGCGACCAGGTCGGCATCGGAGCCCGCCCCGGTCTCGACGACCACCAGCCCCGCCGTGGCGTGCGGCACGAAGACGGATAGCAACCCATCACCGGCATCGACGTCGGCGAGGAAGTGTTCGCAGGCGCCGGTCAGATCGGTCAGCCCGCGCGCCGCGCCGGTCCGGATCGACAGCTCGCGGGTGTCTACGGGAAGATGCTCCGGAGCGCGTCGCGGAGGCGACCGAGACCGCCGCGTGCGGGTGCCGACTCGTAGCGCATCGGCTCGCCCGCCCCGAGGCTCGCGGCGCCCCACTGGAGCAGCCCGACCGCGGTCGCGTAGCTCGGGTTGAGGAGCGTGTCGACCAGTCCGCCGATCCCCGCCGGCGCGGCGACGCGGACCGGCATCTGGAGCACCTCGCGACCGAGCTCCGCGGCGCCCGACAGCTGCGCCGCCCCGCCGGTCAGGATGATCCCGGCCGGGAGCATGCCCACACCGGCCGCGCGGATCTCGTTGCGCATCAGCTCGAACGTCTCGCGCATCCGGGCTTCGATGATCTGGCAGACCTCCAGCCGGCTGACCGTCCGGCCGGCGTCCTCGCCGAGGACGGAGACGCTGATCTCCTCGTCGTCGGTGACCGAGCGCAGATCGGCCGTCCCGTGCCGAACCTTGAGCTCCTCGGCCACCTGGAGGCTCGTCTTGAGCCCGATCGCCACGTCGTTGGTGACGTTGGCCCCGCCGACGGGCAGCACCCGGGTGTGGAATGGCGAGCCGTCCTGAAACAGGGCGAGGTCGATCGTCCCGGCGCCGAAGTCGGCCACGCCGACGCCGAGCTCCTTCTCGGTCTCGGTCAACACCGCGTCCGCGGACGCCAGGGAGTTGACCACCAGCTCGTCGATCTTGACCCCGGCCGCGGCGACGCACTTGGACAGGTTCTGGACCGCGGTGGCCGACGCGGTGACGATGTGGGTCTCCACCTCGAGGCGCAGGGCGCTCATCCCGAGCGGGTCCTTGACGCCCTCCTGGCCATCGACCGTGAACCCACGCCGCTCGACGTGGAGCACCTCGCGGTTGGACGGGATCGAGACGGCCCGGGCGACCTCGATCGCCCGGTTGACGTCCTCGCGGGTGACCTCCCGACGGTGCCCGGTGACCGCGACCTGGCCGGGCGAGTTGAGGCTCTCGACGTGCTGGCCGCCGACCCCGACGAAGGCGCGGTCGATCTTCCAGCCGGACAGCCGCTCGGCGCGCTCGACCGCGTCGGCGATGGATCGGACGGTCTGGTCGATGTTGATCACGACGCCCTTCTTGAGCCCGGAGGCGGGCACCGTGCCGTGACCCATGATCGTCAGCCGGCCGTCGCGGCTCACCTCGCCGATGAGGGCGCAGACCTTGCTCGTGCCGACGTCGATGCCGACGAGGACCGCTTCTCGTTCCACCGTGTCGTCCGTCTCCGATCCGTCTGTGGGCCTACAGGAAATGGCGCCGGATGAGGGCCACGTTATTGAAGATGCGCAGGCCGAAGGTGATGAGTGCCACCAGGTAGAGATCCAGCCCGAGGCGATCGCCGATAAACGTCAACAGTACGGCGACGATCGCATTGACCAGGAACCCGCTGATGAAGATCCGATTGTCGTAGACCCCGTCCAGCTCCGCGCGAACCGCTCCCAGGACCGAATCGAGCGCGGCGAGGATCGCCACGGCCGAGTATCGACTGAACTCGAAGCTGACGTTGACGTTGAGGACGAGGCCGCCGAGGACGCCCACGAGGAGCCCGAGCAGCGGTAACAGCACGTTGTGTTCGTCCTCGTTCCGATGGTTTGAGCAAGGCTACTCGACTGTGCGCGAGCGCGGCAACCCAAGGCGCACGCGGCGCGAAGCGCGGCAACCCGCGGCGCACTCGGCGCTGACCGGCAGACGGTCATGGGGCGGGGCTCGCCGATGCGCTCGGCTTGGGGGTGGGCTTCGGGACGTACGTGCCATCGGTCTCCGAGGCAAGCACGACCCGTTCGATCAGCGGCTCGCGCCCGATCAGCAGGCTGCGCAGCAGGCGGACCTGGCCGGGGATCAGCTCGGGCGTGCGCAGGCTGGGCGTGTAGAACCCGAAGATCGCGATCCAGCCCTGTGGGTCGGCCCGGACCACGAAGCCGTTCTCGTCGGTGACCCGAATCTGGAGCGAGTCGGCCGCACTGCCGACGTCGACCGGGACGAGCGACGCGAGCCGGGTCGCCGCGTCGATGTCCTGCGGATCGAGCCGCGTCCCAATGGAGAGCCCCGCCGACGCGGCGCGGCGGTCGTCGATGACGGCGAGGTCGGCGGCCGTTGCCGGCGGGTCGTCGCCGAGGCGGCCGAAGAGCTCGCCCTCGTCGTTGGCCAGGTAGCGCCGGGCGCCGACCCGCCAGACGAGCACCGGCGTCTTCTCGCGAAGCTGGACGACCAGGGTGCCCGGCAGCTGCACGCCGACCGACGCCGTCTCGACCGTGGGCAGCGCCTCGAGGGCGGCCACGAGCGGCCCGGTCGAGAGCTGGAACAGGTTGACCCCGCGCGCGACGGCGACGGCGTCCTCGGCGGCTGCCGGGTCGGTGTAGACCGCGCCCTGGACCTGGAGGTGCGCGTATTCGAACGCCGGCGAAGCGCCGACCCCGTAGATCGCCCCGGCCGAGGCGAGCATCGCCAGCGCCGCTCCGGCCCGGGCGACCGACAGGCGCGCCGATGCCCGACGGATCGGGCGCGACCGCCGGATCGGGGCGGGCGGCCGCGTCCGCCGCGCGGCCGGGCCGCCGGTCATCGGGGCAGGTCGCCGGCCGTCAGGTGGCGGCCGGCTCGCGCCGCGTGACGCTCGAGTGCCAGCTCGACGATCCGGCCGCACACGTCGGCGAACGACAGGCCACCCTCGGCCGGCAGCGTCGGGAACAGGCTGATCGGCGTGAACCCGGGGATCGTGTTGATCTCGGACAGGTAGATCTGGCCGCCCGCCAGCAGGAAGTCGATCCGGGCGAAGCCCTCGGCGGCCACCGCGCGGTAGGCGTCGCGCGCGATCTTGAGGATGGTCGCCCGCTGGCGGTCGGTCACCTCCGCCCGGGTCGAGGTCTCGGACAGGCCGGCCGTGTACTTCGCGGCGTAGTCGTAGAACTCGTGGCCGGACACGATCTCGCCCGGGCCGTACAGGGCGAGGTCTGCCGGGTCATTGCCGATGACCGAGACCTCGAGGTCGCGCGCACCGGCCAGGTAGGTCTCGGCGAGGGCCAGGGTGTCGTAGCGGAACGCGTTCGCGAGCGCCCCGTCGAGCTCGGTCGGACCATGGACCAGGGTCATCCCGACCGAGCTGCCCAGCCGCGCCGGCTTGACCATCAGCCGGTGGTCCGCGGCGCCCGCGGCGAACGCCTCCAGCTCCGTGCGCACGCCGGTCGGATCGGCGGCCCAGCGATCGGCCCGGATCTCGCGCCAGTCGGCGATCGGCAGGCCGAGCCCGCGGCAGAGCCGCTTGAAGAGCGCCTTGTCCATCCCGAGCGCGGATGCGGCCACGCCGGAGCCCGTGTAGGCGAGGCCCGATGCCTCGAGCAGGGCCTGGACCGTGCCGTCCTCGCCGAACGGGCCGTGGAGCGCGATCGCGACCACGGGCGCCGGGTCGCTGGCCGCCAGTCGATCGAGCGCGGCACCGACCGGCAGCGGACCCGATCCACCGAGCGCGGCCGGGTCGTCGTACGTGGCGGCCGGCCGGTCGCCACGACGATGATCCGGGGGCAACCACCACCAGCCGCCGTCGAGGTCGATCAGGACCGGCTCGACCCGGTGACCGACGTCGCGCAGGGCATCCGCAATCGCCGTCCCCGACACGATCGACACGTCGTGCTCGGCCGATGGGCCGCCGAGCAGGACGACCACCGACGGTTTGCGGGTCATGGTGAACCCGCCTCCCAGGCCGACCAGTCGCCGAGGAACTCGATCTCGAACTCGAGCCGCAGCCCGTTCCGCCGCTCGATCTCGGCGCGCACGTTCTCGGCCAGCCGGCGGACATCCGCCGCGCTGCCCTTCTGGTCGTTGACGATGAAATTGGCGTGCTTCTCGGAGACGACCGCGCCGCCGATCCGGAGGCCCTTGAGCCCGGCCGCGTCGATCAGCCGCCCAGCCGAATCGCCGGGTGGATTGCGAAAGACACTGCCGGCCGACGGCAGGCCGAGCGGCTGGTGCGCCTGGCGCCAGCGGCGGATCTCGTCCAGCCGCTCCTTGATCGTGTCGGGTTCGGCCGGCGAGAGGCGGAAGGTCGCCTCGACGATCAGTTCGGCGGCCGCGCCGCGTGGTCCGTGCTTGAACCGGCTGTCGCGGTAGCCAAAGCCGAGGTCGGCCGTGGGCAGCTCCGATTCGCTGCCGTCTGCGGCCAGCACCCGGACCGACTCGAGGATGGCCGCGACATCGCTGTCGTGGGCGCCAGCATTGGCCCATACCGCGCCGCCGACGGTGCCCGGGATGGCCAGGCCGAACTCGAGGCCGCTCAGCCCGGCTCGCTGAGCCTCGGTGGCCGCACGCGCCATCTGGACCCCCGATTCGGCGACGTACCGATTCCCGTCGACCCGCGACCCCTCGGCCCGAACCTGGATCACCAGGCCGCGGACGCCGGCGTCGGCGATGACCACGTCACTGCCGCGACCGAGAACCAGGTGCGGCAACTCGCGAGCGCGGGCGAAGCGGACCAACGCCCGCAGCTCGAACGCGTTGTGCGCGGTGGCGAACAGGTCGGCCGGTCCCCCGACCCGCATCGTGGTGAACCTCGCGAGCGGCTCGTCGCGCGACGTCTTGACCCCGATGCGGCGCTGGATCTCGGTGCCGGTCGCGATCGGATCGAAGACGGCGGTCACCCGACGGCTCCACGTGCCAGGCGCTCGATCCGGTCCGGCGAGGGCGGGGGTCGACGCTCGGCCGCGGCCAGCACGAGCTCGGCGACCGCCGCGGCCGCCCCGGGTCGTCCGAGCGCGCGCGCCGCCGCGGACATGGTCGCGTGGGCCGCCGGATCGCCCAACAGATCGGTCGCCTCGAGCAGCGCCGCGGCGTCGAACCGTTCGTCCTCGACCAGGCGGGCCGCGCCGGCCTCGACCAGCTCGGCGGCGTTGGCGCGCTGGTGGCCGGCGGCGTGCGGGTACGGCACCACGATCATCGGCAGACCCAGCGCGGTGACCTCGGCGAGGGTCGAGGAGCCGGCCCGGCCGACGACCAGGTCCGCGGCGCCGAGTGCACTGAGCATTTCGTCGCGAAGGAATGGGTACGGCCGGTAGCGGCGCCGGGCGGACTCGGGCAACGCCTCGCGAGCCGCCAGGGCTCCCGGATAGCCGTCCTCCCCGGCGACATGGATGACCGCAGCCCGTTCGACCAGTCGGGGCAGCGCTTCGGCGACGGCCGCATTGAACCGGACCACGGTCTGCGACCCGCCGAAGATCAGCAGGACGCGATCACCCGGCGCGATCCCGAGTCGTTCGCGCGCCGCCACGCGGTCGACGGTCGTCACGTCGCGGATCGGCGTCCCGGTCACGAAGCAGGGCGTCCTCCGCGCCGCGGCGGCCAGCGCCCGACAGGTCGCCTCGAACGAGACCGCCAGGGTCGTGGCCAACCGGGCGGTGGCCCGGACCGCGCGGCCGGGGATCACATTGCCGTCCCAGAGCACGACGGGGATGCGCAGCACGGCCGCGGCCAGCAGGACCGGCACCGCGACGTACCCGCCGGTCGTGAAGATCGCCGCCGGCCGGTCTCCTGCGAGGAGCGCGGCGGCCTGCGGCACGGAGACGCCCAGGCGGATCGGGTCGAGGATGGCGTGGACGTCCGCCGTCGTCGTCCGCAGCGAGCGCGCCGCCAGCCGCGTCAGCGGGATGCCCGCGGCCGGGACGAGATTCCCCTCCAGGCCGCGATGGCCGCCCAGCCAGCGCAGCTCGGGCGGGTCAGGACGGGCGCGAAGCGATCGCGCGACGGCGAGTGCCGGGTAGATGTGTCCGCCCGTCCCGCCGCCCACGATCAGCAGTCGCATCGTCGTTCCATGTCCCCTTCTCTACCGTTTCGCGCGAGATCGAGAGCAGGATCCCGACCGCCGCGAAGCTGATGATGAGCGATGAGCCGCCGGCGCTGATGAACGGGAGGGTGATCCCGGTGATCGGCAGCAGCGCGACGACGACTCCGATGTTGAGGAACGCCTGCAGGCAGAGCCAGGCGGTGATGCCGGCCGCGAGCAGGGCGCCGAAGGTATCGGGGGCCGCCAGGGCGACTCGCACGCCAGAGTACGCCAGCAGCAGGAACAGGCCGATCACGGCGACCGAACCGATCAGCCCGAACTCCTGCCCGACCTCGGCGAAGATGAAGTCGTTGAACGCGTTCGGGACGAAGACCTTGCTCGCCCCGAGCCCGGTGCCGAGCACGCCGCCGACGCCGAGCGCGAGCAATCCCTGGACGGTGTGGAAGCCCTCGCCGAGCGGGTCGAGCCATGGGTTCTGCCAGATCCGGATCCGGTCCAGCTGGTAGCCGCGGAGACCGACCACGATCATCGCCAGGGCGGCGCCCGAGACCATCAGCGCGAGGTGGAACAGGTTCGCCCCGGCCACAAAGAACATCGTGAACGCGGTCAGCGTCAGGACGCCGGTCGTGCCCAGGTCCGGCTCCTTGAACACCAGCGCGACGATCGGCGCGACGATGATCAGGAACGGCACGGTGCCCGACCAGAAGCCACGGACCCGCCGGCCACGGCCCGCGAACCAATGCGCGAGATAGATGACCAGGGCGAGCTTGGCAATCTCGGCCGGGTGGATCGCCGGCATCGGCCCGAGCTTGAGCCAGCGCGCCGAGCCGCCGACCACGATGTTGAACTGCGGGACGAAGACCAGGATCAGGAGCACGATCGCCACGACGTAGAACGGCACCGAGGCCACCCGCAGCCAGCGGTAGTCGACCCGCATCATCACCGCCATCGCCACCAGGCCGAGAATCGCCCACTGGATCTGCGGTCCGACCGTCGCGAAGGTGTCCTCGTCCTGCGACAGGTAGCCCTTGAGCGCGGATGAGGAATAGACCATCAGGATGCCTAGCGCGGTGAGCGCCACAACCACCACCAGGATCATGTAGTCCGCCTGGTGCCGTTCGCGGCGCACGGCGCCGGCGCGGCTCTTGACGGGGGTCCGGTTGACCATCCGCACTCGCGGATCGGCGGGCTCGTCCTCGTCGTGCGTTCGGGCTCCGAAGCCGGGGATCGACGGCGCCAGGTTCATCGATCCCCACCCCGGTCGCGCGCCCGACCGAGCGCGGCCACCGCGTCCTTGAACGCCCGGCCCCGGGCCGCGTAGTCGACGAACATGTCGAAGCTCGCGGCCGCCGGGCTCAGCAGGACGACCGCCGTCCGTGCTCCGGCGGCGTCGCCGCTGCCGGCCCGGGCATCGAGCACCTCTCGGGCGATGGCGTCGGCCCGGCGGACGGCTGTCTCCAGGTCCGCGGCCCGCTCGGTCCGCTCGAGGCCCGCGGCGCGGAAGCCCGCCTCGAGGTCCGGACCGCTCTCCCCGATCAGGATCGCGGCGGCGGCGCGCTGGGCGACGATCCCAGCCAGCCAGTCGATGTTGAGGCCCTTGGCCCGCCCGCCCGCAATCAGCACGATCGGCGGCTCGAAGGCCCGCAGCGCGGCGGCGACCGCGTCGGGCTGCGTGCCCTGGGAGTCGTTGACGAAGCGGACGCCGTCGATCACCGCGACGGTCTCGAGCCGATGCTCGACGCCCTCGAACGCGGCGGCGGCCGGCCGGATCGCCTCGGGCGTCACCCCGAACAGGAGGGCGGCGCTGATCGCGGCCAGCGCGTTGGAAACGTTATGCGCGCCCGGGATCCGGAGCTCGTCGACCGGCATGATCCGCCCATCGGACCCGGTCGTCGCCCGGCCGCCGCCAGCCAGTGCCAGCCGCTCGATACCGGCCGCCACGATCCAGCCGTCGACGACGCCGATGCCCCCGCCGTTGCCGGGCAGCGGCCAGTCGCCCCGGTAGAACACGACCGGCGCCGTCCGCAGGTCCGCGTACCCGGCCGAGATCGCATCGTCGGCGTTGAGGACGAGGGCGCCGGCCGGGTCGACGAGCTCGGCGAGGCGCCGCTTGACGCGGCGATACGCCTCGAGCGTCCCGTGCCGATCCAGGTGGTCGACGGTCACGTTGGTGTAGACGGCGACGGTGGTCCCGCGCGACAGGGTCGGCAACTGGAGCTCGGACAGCTCGTCCACGACACGGTGGTCCGGGGTCAGCTCGGGGAGGCGTTCGATGATCGGGACCCCGATGTTGCCGCCCAGCACGACCGGATGGGCCGGGTCGGCCGCCAGCAGCGCGGCGGTCAGCGAGGCCGTCGTCGTCTTGCCCTTGGTCCCGGTCACCCCGACCGTCGGGGCCGGGCAGAGCCGCAGGAAGAGGTCCGCCTCGGAGACCAGCGGCGGCGGGGCCAGGTCGCCGCCGGCACGCGCGTCGACGAGCGCCCGGAGGGCGGCCCGCAGGCGCGGCTCGGTCGTCGGGTAGTCGGGCGTGATCGACGGCGAGGTCGCGACCAGGGCCGCGCCGGCCCAGGTCGAAGACGGCTCGACGTCGGGACCGAGCGCCAGCTCCACCGGGCGGTCGCCGAGCGCCTCGATCGCTGAGCCCAGCTGCGTGGCGTCGCGACCGTCGTAGACCGTGACCCGCGCCCCGGCGTCGGCCAGGAAGCGCGCCAGGGCGATCCCGCTTCGGGCCAGGCCGAGGACCGTGACCGGCCGGTCGCGCAGGGCGCCCGCGCGGATCGACTCGAGGTCGAGCGCATCGAGATCGATCGGGCGTGCGGCGGTCATCGGTGCCGTCACCGCAACCGATCCAGGGAGGCGAGGAAGAGCGTCACGCCGAGCAGCGCGGCAAGGATCCCGAGGATCCAGAAACGGATGGTGATCTTCTCCTCGTCCCAGCCGCCCAGCTCGAAATGGTGGTGGATCGGGCTCATCCGGAACAGCCGCCGGCCACCGCTCAGCTTGAAGAACCCGATCTGGAGAATCACGGACGCCGTCTCGATCACGAAGATGATCCCGATCAGGGGCAGGACCAGGATCTGGCCGGTGATCAGCGCGGTCACCGCGAGCGTCGCCCCGAGCGACAGCGCGCCGGAGTCGCCGATGAAGATCTGGGCCGGGTGGACGTTGAACCAGAGGAACCCGAGCAGCGCGCCGATGATCAATGCGCAGAGCAGGGCCAGGTTCGGCTGGGCCGGCTCGTTGAGCAGGGCGATCAACATGAACGCCACGAAGGCGATCGCCACGGTCCCGCCGGACAGGCCGTCCAGCCCGTCGGTGATGTTGACCCCGTTCGCCGCCGCCACGATCGCGAACGCGGCGAACGCGACGTAGACGCGCGGGTCGACCGAGACCGCCCCGACGAACGGCACGGCGATGGCCGTGATGTCGTAGGTCTGCTGGATCTGCCACGCGGCGATCAGCGCCACCGCGGTCAACCAGACCAGCTTCCAGCGCGCCCGGATCCCCTCCCCGGTCCGCGCGTTGAGGTAGTCGTCGAACGCGCCGAGGAGCCCCACGCTCGCCAGCGCGGCGATCGGCGCGAAGGTCGCGGCGTCTGGTCCGGCCGGTCGAAGGAAGACGTAGATCGCGAGGACGACGCCCACGATCAGGAGCCCGCCCATCGTCGGCGTGCCTTCCTTCAGGTAATGGGTCTCGGGTCCTTCGAGCCGGATCCGTTTGCCAAAGCCAAGCGCCTGGAGCACCCGGATATACGGCGACATCAGGATCACGACGATGGCGAAAGCCAGCAGCAGGCCCTGGATCAGCTCGACGGTCATCGGCGGATCCCCTGCCCGGTCGGGCCCGGGCCACGGCCGCCGCTCGTCAGCTCGACGCGGAGGCTCTCGACCAGCCGGTCGAGGCCGATCCCGCGGGACGCCTTGACCAGTACCACGTCGCCCGCTCGGAGCCGCGGCGGCAGGGTGGCCACCACCGCGTCCTGGTCCGGCGCGACCGAGACGCGCGCGGGATCCATGCCGGCATCCACCGCCCCCGCGGCGATCGGCGCGGCACCCCGACCGATGGCGA